>Ga0310691_10000202_pt1 | contig 122012 bp, 117 predicted proteins | sample 176DNAGHGlowgp2_FD_203887 | JGI IMG/M metagenome (GOLD analysis project Ga0310691, IMG submission 203887) | Sheep rumen microbial communities from Palmerston North, Manawatu-Wanganui, New Zealand - 1766 DNA GHGlow gp2 (v2) (version 2) | ecosystem: Host-associated > Mammals > Digestive system... | reverse complement strand
TGGTCTGCATCAAAATAGTCTGCTATCAAGGCTGTAGAAGCGTGCTTACGGTGAGCAGTACCAAAGGCATCGTTCACATAGCAGTCAGCGTATGACGCCAAGGTCTTAGCCAACTTCTTCTGACGCTCCTTCAGGTCTTTCTCGGCAGCCTCATACTCAGGTGTGCCCTTCTTCATCTTTGGCAGGTTGGCATCACCTGATGGTTTGCCCTCCTCTTCTGCATAGAAACGCAGGTTCTCGAGCAACAGTACCTCACCTGGCTTCAAATCTGCAGCATCAGCAGCAGCACGAGCGCAGTCTGAGCAGAACAGCACGTTTCTACCCAAACGGTTTGACACCACTTCCTTTATCTGTGACAGTGACAGTCTCGCCCTTACCTGTCCCTTTGGCTTACCCATGTGAGACATGATAATCAGCGCACCGCCGTTATCAAGTATATACTTAAGTGTTGGCATAGCACCACGAATACGGGTGGTATCCGTAATCTTGCCGTTTTCGTCCAATGGAACATTGAAGTCAACACGTACTATTGCCTTCTTACCTTCAAAATCATAATCATGAATATTCATCTTTTTACCTTTTAATAAAATTATAACTGTGTGCAAAAGTACAATTTTTTTTCCATATATAATTACTTTTTCCACCTTTTTATTGCACAACTTGACAAAAATCATTACTTTTGCATAAATTTCTTTACAATATGATAAACTACGACTTAACCTCCGTAAAGGCTATAATATTTGATGTTGACGGTGTACTCTCGCTCAGCACCATACAGATGAGCCCTGCTGGCTTACCAGTGCGCACAGTAAACATCAAGGATGGTTACGCCATACAACTGGCTATTAAGATGGGAATGAAAATCGCTATCATCTCTGGTGGCACTGACCCCAGCATTGAGGAGAGATATCGCAAACTGGGCATGACTGATATCTTCATGTCATGTAGCACCAAGATTCAGGTTCTCAATCAGTACCTTGCCGACAACAACCTGAAAGCTGAGGAGGTGATATACGTGGGCGACGACATTCCTGATTACGAGATAATGAAGGTTGTGGGCTGTCCGTGCTGTCCTGCCGATGCTTGCAGCGACATCAAGGAAATCTCCACCTACATCAGTCCTTACGAGGGTGGCAGGGGTTGTGCTCGCGACATCATAGAGCAGATACTGCGTGCCAAGGGTCTGTGGCTGTCTTCAGCCAAAGCCTTCGGATGGTAGTGAATCAGTTCACAGTTCATAGTTCACAGTTATGATACACGAAAATAAAGACAGAGTACGCGATTACGAGTGCGACATTCAGGGCATAGTCAACAATGCCAACTACCAGCATTATCTGGAGCATGCTCGCCATCAGTTTCTTCGCACAAAGAACATCAGTTTCAGCGAGTTGCACAATCAGGGTATCGACTGCGTGGTGGCACGCGTTGACATGCGTTTCAAGTACCCCCTGCGCGGTATGGACGAATATGTGGTGCGCACCGAGTTGAAGAAAGAAGGTTTGCGCTATGTATTCATGCAGGACATCTACCGCCTGCCCGACGAGCAGCTGTGCCTTAAAGGCAGGGTTGAGGTGGTATGTCTTATCAACGGCAAACTTGGCGACGACGAGAAACTCAGTAATCTGCTACTCTCTTAATCCCATATAACAAAACACACGTTCTTTCATGCAACTACTCAAAGATTTATATACCGAATGGCATGGTAGCGAACCTGCCATGATGGAGAAACTGCCTGGAGCTGGCAGCAACAGGGAATACTACCGCATGACCGATGCTGAGGGCAATCACGTTATCGGATGCATTGGTACCTCAAAGGAGGAGAATCATGCCTTCCTCAGCATAGCACGTCATTTTGCCAAGCGCAAACTGCCCGTTCCACAGGTGCTGGCACAGTCTGATGACGAACTGCGCTACATCCAGCAAGACCTCGGTTCCCTCTCGCTCTTTGATGCCATCAAGGGTGGTCGTGACGCTGGCGGACGCTATACACTGAAAGAGAAAGACTTGCTGAAGAAGACCATCCACGAACTGCCTAACCTGCAGATACGCGGTGCTCGCGGACTGGATTTCTCCGTTTGCTATCCTCAGCCAGAGTTTGATCAGGCCAATGTGCTCTTCGACCTCAATTACTTCAAATACTGTTTCCTCAAGGCTACAGGCATTGATTTCCACGAACTCAAACTCGAGGCAAGTTTTAAGTTGCTTGCCAAAGACCTTACCAACGACAGCATGAGCAGCAGCTATTGCTTTATGTATCGCGATTTTCAGGCGCGCAATGTGATGCTGCTCAAGAATGCCAAGGGCGAGGAACAGCCTTACTTCATCGACTTTCAGGGTGGCAGAAAAGGTCCTTACTATTACGATGTGGCATCATTCTTGTGGCAGGCTTCTGCAAAATACAGCAAGTCCCTCCGTCAGGAACTCATCAAGGACTACTACAAATCCCTGAGCCACTACGTCGAGGTGCCACCATTCAAGCAGTTCTGCGACCGTCTGCAACTTTTCGTGCTCTTCCGCATGTTGCAGGTGTTAGGTGCTTATGGTTTCCGTGGTTATTTTGAGCGTAAGGTGCATTTCCTGCAGAGCATTCCACCAGCCATCAACAATATCCGTGAACTCATCAAGGAGAATGATTTCCCCTACCCTTACCTTATCAGCGTGCTCAAGCGTCTCACCTCACTGCCTGAGTATGCCGAGAAGCCAGAGGAACCAGCCAAACGTAAGGACGGCTTCAAGACTACCGACAACAACCCCTACAAGGTTAACCCCTCGGACGGCAAGGCTACCTACTCAAAATATGACGGTAGCGGTCCGCTCGTTGTCAAGGTGTTCAGTTTCTCCTTTCACAAGGGCATTCCTGCAGACGATTCAGGCAACGGCGGTGGCTATGTGTTTGACTGTCGCAGCACTCACAACCCCGGTCGTTATGAGCCATACAAGAAACTCACAGGACTCGACGAGCCCGTCATCCGTTTCCTTGAAGACGATGGTGAGATACTCACCTTCCTCGATAGCGTGTATAAGCTTGCCGATGCCCACGTTACACGTTATCTGCAACGTGGTTTCACCAGCCTTATGTTCTGTTTCGGCTGCACTGGCGGTCAGCACCGTTCAGTATATTCGGCCCAGCACCTTGCCGAGCATCTGAATAAGAAATTCGGCGTCGAGGTGCATCTCGAACATCGTGAGCAGAATATCAGGCAGATATTGCCAAGAGTGGTTCAATAGTTCAAGAGATGTTTCTAAGATTCTTAAAAAACTGGACGCTCCCCATCAGTATGATTAGTGGAGCATTATGTTACCTCATAGGTAATGCCATGCCTTTATCGGCAGAGGTTAAGGGTGGCATTCTCCATTTCATCGAGATTGTGCAACCACTATTGCTGGCAGTCATGCTCTACATAGCCTTCTGCAAGGTGAAGCCCTCTGAGATGCGTCCACATAAGTGGCAAGCGTGGCTGTTGCTCACTCAGACAACGCTCTTCATTCTGTGTTGCCTCGCACTTCATTTCCTTTCAGCATCGTTTTCTGGCGCCTACACCACGTTGCATTACTTCATCGAGGCATTGTTGCTCGCCCTTGTCTGTCCTACGGCAACGGCTTGCGCTGTGGTAACCCAAAAACTTGGTGGCGACTCTGCTACCACTACTACCTACACCATCATCATCAATCTTGCCGTTGCCATACTGATACCGCTGTTGCTGCCTATCACCCACGAACAGTCTCACCTCACCTTCCTCACCGCTTTCGGTACCATCATCCAGAAGGTTTTTCCGTTGCTTATGCTTCCATTGCTACTTGCATGGGCTACTCGCTATCTGCTGCCTAAGTTTCATGCCTTACTTCTCTCCATTCGCGACCTCGCCTTCTATCTCTGGGCTGTCTCTCTCTCTCTTGCTATAGCCATCAGTTGCAGGGCTCTTGTCAACAGTCATGAGAGCTTAGCCACCGTCGGTGCCATTGCCATTGCCACCCTCTTTGCCTGCATCTTTCAGTTTGGTTTCGGCAAATACATCGGCAGGCGTTACGGATGTTCCATGGAGGCTGGACAGGCTATGGGCCAGAAAAACACAATCTTCATCATCTGGCTGGGCTACACCTTCCTCTGCCCTATCTCTGCTACGGCAGGCGGTTTTTATTCCATCTGGCACAATGTGGTAAACTCCTACCAGCTATACAAAAAGAGGAAACAAGATTCTATCACTCAGCAAGCAGGAAAGTGAACACCAGTGGCAGGTGGTCGCTCACTCCACCGTGATACATCTCCCACACGTAAGTGCGGCGTGGCTTGTAAACGCCTTGTTGATCCTGCTCCAGCAGCCATTCGGCATCGTGTATGTGGCAGTCTACGGGTTGCAGACTGGGTGAGGCGAATATGTGGTCAAGACTGTTCCATTCATTCTGAAAGAAGTATGTGCCATGCACTTTGTCAGGATGAAACTTTGCTCTCTCCTCAGCCGACACCTCTGTCAGTCCTGACTCCACAAGTCTCTTTATCGGTTTGTCAACAGAATAGTCATTGAAATCACCCATGACTATTATGTTTGCCTTAACTGCTGCCATGCGTATCGAGTCGGTCTTGTGGATAATCTTTTCAGCTACTTCCATTCTATGCCCCTCTGTCTGCTGTATGCCTCCGCGCCTGCTTGGAGCATGAACCACAAACACATGCAGCGAATCACCCGTTTCTGTCAGCAGTGTGGCATAGAGTATGTTTCTCGTTCTGCGTCTGTTCTCTCTTCTGGGTATCTCTATCTCCTCACTGGTTATCAGCCTCAGTCGGTAAGGGTTGTACAGCAGTGCCACGTCTATTCCTCTCACGTCTGGCGAATGTGTCATCACGTATCTGTAGTGTGCATTGCGTAGCATGCTTCGTCTTGTCAGTGCTGTCAACACGCTATCGTTCTCCACTTCCACCAGTCCCACGACATCGGGCAGTCGCCATTCTTCTTTTTCTCCACCGCACTGCAGTATCACCCTTCCCACGTCATTCAGTTTCTTCCAGTATCTGCCTGCCGTCCATCGGTGCTCGCTCTCTGGCAGAAAGGCACTGTCGTTCTTCAGCGTGTCGTGTCTGGTGTCAAAGAGGTTCTCACAGTTGTATGACACTGCCACATACTTTCTTTGCGCAGTCTTACCACCCCATACCTGCGCCACAACCAGCATCAGCACCGTCAGCAGTATCATCTCTATGTGAGTCTTTGTCTTCATGCGTATTATCTTCTTTTTCTGTATGCAAAGTTACAACATTAACTTAAATCATGCAAGGAAAACGAGGTATTTAACATTCTCGTGAATCCAGTGTTTACGGGGCTTGCGAGAGGGCTATGTAAAAGCATTGCTTTTAGTTGCAGAAGTAATGCTTTTAGCGCTAAAAGTAATGCTTTTACCACCTAAAAGTATAGCTTTTGCGTTTTCGGGCGATATAAGCGGAAATGGTGACGGGGTTTTTAACACTTCTCGATATTAACCTGATTACAGATTACAGTATTACAGTTTCTTAGGAGGTAGGTGAAAATTGCCAACAAGAAAGTTACATTATATATATAATATATATATTATATATATAATGTAAAATATATTAACTATTCTTTTCCCATCCTCTTTGCATTAGAGTGTGATGTGCTCATGAGAAAACTGTAATCTGTAATACTGTAATCGACAGATGTCTGTATCATAAATAACTAACATACTTACACCGCAGTGAGGGTATAGATATAGATTACAGAGGCAGGGATAGCCATGAGTGACGAGTCAAAACGGTCAAGCATACCACCGTGACCTGGGAGTATGTTGCCACTGTCCTTGATGCCGAGAGTGCGCTTGAAGAGTGACTCCACAAGGTCGCCGAGGGTACCGAACACCACCACTACGAGACCCAAGCCTATCCACTGAGCGAAGGTGAGACCTGTCTCTCCAGCTCCAAAGGGAGCAAGCAGATGGCTCTCATCTACCCACGACATGAGCACGGCAACGAGCACCACGATGATAGCTCCGCCTATACTACCCTCCCACGACTTGCCTGGGCTGACGCGAGGAAAGAGTTTGTGTCTGCCCAACAGTGAACCAGTGCAGTAAGCGCCTGTATCGTTCATCCACAGGAACACGAAGATGCTCAGCGGCAGCAGGAAGTTATACTCCACACCGTCAGCACCATAGCGGAAGGCAAGAATGTTAAGACAGCTCAGCGGCAGGGCGATATACATCTGCGACATCATGGAGTAAGCCCAGTCATTGACAGGATCGGCATTGCGCGTGAACAGTCCTGCACAGAACAGATACACCACCGTGAGCAGATATGGTATGAAAACCGATGATGGTGTCAGTTCGCCACAGAATCCTGCCACAGCGATGAAGAAGAACACGCCTGCCGCCGTACATATAAAACGGTTGACAGTGATGTGCTCACGCTGGTTTACGAGTCCCGTAAACTCCCATATCGACATGCCCGTAACGAGGGCAAAGAAGAACATCATCGACATAGGACGAAGAAAACATACTATGACGGCTGCTACGAAGAGCACACCTGTTATGGTTCTGACTATAAAATTATTCATCTTGGCTTTCATTAAGGTTATCACCACTATTCTTAGCATCATCGGTATCGATGACGCTTTCGTTCTCGTTGATTATCTCTTCCGCACGGCTTGCCCACTGGCGCTTGCCGAAGATTTTCTCCACGTCGTCGGCAAAGATTACCTCACGCTGTATGAGCAACAGGGCAAGGGCATTGTGACCCTCCTTATGTTCGGTGAGAATCTGCTTGGCACGCTCATACTGCTCGTTGACCATCTTGAGCACCTCATCGTCGATGATACGTGCCGTCTCTGAAGAATATGGCTTGTTGAAGGCATATTCATTGTTGTCGTAGAAGCAGACGTTAGGCAGTTTGTCGCTCATGCCGTAATAGGCTATCATGCTCTGCGACATCTTGGTGGCGCGCTCGAGGTCGTTCATGGCACCAGTAGAGATATGCCCTGTGAAGAGTTCCTCTGCTGCCCTGCCACCCATGAGCGAACACATCTCATCGAGCAACTGTTCCTTGGTGGTGAGCTGGCGCTCCTCAGGCAGATACCATGCTGCGCCGAGAGCCCTGCCACGAGGTACGATGCTGACCTTGACCAACGGATTGGCATGCTCGCAGAACCATGATATGGTGGCATGACCAGCCTCGTGAAGCGCTATGGCACGCTTCTCGGCATCAGTCATTATCTTAGTCTTCTTCTCCAGTCCGCCGATGATACGGTCCACGGCATCGAGGAAGTCCTGCTTGCTCACCATCTTGCTGTCATGACGTGCTGCTATGAGAGCTGCCTCGTTACATACGTTAGCGATATCAGCACCCGAGAAGCCTGGTGTCTGACGCGACAGGAGGTCGATATCGAGTTTTGGGTCCACCTTCAGCGGCTTGAGGTGAACATTGAAGATAGCCTTACGTTCAGGCAGGTCAGGCAGATCAACGTGTATCTGACGGTCGAAGCGTCCTGCACGCAGCAGTGCCTTGTCGAGCATATCCACACGGTTGGTAGCTGCAAGGATTATGACGCCAGTGTTAGTGCCAAAGCCGTCCATCTCGGTGAGCAGGGCGTTGAGGGTATTCTCACGCTCGTCGTTGCCACCCATACCTGGGTTCTTGCTGCGAGCACGACCTATGGCGTCAATCTCGTCGATGAAGATGATGGAAGGCGACTTCTCCTTAGCCTTGGCAAAAGTATCGCGCACACGTGACGCGCCCACGCCCACGAACATCTCTACAAAATCAGAGCCCGACATAGAGAAGAATGGTACGCCAGCCTCGCCTGCCACAGCCTTGGCAAGGAGCGTCTTACCAGTTCCAGGAGGACCTACGAGCAGAGCGCCCTTAGGTATCTTACCGCCGAGGTCGGTGTATTTCTTAGGATTCTTGAGAAAATCGACTATCTCCTGCACCTCCTGCTTGGCACCCTCCTGACCAGCCACATCCTTGAAGGTGATGCCGAGGGTGTTGCCCTTCTCAAACATCTGAGCCTTGGAGCGTCCCACATTGAAGATGCCCATGCCGCCAGAACCGCTTCCACCTCCCATTCTGCCCATGAGGAAGAACCATAGGAAGATGAAGAAAGCCACAGGAGCAAGGGATATGATGAAGTCGAGTATGGTGTTGCGCGACGTAACCTCGTAGGTCAGGTCGCCCTTGAACTTACCCTTAGAACGCTCATAGTCAACGAAGCGCTCCAACTGGTCCACGCTGCCATACATCACGTCGAGGTAAGGGTTAGGACCTGTCTGCTTAAGCGACATGTGGAACACATCGCGCACATTCTCAGCCTTCACGTACATACGCACTTTCTGTTCCGTCTTGTTTACCACGAGACGTGAGGCATAGCCACGGTCAACGTATGCCTTGAAACTAGTGTAGGAAGAGGTGCGCTGGGGTGCCTGACCGATGTTCTTGCCATCGCCCATGAAATACATCACACCGAGCGTAACCAGAATAATGATATATACCCAGCTCATATTGAACTTAGGCATCTTAGGTGGTTGCTTGCCTCCACCAAGTGAAGGCGAATTGGAATTTGCCATATAACGGTTTTTTCTCTATCTATGTATTAGCTAATTTAGTCGAGGTCAGGAACCTGGGTTGTTGGAGCATCCTGCCATAGTTCCTCGAGTTTGTAATAGTCTCTGGCATCAGGCAGAAAGATATGAACCATCACGTCGGTATAGTCCATCACAACCCAAATATTATTGGTTGTGCCGCCAATACGTATTGGTTTCTCTTTGAGCTCTTTACGCATGGTCTCTTCAACCGACTCTGCAATAGCCGAAACCTGCGAAGGCGACCCACCCTCACACACTACAAAAGCCTGAGTGATTGCACCTGGCATCCCCTCAAGGTCAATGATATTTATACTGCGTCCTTTCTTTTCCTGAATGCCCTTAACGGCAATGTCAGCCATGTATTTAACTTCTTCTGTCATTATAATTATGTTATTTCTTGCTTAAAAATGATATTTTCATGCAAAATTACATATTATTTGTTGAATAATCGCATTCCGAGAGCACTTTTTTGATTTTTTATAAAAACAATAATTATTTGTGAAAAGAGAGAAAATATTTTGTCAGTTCAGATTTTTTTTGTACCTTTGCACACAAATTGCGTGTAAAGACGCTAATAAACTCTTATGCTCAACATGAAGGCGATGGACATAGACTTGAAGTCATTGACAGAGGGCGACCACGAGTTTTCCTTCCAGATAGACGACAGTTTCTTCCAAAACCTCAGCGATGCAGAGATAAAGCAGGGTAACGTAAATGCCAAGGCAGTAATCCATAAGACTACCGACAGCAGCTACACCCTGGCACTGGCAATAGAGGGCAATGTTACAGTAACGTGCGACCTATGTCTGGACGATATGCAACAGCCCGTCAGCGCAACCAGTTCTTTCATCGTAAACTTGGGACAGGAGGCGAGCAGCGACGATGACGTCATAACCATTGATGAGAACGAAGGAATACTCTCTCTGGCATGGCTGATTTACGAGGCAATAGTGTTGGCAATACCCATTAAGCACGTTCATGCACCTGGAAAATGCAATGATGCGATGACAAAAAAGCTCGAAGAGCTGTCAGCCACCCGAAGTGGTGATGAGGATGCCGCAGACACCGACCCCCGATGGGCAAAGCTCGAACAATTAAAACAACAAGGTTAACTCAATTAAACATTAAAAAACAAAATGGCACATCCAAAAAGAAGACAGTCAAAGACTCGTACACTCAAGCGTCGTACTCATGACAAGGCAGTAGCTCCAGCACTCGCTGTATGCCCTAACTGTGGTGCTTACTATGTTTACCACACAGTATGTCCTACATGTGGTCAGTATCGCGGCAAGCAGGCTATCGCTCAGGACGAGGCTTAAACTGTCAAGAAAAATAATATTCAAGAAAAACTCAACTCATACTATATATAAATAATGAGTAAAGTAAACGCTGTTATCACTGGCATTGGAGGCTACGTGCCTGAATACATCCTCACCAACGAGGAACTTTCACGCATGGTGGAAACCAATGACGAGTGGATTCTGACACGAGTTGGAATCAAGGAGCGTCGCATCCTCAACGAGGAGGGACTCGGCTCAGCATACATGGCACGTAAAGCGTGCCGACAGCTGCTGGCAAAGACAGGAGTTGACCCACAGACCGTGGACTGCGTAATCTGTGCTTCAACCACACCTGACTACCGTTTCCCATCTAATGCATCAATAGTAATAGGCAAACTCGGACTGCAAAACGCACACGGATTCGACATCTCATGTGCCTGCTGCGGATTCCTCTATATGCTCGACCTGGCATCAGCAATGATACAGAGTGGCAGATATAAGAGAATTATCGCAGTAGCCGCTGAGAAGATGTCATCAATGGTGGACTATCAGGACCGCCAGACATGCGTACTATTCGGCGACGGTGCAGCAGCAGCCATGCTTGAGGCTACAGAAGAGGAGAATGTGGGATTCCAGGATTCATTCCTGCGCACAGACGGCAAGGGACTGCCCTTCCTGCACATGAAGGCAGGAGGCTCGGTATGCCCTGCATCACACTACACGGTTGACCACCGTATGCACTACATATACCAGGAGGGACGCACGGTGTATAAGTATGCCGTAACATCCATGTCAAACGACGTACAGGAGATAATGAAGCGCAACAACCTCACCTCTGAAGACGTCAACTGGGTAATACCTCACGAGGCCAACATGAGAATCATCGAGGCTGTGACAAACCGCCTGGAGCTTCCGATGGACAAGGTGATGGTTAACATAGAGCACTACGGCAACACCAGTGCTGCAAGTATCGCCCTCGCCATGTGGGACTTCGAAAAGAAACTCAAGAAAGGCGACAACGTCATACTCACCGCATTCGGTGCAGGTTTCGTTCACGGAGCAAGTTACTATAAGTGGGGATACGATGGCGACAAGGTGAAATAAAACCTCTTTATTCTATATGAATAAACAGCATAAAGCAGGATTTGTAAACATCGTTGGAAATCCCAACGTGGGTAAAAGTACGCTCATGAACCAGTTGGTTGGTGAGCGTATTTCTATTGCCACATTCAAGGCGCAGACAACACGCCACCGCATAATGGGCATAGTGAACACTGAGGATATGCAGATAGTATTCTCAGACACACCAGGCGTGCTGAAGCCAAACTACAAACTGCAGGAGTCGATGCTCGCCTTCTCAGAGTCAGCACTGCAAGATGCCGACGTGCTGCTCTACGTGACTGACGTGGTGGAGAACCCCGAGAAGAACATGGACTTCCTTGAGAAGGTGGCTAAGATGCAGACACCCGTGATACTGCTCATCAACAAGATAGACCAGTTAGAACAGACTCAAGACGGCAAAAACTCCACACAGCAACTGGCACAGATAGTGGACAAATGGCACACACTGTTGCCCAACGCCGAGATTCTGCCTCTGTCGGCAAAGAACAAGTTTGGCGTGGACATTCTGCTCAAGCGCATCAAGGAACTGCTGCCAGAGTCGCCGGCATACTTCGATAAAGAACAGCTGACAGACAAACCAGCCCGATTCTTCGTCAACGAGATAATAAGAGAGAAGATACTACTCTATTACGACAAGGAGATACCATACAGCGTGGAGGTGAGATGTGACAGTTTTAAGGAGAAAGAAAACTCCATTCACATCATGGCAACCATATACGTGGAACGCGACTCTCAGAAAGGTATTATCATAGGTCATCAGGGAGTAGCAATAAAGAAGGTGAACACCGAAGCAAGAAAGGCGCTGGAGAAATTCTTTGACAAGAGCATATACCTCGAAACATTCGTGAAGGTAGATAAGGACTGGCGCTCAAACGATAACGAATTAAAATCTTTCGGATATAAATGGGAAACTTAGTAGCCATAGTAGGCAGACCAAATGTAGGTAAGTCAACCTTGTTTAACAGGCTGACGAAGACCCGTCATGCCATAGTCAGCGACATAGCAGGCACCACACGTGACCGTCAGTATGGCAAAGTAGAATGGAACGGCAAAGAGTTCTCCATCGTCGATACTGGCGGATGGGTAGTAAAAAGCGACGACATATTCGAAGACGCTATAAGAGATCAGGTGAAGATAGCCACCGAAGAGGCTGACCTGGTGCTCTTCCTCGTTGACGTGCAGACGGGTATAACAGACCTGGATTCTGACGTGGCACAGATACTGCGTAAGACAAAGATACCAGTAATACTCGTAAGCAACAAGACCGACAACAACGAGCAGCAGTATTACGCAGCCGACTTCTACCGACTGGGACTGGGCGACCCCTTCTGCATCAGTGCAGCAACAGGCTCAGGCACTGGCGACCTGCTCGACACCATACTCGACAAACTGCCAAAGGACAAGGAGGCAGAGACAGATGACAACCTGCCACGTTTTGCCGTAGTGGGCAGACCAAACGCTGGCAAATCAAGTATCATCAACGCCTTCATAGGCGAGGAGCGCAACATAGTGACCGACATAGCAGGCACCACTCGCGACTCTATATACACACGTTACAACAAGTTCGGTTTCGACTTCTATCTCGTCGATACGGCTGGCATACGCCGTAAGAATAAGGTGAGCGAGGATTTGGAGTTCTACAGCGTGATGCGCTCCATCAGGGCTATCGAAAACTCCGACGTCTGCATACTCATGATTGATGCCACCCGAGGTATCGAGGCTCAGGACATGAATATCTTCCAACTTATACAGAAGAATAACAAGTCACTCGTGGTGGTGGTAAACAAATGGGACCTGGTGGAAGACAAGTCGCAGATTTCAATCAAGACATTCGAAAACGCCATACGTGAGCGAATGGCTCCATTCACCGACTTCCCTATCGTCTTTGCATCTGCAACCACCAAGCAGCGTATATTCAAGGTGCTGGAGACAGCCAAGCAGGTGTATCTGAACCGTAAGGCTAAGATAGGTACCAGCAAACTCAACGAGGTGATGTTGCCTATCATAGAGGCTACACCACCACAGAGCGTCAAGGGCAAATACATAAAGATAAAATACTGCACACAGGTGCCAGACACACAGATTCCTACATTCGTGTTCTACGCTAACCTGCCACAGTACGTAAAGGAGCAGTATCGCCGTTTCCTGGAAAACCAGATACGCAGCCACTGGACTCTTACAGGCACACCTATCAACGTATTTGTAAGACAGAAATAAGCATGAAGAAGGCTTTTTACATATTCACGATAATGTCAACGATATCGTTGACATTATTCTCCTCTTGCTCCAATAAGGACGGCATGAAGCAGGAGGATGTGGCACTGCAGACGGCAAAGGCATATTATGACCAGCTGGTGAACGGCGACTACGCCACATTCGTGGATGGCACATTACAGAACGATAGCATACCAGAGGACTACAAGGCGCAACTGATACTCAACATGCAGATGTACATAGAGCAGCAGAACAAGGCTCATCAGGGCATAGCAAGAGTGGAAGCCCTGAGAGCCACATGCGACTCAGTGAAGCTGCCTAACGACTCTACAATAATGACCGCACAGGCTTTCCTTGCACTTTGTTTCAAGGACAGCATGCGAGAGGAAATTGTGGTACCAATGGTAAAGAAAAACGATATCTGGTATCTTAGATAGCAAATAAATCTTAAAAAATTTGTGCTTCTATATTTTTTTTATTAACTTTGTGTACAAAACGAAGTTAAATCAATAATTCATATATAGAAAGCACATGAACTTGACAAGCGATTTCAGAAAATTTGCGACCAGCAAAGTTGGTATAAACAGCATGGTGCTGGACGACGTAATGTCTGTACAGAACCAGTATCTCAACCCATACATCCTTGAGGAGCGTCAGCTCAACGTGACACAGATGGACGTATTCTCACGTCTGATGATGGAGCGTATCATATTCCTCGGAACAGAGATTAACGACTACACAGCTAACACCATACAGGCACAGCTGCTGTACCTCGACTCTACCGACCCTGGTAAGGATATCTCTATCTACATCAACTCTCCTGGCGGTTCCGTGACAGCCGGTCTCGGCATATATGATACCATGCAGTTCATATCAAGCGACGTGACTACAATATGTACAGGCATGGCGGCATCAATGGGCGCCGTACTGCTCGTAGCCGGTCAGGAAGGAAAGCGTCAGGCCCTGCCCCACTCTCGCGTTATGATTCACCAGCCACTCGGAGGCGTTCAGGGTCAGGCAAGCGACATCGAAATAGAGGCTAAGGAGATACAGAAATTCAAGAAGGAACTCTACACCATCATCAGCAACCACTCTCACACTCCATACGAGAAGGTTTGGCAGGACTCAGACCGTAACTACTGGATGACTGCTGAGGAAGCTAAGGAATATGGTATGATAGACCAGGTACTGGTTAAGAAATAATAATTGTAAGAAGGTAATGGCAAAGAAAACGGAAAATCGCTGTAGTTTCTGCGGACGTTCTGAAAAAGAGGTGGCGTTACTCGTTACAGGCATGAACGGCTTTATCTGCGACCAGTGTATCGCCCAGGCTTACGAGATAGCACGAAGCGTACCTAATATCATGGATGACACAGCAAAACCTGCAAGCGAAAAAGTTAATAAGGAACAGGAGTTAAAGGAGATTCCTAAGCCACAGGAGATAAAGGAGTATCTTGACCAGTATGTAATAGGTCAGGATGATGCCAAGAAGTATCTCTCAGTAGCTGTATATAACCACTACAAACGTTTGTCACAGCCTGAGGACAACGATGGCGTGGAGATAGAGAAGAGCAACATCATCATGGTGGGCTCAACTGGTACTGGCAAGACACTCCTTGCACGCACCATAGCAAAACTGCTGAATGTGCCATTCACCATAGTTGATGCTACGGTATTTACCGAGGCAGGATACGTGGGTGAAGACGTGGAAAGCATACTGACACGTCTGTTGCAGGTAGCCGACTACAACCTCGAGGCTGCCGAAAGAGGCATAGTGTTCATTGACGAGATAGACAAGATAGCACGTAAGAGCGACAACCCAAGCATCACCCGTGACGTGAGTGGCGAGGGTGTGCAGCAAGGTATGCTGAAACTCCTTGAGGGCACTATCGTGAACGTACCACCAAAGGGAGGACGTAAGCACCCTGACCAGGACTACATACACGTGGACACAAGGAATATCCTATTTATCTGCGGTGGAGCTTTCGACGGAATAGAACGTAAGATAGCACAGCGACTGAACACCCACACCGTGGGCTACAACAGCGTGCAGAACACCCGCAAGATTAACAAGAACGACATGATGCAGTATATTGCTCCGCAAGACCTGAAGTCATTCGGACTGATACCTGAAATCATCGGACGTCTGCCTGTGCTGACACATCTTGACCCTCTGGATCACGATGCTCTCCGTCGCATTCTCGTAGAGCCTAAGAACAGCATCGTGAGACAATACATCAAACTGTTCCAGATGGACAACATAAAACTGACCTTCACCACTGAGGCTCTTGACTATATAGTTGACAAGGCTGTGGAGTACAAACTCGGTGCAAGAGGTCTGCGTTCCATCGTGGAAACTATCATGACCGACATAATGTTCAAGGCTCCCTCACAGAATCTCTCTAAGGTGGAGATTACCAAGCAGTATGCTGAGGAACAGCTGGAGAGCAGCGGAAGTATGATAGCATAATAAAAACATAGCAATAATCACCCACCATATAAAAAAGTTACGCCTTAAAGATACATGAATACTAACCTAAACGAGGCACTAAAACGATACTTTGGCTTTGACAAGTTCAAAGGCAAACAGGAGGAAGTCATCAAGAACCTGCTTGAGGGCAATGATGGCTTCGTGCTTATGCCAACTGGCGGAGGAAAGTCACTCTGTTACCAGTTGCCTTCACTCATCATGGATGGTACAGCCATCGTCATCTCTCCGCTGATTGCCCTGATGAAGAATCAGGTGGACGTAATCAACGGCATAAGTGAAAAGGACGGTGTGGCACACTGCCTTAACTCATCCATGAACAAAACGGCAATAGACCAGGTGAAGAAGGACATCAAATCAGGAACAACCAAACTGTTGTATATGGCACCTGAGTCGCTGACTAAGGAGGAATATATCAATTTCCTGAGAGGCACAAAGATATCATTCTATGCCATAGACGAGGCACACTGTATATCGGAATGGGGACATGACTTCAGACCCGAATATCGCAGAATAAGACCTATAATAGACAATATCGGTGTGGCTCCTATCATTGCCCTTACTGCAACGGCAACGGAGAAGGTACGTTTTGACATAAAGAAGAATCTCGGCATAGCCGATGCCAAGGATTTCATGAGTTCTTTCAACCGTCCGAGTCTGTATTATGAGGTGAGACAGAAAGACAGTACCATAGACAAACAGATAATAAAGTTCATAAAGCAGAATCCTGGCAAGAGCGGCATAGTATATTGTCTGTCAAGAAAGAAGGTGGAAGAACTGGCTGAGGTGTTGAAGACCAACGACATCAAGGCTGAGGCATACCACGCAGGACTGGACACTGCCGTGCGCAACAGCACTCAGGACGATTTCCTCATGGAGAGGATTGACGTTATAGTGGCAACCATAGCATTCGGCATGGGTATCGACAAGCCTGACGTGAGGTTTGTGATACACTACGACATACCTAAATCGCTGGAGGGATATTATCAGGAGACAGGACGTGCAGGACGTGACGGAGGCGAAGGAAAGTGTATAGCCTTCTACTCGCACAAAGACCTGCAAAAACTGGAGAAGTTTATGGACTCAAAACAGGTGACTGAGCAGGAGATAGGACGCCACCTGCTGCAAGAGACGGCAGCCTATGCCGAGTCGTCAATCTGTCGCCGTAAGATGCTGCTGAAGTATTTTGGCGAGGATTATCCGAAAGACAACTGCGGAAACTGCGACAACTGTCTGCATCCAAAGAAAAAGATACTGGCTACCACAGAATTGCAATACGCCCTGAAATCCATCCTGGCATTGAAGGAGTCATTCAAAACCGCTTACGTGATAGACTTTATCAAGGGCAGGAAGACTGACGATATAGAGTCTCACAAGCATCACCTGCTTGACGACTTTGCCTGTGGAGAAGGACTGAACGACAAGATATGGCATCCGCTCATAAGGAGAGCCATGATTGACGGATATATCAAGAAAGACGTGGAGAGCTTCGGCAACCTGAAGGTTACGCAGGCTGGACTGAAATGGCTGAAGAAGCCGACAGACTTCTACGTGACAGAAGACAACAACTATAACGAAGACACCACAGAAGCTATGGGTAGCGGAGCAGGAGCTCTCGACCCTACCCTCTTTGCTATGCTCAAAGACCTGAGAAAGTCTGAGGCTGAGAAGCATAAGGTGCAACCGTATATCGTCTTCATGGAGAGTTCTCTGGAACAGATGGCTACCATCTACCCTGTGAGTCTGCAGGAGTTGCAGAACATTCCTGGTGTAGGACAAGGAAAGGCAAAGCGTTACGGACAGCCTTTCTGCGACCTTATCAGCAAATATTGCGAAGAGAACGAGATAGAACGTCCTGAGGATATGCGCGTAAGAAGCGTGGCAAAGAACTCAATGCAGAAGCTGAAGATAGTTCAGTGTGTTGACAGAAAAATGCCTCTCGACGATATAGCTAAGTCGCTCGGCATAAAGTTTACAGAGCTTCTCGACGAGATGGAGGCTATAGTGTATAGCGGAACACGCTTAAACTTAGACTATTACATCGAGGAGACGATGGACGACGAACAGATTGACGACATATACCAATACTTCTCGGAGGCAGAGACAGACGGACTGAAAGAGGCATTTAAGGAATTCGACGGAGACTATCAGGATGAAGACATCAGACTGATACGACTCAAATATATTTCAGAAAACGCCAATTAACAAAGTTAAAAAGTACGAAAACACTCGTTTCTCTCACACTTTTTTTGTATCTTTGCATCCAAAATTAAATAAATTGCAAACATAAAAAGATAATGGCACAGCAAGAAGACGTATTTAAGAAGATAGTAAGCCACTGTAAAGAGTATGGCTTTGTTTTTCCATCAAGTGATATATATGACGGACTGGCTGCCGTTTATGACTATGGTCAGAATGGTGTAGAAATGAAGAATAACATCAAGCAGTACTGGTGGCAGTCAATGGTATTGCTCCACGATAACATCGTGGGTATTGACTCTTCTATCTTCATGCACCCTACAATATGGAAGGCATCAGGACACGTTGATGCTTTTAACGACCCTCTTATTGACAACCGTGACTCTAAGAAGCGCTATCGTGCTGACGTGCTCATCGAGGAACAGATGGCAAAGTACGAGGATAAGATTGCCAAGGAGATTGCTAAGGCTCAGAAGAAGTTTGGCGATGCCTTCGACGAGAAGAAGTTCCGTGAGACTAACCCTCGAGTTCTTGAGAACCAGAAGAAGTTTGATGACCTGCACGCACGCTATAGCGAGGCTATGAACAAGATGGACCTCGACATGCTCAAGCAGATTATCCTCGACGAAGAGATTGTTTGTCCTATCTCTGGCACACGCAACTGGACTGACGTACGCCAGTTCAACCTCATGTTCTCAACCGAGATGGGTGCTTCTGCTGACAGTTCCATGAAGATTTACCTGCGTCCTGAGACTGCCCAGGGTATATTTGTAAACTACCTGAATGTGCAGAAGACAGGACGTATGAAGATACCATTCGGTATAGCTCAGATTGGTAAGGCTTTCCGTAACGAGATTGTGGCTCGTCAGTTCATCTTCCGTATGAGGGAGTTTGAGCAGATGGAGATGCAGTTCTTCATTAAGCCTGGCACAGAGCTCGACTGGTTTGCTAAGTGGAAAGAGACTCGTATGAAGTGGCACCAGAACCTTGGTTTCGGAGCTGAGAACTATCGTTTCCACGACCACGACAAACTGGCTCACTATGCTAATGCAGCAACAGATATCGAGTTCCACATGCCATTCGGTTTCAAGGAGGTTGAGGGTATTCATTCTCGTACCAACTTCGACCTTTCTCAGCACGAGAAGTTCTCTGGCAAGTCTATCAAGTACTTCGACCCAGAGATGAACGAGTCATATACTCCATACGTTATCGAGACATCTATCGGTGTTGACCGTATGTTCCTCTCTGTCATGTGTCACTCTTATGAGGAGGAGAAACTCGAGAATGGCGAGACTCGTACCGTGCTGCATCTTCCTGCAGCCCTGGCTCCTGTCAAGCTGGCTATCTTCCCTCTTACCAAGAAGGACGGACTGCCTGAGAAGGCTATGGAGATAATGAATGACCTCAAGTTCCACTTCAACTGTAAGTATGAGGAGAAAGACCAGATAGGCAAGCGTTATCGTCGTCAGGATGCTATAGGCACTCCTTTCTGCGTAACTGTTGACCATCAGACTCTTGAGGACAACACCGTAACCCTGCGTTATCGTGACACCATGGAGCAGCGTCGTGTTGCTATTGCCGACCTCCGTGGCATCATCGAGGATCAGGTTACCATCACATCACTCCTTAAGAAACTGCAGTAATTATTCCTCCCCCCAAAAGAACAACTGTCAAAGTGAGAAAACTAAGCACTATAGTAGCATTATGCATGGGAATATTCATATTCTCAGCATGTTCTTCTGACGACGGCGAAGACCCCAATGCAGAATACTACAACTGGAAGACTCGCAACGATACCTATTTCGAAGAAGTATATCAGAAGGCTACTGAGAAGATTGAAGCAGGAGACGAGAAGTGGTATAAGATTATGTCTTACGCCAAGAATGATGCCGACAACCACAGCAACTACATTATAGTAAACGTGTTGGAGCAGAAAGAGGATGGCGATTACCACGCTCATAAAGAGGTTGTCAACGGTACCAAGAATAATAACGATGGTCTTATGTGCCCTTTGGTTTCTGACTCTTGCTATATCACCTATCGTGGCAACATGATTCCTTCCAAAACGTATAACACCGTTGCCACTCCTGATAACATAGATGTAGGCTATCAGTTTGACACCAAGTGGTTTGGCAACGAACTCATCAAGGAAGAGGCTGTGATGTGGGGCACTACTCCAGGCAGTTTGGTCGAGGGATTCAGTACAGCCCTTCAATATATGCATGTGGGTGACAGATGGCGAGTATATATTCCTTATCGCTTAGGCTATGGCTCAAATGCCAACGGCAATATACAGGCTTATAGCACTCTGATTTTTGATATCTACATGGAGAGTTTCAAGACTAAGCAAAAACCAGAGAAAGACTAAAATAAAACCTAAACCGAGGGAGAGAAAAGACATACTTCATGGACGACGAAAAAAACTTGGATAATATAGAAGAAATTGACGAGGCGGAATCTACGGATTACCGTCCCGTTAATCGTTTTGACGCATCCGTAGTTCACCATCTTTCGGGCATGTATCAAAACTGGTTTCTGGATTATGCTTCCTACGTAATCCTTGAGCGCGCCGTACCTCATATCGAGGATGGTCTGAAACCTGTGCAGCGCCGCATTCTTCACTCTATGAAGAGAATGGACGACGGACGCTACAACAAGGTTGCCAACATCGTGGGACACACCATGCAGTTTCACCCTCATGGCGACGCTTCTATTGGCGATGCCCTTGTGCAGTTGGGACAGAAAGACCTCCTCATCGACACTCAGGGTAACTGGGGTAACATCCTCACGGGTTCCTCAGCTGCAGCACCACGTTATATCGAGGCACGCTTGAGCAAGTTTGCCCTTGAGACGGTCTTCAATCCTAAGACCACCGAGTGGCAGATGTCCTATGACGGACGTAACAAGGAACCTATCACCCTGCCTGTAAAATTCCCTCTCCTCTTGGCTCAGGGTGTGGAAGGCATTGCCGTAGGACTGAACTCCAAAATCATGCCTCACAATTTCTGTGAGATATGTGATGCTGCCGTAGCCTATCTTCGTGGTGAGGAATTCCATCTCTACCCCGACTTCCCTACAGGTGGTTCTGTTGATGTGAGCAAGTATAACGACGGACAAAGAGGTGGCTCTATTAAGGTTCGAGCAAAAATTGAGAAACTTGACCAGAAGACGCTGGTAATCCGCGACATACCGTTCTCTAAAACTTCCGAGACACTCATCGAGTCTATCACTAAGGCGGTAGAGAAAGGTAAGATAAAGGTGCGCAAGGTGGAAGACCTCACGGCGGCTAATGTCGAGATTCTCGTTCACCTCGCTCCTGGTGTCTCTTCCGACAAGACCCTCGACGCCCTCTATGCCTTCACCGATTGTGAGGTAAGCATTTCGCCTAACTGCTGCGTCATCAAAGACAAGAAACCGCAGTTCCTCACCATTAGTGATGTGCTCAAGAGCAGCACCGACCAGACTATGGCCCTGCTCAAACGTGAACTGGAGATTCGTCGCCAGGAACTCCTTGAGCAGCTCTTCTTCTGTTCTCTCGAAAAGATATTTATAGAGGAACGCATATATAAGGACAAGAAATACGAGAATGCGGCTTCCATGGATGCTGCATGTGAGCATATCGACGAACGCCTCACACCTTTCTATCCTCAGTTGGTGAGGGAGGTGACCAAAGACGATATCCTGCGCCTCATGGAGATAAAGATGAAGCGCATACTGAAATTCTCCAAAGACCAGGCTGACGAACTGATAGCCAAGATAGAAGGCGAGATAGCCGAGATAGAGCGCGAACTCAACCGTATCGTTGATGTAACCTGCGAATGGTATGAGCATCTGAAGAACAAATACGGTGCCGAGCATCCCCGTCTTACCGAGATACGCAACTTCGACACCATCGAGGCTACCAAGGTGGTAGAGGCTAACCAGAAACTCTATATCGACCGTCAGGAGGGCTTCATTGGTACTGGTCTTAAGAAGGCTGAATTCGTGTGCAACTGTTCTGATATCGACGACATTATCATCTTCTATCGCGACGGCAGATATAAGACAGTCAAAGTTGCCGACAAGATTGATGTGGGCAAGAACATCATCCACCTTCAGGTATGGAAGAAGGGTGATAAGCGCACCATCTACAACTGCGTATATCGCGACGGCAAACAGGGACGCTATTTTGTTAAGCGCTTCTGCGTCGATTCCTGCACTCGTGACCGTGAGTACAATATTACCCAGGGCACTCCAGGCACTAAGGTGATTTACTTCACAGCCAATCCTAACGGCGAGGCTGAAACCATAAAGATTACCCTCGAGCCAGGACCTAAAATTAAGAAGATATTCTTTGAATACGACTTCTCCATTCTCGACATCAAGGGACGCTCAGCCAAGGGTAACATCCTGTCTAAGAACCCTATACACAAGATTGGACTCAAGTCTCACGGACGCTCTACCCTGGGCGGACGAGAGATATGGTGGGATGCAGATGTCAATCGTATCAACTACGACCAGCACGGCACATCCCTCGGCAAGTTTGACGACAACGACTACCTGCTTGTCGTTCTGCAGAATGGCGATTTCTACATCACCACAGCCGATGCCACTAACCACTTCGAGAGCAATATCCTCCGCATCGAGAAATGGAAAGAGCACAAGGTGTGGACAGCTGCTGTGATAGATGCCGACAACAATAATTGCGCCTACATCAAGCGCTTTGAGATGGAGGCTATCAAGAACCATCGCAACTTCGTGGGCGACAATCCTGACAGCCGTCTGCTGGCTCTCACCGATGTGGTCTATCCTCGCATGAAGGTTGTCTTTGGCGGCACCGATTCTAACCACGAACCTATCGAGATAGAGTGTGAGGAATTTGTGGGTGTCAAGGGTTTCAAGGCTAAGGGCAAACGTGTTTCTACGCTCAACGTATCCGATGTGGTGGAAATAGAGCCTTTACGATTCCCAGAGCCTGAAGAGGAAACCGACAACGATGCAGCAGAACCTGAAGAGAAAGAAAACCTCGACCCTGATGCAGGAAAATCACAGCAAGACGTGCTCGACGAACTCACGGGTCAGCTTAATCTCTTCGATTAAATGCTGACGAGGGGCATCAGCACATGCTTAAAAAAACAGATAGGAAAATTTTGCCGAAAGGTGATTTTTTTGTAACTTTGCTTTCGAATTTATCAACTCAATAAAACTAATAAGAATATGAAGTACTTGACAAATGAAAAACTCGTCATCGTCGGCGCAGCTGGCATGATTGGTTCTAATATGGCTCAGACAGCCCTTATGCTCGGACTGACCAACAACCTCTGTCTCTATGATGTATTCTCTCCTGAAGGCGTAGCCGAGGAGATGCGTCAGAGCGGTTTCGACGATGCCTGCATCACCGCTACCACCGACGTGGCAGAGGCTTTCAAGGATGCTAAATACATCATCTCTTCTGGTGGTGCTCCACGTAAGGAGGGCATGACTCGTGAAGACCTGCTTCGCGGCAACTGCGAGATAGCAGCCGACCTGGGTCGCAACATCAAGCAGTATTGCCCTGACGTTAAGCACGTGGTTATCATCTTCAACCCAGCCGACATGACTGGTCTTGTAACCCTCATCTGGTCTGGCCTGAAGCCTTCACAGGTTTCTACCCTCGCTGGTCTCGACACCACTCGTCTGCGCACCGCTCTCGCTCATAAGTTTGGTGTTATGCAGACAGAGATTTCCAACTGTGCTACCTATGGTGGTCATGGCGAGCAGATGGCAGTATTCGGCAGCAACGCCATTATAGCAGGTCGCAAACTGATGGACATCGTTGGCACCGACGAGTTCACTGAGGAGGAATGGGAGCAGATGCAGCAGGATGTAACCAAGGGTGGTTCACGCATCATCAAGCTCCGCGGACGTTCTTCATTCCAGAGCCCTTCTATCCTCTCTGTTCAGATGATCGAGGCTGTTATGGGCGGTCGTCCTTTCCCTTGGCCAGCAGGCGTTTACTGCAACGACAAGCGTTTCAACCACATCGTGATGGGTATGGACACCACATTCACCACCGATGGCGTAACCTACAAGATGCCTGAGGGCACTAAGGACGAGATGGCTCGTCTGCACTCAAGCTACATCCACCTCACCGCTATGCGCGACGAGCTCGTTGAGATGGGCGTAATACCAGCTGTAGAGAACTGGAACGAGGTTAATCCAAACCTTTAATTGATGAGAATCGGACTTTTCGGAGGGTCTTTCAACCCCATACATAACGGACACATAGCACTCGGCACCACCATGCTGGGTGCTATGTCCTTAAATGAGGTGTGGTATCTCGTCTCACCGCAGAATCCACTCAAGCGCCATAACTCCGACTTGCTCGACGAGGACATCCGACTGCATCTCGTCACTATGGCTCTCGAAGACTATCCCCACCTCCGTGCCTCCGATTTCGAGTTTCACCTGCCCCGTCCGTCCTACACCTGGAACACCCTGCAGCATCTGCATGAGGCATACCCCCAGCATGAGTTTGTTCTCATTATTGGTGGCGACAACCTCACCAATTTCCATAAGTGGGCGCACTATCAGGACCTGCTGCGCAATTATGACATTGCCGTCTATCCGCGCGAGGACTGTCCCCTGCCCCATTGGGCAACCACCATGCCCAACATACACATCGTCAATGTGCCGCTGGTCAATATCTCCTCCACCCAGATACGCCAGATGATAAAAAAAGGTGAAGATTACACCCCCTTCCTGCCCCCAAAAGTGGCTCGCGAGGTGGAGAATAATTCATTTTATGGGTGAAAAATGTTTTATGAAACAATTTTACCCGTATAAAACGACCTTATTTCAAGAAAAAACACTAACTTTGAACCTGTAAAACTAAAACCCTATTCACACATGGCTAAACAATATCTTTTAGGATTAGACATCGGTTCGTCAAGCGTCAAGGCTTCCTTGGTTGACATCGAGTCAGGACAACTCGCCGCCACCACCTTCTATCCCAAGACCGAGGCACCCATCAAGGCCCTCAAGGCTGGATGGGCTGAGCAGGCTCCCGATATGTGGTGGACCAACGCCAAACTCGCCCTCAGCGACATCATGCAGCAGACCTCTGCCACTGGTGCCGACATCAAGGCTATAGGCATCTCTTACCAGATGCACGGACTGGTGTGCGTAGATAAGAACCAGAACGTGCTTCGCGATGCCATCATCTGGTGCGACTCGCGTGCCGTGCCCTATGGCGAGAATGCTTTTACAGCCCTCGGTGCAGGCACATGCCTCTCCCATCTGCTCAACTCACCAGGCAATTTCACAGCCTCCAAACTGGCATGGGTAAAAGAGAACGAACCCGCACTCTTCGCTAATATATATAAGGTGATGCTACCAGGCGACTATATCGCCATGAAACTCTCAGGCGAAATCAACACCACCGTCAGCGGACTCTCCGAGGGCATCATGTGGGACTTCAGCGAAGGCAAACCTGCTGATTTCCTGTTCGACTATTACGGCATTCCCACTGATGTCATAGCCCCCATCGTGCCCACCTTTGGCGTTCAGTCTAAGGTGTCAGCCCAGGCAGCAGCCGAGACGGGACTGCTCGAAGGCACCCCCATCAGCTATCGTGCTGGCGACCAGCCTAACAACGCCCTCTCGCTCAACGTGCTACAGCCAGGCGAGATAGCAGCCACTGGCGGCACATCAGGCGTGGTATATGGCGTGCTGGGCGACATCAACTACGACCCCAAGAGTCGTGTCAACACCTTCGCCCACGTCAACCATACCGCCACCGACACACGTCTGGGCGTACTCCTCTGCATCAACGGCACTGGCATCCTCAATGCGTGGACCAAGCGCACCGTAGCTCCTGAGGGCATCTCTTATGCTGATATGAACACCCTCGCCGAGAGCGTGCCAGTAGGTGCCGACGGACTCTCCATCATACCCTTCGGCAACGGTGCCGAGCGCATACTCGAGAATCAGAACCCTGGTGCCAGCATCCACGGCATCAACTTCAATATCCACACCAAGGCGCACATCCTGCGTGCCGCTCAGGAGGGCATCGCCTTCTCCTTTGCCTATGGCATCGACATCATGAAGCAGATGGGCATGACCATCACCACCATCAAGGCAGGTCACGCCAACCTCTTCCTCTCGCCACTCTTCCGTCGCACCCTCGCTGCAGTCACAGGAGCCACCATCGAGCTCTACGACACCGACGGCTCCGTAGGAGCAGCCAAGGGAGCAGGCATCGGCGCAGGCATCTACCGCGACAGCAACGAGGCATTCTCCACCCTCAAGCTCATCGACTCCGAGAAGCCCGTCACTGACACCTCCGCCTACCTCCAGGCATACGAGAACTGGAAGAAATATTTAAGAATTTAAAGGAGTTAAAGGAGTTAAAGGAGTTAAAGGAGTTAAAGGAGTTAAAGACAATACCATAAACTATGCAGCAAGTAATAGCATATGTCTCTAACTTCTAAGTGGCTGAAAGCCACGTTAACTTCTATAACTTCTCTAACTCCTATACTCCTAATAACTGTCAATTATCACTTTTCAACTAAAATAAAACATTATGTCTAAACAGTATTTTCCACAAATCGGTAAGATCCCATTCGAGGGACCAGAGTCAAAGAACCCAATGGCATTCCACTACTACGACGCAGAGAAGGTAGTGGCAGGTAAGAAAATGAAAGACTGGATGCGCTTCGCCATGGCATGGTGGCACACACTGTGCGCTGAGGGCGCCGACCAGTTTGGTGGTGGCACCAAGACCTTCCCTTGGAATCAGGGTGCCAATGCCGTAGAGATTGCCAAGAACAAGGCTGATGCAGGCTTCGAAATCATGCAGAAGCTCGGCATCGAGTATTACTGCTTCCACGATGTTGACCTCGTTTCTGAGGGCAACAGCATCGCCGAGTATGAGTCAAACCTCAAGGCTATCACCGACTACCTCGCTGAGAAGCAGAAGCAGACAGGCATCAAACTCCTGTGGTCAACAGCCAACGTCTTCGGCAACGCACGTTACATGAACGGTGCATCCACCAACCCCGACTTCGACGTAGTGGCACGCGCCATCGTCCAGATTAAGAACGCCATCGACGCAGGCATCAAGCTCGGTGCCGAGAACTACGTGTTCTGGGGCGGACGCGAGGGCTATATGTCACTCCTCAACACCGACCAGAAGCGTGAGAAGGAACACATGGCAACCATGCTCACCATGGCACGCGACTACGCTCGCGCTAAGGGTTTCAAAGGCAACTTCCTCATCGAGCCAAAGCCAATGGAGCCTTCTAAGCACCAGTATGACGTAGATACCGAGACCGTCATCGGATTCCTCAAGGCACACAACCTCGACAAGGACTTCAAGGTCAACATCGAGGTCAACCATGCCACCCTCGCAGGTCACACCTTCGAGCACGAACTCGCTTGCGCCGTTGATGCAGGCATGCTCGGCTCTATCGATGCCAACCGCGGCGATGCACAGAACGGATGGGACACAGACCAGTTCCCAATCGACAACTACGAGCTCACCCAGGCATGGATGCAGATAGTACGCAATGGCGGCATAGCTCCTGGCGGCACTAACTTCGATGCCAAGACCCGTCGCAACTCTACCGACCTCGAGGATATCATCATCGCCCACATCTCAGGCATGGACGCTTGCGCCCGCGCCCTGCTCAACGCCGTTGACATCATGCAGAACTCTCCTATCCCACAGATGGTCAAGGAGCGTTACTCATCATTCGACAGCGGCATAGGCAAAGACTTCGAAGACGGCAAGCTCACCCTCGAGCAGGTCTATGAATACGGCAAGAAAGTAGAAGAGCCAAAGCAGACCTCAGGCAAGCAGGAACTCTACGAAACCATCGTAGCCCTCTACGCTAAGTAATCCCTCTCTCTACTTAATAATAACACTCAGCGCCCCACCCTTTTATTAAGAGTGGGGCGTCTTCATCATCATATCGGCAAAATTATACATTTATTTTCATTCCCCAAAATTTTCAGTTTGGTTTTACGTCATTATTCAGCATAACTGGGCTCAACACCCCTTCAGGGAGGTTGGGAGGTTAAAATAGAGTAAATCTTTTTCTTCCCTTTGTTTGGAGAAATAAAAATAATTATTTAACTTTGCAAGCGAAAGTTTAATGAGAACAAATCAATGGCTATTGACAAATTTGCATATTGGGTAGACATCGCTAACGAAGACTTAGAAGTGGCAGAAGACCTCTTCAAGACTAAGCGTTGGTTATATGTAGCTTTTATGTGTCACCAGGTTATAGAGAAAACCCTGAAAGCATATTGGAATGCTACTCGTGAGGATGAGCCCCCATACATTCATAATCACAGAAGATTAGCAGAACAGGCAGGACTATATAGCCAAATGAGCGAAGAGCAGCGCAGATTTCTGGGTCTTATAAATAATATGAACATAGAAGCTCGCTATCCTGAATACAAAACGAGTATAGCCCGTTCCCTCAATGAAGAAAATTGTCGTAGCATTATTAACGAAACTAAAAAACTGCAACAATGGATACTGCAAAAGTGCTCACCAGAGAAGAAGCACTAAAACTCGTCAGGGATTACAAGCAAGTAATATCTACACGCTTCTCTGAAGAACCAAAAGTATATATGTATGGTTCTTACTCTAAAGGCTACCCTAAGCCTGAGAGCGACATAGATGTTGCAATCATTGTGTCTAAAGTTGATGGTGATTGGTTAACTATTTCCACTGACCTCTGGATGGACGTTGACAAAGTCAACTCACTTATAGAACCAGTTCTATTAGAAGAAGGACAGCACTCACCACTCTATGATGACGTTATGCGCACTGGCGTAGCGGTATAACGAGCACCTCACCATCCGCCGCTGCTAGTGCCTCTCGCTCAATGAAATGGCGAGGGTGATATGTGTTATTTTACTTCCAGTTATATAAACAATTATTGCATATTATTTTCTTAGACTATTCCTGATATCATCTATAGCTTCACCAATGCAGCCTGCGAAGATTGCAAACACTCCTGCTAAGAAAGTGCCGATGCCCCCAAAAAGAGCATCGCCATTATGTCTAAGGTCGCATATTCCACTTATAAATCCGATAAAGCCAATAACTATTGCGATACAACCAATAACCATGTAAACTTTGGATATTATTAAAAGATACTTATTTTCTGTGAAACTTCTTGTTCTTTGCTGATTATTCAAATTACTGTCTAATTTACTCATAATATTAAAGTTTTACTAAATTTATAGAATATTTTGGTTTATCATTAATCCATATAATGAGACAATCTATCTCTGTCATCACCAGACAACAGCAATAAAACATATTCATTTTCTTGCTCTATTACAACTATTGCTAAGTCTTTTTTTAACCAGATTTTGGCTTCTACGTAAGTTGTGAGAATGTATGGTATTCTCTTTGTATGCGGAGTTCCATATAGTTTTTCTATATCATCAAGAAGAGTTGGATATTTATCTTTTGGAGTTTTAATTTCTACTTTTCTAACGATATCATTTCTGAAATAAACTCTTATTTTTCTATAAAAACGACTACGATACTCACAATCATAAAGTGTTATATGGTTGCCATTCTCTCTATCAAGAATTTTATCTTTATCCCAATGACTGCCATCAATAAGAAATTCGTCACATATTACATTTAGCACATCTTCTCTGGATTCTCCTATGTCAAAAATTAAAGGATTGTTATTGCTGCAAGAAGAAAAGATTAAAACGATCAAAAAGAAGAATATTTTTTTCATAGGAACTATTTGGGGATTTGATTTAACTTTGGTTTGCTATGAAACTGATAGCAGCCCCGACTAAATTATAAAAATCTTGGTATATCTGTGGTAGATGTTTTTTCATGTCTAATGATGGTGTTTCCTCTTCGAAAATGACTTTTCCAGAATTAGTATTATACCATGCTTGATATTCTTTAATATACTTGTTACCATCATTATCTTTACATCTTACTTTCATTTTATATGGTAATATTATGGTTTTGTCTTCCTTATAGTTGGCTAAGATGTTTTTGTATTTTTGCGCATCATACTCAGATAGTCCCCCTGCATCATATACCATCTTGATTATTTTTAATGGCTCTTCTGCAAACACCGTTTTATTGCAAATTGTGTCCAAAGATTGCAATGATGCTATTTCAACGAAATTACTTGGGTCGTCATAATTCTCATTCACAAATGTCTGAAACTCATTACGGATAGTTTTTTCAACGTCAGCACCCTGTTGTCCACATGAAAAGAAGCAAATTACTCCAGCAACATAGATACAGAAAGTCATCAATTGTCTTTTATTCATATTTTTAGCAGGAACTTATATGCCATTACCCATCGGCTCAAATTATTTGTACTTTTCTATTGCATGCTTTACAGCATCTAATGCGGTCTGGATAGGACACTCAAACAGTTCTGTTGTTGGTGTCAATTCAGCACTATGCCAATAATATCTGTCAACTTTATAGTCATTCAGTAGATTGTGCGCTTCACGTTCTACTTTTCCTATATTTTTATCAACAATCCAGTATTTGGGAATCTTCCATCCAACAAAGCCGCCATATCCATCTTCACTGTTTAACTGATACTCACGATGTTTAATTAAAGCCTCTATAGAAGTACGCTTGCTTTCTATTATCCCGACTTTACAGTATTTATCGTATTTAGCTATATAGAGAAGACCACTGTTAGTTTCGCGTTTTTGATATGTTATATATTTAGGATGGCACACGATGCAATGACCGTTACGGTCTTTTAGCCTGTGGCCATAGATGCAACTATTAACAACAAACCTGCACCCATGAGCTTTTGCTATGTCATGATACACCTTTACGATTTGTCCACGAGCATCATAAATATCAGATGGGCTTATGCCATGATGATTGATGAACTCTTTTTCTTCTTTTGTTAAAATGCTAAGTATACTATCCATATATAGTGTATTAGGTTAAGCTATGTAATCATTATGTACAAATAAAAAGACGCAGACTATCGCCATACGTCTCACGGTTCACCACAAACCACTCCTATATACGGGAAAGCTGCGCCTTATGGGGTACAGTCCCAATAATAGGAGATGCTCGTCTTCATGTGGTGATTGTGAGACTATTGAGCAATATGTCTTGTGTCCTTATAATGAGGAACACTCTGCAAAAGTAACAATAATTTTTGTATCTGCAAAGAAAATCAGAAAAAAATCATACCACCTCGATGGAGGAGAGTATGCTGTCGAAGGCGTCTTTGGTACAGGCGTGCAATACATTGTGGAATTTCGCCCAGAATGAAAAGATTGCCATCGACTATGAAGTCGATGTAGTGTATGTTGAATCTTTGATTTTCTTATAATCTTTTTCTACTTGTTTGTTGTTTAGATATTTTTTTGCATCATGTCGCTCATATGACGTACGTGTTTCCTTGGTTTCTAAGGAATAGAAATATTTTGTATAACTACTTGAGGAACACTTAAGGGCTTTAGCACAATGTTCTACTATCTTCTTATTGTTGTATGAGTACAGGTCTTTTAATCTGTTGTAATAGTTGAGGTATTTTAGCATCGCTGCGGCATAGCATGTGTCCCTGACTATCAATTCTATTAATTCTCCTTGTTGGACCGGACTGAGAACTTTTACCAATGGTAAATCTGTAAATCCGAATGGGGCAACTGTTTTAGCAAATCTTTCTGCTGATGTAGTAAGTTTAGGTCTTTCTGTTAACTGAGGAAGATTGCCTTGTCCCTCATTTTTCATCAGTTGAAATTCTTTATCGGGATACCGATTTAGTAGTGAAGTATATAACAGCAATACATCATAATAGCCTTCACCGTCAATAACGTGTATATATCTGTCTTGTAACTCAAGCCAACAGCGGAATAATTCTGCTACTAAATAGTGGAAGTATACGGTTCTTTCTACACTCGAAGGAAATCCTACTATTGTTGGTTTTTCCGATGTGATATTACTCCAACCTATATCATTTCCACTTGTTATATTATAATGACTCATTGCATTATGTACCAATGTGGTAACAGCTTCGCGTGTTTTCTTTAGTATGTATTTGGTTAATTCTCCTGTTTTATCTCCCTCCAATAATCTACTAGCCTCATTGATGTGACTATTTATTTCGTTTTCAACAAGGTTCTTATAATAGCGTAGTTTTGGAGTAAATAACACAGACATATCGGGAGTTAGAACATATAATGCTTCTGTTGTCAACCCTATATGTGGCATATTATTAATCTTATCCATATATTCGTCATTTGTCTTGCAAATATCACGATAAGGAATCAGGTCATTCAGACCTTTAAGGTCAAAATTATTCATATCTTTATAGATTACAGAAACCACAAATAGTTACTCTCAGTGTACACGGTTTTGTCTGTGAAGTGAGGCATAATCTCGGCTATCATCTCAGGATATTTGATTGTTACTGGCAGTCCCTGTTGTTTGACTGATTTCCAATATATACGGCTAAACTGATATACTTGGTCTATCAGTTGCTGAATCACAGGGGTTTCAATTTCGTCATTACGATTAGGGCATGCAATCGTCAACTTGATAGGGAAAGGGAACCCGTCCATCGAGTTGAATGTTTCTCCTTCATATCGTGTATTATTGCATAATAAATATCTGTGTCCTTCTCTTGATGGTCCGAGATTCACCCATTTTCCGCTATATGGCATATAACCCTTTACTGCTTCTTTCTGCCTTGTCTGGTAATTATAAGTCATGTATGCGCTCTCTTTATCAAACAAAACTATATCCTCTGACTCTGTTTTGTTTATGGTCACAATATATACAGGCACATCAAGGCTAAGACTTCGTAACATTTTCTCTACCTTCATGAACTCTCTCTTACGGCTTATCTTCTTGTAATAATGGATAATAATGCGTTCTGGTGGGTTATTGACAGCTGTATATCTGATAATTGCCATTTTTATTGCACCTACTAACTCGTCAAGTTCCGACTTCTGAAAGTAACTATAATCATTGAACACCCCAGTATTATCAAATGAAAAAGCTGCGCCTATATACTGCTGATTGTCACTACGAAACGCACCTATACCAATTATCAGCTCTTTTTTTGCAGTTTCATCAAGAAGCCACGGCGAACCACCCAACTTCGCACAAATAGCGACACCCATATTCTGAAGTGTATAGGCAAAATTAGCCCTCCCACTACGTTTATCCACTGATAGCGTTTTATTCATTTTTTCCCTATCAATACATTGTGTTGGGATATCGTGTTTTAGGAGCAATTCCTTTATCTTATAATAACATTCCTTGGTTTCGTGCGAAGAGGCATATTTGTGAATGGGCGATATGTATATACCAACATATTTTATTCGCTCATCTTTGTTTATGTAGCATTCGGTTTGAAGTGCCTGTTCAATTTCTGGAACGGGATTCATTTCGTTTTCAAACTGTATATGGAATGGGCGATCCGCATATGAGACGTTGCTTCCGATATAACTTGATAGAGGCTTGCTTTGACCGCCATATCCTCCCTGATACATATCCTTAATTAGTTCTCGTGCTTCACAGAGATAGCTTTTGGGAAATATAAATATAATTCGCACATCCGTATGTGGACATTTTATATGTGGTCCATAATTAACACCCACCTGCTGGCGTGTATTTCTCACATCATTGTCATTTTCGTCTTTACCAAACACGAGCATGCGCTTCGCACTGTTCGTTTGGCCGACTTGCAACTGACTAACCTCGGTGAAGTCATATGCGAGATTATGGAAAATCTTCTCAATATCCTCCGTGTTAAGGAATTGTTTACGAAATGATTCTATTTTAGAAAGATATCTAATGTATTTGCTGTCGAATGTGCGTGGTTCATCTTGTTTATCTAAACCAAAATAGTGCTTCAGCTCTCCACTCAAAATAGGACGCGTGTTATCAGGTGCACAGAACATATTGTGTTTTTGCAGATAGTCGTAACTGTCAATCTTGCGTACAATATATTCCTTTCCATTAGTTTTTTTGCGTACTTCTCGAGTCATTACTTTATTAATCATCCCTGGATTAACTCCGGTATGCTCTGTAAAAGGGTCATCCGAAGTTTGATCAAAAAGATCTGCCAATGATATGTTAAGTAAGTGCGCTGGACGGTCATTGGCTACTAGCAGATATGGAGTTTTGTTAAAAAAGTCGTATTTCACCCTCAAGGTGAAACGATCCATCTCCATCAGTTTGTATTTTTTATCTTTGTGTGTAAATTGTTTCTCCGCATTTTTGCTAAGGAGCCAGACTTGTATATCATCTGTTATGCCTGACTTGGTTACAACTACATCATCATAATATTTGAAATACTTTTCCAACCTGCGATTGTAATATTTCTTTACCAAATATTCATTTTCTGGATTATTAAAATCTATGGAAATAGCATCAAATCCTTCTGTTGGTTTATCAAAAGAAGTGTAAAGTGTAAAATCTCCTGAGTTCGTACATAAATCAGCATACTTTTGCACCTGCTTGACTTCTTTCGGAACAAGCACAGGAGATTTGAGACGTGTGCTTTTACGTTCTACGTCATCGCTATCAGAGAAGTAGAATGTAACAGGGGTCTTTGGATACTCATATGTGAGTGTATTTATAAATAGGTGTTCTGTAGACATAATATATTTTTTTTATTAACTATTCAAATATCATGCCAAAACATAAATGTCAGCAATTTCCGTCTCTAAACTGCCAAAATAACATATAGCGCAATAACAAAATAATTATTTTTTGTTTTTATTCAAAAAAAATATATGTTGTAACCAACTGAATATCAGCATTTGGAACTAAATCTATTCCGTAAAAATATACTTTTTGTGGCGTTGCAAGAACTAATGTGAACTCTTCCCTTTGCAGCCAAGAACAGAAATAACTCCGTTCTTGGCTTTCTGTAGTTGTGGCGAAGCAGATTGTCGAATCGCCTAAAATCCATAAAACATGAAAAAGGATTTTAATTCAAAGAACAGACCATCAGGTTCTAAAAAGACGAATGAACCTAAGGTCATTGGCGAAGTTCTTAGTGAATACTTCGCAGGTAATTCACCCCTCGCTGTCGCTTATCGCGACCGCCTGCATCCGAACACAGAGCTATGTGTTGACCTCAAACTACTGACTCGCCAACCTGGGCGCTTGCCCGTAGGGAAAAGCCTCGGTGGTGCGCTGGCTCATAATGGCGAGCAAGAATACACGTTCGTCGAGGGTCAGCCGAAGGTAACCTACCGTCGCTACCCTTTGGTGTTTAGCGGCTTTTACGTGAACATCCACCGCCACGATGACGGAACGCTGCATCCGTCGCTGAAGCGTGTGGCGGTAACGGAGGACTTCGACATCGAGGGCTATGCGAAGGTGGTTGCGCTGGAACTGAACCGTGCGCTGAATGGCCTCGTAAAGAAGAAGTGATCACGGCTAAAGCGTTCCGCGTTCCAATTGTTCCGCGTTCCAATTAAAATATGTGGAACAAAAACCCCTTTTATGGTCTTTGTAACTATTTAATAATTAGATAATTAGATAATAAAAGGAGGTGGCTGGGAACAGCTAAAAAATTAATTGGAACAAAAAGAACAGGAACGCTTGGTCTTTAATTTTTCATCTAAAAAGCTAAGAATCAATGAAATACGATATTAGTAAGAATACGGCACCGATGATGCCAAACCTCGGAAGAGGGACAGAATGTATTAAAATCCTACTCTCTCAGGTGTCAAAAGACGTACGTGAACCCCTCGTTCCGATGCTTTTCCCTGTACTTGGCGCTCACGTGAGTGGAACTGAATTTCAGTATCCTGACTTCAGTTGGAGGGAAATGTGTGGTCAAATGGCTAACTTGGTGGCTGAAAGTGGTGGTAATAAGGGTCAATTATCAAAACTTGTAGAGGCTATCTGTCGCGATTTTCGCCAGCATGATGATGCTGAACTGGGTAAGTTGGTGGAATGGTCGAAGCAGGTGAAGATGAAATCGTCAAACAAGGAGAAACCTGCCCGTCCTGAAGTGGCTATATGGTTTCCGCCTTCTGATGTTACGAATGCGGCTTTCATTCAGAATGCTATGTTATGCGAGGCTCTGGGCGAACGTACGCAATACCTTAACATGCCCGAGGTGGAGATGGCGGATAGGATGTGTGGCGGTCACAAGCAGATTACACAGATGATTCGTAATATATATGATCGCGAGAGGGCTGGAGCGCTACGTGCTACGGCTGACGGCATTACGGGTAATCCTGTTCTGCGTGTTAACATGACGTTGTCAAGCACTCCATATGCTACGCGCAATTTCTATAAGCACGATTTGTTTAACGGCACGTTCGGACGTATGGTCTTTTCCTACAAGCCTCGTAATAATCGTGATGGGCGCATACCACGACTCGGAAAGTTTACGGATGAGTTCTATCAGCAACTGGATGAGTTTATAAAGCGTCTGGACGACTGCAAGGGTCGATTCATCATTAAGCCTCTGAACAAACTGACTGACAATCTGGCTGAGGAAATGGCTACGCTGGCTGACCTGGCCGATGATGATGTGCTCTTTGAGGTGTCACACCGCGCTCTGGTGTCGGCATGGAAGGCTGGCTGCGTGATGTGGATTATGAACAACCAGGTATGGACAAAATCGATGGGCGAACTGGTGGAATGGCTGGTGTATCACGACCTGTGGAGCAAGATGCAGTTGTTTGCTGATATGCTTGGCAAGGATGCAGACCTGACGAGTGAGGCTCAGAGACGTGGACCAAAGATTATGCTTGACAGCCTGCCTGACAGCTTCAATGAGGCTCAACTGGAGGCTTTGCGTGTGCAGTTGGGCAAGAGTAAGGACGGAACTAAAGGACAGTTGCGCAAGTGGGTGTTCCGTAAGTTCATCGAATACTCGGCACAGACTGGACTGTATTCTAAGACTCAAGAGTATTTGGGTTCAAGAGTTCCCGTTAAAGTTCCCGTTAAACCATGATGGACAGACTTGAGATACAAAAGCTCCGCGACCTTCCCATTGAGGAGGTCGCAGAGCGCCTCGGAATGGAGGTCAAGATGCACAAGGCGCTGTGCCCCTTTCATGACGACCACCACGCCTCGCTCTCGTTCTCGGTCAGACGGAACACCTACCGCTGCTTCGTGTGCGGCGAGCACGGCGACACCATCAGTCTGGTGATGAAACTGCTAAGAAAAGGCTTCAGGGAAGCAGCCGAATGGTTGAACGGAGGGACAGCTCTTTTGAACCAGCGAAGCGACTTGAACTCTCTTGAACCAGCTCGCACCAGCGAGCGTTTGAACCAGCGAAGCTATCCGCTTCCTTTCGACGCTTCGCGTTACTCCCGCTACTTTGAGCATCCGTGGCTCGGTGACGAGGCGAGGAAGTTCCTCTTCGAGGAGCGCAGGCTGGACGAGCGCGTGGTGAGGTGGTGCCGACTCACATCGTGGCGTGACCGAAGGGGCGTGCCGTGGCTACAGATACCTTACTACAGCCGTGAGGGCAAACTGATAGGCGTGCAGAACCGCAATCTGCTAAAGGGCGGACAGCCGCGCTTCCGTTTCCCCACGGGCTCGGAGTGCAGCATATATAACCTGCCCGTGCTCAACAGGCTAAAGCCTGGCGACGAGCTGTGGATAACGGAAGGCTGCTCTGACTGCTGGGCGATGCTCTCATCAGGGCGCAAGGCGATTGCCATACCATCGGCAACGCTGCTGAAGCGCGAGCAGTTGCTCGGGCTAACGGGAACTAAGATTAACGACAACCAGGACAACAAGGGACAACAAAACTCGCAGGGCGAGTTAAGGTTAACGTTCTTGCGCTCCAGTTGGTGCTCAGGCGCTTCGCGGAGCCCGTTCCCGTTAACGTTAAACATGTACCCCGACCGCGACGAGCCTGGCGAACGCCTGTTCATGCAACTGAAGGAACTGCTGCCCTCGCTCCAGCACCACCAGTTGCCGCCCGACTGCAAGGACTTCGGAGAGTATTATGTGAAGACCCTCCCTTGCCCTCCCTTAAAGGGTGGGAACGGTTAAAGGTTAAAGGTTAAAGAATAAGCAATATGGAATTCAAAATCAAAGCATACACCAAGAAGGAGCTGGCGCTGAGGTATTTTCCTGACAGCATGCCACGCACGGCGGTGAACCACCTCATGGCGTGGATTCGCCGATGTCCCTCGCTGTGGCAGGAACTCGCTGCCACAGGCTACGAACCCACCTGCAAGGCATTCACGCCACGGCAGGTGAAGATAATCACCGAAATGCTCGGCGAACCCTGAGGGCTTTTTCTCTGTTTCTCGCAAAGAGACCCCCTCTAACTCCCCCATTAAAGGGGGAGGACTTTGCACTCTGTCCGCATGGTCTTGGCGTGAGTGCTGAAAGCACGACCTTGGCTCTTGGCGTAGAGATGATTACTGACCCTCGGGTCTGTAGTGTATCGAGAGAAAGCACTTGCAGAAGCTTGCTTATGGCAAGGGAATTATCGAGAGACACGTATGGCTCGAAGAGCTAATCATCTCGGCTTTGCGAGAAACAAAAATAAAAAGGACTGGCATCGCACGGCAAGGTGCGCTATCGCACAGGCAGGGCGCGAGAAAGTAGTAACTTTGTACTTGTGAAAAGGAGCTGAGCTTTTACCCCTCAGATGCATTACTTCCGGACGCGGAGGGACTGCTTCCTGAGACGGAGGCAATGCTTCCACAACATCACAAAAGAGCGCTCAAAAATTCAAATTTTTTAATTATCAATTTCTAATTTCTAATTTCTAATTTCTAATTAATTATGGCAGTAATTGTAGATGTTTATCAGGACAAGCGTAAGACTGGCAACAACCTCTGGTATGGACGTGCATGGCACCCAAGCATCCTCGACACTCGCGCACTCGCAAAGCGCATTGAGCAGAACGTATCAGTGAAGGAGTCAGACGTATATGCCGTGCTCATAGAGCTGGCTGAGGTCATGAGCTACGAGCTTCAGAACTCTAACAAGATTCACCTCGACCGCTTCGGCTACTTCGGTGTGTCACTCCGCTCAGCTGGCGCACTGACCCAGAAGGACTGGAACATTCAGGAGTACATCAAGAATGCCAAGTGCATCTTCACCCCTGAGTACACCCGTACGAAGAACCAGGTGACCGGCAAGAGCCAGCTCGCTTCACGCGCCCTCGGCGACCGCGGCTCATTCCAGTACGTGATCAAGAACCCAGTGGAAGAGACTAAGCCTTAAAGGGCGCACAGGTACTAACAAAAAAAAGGTACAGGATTTTCGTCCTGTACTTTTTGTTATAATCACCCCACACTGATGCAAGGCTTAAATCTTATTGTCTGCAGCGAAGGCGCGGATGCGCTCCTGGAAGAGGGGCTGCTGTGCCTGGCTGAAGAAGGAGGTGCAGATGCGCACGCCCTGCTGGGTGGAGCCCATGGTGTCGAGGGGGAAGACGGCGATGCCGTAGTACATGAGGGCACGGGTTAGCTCAAGGCCTGTCATGCCTGGATAGCAGACGGTGAAATAGAAGCCGTCGGCAAGGGGCGAACCCATGTCGTTGTCATAGACGAGGTAGAAGCCGTTTTGCAGGAGCACCTCTTTCATGAATTTGGCGCGGCGACCGTATTCCCTGACATCGTCGAGGAAGCAGTAGGAGCCGTCGCAGGCTGCCTCCATGAGGGCTGACATGGCGTGCTGCACGCTATGGGTGGTGCCGCTGGAGAGGGTGTACATGAGGCGCCCTGTGAAGAAGTCGCCGAAGGTGCTGACGCCGAAGCTCTTGAGTGGCTCGAATGGGCGATGGTAGAGCTTATTGCTCATGCAGGTGACGCCGATGCGCTGTCCTGCATAGGAGAATGCCTTGGAGCCGCTTATCCAGAGCACGTAGTTGTCGGTATAGCGTGACACGCTTGCCTGATAGGGTGCCTGGTAAGGGTGGCTGAGGTCGCGACGGAAGTCCATGGCGAAGTAGGCAAGGTCTTCGAGTATGATGACATCGTGCTTGGTAGCGAGTTCGCCTATGCCCTTGAGCTCTTCTTCAGTGAAGCACACCCATGAGGGGTTGTTGGGGTTGGAATAGACGATGCTGCAGATGTTGCCTGCGGAGAGCATCTCATCGAGTTTGGCTATGAGCTCTGCGCCACGATAGCCGTGGATGTCGAGCCCCACCTGACGGAGTCCGATGACGTCGCACTGGGCATTCTGCACGGGGAAGCCTGGCTGGATGAAGAGCACGGTGTCGCGCTTGCCGCCATTGCGCACGCCCATGGCGTGATAGAGGGCGGTGAAGGTGGCGAAGGTGCCCTGCATGGAGCCTGTGGTGGGCACGCAGCAGAGGGGGTCGATGTCGGCACCGATGAATGCCTTGACAAACTCAGAGGCTGCCTTCTTGATGCGTGGTATGCCACCGTTGGGCGGATACTGCGTGGCGCAGCCCTGCTCGAGTGCTTCGCGCTCAGCACGGAGTGCTATCTGTGATGGTTGGAGACCTGGCACGCCCATCTCGAGGTGGATGACGGGCTCGCCTGTTTTCTTCTCCAGTTGGGTGGAGAGTGCCTGGATGTCACGGATGGTGGCACCAGAGAAGTCGCCCAAGCCCATGGAGTCGATGACTTCTGTTACTATCTGCTTGTCTATCATTTTTTTTTGAACGTTAACGGGAACGGGAACGGGAACGATACGCCCTGAAGGGCTACGATACGTGGCCAAAGCCACTACGATACGCGAGCATAGCTCGCTACGATAACTATGAACTATGAACTATGAACTGTGAACTGATAAATCACTTCCAATCAGTGAGGAGGGTGCGCTTGTCGAGCACGTGCTTAGCCTTGCCTGTAGAGCGCTCGATGTTGCCTGGCTCCTTGATGTGGATGTTTGGCTTGATACCCACGAGTGAGACGATGCGGTCGTAGAGCGGCTTGATGAATGGCATCTGCTTGGCTGGGTTTGGAGAGAAATACTCCTCGCGCAGCTCTACGTCGAGGTCGAAGGTGTCTTCGTTGTTCTTACGGTCAACAGTGATAAAATACTGCGGTGTGAAGACTGGGAACTCGGTGAGCACGGTCTCTATCTGACTTGGGAAGACGTTGACACCACGGATGATGAGCATATCGTCGCTGCGACCCAGAATCTTGCCGAGGCGCACGGTGGTACGTCCGCATTCGCACTTGTCGTAGATGAGGTGAGTGAGGTCGCGCGTACGATAGCGCAGGATTGGCATAGCCTCCTTGCAGAGCGAGGTGAACACGAGTTCGCCCTCTTCGCCTGGCTCTACGGGTTCGAGTGTCTCAGGGTTGATGATTTCAGGATAGAAGAAATCCTCAGCTACGTGGGTGCCGTTCTGGAACTCACACTCGCCGCCCACGCCAGGACCGCACATCTCGGTGAGGCCGTAGATGTCGAGCGCCTTGATGTGGAGTTTCTTCTCCAACTCACGACGTATGCCCCAGGTCCATGGTTCTGCGCCGAAGAAGCCCACACGGAGCTTGAGGTCGTCGACACTGATGTTAGGGCTCTTCTCTATCACCTCAGCCAGATGGAGGGCGTAGGACGGTGTGCAACAGATGGCGGTGGTGCCGAAGTCTTTCATGAGCATAATCTGCTTCTCGGAATTACCTGCCGAGATAGGCAGCTGCACGGCTCCGCGAGCAAGAACGCCGTCGTGGGCGCCCAGACCGCCAGTGAACAGTCCGTAGCCGTAAGCCACCTGAACGATGTCGCCAGGACCTATGTCGCCCACTGCCAATACGCGAGCCACGCACTCTGCCCACATCTTGAGGTCGTTCTTGGTGTAGGTACCTACGACGGGTTTGCCCGTGGTGCCTGAAGAGGCGTGGATACGTACTATCTCGCTCTGAGGCACTGCCTGCAGACCGAAGGGATACTCATCGCGCAGGTCGTGCTTGGTGGTGAACGGCAACTTGTAGATGTCGTCTATACTACGGATATCCTCGGGCTTGACACCCATCTTATCCATCTTCCTTCTGTAGAAGGGTACTTTCTCATAACATGTCTTGACCGTCTTGATAAGACGCTCTGACTGTAACTTACGCATAGACTCGCGGTCCATGCACTCCATTTCTCTGTTTAGAATCATATTTTTTTTGAACGTTAACGGGAACGGGAACGGGAACGAGAACGGGAACTACTGCAGGGCATCGTAGCCGAAGGTATCTTTCTTGCGATAGGCAGAGCCTGTGACCACACAGAGGAGGTCGCCATGCTGGTTGGTGACACGGGTCTCGCAGAAGGGCAGACGTGGATGGTTGCACGTTTCCTCGGTAACAGCAATGAGACGGTCACCCTTGTGTGCCGACTTCAGATAGGTGATGCTATTCTGTATGCCCAGGCTTATGAATCCGTGGGAATTGGTGACGGCAGCAAAGGTAATGTCGGCAAGGGTGAAGTACACCCCACCCTGACACACGCCAGCCGCATTGAGGTGGCGCTCCTCTACCGTTACCTCGGCACGGGCATAGCCCTCACGCACCTCGGTGAGCTGTATGCCATTCTCACTGGCGAAACGGTCGCCCTGAGTGAGTATTTCCTTAAGTGTTGCCATTGCTAATCAATGATTGAATATTGAGCCTAATTCCTAATTTCTAATTTCTAATTACTAATTATCTATAGCACTTGAAGATGCGATCAACCAGTTTTGTGCTGAGCTTAGGGGTGAAGAGGCTGACAACAGCCACTACCACGAAACCGCCCACCATGGCGATGGCACCGCAGTCGATAGGGTTTATAGGATTGCCCAGCATCATATTGACGACGGTGATACCTACTCCCCACACGAAGCAAGACCATACAGCAGAACGGGTGACACCCTTCCAGTAGAGACCTAACATGAACGGTGCGAGGAAGGCTCCAGCGAGAGCACCCCACGAGATGCCCATGAGCTGAGCGATGAACTGTGGCGGATTGAGCGCTATCATAAGCGAGATGACGATGAAGAACACGATGAGCACTCGCATAACCACAACCTTACGACGCTCTATCTTCTCGGCTACGGTATCGTCTATCTCACCACCCTCTACCTCGTCGCTGGCTGACTTCTTATCGCGATAGATAAGGTCGAGCGTCATAGTGGATGATGAGGTGAGCACCAGGCCTGCGAGGGTTGACATTGAGGCTGAGAGCACAAGCAGGATGACCAGGGCGATGAGGAAATCGGGCAAGGTCTCGAGCATGGAGGGCACGATGTTGTCGAACACGAACTTGCCCTTCTCAGCATTGAAAGCGGTAGGAACGAACAAACGGCCGAAACCTCCGAGGAAATAACAGCCACCTGCCACGATGAAGGCAAAGATGGTGGAGATGATGGTGCCACGACGGATGGCTGACTCATCGGTGATGCTATAGAATTTGCCTACCATCTGAGGCAAGCCCCATGTGCCTAACGAGGTGAGCACCACAACGCCGAAGAGCGACAGCGGATTAGGTCCGAACCACGAAGCGAAGTCGCCTGCCTGGAAGTTGGCATAGAGCGCGGAGCCCTTCTGCGTGAGGTCGTCGGTATTAGGTGTCATGGCAGCCATCTTGTGGTAAGCCTCTACCAAACCGCCCTGAGAATTGAGCACCACTGCGATGACCACGCTGATGCCTACGAGCATGATGATGCCCTGAATAAAGTCGTTGATTGCCGTTGCCTTATAACCACCCAGGATGACATAGACGGCAGTGAGCAGCGCCATGGTCATAGCGCAATATTCGTAAGGCACGCCGAAACCCATCTCGAAGAGTTTGGAGATGCCCATATACACGCCCGCGGTATAAGGAATAAGGAACACGAAGACGATGACAGAGGCTATGATGCGAAGCCCCTCGTCGCCATAACGGGTGCCGAAGAAGTCGGGCATGGTGCGCGACTCGATGTGGTGGGTCATAAGACGGGTGCGCCTGCCCAGCACCAGCCAAGCCAGCAAGGAACCGATGATGGCATTGCCCACACCTATCCAACTGGCTGACATGCCGTATTTCCAGCCAAACTGACCTGCATAGCCCACGAACACTACGGCAGAGAAATAAGACGTGCCGTAAGCAAAGGCTGTGAGCCAGCCACCCACGTTACGGCCACCAAGCACGAAGCCATCGACGGTGCTTGCCTGACGACGGCTGTATATTCCCACTGCAACGGTGATGCAGAGAAATACTACTGTGAGGAAAATTTTTATCAACATTTTTCTTCAGGAGTTAAAGGAGTTAGAGGAGTTAGAAGGAGTTAAAGACATTACAATATACTATACAATAGCCGAAGCATTTGTCTTTTCTTCGAGCAAAGCTCTTCAGGCGAGCAGAGCTCGGAGTCCTTCTAAGCTCGAAGAGCGAGACTCCACGAAGTGCCTGAGCACCTACTGGAGCGCAAGAACTTCTTTTACTTCTTAAATTCTTAATTATCAATTATCAATTGTCAATTGTCAATTATTAGAATGCTACTTGCACCTGAGCGTCTATGCGTGAGTGATTACCCTTGTTGAGGTGAGCACGGTGGGTAGAGCTGAGGGCGCAATAGGTGTACTGCAACTGAAGGCGGCACTTGGTGTGGAGCCACAGTTGCACGCCGCCAGCGAAGTTGGTCTGCTGGCAACCGATGCGGGTGTTGTAGTTGAAGTTATCGACAGTAGCCACCACGTCGAGCTGCTTATAGACAGGGATGGAAGATGACACATAGCCGCCGAAGCTGTGAACGTCGCCATCCATGCCGCCGAGCACCTCGCCACGCACCGTGATGCAACGGTTGCGGTAATAGTCGGTGCCAGTCTTCTTAGACTTCCACTCGCCAGACACAGCCCAGCGGTTCTGACGGTAGGTCTGACCCTCCTTGGTATCTTTATTATATAAGGTAGGGTTATACTTAGAGTAAGCCACAGAATAGCCGTGACCCAAAACGCCTGACACACCGATGCGGAGGTTAGGCATGAACTTATACTCCAGTTTGCCTATAACGTTCTTCTGATTGTTCTTGTCAGCGGTGTTAATCTGTCCGCCGTTAACCACCTGAGCCACATAGCGCAGTTTGCCACCAAGCACGTCGCCATAGACTGTGAAGCCTATATCACGACCTGAGCCATTGCTCATCAGAGGGTCGGAACCGTTGAGCCAGAACACACCCTGGGTCATAGGAGCTACGAGGTCAACAACAGTTGGCGACATAGGGTTCTCCATAGAAAACTCGTTCTTAGACTGTCCGAGACGGAAGTTGAGTGCCTTACAGGGACGATACTCCATGTAATACTCCTGCATGTTGCCACTCTTGAAATCGTGCATGAAGAAAGCAAAGAACTCAGGAGTGATGTTGGCACCCACCATAAGGATGACACGACGCATGGCGAAGGTGTTGCTATTGTCAGAGCCATTGTTGAATATAGCTTCGTAACCACCTTGCGCATAACCAGTTATCTTCAGTCGAGAACCTACGGCAGCAGCCCAGTATTTGAAGTCCTTCTCAGCATCAGGGGCAGGAGCATGATAGAGAGGTTTGTGACTCTCCAGAATAGCCTGGTCGGTGTTTACATCCTTGTATTCAGGCTCTTCTGCGGTTTGTGTTGTAGAGATCTCTGTTTCGCTAACAGCCACATCGCTCGCAGCCTTAGTTGCCACTGACACCATAGCGAGGACAGCAGCAAACAGAATAGTCTTTTTCATTGTTGTTATGGAATACAATATTTAGTTAGAAAAAAATCAGCACAGGTCTTTCTCGCCCAAGAAATCGAGTTTGTTGAGCAGGATTACCTCCTTAGCCTTATCATCGTTGTCGGCACGGAACACCAGCACTCCCTTGCCGTCGAGCAGGAAGGAGTACATATACTTGATGCCCACACCAGCCTCAGTTATGAGGGTCATGACATCAGCAGCAGCCCCCACCTTGTTGTCGGCAAGGCGTATGGCAAACACATTGGTGATGGTGGCATTGATACCCTTGTCGTGGAGGATGCGGAATGCCTTGTCGGTATCGCTGCAGATGAGGCGGTAGATACCAAACTCTGAGGTGTCGCTGATATTGCTGATAACGATGCTTATGCCGTTGTCTCTCAGCAACTTGAGAACTCGGAGCAGTGCTCCGCTCTTGTTCTCTATGAAAATGGAAAGTTGTTTGATTGTCATAATCTTATTGTTTTATGGAGCCCCAACGCTTACGCATTGGGAACGGGGGCTAAACTCCGTACGAAAACGAAACACCCTAAAGGGCTACGAAAACGAAAACTAATTATCAATTATCAATTGTCAATTATCAATTATTGATAAACGGTTCTCTTATCTACCACACGGACGGCCTTGCCCTCAGAGACAGGGAGGCTACCCTTAGGCACGAGTTTAACTATAGGAGTAAGGAGTATCTCGTCCTTGAGGGCACGAGTGACGCTCTTCTTGAGTGACTCCAGACGCTGGTAGTCGTCAGTGAAGAGTTCCTCCAGTTCTACCTCCACGGTCATATTGTCGTTATTATCGTCGGTGGTGAGAGTGATGAGGTAGTTGCTGGCGAGTTCCTTGAACTGCATGAGAATCTTCTCTATCTGGATTGGGAAGATATTAACGCCACGCAATACCATCATATCATCGCTGCGACCCTTCATACGGTCGAGGCGCACATGATTTCTGCCACATGGACAGGTGCGACCGAGTACACGGGTGAGGTCGCGGGTGCGATAGCGCAGCAAAGGCATAGCCTCACGACGGATAGAGGTGAGCACCAGTTCGCCTATCTCGCCATCAGGCACTGGCTCAAGGGTCTCAGGATCAACTATCTCAACGATGTAATAATCCTCCCAGAAATGGAGACCGTTCTGCTCCTTACACTCGAATCCCACACCAGGACCACACATCTCAGACATACCGAATGAGTTGTAAGCCTTGACGCCAAGCATATTCTCGATGCGCTTACGCTGTTCCTCAGAGTGAGGTTCAGCACCTATGGCAAGCACCTTCAGTTTGGTGTCCTTGCGAGGGTCAACACCCTGTTCCTGCATCACCTCATAGAGACGGGTAACGTAAGAAGGAACAGCATGCAGGGCTGTAGTGCCAAAGTCGGTCATAAACTTTATCTGGCGCAGTGAGTTGCCAGCAGCAGCAGGGATGGTGAGCATACCAAGACGCTCTGCACCATACTGGAATCCCAGTCCGCCAGTAAACATGCCATAGCCTGATGAATTCTGGAACACGTCATTAGGACGCAGTCCCACCATCCACAGGTTACGTGCCACCTGGTTAGCCCACTCGTCAAGGTCCTTCTGGGTGTGAAGGATTACGGTAGGATTGCCTGTGGTGCCTGATGAACTGTGCAGACGGACACACTCCGTAAGCGGAGCACTTGCAAGACCGAAGGGATAGGTGTCGCGAAGGTCCTGCTTAGTGGTGAACGGTATGCGACGGACGTCGTCAACCGACTTTATACTCTCTGGTGTAACTCCAGCCTTCTCAAGGCGAGCCTTGTAGAAAGGATTGTTCATGCAACGCTTGATAGTCTCCTTCAGGCGTTCCACCTGCAGGGCCTCTATCTGCTCACGCGTCATAGTCTCGAGTTCTGGATCAAGATACTCGGACTTCCAATCTGGTAATTCTCTTCTGTAAGCCATGATTTTATTTTGATGTCTCCGCACCCATGTCGAAGGCTTTAAGATTAGATTCTACAATCTTCTCACCCTTGCGGGCAAAAACTGTTGCAACAGCCTGACGAAGGGCATCAGCTGAAACTATCTCTATATACTTAGCAGCCATACCCAACAGCACCACGTTGGCACTACGGACACTGCCGGCATCCTTAGCTACAGCCTCGATATCAAGCTGCACCACATGAGGAAGAGAAGCGAGCTCGGCAAAGAGTGCCTCCTCCTCAGGATAGTTAGGAATGTTGACCAAAGGCTTGTTGCTGGTTACTATCACGCCATCCTTAGACAGATAAGGCAGATAACGCAGAGCCTCCATAGGCTCCATAGAGATGATGAGGTCTGCCCCACCCTTTGATATAAGGTCGCTGTAGATAGGGTCGGTAGAGAGACGCAGATTAGACTGCACATCACCACCGCGCTGGCTCATTCCGTGAACCTCAGCCTGCTTCAAATTGATATCGGCACGTGTAGCTGCCTCACCTATGATTGTTGCTATGGAGAGGATACCTTGTCCTCCCACACCGCATAATATGATATCTTTTTTCATAAATATGAACTATTGAATATTGAACCTTTGAACCAAAAGTCTCCCTCTAAGGGGGAGATTTAGAGGGTCTTCTTTTCTTTCGCCTTCTCACGTGCATGACGTGAAGCCGTCTGTATGCACTCACGACGTGGGATGATAACACTCACACCCTCGTAAGCTATCTCGTCACGAATAAGCTGAGCAATAGCAGGGATATTCTTAGGCAGTGGCGTTACAACATGCAGATGCTCAGGGTCCATACCGAGTCCGAGACAGATAGCCTCAAACTTATTGGTACCAGCACTATCCTGTCCGCCAGTCATACCAGTGGTAAGGTTATCGGAGATGATAACGGTGATAGGACTGTTGTCGTTGATAGCATCAAGCAAGCCCGTCATACCTGAATGAGTGAAAGTAGAGTCACCTATCACAGCGATAGCAGGACGCAGACCTGCATCAGCAGCACCCTTAGCCATAGTGATTGAGGCACCCATATCAACACAACTTGAGAGAGCCTTGAATGGAGGCAGAGCGCCGAGGGTGTAACAACCTATATCACCAAAGACGCGAGCGTCAGGCATCTCGTCGATTATCTCACGCAGAGCACCATACACATCACGGTGTCCGCAACCCTGACAGAGCTGTGGAGGACGACCAGCCAGATTCTTGGCAGGAGCCATAAGTTGAGGTGCCTCAACACCCAAAGCTGCTGCTACGCTGTCTGGTGTGAGTTCGCCAGTACGAGGCAGAGCACCAGTCAGACGACCTGTTACTATATAACCTGTGCCGAGAAGAGCCTTCACATCCTGCTCCACTACAGGCTGACCATCTTCTACTACAAGCAGTTTGCCAGACTCCTTGGCAAGCATCTGGATGCGCTGCTCAGGAAGAGGATACTGTGACACCTTCTCAATATTGAACATAGCCTGCTTCTCCTTAGGCAACTGAGCCAAAGCCTCCTTAACATAGTTGTAACCTATGCCACAAGCAACGATGCCCACCTTCTCTGCCTTATTAGCAGAATCGCCATACTCAGAGATGTTAAACTGGCTCTTGTTAGCAGCCATAAGCATCTGCTCCTGCTTCTCAAGCAGTACGCTGTACTTCTTCTTTGCAATACCTGGCAACAGCACCCACTGGTCAGTAGATGGGTTCATCTCGTTCTGTGCCTTAGGCTGGTCAATAGCAACAGCAGCACGAGAGTGAGCCAGACGCGTTACAACACGAAGCAGGACTGGTTCCTTGATAGCCTCAGAAAAATCGAAGGCTATCTTCATCATGTCATAAGCCTCCTGCTGGTTAGATGGCTCGAAGATAGGGATAAGAGCAAACTTGCCATAGAAACGAGAGTCTTGCTCGTTCTGGCTGGAATGCATTGAAGGGTCGTCTGCAGCAAGAACCACGAGACCACCCTCCACACCTGTTATAGCACTATTGACAAACGCATCGGCACACACATTCATACCAACATGCTTCATGCACACCAGAGCGCGCTTGCCAGCATAAGACATACCCAAAGCCGCCTCCATAGCGGTCTTCTCATTTGTACACCAACGTGAACGAATCTTCTGTTCCTTGGCGTAAGGATTGTTCTGAATAAATTCAGTAATCTCTGTTGATGGAGTGCCAGGATAAGCATATACACCACTCAGTCCAGCGTGTATAGCACCCAGTGCTATCGCTTCATCACCCAGAAGTAATTTCTTTTCCATGTTATTTTGTGTGATTATAGTTTTTTATACTGTTTAGATTAATCTTTTGATTAAAATCTCCGCAAAGTTAAGCAAAAAAAACGAAACAACAAAATAAAACGGGGGTAAATGCTCGTTTCGCCTCTAAACAGCCTCTTTTTTCGAAAAACTCCTTTCACTTTATTACAAAAAAACACCGCAAGCCTTTGCCTGCGATGCTTTATAAAAAATATTTGTTGCTATTTGCAAATTCGGTTTTGCTTATGTGTCATGGCTTAGCCATTCATTGCCATGAGGAACTCTGCATTGTCACGAGTGCGCGTCATGAGGTTGTGAATCTGCTGCATTGCCTCGACAGAATTCATGTCGGAGATGCTCTTGCGGAGTATCCACATGCGGTTGAGGGTGGTTTCGTCGTGCAGCAAATCATCGCGACGAGTGCTTGAGGCAATGAGGTTGACAGCAGGGAAGATGCGCTTGTTGGCAAGAACACGGTCGAGCTGCAACTCGGAGTTGCCCGTGCCCTTGAATTCCTCAAAGATTACTTCGTCCATCTTACTGCCAGTATCTGTCAACGCCGTAGCGATGATGGTGAGTGAACCGCCATTCTCGATATTACGTGCTGCTCCGAAGAAGCGCTTAGGCTTCTGCAGGGCATTGGCATCGACACCACCTGTGAGCACCTTGCCTGAGGCTGGCGCTACGGTATTGTAGGCGCGAGCCAGACGGGTGATGGAGTCGAGGAAGATTACCACATCATGTCCGCACTCTACGAGTCGCTTAGCCTTTTCGAGCACCAGTCCTGCTATCTTGACATGACGGTCGGCTGGCTCATCGAAGGTGGATGCTATGACCTCGGCATTGACGGTGCGAGCCATATCGGTAACCTCCTCAGGGCGCTCGTCGATGAGCAGCATCATGATGTAAGCCTCTGGATGGTTGGCTGCTATGGCATTGGCTATATCCTTCATAAGGATAGTCTTACCCGTCTTAGGCTGTGAGACAATGAGCGAACGCTGTCCCTTGCCTATTGGCGAGAAGAGGTCAACGATGCGAGTGGATATGTTGGTTGCCCTTGGATTGCCACAGAGGTTGAACTTCTCTTCAGGGAAGAGAGGTGTGAGATTTTCAAATGAGATGCGGTCGCGAATGTCGCGAGGGTTACGACCATTGACCTTAAGCAAGCTGGTCATGGTGAAGTACTTCTCATTGCCATGAGGCGGACGAACCATGCACTCTACTACATCACCTGTCTTGAGAAAGTAGGTGCGTATCTGCTGCACGGTGAGGTGTACATCATCAGGTGATGAGAGGTAGTTATAGTCGCTGGAACGAAGGAAGCCGTAGCCATCGGGCATAATTTCGAGCAGTCCGTTAGCCTTAATGATGTCTGAGAAGTCATAACCGCCTTCGTCTGTTTCTGCAGCATCGTCGTATGTCACGGCTGTGTTCTCAACGCTGTTAGGATTGTCGAACATGTCGTAATAAGGTATTACGGCATTGTCTTCTACTGGTATATCCTGAACGATGATGAAATCGGTGCCGTCAGCAGGTGCTCCCTCCCAAGGCTGGTCGAAACCACTCTGAGAGTTGACCTTAGACTGCAAACGCTCCATCAGCCCCATAGAGGGTGCATCATCGTCGCTACTCTCCCCCACTCCGAAGGATGCCTCAGGCACGTCGTAGCCTTCCTCCTCCATGGCCCTGGAGAGGTCAGCCTTTTTCTGATTATTCTCAGCCAAAGCAGCAGCTGTAGCCTCGGCTGCAGCTATTATCTCAGCCTTGGTGCGACGGATTCTTTTACGCTTAGGAGCAGCATCAGCACCCTCAGCAGATTCATCACCAGCAGTCTGAGATTCAGCCTCAGGTGATGGCGCAAAATTAAGCTGTGGTTCAGCAGCATTCTGTTCTTCACTTAATTTCTTGAGACGCTCGCGCTCGGCAAGTTCTGCCTTGCTTGGTCTTCCACGTTTTTTCTTGGGAGCAGTCTCCAAGTTCTCTAATTCTTCGTTAGCCATTATATATTTTTAGCTATAAAAATGTTGTTGTTCTTAATAAAATGTAGTGAATTTCGTAGTTCGTGGCACACCTGAAAGGCGCATACAAAAGCCATAAACCTGATGCAAAGGTAGTAAAAAAATATTGAAAATTGAAGATTGAAGATTGAAAGAGTTTCCTCTTTAATATTTTTTAACAAGAATTACTTTTCGGGGCGAAGGGTGGCGAGTTTATCGCGCATGTCAGACTGAGTGAAGTTGTCGATGTCTTGAACAGGGAGGTAATGCGGGGTTTCGCCCTTCTCATCGTAGGTTAGTTCGGTGATGTAGTTGATGCGCTGCAGGTCGTAAAGGAGTTGCTTGACTACTCGCATAGGACGCTTGAGGCGCTTCTTGATTTCGATATCGGTGAAGGGAGTATTGCCCTCACGAAAATTCTGAGAGATGAGTTGGATAATCTCCCACGAAAATTCTTCTTTCTCCTGAAAAGATAGTTCCTGGAAGGAATTGGCAAAGAAATCATCGGAGTTCTGACGGCAATAGCTGAGTTCGGCTCCTGCCAGGCAGATAATCCATGAAGTCTGCAACCACAGGAGGAAGAAAGGTATTATGGCAAAAGATCCATAGATGGCGTTGTAGTTGGATATCCAAAGCTGTGAGTTGATGTATATCATCTGGAATGCCTGCATACACACACCAGCGATGATGCCTGGCACTATGGCACTGCGCAAATGAACCTTAGTGTTGGGCATAAACACATAGAGGGCTGTGAAGGCAACAGACCATAAAAGGTAAGGTGTAAACTCAATGATGAAGGACATGAGCGGACCTATGACGGTGATGTTGCTAAGATGGTGGTTGATGGTAGCAACTACGATGCTGAGACCAGAACTGATAACGATGACTATAGGTACAAAGAAAAGCAGAGTGATATAGTCGGTAACGGTGCGAAAGACGCTACGCTGACGCTTCACCTGCCATATATCGTTGAAAGCAAGCTCAATGTTGGAGATAAGCATGAGCACGGTGAAGAGCATGAACAGCAATCCGATGCCTAAGAACACTCCCTTCTTGGTGTGAACGAGGTAGGAGTTGACAAAACCTATAATGGTGTTGGCAGCATCAGGCTGAGAGGCAAGCGACTCGCGAAACCAGTCTTCGATATACATGGAATAGCCAAAGCCTCGCGCTATGGCAAACACTACTGCCATGATAGGCACGAAGGCAAGGAGGGTGGAATAGGTAAGGTTGACTGCCGTACCCATTATTCGCTTGTCGTCAATATCATGCCAAAGGGCGAGAATATGTTTTTTTAGTTCACAATTCATTGTTCACAGTGCACAGTTGGTTCAAGAGTTCAATGGTTAAAGAGTTCAATGGTTAAAGAGTTCTCTCAAATATATAAAAAAAAGCAGTGCCCCTATAAGCCGGGTTCTGTTCCACTCAAAGGTGGTGCCTGTCATTTATCTAATCCGTATGTCACCATACGGCTTAAGCATTCTACCCTCCATCGTAAGCTGAACTTTCGGGCGGGCAACCCTAAACATGACGATGGTATACTTGAACTTGCAGCCCCCAGCAGACACAGCACACTTGTCACCAAATGCCTGGTGGTCTCTTACACCACCTTCTCACCCTTACCCCCTAACGCTTATGACAAAGTAAAAATGGGGGGCGGTTATTTTCTTCTGCCTTAGCTAATCATCACTGACTACTTGTATTTTCGCAAGTGGGGAGCCCCATGCTGCCCGGACTTTCCTCTCGTGTATTGCTACACCAGCGACAGAGCCAGGGCACTGCTTTTATTTTAACGGGAACGGTACGTTCTTTATTCTCCCAGAAGATAGGCTTTAAAATCAGCAAAGTTTTTGCTCATGGCGATGCTCTGCTTGGTGCCCTTCATAAACTCCTGAAGACGCTGAGGTATCTCGACATCGGAAGAGAGAATGTCGTCAACCTTCTCCTTGAACTTAGCAGGGTGAGCCGTTTCGCAGAACACACCCACCTCACCTGGCTGGAGCAGGTCTTTGAGAGCCTGATAGCCACAAGCACCATGAGGGTCGAGAATGTATCCCGTCTCAGCATAGCATGACTGCATAGTCTGCCTGATATTATTATCAGTATATGTAGCACCATCAATAATGCTGGTAACGAGCTGATGGTCACCCTTATAAAGGTCGTAAATACGAGCAAAGTTTGAAGGGTCGCCAACATCCATAGCATTAGCTAACGTAGCCTTAGAAGGCTTAGGGTTATACTCGCCTGTCTTCAGGTAGTTATAGAAGATGTCGTTGGCATTGTTAGCCGCTATGAAACGTTTGATTGGGAGTCCCATCTTATGACCAAACAACGCAGAACAGATATTGCCAAAATTGCCACTTGGCACACACATCACCAGCTGGTCAGCCAGTCCTATTTCCTTCATACGCGCATAGGCATTGAAATAATAGAACGACTGAGGCAGGAAACGTGCTACGTTGATAGAGTTAGCTGAGGTGAGCTTCATGTGATTATTCAGCTCTTCATCCATAAAGGCGGACTTAACAAGGGCCTGGCAGTCGTCGAACACACCATCAACCTCTATGGCAGTGATATTCTTGCCGAGGGTGGTGAACTGACATTCCTGTATAGGACTGACCTTGCCCTTAGGATAAAGCACATAGACATGAATGCCCTCAACACCAAGGAAACCGTTGGCAACAGCCGAGCCAGTGTCGCCAGAGGTAGCTACGAGCACATTGACCTCTTTGCCGTTATTCTCCTTCTTGAGGAAATACTGCAACAGACGAGCCATGAAACGAGCACCTACATCCTTGAATGCCAGCGTAGGTCCGTGGAAGAGTTCCAAAGAATATATCTGGTCGGTAACCTTCACCACAGGACAGTCGAACGCGAGGGTGTCATACACTATCTTCTTGAGAGAGTCAGCATCAACGTCTTCGCCAAAGAAAGCATCAGCTACAGTGTAGGCTATCTCCTGAAAAGACATCTTGTCGATACTGTCAAAGAATTCTTTTGGCAGGGGCTTGATGCGCTCAGGCATATAGAGACCTTTGTCTTCTGCCAATCCCTTGACTACCGCTTTCTCGAGCGAAGCCATAGGGGCTTTTTTGTTAGTTGAATAGTATTGCATGGTTAATTGATAATTGACAATTGATAATTGATAATTGATAATTGATAATTGATAATTGATAATTGATAATTGATAATTAATAATTAAAGGGCCATTAGTGTTTGCATAAACTCCTGAAGACGCAGAACTCCATAGCCACCACCGACACAGGTGAATTCATCGTAAGATTGCACCACATCGGGGGTGATGCCAGGATAATATATTATAAAAGGTACAGGCTCGCCCACGTGCACGCGAAGCTCTACGGGGGTGTAGTGGTCAGGAAGTATGGCAATGCACACTGGCTCAGACCATTTGCTTACTTCCTCGTAGATAGGACCTATCATTCGCGAGTCGAGATTCTCGATAGTCTTGACCTTGAGGTCTATATCGCCATCATGACCAGCCTCGTCACTTGCCTCAACATGGAGGAAGACGAAATCCTTATGCTTGAGGTTATTGAGAGCAGCCTGCGTCTTACCCTCATAGTTGGTGTTCCACAAACCTGTAGCACCTTCAACCTTTACGATGTCGAGACCAGCATATTTGCCTATACCCTGAATAAGGTCGACTGCACTCACAACAGCACCTGTCTTGACCTGAGGATACTGCTCCATGAGAGTTTGCATAGCAGGACGATACCCACCACTCCATGGCCAGATGATGTTGGCGAGGTCGGCACCCTGCTTCTTACGTTCTATATTGAGAGGAGCCTGAGCCAGCACATCAACAGACTTAAGTATGAGATCGTTGAGCAGGTCAGCAGTTTCCTGTGGTGTCATCCTACCCTCTTCGTGAAAATTCTCCATACCCTCTTCAGGTTTTACGAGCAGCGGACGCCACTGTTCGTTAGGATGATCATGAGGCGGAGCACAGACGATATGCTTGGAACCTCCCTTGATGATGAGCAGATGACGATACTGAATACCACACACCCACTTCACCTTGTCAGAACCCAATTTCTCATTAAGCAGAGCCACGAGCGGTTTGGCATCTTCGGTCTGCAGGTTGCCACCATTATGAGTCTTGATGGTGCCGTCTTCACGCACACAGATGATATTGCAACGCAAGGCAAGGTCGAGACTATCCATATCATAACCTATAGATGCAGCCTCAAGAGGTCCGCGACCCTCATACACCTTGTCGAGGTCGTAACCTAAGATGGCTGTGTTAGCAACCTCCGAACCAGGTGTGTAGCCTTCAGGCACGGTGACAAGTCTGCCAGTCCTGCCCTTCTTGGCAAGCATATCCATGTAAGGAGTCTTGGCAAACTGCAGTGGAGTCTTGCCGCCTAATTTCTCTATCGGGTTATCGGCCATGCCGTCACCCAAGATTATTATTGTCTTCATTGTTTAGTCGTATTGTTACGCCACCTCCTCGCTGATGCGAGGGGAACGGTGGCTGAACTTTTAGATATTCGCGATGCTCAGGACATTAGCAAATACGCCCGCAGCGGTAACTGAGGCTCCTGCACCAAAGCCCTGTATGAGCATTGGATATTCCTTGTAACGCTCCGTGGAAAGGGTTACGATATTATTGCTACCCTCAAGCTCATAGAATGAGTGGTTGAGAGGAATGTCCTGCAGACCTACACTTGCCTTGACCTTGTCGCCCACGACCTCCATCTTAGCTACAAAACGCTGACGGCAGTTCTTTGCCTTGAGTTTCTTGCGATTTTCCTCAAACTGGGCATCAAGCTGTGGTAGTTTCTTCCAGAAACTCTCGACATCACCCTCGAAATAGTCGTCAGGAATGAAGAGATTCTTCTCCACATCAGCCTGCTCTATACGATAGCCAGCTTCACGAGTGAGAATAACGAGTTTGCGTACCACATCCATACCGCTGAGGTCGATACGTGGATCGGGTTCTGAGAAACCGAGTTCCTTAGCCTGACGAACTGCCTGAGAGAGTGGACAATCTTCAGCCAGAGCATTGAATATATAGTTAAGCGTGCCACTCAATACTGCCTCAATCTTCAGTATCTTATCGCCAGAATTCTTGAGGTCGTTTATAGTGCCTATTATAGGCAATCCTGCACCTACATTTGTCTCGAAGCGGAACTTCACTCCAGCCTTAAGAGCTGTTTCCTTCAGTTTCTGATAAGACTCATAATTGCCTGATGCAGCAATCTTGTTGGCAGCCACCACGTTGACATTATGTTCTAACAGAGACTGGTAGAGCATAGCCACGTCCTTAGATGCCGTACAGTCCACAAACACTGAATTGAAGATATTCATATCAATGATGCCCTGAAGGAGTTTGCGCGAATCGCTTGGTTCGCTGGCAGCCAACTGTTCCTTATATGTGTCAAGATTGATGCCGTCACGAGAGAAAATAGCCTTCTTTGACGAAGCCACACCCACCACATTAAGTAACAAACGTGACTCAATCTTCAGCGTCTCATACTGGTTGCGAATCTGTTCTATGAGTTTAGCACCAACTGTTCCTACTCCACAGATAAAAAGGTTGAGCACCTTATATTCGGAAAGGAAGAAGGAGTCGTGAATCACATTGAGTGACTTTCGCAGATACATGCTCTTAACGACAAACGAGATATTGGTCTCAGATGCTCCCTGTGCACAAGCTATTACTGAGATACCAGAGCGACCGAGTGTGCCAAAAAGCTTACCTGCTATACCTGTGGTTCTCTTCATATTTTCACCCACAATGGCTATGGTGGCAAGACCAGTTTCAGCACTCATAGGGAACATTGCACCAGTCTTTATCTCTTTGGCAAACTCCTCATTGAGCACTCTTACTGCCTCTTCTACATCATCCTCCCTGACACCTATTGAAGTAGAGTTCTCAGATGAAGCCTGAGAGACCATGAAGACAGATATTCCGCTCTCAGCAAGAGTGGTAAAGATGCGCTGGTTCACACCTATCACACCCACCATAGACAGTCCCGTTACGGTGATGAGAGCTGTGCCGTTGATGGATGAAATACCCTTGATGGGCTTGTGGTCGCCCTCTATCTTCTCCTTTATCACCGTTCCCTCTGCATCAGGGTTGAAGGTGTTCTTCACCTTAATAGGAATATTCTTGATGCAGACAGGGTAAATCGTAGGGGGATAGATGACCTTAGCTCCGAAGTTGCAGAGCTCCATAGCCTCTACGTAGGAAAGTTCTCTGATAGGATAAGCGCTGCTTATGACGCGAGGGTCGGCAGTCATGAAGCCATCAACATCGGTCCATATCTCAAGCACCGAAGCGTCAAGAGCTGCTGCTATGATGGCAGCGGTATAGTCAGAACCACCTCTGCCCAGATTGGTTGTTTCGCCAGTTTCAGCATCTTTAGAGATAAAACCTGGAACGAGGGATATGCGAGGCAGTTCGCTGAATGTATCTTTCACCAGCTGGTTGGTAAGATCAACACTGAGGGCGTGCTTGCCATACTGATTCTTCTGAGTCTTAATAAAATCACGTGAGTCAAACCACTTGGCACCCTTGATGAGGGTAGCCACTATGTTTGACGACAGACGTTCGCCATAAGCCACGATGGCATCCTGAGTCTTCTCAGAAAGGTCATGAATGAGATATACTCCGAAATAGATGGAGCGTAACTGCTCCAATAAAGCGTCAACAGTATTGAAGAGTTTCTCTCTGTCAGTCTTATCAGTGATTATTGTGTCTATCATCTTATGGTGACGGTCAACAATGCGCTCAAACTCGTCACGATAAGCTTCATTACCAGCCAAAGCCAACTGACTGGTCTGAATAAGTTTATCTGTTATGCCGCCAAGGGCACTTACTACTACTACAAGGGATTGTTCTTTTGCCTCATTCTCTACAATCTGCTTGAGGCTTAAGATGCTTTCTACGGAACCGACACTCGTTCCGCCAAACTTAAGTACTTTCATAAATAATAACACATGGATGGCGCCATGCCGCTTTTTGATGATTAAAATTCCCCGTCACAAGTGGGGTTAACTTTGACCTTTATACAAAAATCAGTGGCAAAATTACTAAAAATAAACGAAAACAAAGACTAAAATAAAAACTTTTTTATACTTTTGCACAGAATATGAGATATTTCATACACCTGGCATACGACGGAACACGCTATCACGGATGGCAGATACAACCCAACGGAATAAGTGTGGAGGGCGAGATAGAACTGCGTCTCTCTACCTTGTTGCGTCAGCCTATAGACATAGTTGGAGCAGGAAGAACAGACGCCGGGGTACATGCACGTCACATGGTGGCACACTTTGATTTTGAGGATGGGTGCGACACGGAACAGTTGTGCTATCGTCTCAATCGCATGATGCCACCAGATATCTGCATATATAAGATAGAGAAAGTTGCTGATGACCTTCATGCCCGTTTCTCTGCCACTTCACGCACATATCATTATTATATCTCAACCAAGCGCAACCCATTCAACCGTCAATACACCTGGCTGTGCCATTATGACCTTGATTTTGAATTGATGAACCAGGCTGCTGAGATACTTCTGGAATACAAGGATTTTGCGTCATTCTGCAAAAGCCATACAGATGTAAAGACGACACTTTGCAATATTATTGAAGCAAAGTGGATAAGGGATGATGAGGGATGTTATTATTTCAGAATCAAGGCGAACCGTTTTCTTCGCAATATGGTGAGAGCCGTTGTGGGTACCCTCGTCGAGGTTGGCAGGCACCGTTTGTCACTTGATGATTTCCGTAACGTGATAGAAGGAAAAAAACGCACTATGGCTGGTGAATCGATGCCAGCTAATGCCCTGTTTTTGGAAAGGATAGAATATTAAGGGGTTTGTATTTAGAGGTATTTGAACAAAAGGTAACAATTCTTGTAACCTTCTGGCGTTGCTAGCCATTCTTTAAGCAAGGTATCATCAAGAAAGGAAGCAGTATGAAGCATAGCGAGTGACACCTCATTATCTTCAGGTACTATACAATATATCTGATGTAGATGAAGCGTATTCTTAGCATATTCGCTCATCAGTTGTAAAGCCTTATTAGCATAACCCTTGCCGCGTTCTGATTTCAGTATGGCAAGACCAAGTTCAGCCCTCTTGTTTGCTGGAGAGAAATTAAACAAATCAACAAGTCCTACTCCACTGCCCTTATCATCGCACACCACCAACCTCAGTTGCTTGTCTGCATATACGTCGTGCTGCTGACTCAGTATGTAGTTTTCTAAGTCATAACGGCTATATGGCGCATTGGTGTCAGCAACCTGCCATTGTTCCCTATCGTTTTCTATCGTATAGAGAAGTTCTAAGTCTTGTGGTTCAAGTGCTCTTAAGGTCATCCGTTTACTCTGTTGTTTGTTGCTCAGGAACCTGTTTGTCTTTTCTTACAAAAAGGAGTGATATCGCAGTTATCGCTGCAAGATAGAAGTAGGTAGCCAACTCTCCTAAAAGAAAATAGGCAGCTATATCAGCCACTATAAGCATGACAAAGACTGCATACGTTATCTTACGCATATCACGTTTCTTGCCCATCCATAGCAACAGTGGTATAAGTACTATGGTGGAAAGAGTCAGGATATATTGAAAAATAAACTCTTGGTTCATTGCCTTTACTAACTGCTGATGATTATTTTACCTCTTTTATAAAACCATGACGATAAGCATAAAGCAGCATCCTGAGGTCGTCAACCTGCTTCTTCAGTTCTCGTCCTCTGTCTGTGTCTGCCACAAGTAGTCTGCGTCCTGTGGTTGCCACAATCTGGGTCTTCGACTTAATATCGCGTCCCTCACGCACAGCATCCTCTATATTCGTAAATGGTTCATGCTGAACGAGTTCAAACTCTCTTGAGTGGTAAACCAACGTATAACCCGCAATACCTGTCTCCTTATGGTAAGGCTCAGAGAAACCTCCGTCTATAACCATTATCTTGCCGTTGGCTTTTATCGGGCTCTCACCCTTCTTTACGTGAACTGGCACGTGACCGTTTATTATGTGACGGTTCTCACCCTTAACCCCGAAGGCATCAAGTATGGTATTTGCCATTTTCTCGGCTGTTGCCTCGTTGCCACGCAACTGGAAGAAGTAACCTTTCTTCTCCTCATGGGTCTCCTTCTCGGCTAAGAAATAGCGCTCAAAGGTTGCCATCTTTGATTTATCAAAAAGACATGAATCCTTACCACACCATAGATAGAGGAAATAGTCACGGGCATAGTCTTTTTCTTCTTGTGGAGTATCGTTGGCGAAGGCTGAACGCACCAGCATTCCTATTCTATGCATCAGCACATGACCTGATGCGAAGACTCCAGGCATAATCTCCACCTCTTTCAAGGTTCCGTCTTCATTGAGCGGTACTGAAGCGTGAAACAGCAGGTTATCATTGTATATGGCATACATACATCCGTGAGAGAGTATGGTGCGTATGTGTCGCTGTAATTTCTCAGATACTCTAAATGAGTGGTGCAACTTCGCCATCAACAGTTCTTCCTCTTTTGTGAATACATCTGGATTTGCTGGGTTGACGGTTGGAAAATTCATGTCGAGCATCTTGTATCTCTTGCCGTCTATGTCACATGTACCGTCGTTAAAATCTACACGTGAGAACATACAACGGTCATCCATCTTCCATACTGGATTACGTTTTATGAGTTGTGCCTCAGCCTTAAACTGCAACACCGAGATAGCCTTGTGCATCATAGCCATAAGGCGCAAGGTCTTCTCGTCAAAACGGTCTTTGTTTTCGCTGTTGAGTCGTGGTTTGAATGCTTCACAAGGGTCGTTGCCGTATGTCTCCATAGCGAATGTGGCAAGTGGCATGAGGTTGATGCCGTAACCGTCTTCCAAGGTCATAAGGTTGGCATAGCGCAGAGACAGTCTGATTACGTTACAGATGCAGGCATCATTTCCTGCACAGGCTCCCATCCACAGTATATCATGGTTGCCCCACTGCATATCCCATGAGTGATAGTTCATCAGTTTGTCCATGATGATGTGAGCACCTGGACCTCTGTCATATATATCACCCAACAGGTGCAGCTGGTCTATTGCCAGACGTTGTATCACGTTTGCCAAAGCCGTGATAAAATCGTCTGCCGAGTCGGTTGATATTATGGTGTCGATAATATTGTTTACGTAAGCAGCCTTGTTGTCGTCCTCTGTGCGTTCCTGCAACAGTTCCTCGAGTATATAGCTGTATTCCTCAGGCAAATTCTTACGTATCTTAGAACGGGTGTATTTTGATGATATAACCCTAAACACCTCAACCAGTTGGTAGAGGGTCATGCGATACCATTCTGAGAGTTGCACGTCTGACGACTGATGCTGCGAAAATTCTGCTTTTACCAGTTCCAGTTTCTGCTCAGGATAATATATCAGGGTGCACAAATCTTTCTTAGCCTGATGGGGCATATATTCACCGAATATCTGGTCCACCTTCTGCGATATGCGTCCTGAAGCATTCTTCAGCACATGCAGGAATGCCTCATGCTCACCATGTATGTCTGCCAGGAAATGCTCGGTTCCCTTTGGCAAATTCATTATGGCTGAAAGGTTGATTATCTCGCTCGACGCTGTTGCTACATTAGGAAAAGACTTAGACAGCAATTGCAGATAGTGTATGTTTTTTTCTATATCGTAGTTCATAAGATAGGTTAAAGGTTACCGTTAAAAGATATCGTATCCCACAGGCATATTATACAGTTCATGCAACATTTTCTGTATCTTCTTAGTGAAGCTCTTTAGACGCAGACGTGTCAGTTCCTCACCTACTATACCCTCGTCAAAATCATCGTTACGGAATAAATTATACAGTTCTGCCTTATGTCGCAGAGTGAGTCGTTTAATACCCTCTTTCTGCACTCTCAGTAATGAGGTTATCACTTTATATTCCAGAGTTTTCTCGTCTGTTATATGCAGTTTTCTGACTGGCAACTGCAACTGTTCTATTCCCCCACGTTTCTTTGCCTTTCTGTCTGCATAGCGTGGTATGTCACCGATATTTGATGGTTCAGGGAAGTTATACGACAGTCTCTTTGCTCCCTCCATCACCTTGTCTAGCACATCCTCATCGTAGGCATAGAAATATATTCTGCGGAATGAGAGTGCCTGTTTGTCTTGATTTTCTCTGTTCTCAGCTGAACTTTTTGGTACGAACTTAGCGTCCATCGTGGTGGCTGTGATAAGACAGCGCTCCACGAGCATCTCCTCTTCTGGTGTGATATAATTCTTGTATGATGAGTCTATAGCCTTCTGGTAGGCGGCAAGTATTGCCTGAGTGTATGCCTGAGCACCTTCCTCCGTTGATAATGCTTGCGGTAATATCTCTACACGCTTCTTCAGGTTCAGGTTGCGGATGTCTTTCCACTCTTTCTCGTTTTGTGCTATGAGCGAGGTGGAATGACGTATGAGTGGAGCCTGATAGAAAATCAGCGGCAACAGTCTGTGTTTGAAGAATTCCGTGTTGAGCACCTCTGGTGCCATTCCTCCGTAGATTGACACACAGGTCACATATCCTTTCCTTCTGGCTGTGCGCTCCATTACAAACAGTAACGGATTCCACGAACCATGCACATGCACCAAGTCTGGCTGCAACTGCATCAGGCATCCCTTTATCACCTTATAGGCATGGTATATTTTGAGAGGATTGCTGGTAGAGAGTTTGGGCAGATACACCATTTGAAGTTTATACACATCTTTCAACTGCTGCTCCATCTCTTTGGTGAAAGGTGATGATGTTACCAAATACGATTCCGTTTGTCTTGACACAGCGGTTATCAGGCGCAAAATCTTCTGTGCCTGAGTATTATTCAAAGACCAAAAGTCAGGTATGTAATGCAGTATTTTCAAACTTGCCACTTTCTTCTCTATTAAAGTCTGTGCGTCATGAAATCATATTTGTCTGTAACCTTATACAAGACGCGAATAAACATGTTGTATCCAGACACCATCCAGTCGAGCACTATTGCCTGTGGTGCTTTTACGTTGTCGAAAGCCGCCAATACTGGGGCATATATGCACCAACGTATGATTAGCGAAAGCAGCCATAGCAGCATTGCCGCTATCATGAGTATAGAGCCTTCCTTCAGTCCGTCCTCTACCAATATGATATTCACCAGTCCGCAGATTACGGCTACCGCTGTCAGCAGATTGAAGATGTGCATCACGATAAGGTCGAAGTGGAACAAGCTCCTGAACCACCTACGTCTTTTCATAGCTGGGAATGAATCTATGCTATGCATATGACGGTAGCGCCACTGTTTTTGTGATGGCACCCTGAATATCAGCCACGTCTCGGGGTCTATGGCTATTGCCGTACCATTTTTGCGGGCAAACTTATTAATTAAGTGCTCATACTCAGCACGCTGGTATTCCAGATAACCTGCAAACCCCTGCTCCTTAAAGAACTCCGACTTCCTAAGTGCCACCAGACTTTGGTTGGTTGAGAAAGCCATACCATTCTCTGCCGAACGTAGATGATAAAGCATCGTGCGCAACTGTTCGTATCTGTAATATGTTGGCGACTCCTTCTCGTAAGGTGTCATTCCTATCACCAGATTGTTATCGTCGCTAATGTGCTGGGCAAAGTTCCTAAGCCATTTATTTGAGGTTGGGTAGCAATAAACACTGGTTATCACACACCAGTCATATTTCGCTGCCCTCATACCTATCGTTATGGCAAGTTTCTTTCGACTCAAATAGCGTGATGATATTGGCAGTTTGGTGTAGTAGAGATGCTTGTTTTCGCTTCTCAGTTTCAGCACATCTTCTGATGCAGTATCATTTTCATCAATTATTATAACAACCTGATAGTCTGCATTATATTCTTGTGACAGAAAAGAGTCTATCACCTTCTCCAACTGATGTGCGTTATCATGTACCGTGATTATTATTGACACTGGTTTGTCCTTAAACAATGGCTGTGTTGGTATAGCCTCCTCTTCGGCATCCTCATCCTCTTTTCGTTGGGGCAGATTGTCCTTGTCGGTACGATAGAAAGGAGTGCACAGAGGGGCTACCAGCGCAAACACTAGCAACACCGCTATCATTATAATCACAGGTAACGAAATCATCTTTCTTTCTTACATCAAATATGCCTTAGGCAACTTACGGCAATTGTATTGGCAAGCCATAATCTCGCCGTATGCTCCTGCTGAGCGCAGGGCAATCAGGTCGCCACGATGACACTTAGGCAGTTTCTCGTTCTTGCCGAAGACATCGCTTGACTCACATATCGGACCTACCACATCGTACGTCTCCTCAGCCTCCATGCTTGATATGTTTTGTATCTTGTGGTGAGCATCATACAGGGCTGGACGAATAAGGTCTGACATTCCGCCATCCACTATGGCAAACTGCTTGTGGTGGGTGTTCTTGACGTAGAGTATGCGCGTGATGAGCGAACCCATCTGACCTACCACTGCCCTACCCAACTCAAAGTGAACCTGTTGTCCTTCACGCAGTTTGAGGTTCTGGGCGTATGTATCAAAATACTTCTTGAAGTCTGGCACAGGTTTGCCGTCAGGGTCGTTATAGGCTATACCTAAGCCACCACCTACGTTGATATTCTTCACCTTTATGCCCTGACTCTCCAGACGGTCCTGCAACTCGTTCACCCTATTGGCAAGGGCTGCAAAGTCGTCCATTTCGAGTATCTGGCTGCCTATGTGGAAATGCAACCCTATGAACTCTATATTGCTCAGTTCTTTGGCTTCCCTTATGGCAAGCTCCATATCCTCCATCGCTATGCCAAACTTATTCTCCATCAGTCCCGTGGTGATGTTGGCATGTGTGTGGGCACCCACGTTGGGGTTAATACGGAAGCATACCTTTGCCGTCTTCTGCTTCTTCTCGGCAAGTTCGTTAATTATGCGCAGTTCTTCGAGCGACTCTACATTAAAACAGAAGATGCCTGCATCCAGTCCCAGATTTATCTCCCAGTCGTTTTTGCCTACTCCTGCATATACTATCTTCTGTGCCTCAAAACCTGCCTTCAGTGCCTGTTGTATCTCGCCTCCGCTCACAGCGTCCACACCAAATCCTGCCTTCTGTATCTCTTTGAGCACTTCGAGGTTTGCATTAGCTTTTATGGCATAGTGCAGGTGATAGTTTGGGCGCTCTGCCAGTTCAGCCTTTATAGTGTCAAGTGTAGCAAGGAGCACCTTCTTATCGTAATAATAAAAAGGTGTCTCGATGCCTTGAAACTTGTCTGTCGGAAAATTTGTCATTTTCTTCTTTGTGCGTTGTCTTGTGTTGCTTTGTTTCAGGCGAAGAGTTTAGCTGAGAGGTTCTGCAGAGCCTTCTTCTTATCTTCAGCCTTGATGAGGAATGAGATATTGTAGTTTGAACCTCCGTATGATATCATGCGCACTGGTATGTTAGCCATAGCATCGGTTACTATTGTCTCAAAACCTACGTTTGACCAGTCCAGGTCGCCTGCCACACAGATGATACACATATCCTCGTCCACAGTCACTGATCCGTATTTCTTCAGTTCGTCAACTATGCGCTGCAAGTTGCTCTTGTTGTCTATTGACACGCTCACACCTACCTCTGAGGTGGTCACCATATCGATTGGGGTGTTGTTTACCTCGAATATCTCGAACACCTTTCTCAAGAAACCTGTAGCAAGCAACATTCGGCTTGACTTGATCTTTATGGCTGTGATATTGTCCTTTGCGGCTACAGCCTTAATCTTGCCGCGCACCAGTTCGTTGTTGATTACTGTACCCTCGGCATCTGGTTCCATAGTGTTCTTGATGCGCACAGGAATACCAGCAAACTTAGCAGGCTGCACGCATGTAGGGTGCAGAATCTTTGCTCCGAAGTAAGCAAGCTCGGCTGCCTCTTCAAAGTTCAGCTGATGAACTGCATCAGTCTTCTCCACAAAGCGTGGGTCGTTGTTATGCATACCGTCTATATCGGTCCAGATGATTATCTCCTTAGCGTTCATAGCTGCACCTATGAGTGACGCGGTGTAGTCTGAACCGCCACGCTGCAGGTTGTCTATCTCGTCGTATGCATTACGGCAAACGAAACCCTGAGTGATGTATATCTGATAACCCTGATTAGCCTTCATCACCTTATCCAGATGCTCCTTGATGTAAGGCATATCTGGCTCGGCATTCTTGTCTGTACGCATAAACTCCAGTGCGTCGAGCAGTATGGTCTTCACACCCTGCTCGTTCAGGTAGTTGGTCACCATATTGGTTGACATCACCTCGCCCTGAGCCACTACTATCTTCTCCTCAAAACTGGTGAAGGTGTCCTTAGTAAAGGAACGCAGAAACTCAAACTCCTTCTTCAGGAATGCACGAGTCTTCTGCTTCATGGCGTCAGTAGAGTACAGTTCCTCTACATGTCCCATATATTTCTTCTCCAACTTGTTGATTACCTCCTGTGCTCCCTCTGGATTTTTCTTGTAGAGGTAGTCAGAGATTTCCACCAATGAGTTTGTTGTACCACTCATAGCTGAGAGCACCACGAATGTAGGCTCGCCAGACTTTGTTATCAGTTTTGCCACACCCTGCATACGCTCTGGAGAACCCACAGAGGTGCCGCCGAATTTCATTACTTCCATTTTATCCTTAAATCTTTTTATCTTTTATACTCTCAATTGTCAATTCTTGCGCTCCGTAGGTGCTCAGGCGAGCAAAGCTCGGAGTTCAATTATCAATTGTCAATTATCAATTATCAATTGTCAATTACTTCCGTAAACTTCTGCTCCTCGCACTTAAACACCCTTCCAGGGAAGCGCTCCAGCATAGGCAGGTTGTGGGTAGTCATAACCACAGCCGTACCCGTAGCGGCGATGTCGTTAAACAGACCTATTATCTGGTCAGCCGTCTCTGGGTCGAGATTGCCCGTAGGCTCGTCGGCAAGTATTATCTTTGGTGAATTGAGCAGAGAGCGTGCTATGGCTATTCGCTGCTGTTCGCCACCTGACAGCTCATGTGGCATCTTATCCTCCACGCCAGTCATCTGCACCATCTTCAGCACCTCGTCTATGCGCTGGGCTATATCCTCCTTATTCTTCCATCCTGTAGCCCTGAGCACAAACTCCAGATTCTTCTTCACCGTGCGGTCGGTCAGCAACTTAAAGTCCTGGAATATAATACCCATTTCTCTACGCAGTCGCTGTATCTCTCCATGCTTCACTGAGGTCATGTCGCGACCTAACACCATAGCCTCGTCAGCCGAGTCTATATCCATCTCGCCATAGAAGGTTCTGAGCAGCGAACTCTTTCCTGAGCCCACCTTACCTATTATATAGATAAACTCTCCGTGCTCCACGGTGAAGTTCACACCCTCCAGCACGAAGTCGTCATCTACGTGGCGAAAACTAACGTTTTTGTAATTTATCAGCATCTCTTTTAATGTTTTTTCCACCCTGGGTTATGGCGCTCAGCCAGTTCTGCTGCCAGGTCCTCTATGCGCAGGCCCTTAGATGTCAGCAATACTATGAGGTGATACAGCATGTCCGAACCCTCATACACCAGTCTCTCGTTAGTGCCGTTGGTAGCCTCTATCACCAGCTCCAGAGCTTCCTCGCCAACTTTCTGCGCCATGCGGTTCAGTCCGTCCTTAAAGAGTGATGTGGTGTAGCTGCCTTCAGGCATTTCCTTGTAACGTGTCTCAATAAAGTCCTGCAACTCTGTCAGGAACAACAGTGGATTTTTCTCTTCCATTTATATTTAGTATTTTAACGATACACTTTGTTACGATACGTGGCTAAAGCCACTACGATACGCACCTATGGTGCTACGATACGCGAGCGATGCTCGCTACGAAGACCAATTATCAATTATCAATTATCAATTGTCAATTATTTATTCTCCTCCCCCCAGCAGGTGTCGGTGCCAGTGTGACAGGTCGGACCGTGTGGGTGAACCTTCACCAGCAAGGTGTCGTTGTCGCAGTCCACCTTTATGTCCACCAGGTCGAGGAAGTTGCCACTCGTCTCGCCCTTGGTCCACAGACATTTTCTGCCTCTACTCCAGAAGGTCACCTTCTTCGTTTCCAGAGTCTTCTTGTAAGCCTCTTCGTTCATATAGCCGAGCATCAGCACATTCTTTGTCTCAGCATCCTGTATTATAGCGGGAACCAGTCCTCCGCCTTTTTCAAAATCTATTTTCATATATATATATACTCACTTCGTTCGTACGATACGCGAGCGATGCTCGCTACGAAAACGAAACGCTTCGCTACGAAAACGAAGACTAATTATCAATTATCAATTGTCAATTATCAATTATCAATTACCTCACCACAATTCCTTCTTTTTTCAGCCAACTCTTTAGTGTCGGAATTGGTATTTCGCCAAAGTGGAACACGGAGGCAGCCAGGGCGGCATCAGCCTTACCAATGGTGAAGGCATCGCGGAAATGCTCCATCTTTCCTGCTCCACCACTCGCTATAATTGGTATCGGCAGAGCGTCAGCCAGTTCGGCAAGCGCCTCGTTGGCAAATCCCTGCTTCACGCCGTCGTGGTTCATCGAGGTAAAGAGTATCTCGCCTGCTCCGCGGTCAGCCACTTCCTTAGCCCAGTCCAGCAGTCGGCGCTCCACCCTTATTCTTCCTCCGTTTATGTAGCAGTGCCAACCGTCCTCATCGTTACGGGCATCGATGGCGCACACGCACACCTGTGAACCGTATCGGCTTGTAATCTCGTCTATAAACTCTGGTCGGCGCAGGGCAGCGCTGTTCACGCTAACCTTGTCGGCACCAGCTTCCAGCATCCTGTCCACATCCTCTATGGCGTTTATGCCACCACCAACAGTGAAAGGAATGTTTATCTCGCGAGCCACTCGCGTCACCATATCGGTAAACGTCTTTCTGCCCTCATGCGATGCCGTGATGTCCAGATAGCACAGTTCGTCGGCTCCTGCGTCACTATATGCCTTACCCAGCTCCACTGGGTCGCCAGCCGAACGCAGGTTCACGAAGTTGGTGCCCTTCACGGTCTCACCATTCTTCACATCCAGACAAGGTATTATTCGCTTTGCTAACATAATTTTAACGGGAACGGGTTCCGCGAAGCGCCTGAGCACCTACTGGAGCGCAAGAACGTTAACGTTAACCCTTTTGAACTTTTGAACTTTTTTTGAACCAGCGCTTTAGCGCGACTTGAACTCTCTTGAACTATTAAATTGTCAATTATCAATTATCAATTGTCAATTATCGAACCGTCTATCCTCCCCTCATACCAGGCTTTGCCGAACACCACGGCTGGTATTCCAGCCTTGTCGAGGGCTATGATATCGTCGTTGCTCCCCACTCCGCCTGAGGCTATCAGGTGCAGGTCGGGAAACTCTTTCATTATCTCTTTATACAGTTCTATGGCGGGACCTTCGAGTGTGCCGTCCTTGCTTATCTCAGTGCAGAGCACATTCTTCACGCCCTTGGCGATATACTTCTTCAGAAAAGGCATCAGGTCCTCCTCGGAGTCCTCTTTCCATCCGTTGATACTTATCTTGCCCTTGCGCACATCGGCACCCAGCACTATTCTCTCCGCACCGTATCGTGCTATCCACTCCATGCAGAGCTCAGGGTTAGTCACCGCTATGCTGCCTAAAGTCACCATCTTGGCGCCAGCAGCGAAAGCCTTCTCTATGTCCTCAGCAGTCTTTATGCCACCGCCGAAGTCCACAGTCAGACTGGTATTCTCCGTGATGCCCCTCAGCACCTCGTCGTTCACTATATGCTTCGACTTGGCACCATCCAGATCCACCACATGCAGACGCTTGAATCCCAGTGCCTCAAACTCCTTTGCCTGAGCCACAGGGTCTTCATTATATATCTTCTTGGTGTCATATTCCCCCTTGGTAAGTCTTACGCACTTACCTCCTATCAGGTCTATGGCAGGAATCAGTTCTATCATATAAAAAAAACGATACGCATTAAAAAAACGATACGCACCTATGGTGCTACGATACACTTCGTTACGTTCCGAGCTCTGCTCGCCTGAGCACCTACTGGAGCGCAAGAAACGCACCGATGCTCGCTACGAAGGCCAATTATCAATTGTCAATTATCAATTATCAATTGTCAATTGTCAATTATCAATTGCCATGAAGTTCTCTAAAATCTTCTGTCCCACCATTCCGCTCTTCTCTGGGTGAAACTGCGTGGCATAGAAATTATCCTTATGTATGGCAGCCGAATAGTCCAACGTGAAGTTTGCCTTCGCTATGGTATATTCCTCATGCAGCGGCACGTAGTAAGAGTGCACAAAATACACGAAGTCACCCTCCTTCACGCCCTTAAACAGGTCGATGTTCTTGCGCTCCAGTTGGTGCTCAGGCGCTTCGCGGAACCCGTTCCCGTTAAAGTTCCCGTTCCCGTTATCGTTCCCGTTCCCGTTAACGTTCCCGTTCTTGAGGAACGAAAGAGAATTCCACCCCATCTGTGGCACCTTGTCCTCGTGCCTCGTAGGCTGAAACTTCTTCACTTCCATAGGGAAAATGCCCAGACAGTCCGTGTCGCCCTCCTCAGAGTGCTTACACATCAACTGCTGACCGATGCAGATGCCCAGCACAGGCTGCTTAAGGTCGCATATCACCTTGTCCAGTCCCCTCTGGCGCAGATAGTTCATGGCGTGGCTCGCCTCGCCCTGACCAGGGAATATCACTCTGTCAGCCTTTGCCAACAGTTCTGCGTCGTCAGTCCACAGCGGCTCTATGCCCAGTCTTTTCACTGCGTTTATCACGCTGAACACGTTGCCTGCATTATATTTTACTATTGCTACCTGCATCTTTTCTTTAGAAAAACAACTGCAAAGGTACACATTTTTTCTGAAACAACAAAAAAAGTACAGGGTTTTCGCCCTGATGAAGAAAAATCTTATATTCTTTTGTCGTTTAAAAAATAATTTCTAATTTTGCAGGCAGATAATAGATAGCAAATATAAGCTGCCAATGCCTCTCGCTCAATGAAATGGCGAGGCTGATTTCAGAAAAGTTCTGAATGACTGCCTATACGCAATAGGTCAATAGAATCTTTATCAATCCATATTAGCAAAGTGTCTGATTCTATATGACACTCCATACATCCTTTGTAATCACCTTTAAGCAGATGCGGGTACAAAGCGTCAGGTATGGGTTCTTCGTTTTCCAATAGTTTTAGAACATCAAGCAACTTTTTTAGTTTAGTAGGTTGATGCTTTATTCGTTTAAAGTCCTTCTTGAATTGAGAAGTGTAATGCAGAGCTTTCATTCTTCAATCGACTTTATCATCGCATCAACGCTACTGGTATTTACTGTGCCAGCAAACAAACCTTTCTTAGCCTCTTCTATTGCGGCTAAGGTTTCCATGTTAGGGGTAACCGTCAGGTCTTCCTCCTTTATCTGTATTATGGCAAACAACTGATTTTTTCTTCTAATATAAACCTGCTCACCAGCTGTTACCATATCTAACGAGCTCGCCATATTACTACGAAAATCTCTCACTGAAATCTGACGCATAGTTCTATCCTTTTTATATGGTTAATTCTTCCTTTGCCTGCAAAATTACTAACATTTTCATTAGCATGCAAATATTTTGTGTACTTTTTTGTGTACACAAAGGTTTTTCCAAATTTTTCAGGTAAAAACTTTCTCTACGGCAACTTTTCACACCACCTCGATGGAGGCGAGTATGCTGTCGAGGGCGCGGGTGATATGTGAGGGGGGGGGATAATAATATAAGGTGAAGAAAAATCTTACATTCTTTTGTTGTTTCAAAAATAATTTCTAATTTTGCAGGCAACAAACGTGCACTAATATGACAAAAAGGTCAGCGACACAGATTATACCAGCCATACAGGAATGTCTTACCAGGCAGCCTGTTGTCAAGGCATGGCTGTTCGGTTCTTACTCCCGAGGCGAAGAAAGACCCGATAGTGATATAGACCTCTTGGTGGAATATGACCCCAGCAGCAAGATATCACTCATGACCATATCACGTGTTATGTGCGAACTAAAAAAGGCAACAGGCAAGCAGGTAGATGTGATAGAGGAAGGTCGCCTCATGCCTTTTGCCGCAGAAAGTGCCAACCGAGATAAAATCCTTATTTATGAGAGAGCAAATTGAGGTGCCGATGGCACTTTTTTGAACAATACCACACCTTAAAATAATCCCCTTACACCGACCAGAGTGTAAGGGGATTATTGATGTTACTTTTTATTTCTCGCCAAATAGATACCGATTCCTATTAGCAGTATGATGAAGGCGATGGAAAAGAGAGGTTTGAAAATATCTTTATGTAAGTATTTCAGATAGAACCAACCATAGTTGAAGGCAAAGAGGGCAAATCCTCCTGCAAGGGCAATAGCTATACCTTGTGCTGTTCCTGTAGGGTTGGTCTTCCACGTTTGATTACGTATTACTTTTCCACCAATAACACATACAGGGATGAGCCCAGCGATGAGTGAAACAACCAGAATAATCGTGTTCTTCGTTTGCTTCTCTTTTTGGGCTTCCTCCGATCTGAGTCTTATCTGCTCAACCTGCTCAGTCATTTCACGATACTTCCCGTCTTTGTCATACATGCCGTACATCTCCTCAGGTGACGATGCTGACACCTGAAAGCTGCTCAGGAAGATGAATATGGCAATTACGTAAGCCGTCATATTTGGTTGCATTTTCTTCCAGTGAGAGGTCTATTCATCATCGAGCACGACGTCATATGATATCCATCTTCCTCCTCCGTACTTTCCAACAGGTTTCCAAAGTTTTAAAGTACATTGTTTCACTGCAGGAGTATCGAATCGAAGCATTCTGTCTGTTATTTCGGCTCTGCGGAAGCAACCGGAAAACTCCTTGGCTTCATCAATGGATACTGGGTAGCGGAACGCATTCCAAGGGCATTGAATGGGGAAGAATTCAAAACACTCCATTTCTGAGTCATATTGAATTGCAATAAACAGGGAATCTTTTGCAAGATTCTTGGTAAGGAAGCGTGACATAGCATCGCCCATTTTCTCGCTAACATATTTCTCTGCAGCAGCTTTGTCGGCAATGCGTATTTTGTAGTTGCTTTCTTTTTCGAACTGGTCTTTCTTCATATACTGCTCACGCACTGCTGCGCTTTCCTTTGCATACCATTTCTCAAAGGTTTTGTCTTCAAAATTCCTGTGATACTTTTCTGCTACTTGTTGAATTTCTTCTTCCGTATTGTATAGGTAAAGTGGTATGTTCTTTCCAGCGTGTTCTATCCATGTGTTGCCATCCTTTTTCACCAACAGTCCTGATCCGTACTCACGAATATTATCGAACTCGCATGGCACTTGATTGCCATTGGCATAGTAGTAGCCTTTCTTGCCATTCTTTGTGAGCAGGGCTCCTCTGTCCATAATTCTTATCATGTCGTATTGGCAAGGGAGCAACGTGCGTCCCAGAGAGTCTATCACACCATATTTCCCTCCTGCTTCGTCTTGTGACCATGCCATCTTAGTAGGACCAAATGGTGTTCCCACCTGGGCAAAATCGCGATTGAAGACATCCTTACCGAAATGGTCGAGCATACGACTGCGTCCACCATTGGTAACTCGCACATATTTGTCCCAAACAGCGACATCATCGTAAGGACCACCCATCTGAACAGCATTCGGATAGGAGACTTTCTTTTCTTTCACCATTACCACTTTCCACAAGTCCCACTTATCTCGCCCCTGCTCGTCGGTATATCCGAAAGCAACTACCAACGGAGTGTTCTCCAAAGCACGAACCGTCCTGAATTTGGTGTATTTGTTTGGCTTTACCAGTTCTTTGTTACCACTATTGAGTCCGTAGAACATGGTGTCACTATTCTTCTGCTTAACACCAACTACTGCCATAACACCTTTTTTAAATTCGGTTCCACAATAGGACATCCAAATATAGTCGTATTTCTTTGGTCTTATCATCCACTCTCCAGGGTAGCGTTCTTTGTTGTGATTGTAGACCCCAGCGTTTTTCCATATTCCGACCTTATCGCCAGCACGAACCACAACATATTTTTGCTCCTCATTTGGGTCGTATGCGTATGTCCAATTGAGGAAACCACCCTGTTTGGTGTTCTTATAGATGCTGTAGTCTGCCTTGTCTTCGGAACCGATTTTGTTAATGGCATTTGACAAAAGTCCTCCAAGACCTGCTGCTATTCCACCAGCTACTATGCCAGCATTAGAGGAAGCTGGCGAACTGACTACTCTCGTTCCTCCTCCACCTCCAGAGTTTCTTTCCCTATAGTAAGGACACCATTCCTCGTGTTGCCAAGGATAGGTGATGTTGCCCATCGTGATGCCACAATTAGGGCAGGTTTTCTTTGCCTTCGTGGCGGTAGGTTTCGGAGCCTTTACAGCCTCGCCTTGACTGAGGCCTGCTCCTTGTGCCTGTGCACCTATGATGCCCAGAGACAGCATGAATAATGCTAAGATGAGTTTCTGTTTCATAGTCCTTCGGGTTTTTAGTTATTATTTGTAATTGTCTGTTTCGTTTAGGTTAGTTATGGTTCTTGCGACAAAGGTAAGAAATGTTTTCCGTTTTTCCAAATTTTTCGGGTAAAAACTTTCTCTACGGCGACTTTCACACCACCTCGATGGAGGCGAGTATGCTGTCGAGGGCGTCTTTGGAGCAGGCTATGTTGAGGTTGTGGCACTCTGACTGGATGTGGACGTGGCCGTCGGAGATGGAGCTGACGTAGTGCATGTTGACGGCGCGGCCTCGGCGCACGTAGGTGAGCACGTCGCCCAGGGCGGTGAGGAGGTCTTTGAAGGTGCGGCTGATGACGAGTGGCGCGTGGCGATTGCAGAGGAAGAGGTTGCATACGTGGTCGTCGGCTGTGAGGTAAACGATGTGTGCTTTTATGACCTGTATGAGGTTCCTGCCATCCTTAATGAAGGACAGCTTGGGTGCGGAGCTGACGGCGTCGCCTCTCACCACACCACGAGGATATTTCTCTGTGGTCTGCATCATTTTTTTGTTTACCAAAAAAAATCATGTGGTGAATAACTGCCGTTGGTAGCTGCGAGCCGAGGCCGCCTCTAGTGCCTTTTATTCAATCATGTTTCCTTGTGTTTATTTCGGAGAGCAAAGTTACAAAAAAGGTGGGAATTCTCCAAAACATCCCTCACATATTTAATACTTTTTTATAGACTAACGACAAAATGAAAAATGTGCAAATGTGCAAATTGCATTCAATTTTTTTTTCGAGAAGTAAAAAAATGAGTTTTTTAATAGTATTTATAAGTATATTTATATATAATATATTGATTATTAATACATTACATTATATATTACTACCTATTACCTACCCCTTTACCTCTAACGCTGAAAAATAAAAACGTACGCAATTTGCACATTTGCACATTGCTGGCAAGGATGCCGTTGCCCACCACAGAAATGCGCCTTAAAAAAAAGCACATAAAAGAGCAAAAAAAAGTGTACGAAAAACTTGCGTATGTCGCTGATTTTTAGTAACTTTGTATGTAGATAAGGTACTTTACAAAAGTTATGTTTTATGTTTAATCTCTAAAAAAAAGGAGGAAACAAAATGGGAATCAAGATCAACGTGATTCAGGACAAGCGCAAGACCTCAAACAACCTGTGGTATGGCAAGGCGCTGATGATGCAGACACTCGACACCCACGCTCTGGCACAGCGCATAGAGCAGAACGTCAGCGTGAAGGAGAGTGATGTGTATGCCGTGCTCATAGAGCTCGCCAACGTGATGAACTATGAGCTGTCGCAGAGCAACAAAATCTCGCTCGACCGCTTCGGCTACTTCTCTATCGGTGCAAGGACAGCGGGAGCACTGGACAGCGACTCATGGAGCGTGAACGAGCATGTGAAGGGCTACCACATCAACTTCACACCGTTCAACAAGCGCGACAACACTGGCAAGGTCATTTCCAAGTCTTTCGCATGGGGTCTGACAGGCGAGAAATACGCCATCGAGGGTCAGATCATCGTTCCGAAGAAGAAGGAGCAGCCTAAACCCTGAATGAAGATACATTATCTTCACCACAATCCCCTCTTCAGCCACTTGACTGGAGAGGGGACTTATTATGAGGTAAAAGCATAGCTTTTATCACCTTAAACCATAGCTTTTATAGGGTTAAAGCATAGCTTTTATAAGGTGACAAGGGACAAATAAAACAAGGAACCACTGAAATGATGTGATTCCTTGCTTTTTTGTTTTCTATAATGTGGCTGCCTGACCCTGAGGGGGCGGGAGCCTTGTGAATAGTCTATGCTTAGTCGTTATACAGACGCATAACCTTGTTGTAGTAACCTTGTGTGCCTCGCTTTGTGTAGTTCACTCCACCATTCCACAGACGGATGGCACGTTCTACGTTGTTAGATGGGTTGTAGTGACTCATGATGAGTACGAACATCTCTTTGCTCTTTTTTTCGCTGAAGCGGTCGTTGAGCGTATAACGCTTCTTGATGCCTCGCTTTTTAAGTATGCTGTTGCAGTCTTCTACCAGTATAGGGGTAATCTGCATAGCACCACAACTCTTGCCGCTTATGGCCCGACTGTTTCCTTCACTCTCCACCTGGATGATAGCATCCATAAGTGGTTCCCAGTTAAATTTTGTCCCGTTGTTACGGGCATTTGCTTCAAGGAAGAAGCTGTTAATCATCAGTGTAATAAATACTACTTTCGCAATCTTGTTAAAACGCATAATGTTAATATTTCAGAAGCCTGAGTTCGTTTGCCTCCTGACGTCTTACCAAAACTACTCCTAAAGGTGGGTAGGGAGCAGAGTGCATCGCTTATTGCGGAGCTAAATGCTAAATGGCAGCAGTTCAAGTGCAGCTCTGGAAGGGGTGGTGTTAGTCACGCTCTATGAAAAAAAGTGTGGGTGTTAGGTTGTGTACCACCGAGCCTCTTCCGACTTCCTGTTAATAAATATGCCAGCTCATCATACACATTTGATGAGACTTGACATCTATAATCGGATGCAAAGTTAGCAACAAAATACTGTGTGCGCAAACAGTTTTTGCGTTTTTATGGTATAAGTATGTGATTTCTTGACAATTATCAAACGGACTGTAAAATGCGCTGCTGGACAGTCTGTTGCATCACGGTGAGCATGGTATTCATATTATCAGGGGTGCGGCAGACGGCGAGAAACATATCATTGAGGTCGGCTTCGTCGCTGAATTCCAAGGGACGGGAATGGAGCATGCACTGCATGTTGTCGATGAGCAGACGGAAGATATAGACCTGGTTGTCGCCTGCCGAAGCGGCTGGCGCTACGCTCCTGCCTGCATAGTAGGCATTGACCACGGTCTGGGTGAGCAGGCGCACGGCTTTCTCCTGATTGCCCTCGGCATCTTGCAGATAGCCTGGGGGGAAGCCATCGTAGTAGTCGTGGAGCGAGAGCACCCTACCCGACAGCAGGGAGGTGAAGTTGCGACGATATTCGGCTACCATATCGTCATGTGCCTCAGGGGTGCGACAGACGTGCCTGAAGAGGTCAACGGGACTCTTGAGGGTGGGTGCCACCTCGGGCGAGCGCAGTATGGCGATAAGCTCTTCTGCCGTATCGTAGTGGAGCACGGCAAGGGGATTGAACATTATATCAAAGAAGTGCTGCGAAATCTCCTCGTAATGTTCTAATAGCAACTGCTTTACACGTTGTGGCGTAAGTGTCTCTTCACCCTCGTTGTTATACACTTGGGTGGACAGGATGCCTTCAGCAAAGGATGAGAAGAAGGCACGGATAAGGGCTGGTTGGTAGTTGGGATGATTCATAACGGGAACGTTAACGGGAACGGGAACAGGCTGCTGTGATACAGCAGCAAACAGAACAGGACTATTGAACTAGCGCGAAGCGCGACTTGAACCAGCGAAGCGACTTGTTCCGAGCTTGCTCGCCTGAGCACCTACTGGAGCGCAAGAACTCCTTGAACTAGCGAAGCGACTTGAACTAGCGCGAAGCGCTTGTATCCCGCAGGGAGAATTCGCAGCCGCAGTAGAGCTGGTTGTAGAAGTTGTTTTCGCGAAGGAGCTGGTTGCGACGCTCCTGCAGTCCGCCTTTGCGCCAGTTGCGCTCCCAGAAGGTGGTGCCCTCTACCTGAGAGGCTGCCCAGGTGCCTGCCTGGTTGATCTGGTCGAGGGATTTCCATCGGCTGGAGGCGAGTGTGGTGGTGAAGGTGGTGAGGTTGAGTTCCTTGCATTTGCGAGCCGTGCGGAGCAGTCGGAGTTTGAAGCACTCCAGGCAGCGCCCTCCCCTCTCGGGTTCGTGCTCTAAGCCTTTGACATGGCACAGCCAGTCTTGGTGGTCGTAGTCGTCGTCGATGATGGTGAGTCCGAGTTTGTGGGCATAGCGCGTTATCTCATTCTTACGAATGAGGTATTCCTGCTCTGGGTAGATGTTTGGATTGCAATAGAATATGGTGGGACGATAGTCATTCGCCAGCATCCACTCTATTATTGCAGATGAACAGGGAGCGCAGCAGCTATGTAGGAGGATGTCTTGCATTATTCTATCACCTTAAACTCATAGCCTTGCTCCTTGAGATAGCGGAGGGCAGCTGGGAGGGCGTAGCGCAGTTTCTCGATGGATTTGAGGGAGTCATGGAAGGTGATGATGGAACCGTTGCGGGTGTAGAGCACCACGTTGCGCAGAACGTCGAAGGCGTTGAGCAGGTGGGAATAGTCACGCGTGACGAGGTCCCACATCACTATCTTATACTTGCGACGCAGCATGTTGTAGGCTCCGAGCCACATCCATCCGTGAGGCGGACGGAAGAGGTGGGAATGGATGAGTTCGTTGGCTTTCTCCACATTATTATAATATGTAACGATGTAGTGGCGCAGGGAACCCATGTGGTTGTAGGTGTGGTTGCCCACCTGATGCCCCTCCTCCACTATGCGACGGTAGAGGTCGGGATAACGCTCCACATTCTCACCCACCATGAAGAAGGTTGCCTTGACGCCAAACTCCCTGAGGGTGTCGAGAATGAAGGGCGTGGACTCAGGTATGGGACCATCGTCAAAGGTGAGATATACCGCATGTTCCTCTGGATTGATGCGCCAGAGAGCCTTGGGGTATATCCACCTGAGCCATTTGGTTGGTTGTTCTATTAGCATAGAAGGAGTTAGAGGACATTACTTACTCGGCAAACTCGCCGCCACGACGCTGGTAAATCTGCATGTACTGTGACACCCTGCTGGCGAGACGGTCGGCAAAGGATTTGTTGTACTGGTCTGCTACATCTACCATTGCCTGCATGATGTAGAAATTATACATGCAGTCGCGCATAGAGGCATTGAAGCCCGTCTGGTTGAGAGTGAGGTAATATGCCACATACTGAGAGCAGTTGGTAAACATCTGGTTGAGTATCTTCTCAGCCTCCTTTGGTTTGCCCAGCTGATAGTAGGCATCGGCAAAGTCAACGCCACCGCTCATATAGTTATATGGCAGATTATAGACTGGCAACACCTTCTCGGCATAGGCTATAGCCTTGGCTGCCTTATCCTTCTTGCCCTCGTCGAGCAGATGCTTGATGAGCGAAGCGAAGAGGCGACGATGGGTGTAGCACATACGCGTGACGGTCTCGTCGAGGTAGAGCCCAGGCTTGTCCAGACCACCATACTTGAAGCGTGTCATGAGGTTACGATATACCTTCTCGGTATCGAAGTTGTTGCTCTCGTCGGTATGGAACGGCGTGATACGGTTGACCAGTCCCTCCTGGATGAAGTTCTCGCCAAGGTTCATATAGTTCTCGGAACCCACGGTGAGGGCAACATAGAGCGGACGAGTCCAGTTGCTGTTAGCCACCATCTCGAGCAGCATGAGGTCGCCCTTGTAAAGAGCACGCTTGCCTGCCAGACTGATAGCCATGCGGTCGGGGATGTTTACAGCACCAGTAGAATCCTTAGGCAGCATCATGCCTGAGCGCAGTACAGCCTGCTTGTCAATCTTGAGATAGAGGGTGTCGGTAGGTATGACATGGTTCTCATCGTCATACTTGTTGGCACGAACCCAGTATTTCAGCACGTTGCTAACCTCAAACGGTTCGTCGCCAAACTGCTTGCGAGCCTGCTCGGGGTTGGTCTTATAGAAATCGAGCACCTGCTGCTTGTATTCAGGCTTTATCTCCACATACTCGTTGGTGCCAGAGCAGTAGTCGAGACGTGGCCACGTGATAGGCAGCGAAGGTGACTTCCACGCTGGGCGCACCATCTGGTCGATATACCAGTCGGTCTGCAGGTAAGAGAGGTTGCAGACACGGGCATCGGTGCGCACCTGCTCCACATCCTGGTTATACCACAGAGGGAAGGTGTCGTTATCGCCATTGGTGAAGATGATAGGATTGCCCTCATCCTGCATAGACATGAGGTAGTTCTGACCGAAGTCGCGACAGGTATAGCGACCTGAACGGTCGTGGTCGTCCCAAGTCTGCGAAGCCATCTGTATAGGCACAAAGAGTGCTGCAAGAGAGATGACGACGGCAGCTACGAGGTTTTCACGCTTCATGCGACGTGAGAGCAGGTCGATGAGAGCCGCAACGCCCATGCCACACCATATAGCGTAGGCATAGAACGAACCTGCATAGGCATAGTCGCGCTCACGAGGTTGCATTGGTGTCTGGTTTAGATAGATAACGATGGCAAGACCCGTCATGAAGAAGAGGAAGAATACTACCCAGAACTGCTGGATGCCTTTCTTGCCCTTGTAAGCCTGCCAGAACAAGCCTATGAGACCGAGAATGAGAGGCATGCAGTAGAACACGTTGTGCCCCTTGTTCTCCTTCAGTTCGTCAGGCAGACGGGACTGGTCGCCGAGCATAGCATTATCTATGACAGAGAAGCCAGTAATCCAGTTGCCGTGCTCAGCCTCGCCGTTGCTCTGCAGGTCGTTCTGGCGTCCTGCAAAGTTCCACATGAAGTAGCGCCAGTACATGAAGTTACACTGGTAAGAGAGGAAGAAGCGCATATTCTCAAAGAATGTAGGCATCTTGACAGAGATTATCTCACCACAGCGGTCGTAGTCGCGCACAGTACCATCTACACCACCCATCCAGTCTTCATAAGCCTGAGCATGACTGGAGTCGTGCATACGTGGGAAGAACATATTCTGGGCATAGACATACTTATCCTTAGTGCGAACCACGAAGTAGCGGTCGGGCTCGTCGGGCGACTTCTTCTCAACACGCTGGTATATGGGTGCACCAGTCTTCATGCGCGGTATGCACATGTTGCCCTCTATATCGAGAGCCACCTGAGAGGTGTAAGCCTCGCCATAGAAGAGAGGGCTGTCGCCATACTGGTCGCGAGAGAGATAGCTGCCAAGGGTGAAGATATCCTCAGGCGAGTTCTGATCCATAGGAGGGTTGGCACTTGAGCGCACCACGATGAGAGCGTAGGTGGAATAACCTATCATGAGCATCAGCATACAGCAGAGCGCCGTATTCTTGATGCGATTGGTGATAACTGCCACCCCACCCTTCTTGATATAGTTAAGGGCAAGCCACAGAGCCACAAGGATTACGGCACCCACCACTACTGCAGTCCAGCCAATGCCATAGAAAGGAATACCAAGCATGCCAATGGCAAGGGTGAAGGCAAGATTGCCACGTTTGAGGCTATTCTTGTTGTATGTTTCATAGATAGCCCAAAGCACTATAGCGATAAGTAATACTATATATATAATGGTACCCGTATTGAATGGCATATCGAGAGTGTTGACAAAGAACAGCTCAAACCATCCGCCAACCTTGATGATGCCAGGAATGACACCATACAACACTGCTGCCACCAATACTACGGAAATAAACAACGCAAGCAAAGAACCCTTGAGGTCGGCATCGGGGTATTTCTTGTAATAGAACACGAGCACGATGGCTGGGATGCAGAGGAGGTTGAGCAGGTGCACACCGATGGAGAGTCCCGTCATATAGGTGATGAGAATAAGCCAGCGGTCAGAACCTGGTTTGTCAGCCACATCTTCCCACTTCAGGATAAGCCAGAATACCACAGCCGTGAAACAAGACGAATAGGCATACACCTCGCCCTCTACGGCTGAGAACCAGAACGTATCGGAGAAGGTGTAAATGAGTGCTCCCACAAGACCTGATGCCTCGATAGCGATGAGTTTAGGCAGAGTGAGTTCAGACCAGTCGTCGATAAGCAGACGGCGCACCAGATGAGTGATGGTCCAGAAGAGGAACAAGATACATCCTGCGCTGAGCAAAGCCGACATGGTGTTGACCATTTTAGCTACCTGAGTGGCATCACTAACGAAATGGGTAAAGAGGTTTGCCGTAAGCATGAAGAACGGTGCGCCTGGTGGGTGACCCACTTCAAGGAGATAGCCTGTAGTGATAAATTCAGGGCAGTCCCAAAAGGATGCCGTAGGTTCGATGGTAGAACAATACACAAAGGCGGCGATGAGGAACGTCACCCAGCCAAGCGTATTATCTACAAGTCTAAAATGTTTCATTGGTTTTGTTTTATTGTTATAGTTTTCTTTTTCGCTATATTTTGTCGTTATACTATATAAAAAGGTGCAACAGCCAGTTGATGAAATATGCCCCATAGAGCAGGCACAGGTAACGCACCACCTTGCCAACGGTGATGGAGGCAAAGGTGATAAGGACGTTGGCACGCATGAGTCCGAGCAGGATGGTGATAGCCGACCCCAGCAAAGGGATGAAGGCAAAGAAACCCATGTAGGCACCACGACCGCGGACAAAACGGCGAGCCTTGTCCATGTGTTCAGGCTTCACGTGGAGGTATTTCTCAAACCACTCTTCCTTGCCCATCCTGCCTATGCAGTAGTTGACGACACTACCTAACACATTGCCAGCCGTACCATAAAGAATGAGTAGCCAGGGGTCAACACCCATAGCCAGCATGGCAAGCATTACAGCCTCGCTGGAGAACGGCAGGACACTACCAGCAAGGAAAGCCGCTATGAACATGCCGAATGGTCCGAACTGTATCAGAGTATCAATCATAAGAATCTCTCTTGTAGCCTCAACATCAGGTCTGTGAGGTAGGCGGTATTGTTGTATATCCAATAAGGAGAGTAGCACCACACTGGCGTGACGAGTCCGAGACACAGAGCCCAGAACATACGGAAATGCGTAACCTTCAGCGGACCGAACATCAGCAGGACATACACAGGAAAAGCTACCAGAGACCACAGCCACGTGAATGCCGCGATGCCGATACAAGCACCAGACTCGTATGCAACACTCAGAACGTTAGCCTTGTAGGTGCCACGAGCCAGGACGAGACTTGCCGCAAGAGGTCCTGCGACTAATGCCGTAGTGCGGAAGCCTGCCATATATATGGCTATAGAGACAGCCACAACAAGTGTGATAAGGGTGTATTTATGTAGTAAGTAATACTTTAGCATTACAAATCGGCACCAATGTCACGACGGTTGTATTTGCCTTCAAACTTTATCTTCTCAGCCTCTCGGAAAGACTTCTGCAGAGCCTCCTCCTTATCCTTGCCATAGGAAACGACACAGATAACACGACCACCTGCCGTTACTACCTGTCCGTCCTTAACGGCTGTGCCTGCATGGAAAACGATAGAGCCCTCGACATCATCAATGCCCGTAATAGGGAAGCCTTTCTTATACTCCTGAGGATAGCCACCGCTGACCATCATGACGCAAACGGCAGAACGAGAGTCGAACTCAATGGACTTGGTATCGAGATTGCCTGCTGCCACGCCCTCGAAGAGGTCAACGATATCACTCTTCAGACGGAGCATAACAGACTCAGTCTCAGGGTCGCCCATACGACAGTTGTACTCTATAACCATTGGTTCGCCAGCAACATTTATCAGACCAAAGAAGATGAAGCCCTTATAGGTGATATTCTCCTGAGCCAGTCCGTCAACAGTAGGTTTGATGATACGCTCCTCAACCTTCTGCATCCATTCCTTGGTAGCAAAAGGAACAGGAGAGACAGAACCCATACCACCAGTATTGAGACCTGTGTCGCCCTCGCCTATGCGCTTGTAGTCCTTAGCCTCAGGGAGAATCTTGTAGTTTTTGCCATCGGTAAGTACGAACACAGAACACTCTATGCCTGAGAGGAATTCCTCGATAACCACACGACTTGAGGCATTGCCAAACATACCGCCAAGCATCTCCTTGAGTTCTTTCTTAGCCTCGTCGAGAGTGTCGAGAATCAATACACCCTTGCCTGCACACAAGCCGTCAGCCTTGAGAACGTAAGGAGCCTTGAGGGTTTCGAGAAACTTCAGTCCTTCCTCAAGATGCTCGCCATCGAAGGTTTCGTAGGCAGCGGTAGGGATGTTGTGACGCTTCATGAATGCCTTGGCAAAATCCTTGGAGCCTTCGAGTACGGCACCAGCCTTAGATGGACCGATGACAGGTACTATAGGATTGAGCTCATCATAAACGCCCTTCACCAGCGGGTCTTCTGGTCCTACAACAATCATAGCCACGTTGTTGTCAGCCACAAACTGCTTGATGCCTTCAAAGTCATCAGCCTTGAGGGCTACGTTCTTACCTTTGCCCCCTACTCCGTCTGTGCCAGCATTACCTGGTGCGATGAAAAGGGTGTCACACTTGTCACTCTGGGCTATCTTCCATGCCATGGCGTGTTCACGACCGCCTGAACCTAATAAAAGAATGTTCATTTTCTTAAAAGTATTTTTGTTTTTGTTTTGTCTGTTTCGTTATAAGTTCCCTATTTCAGGGGTTTGAGATAATCTTCAAAGTATCTCGTAATCTTCTCATGCAGATGTACAGAGAGATGTTCCTTCATGTTATGCTGCTCGCCAGGATACACATAGAAATCAGGATATACATCGGCTTTGTTACACTCGCTAAGAAACTGCAAAGAATGCTGTGGCACCACTACGGGGTCGTTCATGCCAGTAATTACGAGCAGTCTGCCCTTGAGGTTTGCAGCCTTAGAAAGCAGAGAGGTCTTGGCATAGCCCTCAGGGTTATTATCAGGAGTTCCCATATAGCGTTCGCCGTACATCACCTCGTAATACTTCCAGTCTATGACAGGACCGCCAGCAACGGCTACCTTGAAAACATCAGGATAGTTGGTCATAAGGCTGATGGTCATAAAGCCTCCGAAACTCCATCCGTGAACGCCCATTCTGTCTTTATCAACATAAGGCAGGGAGCGGAGGTGGTCAACACCCTTGAGCTGGTCTTGCATCTCGACCTGACCCAGTTGGTGGAAAGTGACCTGTTCAAAATCCTTGCCACGGTTCTCAGACCCACGACCGTCGAGCACGAAGATGATGTAACCCTTCTGAGCCATATACGTCTCCCAACTGCGAGAAGCCCAATGCCACGAAGCCTCAACAAGATGCACGTGAGGACCACCATAGACATAGACCACTGTGGGGTATTTCTTCTTCTCGTCGAAATCAGGAGGCAACACCATACGATAGTATAAATCAGTATTACCATCAGCCGCTTTTATCGTACCGTTAAGATAGGTAGGTACAGCATAATCCTCCCACGGATTAGGCGAACGGGAATACTCCTTACTCTCGCCTGTTACCGTATTGATGATGTCATATTCCTTAGGAACATCAGGCGAAGACCACGAATCAAGCAGTTGGGTTCCGTCAGCAGATAATAGTCCGTTATGTACACCTATGCCATTATCGAGCAAGGTTCGCTTACCTGTAGAAATCTTCACGGAGAAAAGATTTGCCTGCAAGGGCGATAGTTCGTTGGTCAGGATTATCACGCTCTTAGTTTCTTTGCAAAAACCTATCAAATCCATAACTACAAACTGCCCCTTAGTGAGTTGCTTTATCACCTTACCTTTAGTATTCATCAGATAAAGGTGCCAGAAACCATCCTGCTGACTCCAATAGAGGAACTTCGTATCATCCCAAGGAAGGAATGTTATGGGATGCTGGGGCTCGATATATTTATCGTCGGTCTCAGTATAGAGAGTAGCCTCTTTCTTACCATCAACAGCTGAATAGCAATCAAGCGAAGCCTTGTTCTGTGCCCTGTTGACTTCTATGAGATAGATTTTCCTTGAGTCTGGCGACCAAGCGATATTAGTGAAATAACGGTCTGTAGGATCGCCGGCATCAAGATAGACCGTACTCTTGTCCTTTATGTTGTATATGCCCACTGTCACCTTATGGCTTGTCATTCCTGCCATTGGGTATTTGGTAGGCTCGAGGGTGGCAATACGTTCAAAGGTGTTGACAAGCGGATAGTCTGTAACCATAGACTGGTCCATACGATAAAAGGCGAAGGACTGCTTATCTGGCGAAAGGAATATTCCTTCAGTAATGCCAAACTCATTACGATGAACAGCCTCGCCATAGACAATATCTCTGCTACCATCTGTGGTTATCTGCTGTTCCTCTGCATCTCCCGTTTCCTGCAAGAAGATATTATAATCCTTGCTGAAAACCTTAGGATAAGATGTTGGCTTAGGAGTATCGTCTTCATTAACGAGTGTATTGTCATTCCACCACAATTTTAGCGTTTGAGGAGACATAGCCTTATAGTTCTTGCCTCCAGAGTTAAGGTCTTCCAGAGTAAACTGCTTGAGAGACTGATTATGGTCAGTAATCTGCTGGGCTGTCATCGTCAAACACAATATTGTTAAGAGTATGAATAGACAATACTTCTTCATTAGCACATTTATTCTTCTCCCTTGCCGAAGAACTTCTTACGGTCTTTCTGGCGCTCGGCACGAGAATCAAACTTCTTGAACTTGCGGGCACCATTATCTTCACCATCGAAATGTTTTCCAAACGGCTTACGGGAGTCTTTCCTATCAGACCAGTCTTTCTTTTCGAACTTATCTTTCCTGTCAGACCTGTCACGCTTAGCCATCTGTGCCTTACGCTTAGCGCGTTCTTTCTCCAAAGAAGTGAAGTTGAAACTGAGAATATCGGCAGACTCGTTATCTATGATTTCCTCTTGCTTCTTCTCATATTCACGCTTTTGCCAAGAACGACGCTTCTCGGCCATCTTACGCTTTTCCTCCTCGGTCTTCACTATGCCACCCTCTTCGCGGAATTCCTTCAGCTTGCCGCTAAACAACTGATACTTACGGAATTCACACTCAAGAGAACCATTATACAAAGGAACCTTCAGACTTGCCTTCAAACCTATCTGTTGGAAACAGTCCTCACGATAAGAAAGTATCCATGCTTCTCCCTCCTTGAAAGCATGCTTCAGGCGCTCGCCTATCATCCTGTATGTCTCGAGCAGATTTGGCGTAGAGATGCGTTCGCCGTAAGGAGGATTGGTAACTATTATTGCAGGATTAGCATTACCAGTAAAGTCCTTGAAATCCTGTTGGGCTATGGTTATATCAGCAGTCAAACCTGCAGCCTTGACATTGGTAGTAGCCATATTAACAGCCTTGAAGTCTATATCATAGCCATAGATATGGTGCTGGAAATCACGCTCCTTAGAATCGTCATTATATATCTCATCAAAGAGGTCGGCATCAAAATCAGCCCATTTCTCAAAGGCATATTTCTTGCGGAATACACCTGGAGCAATATTTCTTGCTATGAGTGCAGCCTCAATAGGCAGAGTGCCTGAGCCGCACATAGGGTCGATAAAGTCTGTCTCGCCCTTCCAACCTGTCATCATTATCATACCAGCAGCAAGTACCTCATTCAGGGGCGCCTCTACAGTTTCCTGACGATAGCCGCGACGGTGGAGTGATTCGCCACTTGAGTCAAGACTCAGGGTTGCCTCCTCGCCATTGATGTGCACGTTAAGACGAACATCTGGGTCAGCTACTGAGATATTCGGACGCGAACCTGTCTTCTCACGGAACTGGTCTACTATGGCGTCTTTCACCTTGTAGGTCACGAAACGTGAGTTAGAAAATGTATCGCTATAGACAACAGAATCTACCGTAAAAGTCTTGCCCTCACCTATATATTCGCTCCAGTCTATCTGCTTGATATGGTCATACACCTCGTCAGCAGACTTAGCCGTGAAGTGAGAAAGAGGTTTCAGAATGCGTATTGCGGTGCGCAAAGCAAAGTTTGCACGATACATAAGAGCCTTATCGCCCGTAAAGGTTACTACTCTGCAACCTTTCTCTATATTATGCGCCCCGAGTTCTGTAAGTTCCTGTACCAGTATATCTTCAAGACCCATGAAGGTCTTGGCTACCATCTCAAATTCCGTATCCGTTCTCAAATCCATGATGTATTTTTACGTTCTTATAAATCTTACTGTTGCTTGCCACGTTGTCTGTTACCCACTTGTTGGCGCCTATCACACTACCCTTACCTATGGTGATACGACCAAGAATGGTGGCATTACTATATATTATCACATCGTCCTCCAGTATAGGATGACGGGCTATGCCTTTGATAGGATTGCCGTCCTGATCCAATGGGAAACTGAGTGCACCAAGCGTTACTCCCTGATACAGCTTGACATTATTGCCTATGATACATGTAGCACCTATCACCACACCTGTGCCGTGGTCAATTGTAAAGTGATGACCTATCTGGGCAGCTGGGTGAATATCTATGCCTGTCTCAGAATGAGCAAGCTCGGTTATCATACGCGGAATAAGGGGAACACCAAGCAGATGGAGTTCATGAGCCAGACGATAATTCGATAAAGTGCGAATGACGGGATAGCATGAAATAATCTCACCAAAACTGGTTGCTGCAGGGTCGCCATTAAATGCTGCCTCAACATCTGTTGCGAGCACATTGCGTATTTCAGGCAGTTTCTTTATAACCTCATTGGTAATCTCTATCGCCTTCTTACGTGTCTCATCTACGCAGAAGCAGTCATCATTAGGGTCTATGGCGAAACACAAGCCTGCCATAACCTGCTTCTTCAGCAGACGGAAAAACTTTTCCAGATTGACTCCCATGTGATACTTCAGGCTGTCAACACTCACCTTTGACTGACCAAAATAGCCAGGAAAGAGTATCTCACGAGCAAGGGTTATAATCTGATTGAGTGCATCATTTGACGGCAAAGGCACATTGTCACGCACCTTATGGAAAAGTTTCTCCAAACTTTCCTCTGAAGCCAAACTATCAACAGTCTCGCTGATGATATGATTGTTGTTGTACATAATTCTTAGAGTATTCTATTAAAAAATTTGTCGCAAAGGTACATAAAAAATCCGATATTCACAAATATTTACTTAGTAAATATCCACTATACGATACAAAGTGACAAAATAAAAGCCACACCCAAAGATTAGAGTGTGGCATAGTCTATTCGTATTTAGAACTTGTTTCTATCTGCGTTTTCTTCCGAAACGGTTATAGAGTTTCCATCCAAGCAACATACCGTCAATAACGACTGTTGAAGAAGAAATAAAAGACATTATACGCTTTGTGGGAGACAAAGATGACATTAGATTTTCCTCTTTCTTATGAAACAAATCGTCCCATATTTTATGAAGATCAGCCTCCTTGCCATTGATCTCGCGCTTCAAAGCCGTTCTTTTAGTCTGTAATGTTTTCAGAGAGTCAATCATTTTTTAGTATTTGTTTCAGGAGTTTCATCTTCCACCAGGTCTTCTGCAAGGATGTTCATCAAAAAACGTACCAAAGGTCTTTCGATAAGCACATGACGCGCATTATATACAATAATGAGCATCAGCAGGTAAACGCATCCTACGAATAAGAAGCCCAAAGGAACACTTTCAAACACTTTGCCCAAGAAATTGGCAGCTGCATACGATATGAAGAACAAGAACAAAACAAGTATCACAGATATGGCCATTATGAGAATAATACTCGTAATGATACGGACAATCTTATCAACAACGGTCAGACGAGTGTACTTCGTCCTTAGGTCAAACCATCGCTTAACCTCTTCCACAAACTGGGCAATATACTCTATATTTTGGTCGTTGGAAAACACGATATGAAAGTTGATTTTTAATCCTCTACAACTTCTTCAACAAGTTCCTCTACCTGCTTCTTGCTCAGGCAAATATTATGCTTGTCACAGAATTCCTTGATGGTCTCCTGCACCTTATACTTATCTAAGAGGTCCTTAACAGAACTCTGAAGTTTTGCTCTTGTGTCCTCACCCTTTTCTGGTGCAAGAAGAAGTGCTGCTGTAGCTCCAGCTACTGCGCCACCAACGATAGCTGCGAAATAACCTAATGTTTTCATAATTTAAAGTTTTAGTTTTGGTTAATAATAAGTGAAAATTAGTATTGTGTTATGTAACTATTTGCAAATGTAATAAAATTATCGGTAAAAAGAATAATTTTTTATGTTAAAAAAGGCAAACAGGCGAAAATTACACATTTTTTTTATTAACTTTGTAGCAAATAAAAAATGACACAACATAACATTTTTACTAAACCAATAAAAAACAATGAAAAAACATCTTATTATTGTAGCGACTGTTTGTGCAGGTCTTGTATTTGCAAGTTGTAGTTCTTCAAAGGAAAGTGCATACCGTAAAGCCTACGAAAAAGCTAAGGCACAAGAGCAGGCTCAGCAGGCTACACAGCCAGTTCAGCCATACGCTCAGGCTCCTGTTCAGCAGGCACAGCCAGTTCAGCAGGCTCCTGTAGTAACTCCTTTGGTTGAGGCACCAGCACAACAGCAGACTGTTGTAACCAACAACAATGTAGCTGTACGTTCTGAGAGAGTTAGCATAATCAATGGTTCCGGACTCAAGGCTTACTCTGTTGTAGTAGGTTCATTCGGTGTTCGCGCAAATGCTGAAGGACTTCAGAACACGCTGAAGAATGCAGGCTATGACGCACAGGTTGCATACAACCAAGAGCGCAACATGTATCGTGTGATTGTTGCTACATTCGACACACGCGAGAGTGCTGTTCAGTGCAAGCAGACTCTGCTGAACACCTATCCTGATGCATGGTTGCTCTTGCAGCAGTAATAAATGGCAAGGATACTAGCTATAGACTATGGAAAAAAGCGTACCGGGCTCGCTGTAACTGACACGTTGCAGATTGTGCCTGGTGCGCTTGATACTGTAGAAACAAAAAAACTGATGGAGTTCCTTAATAACTATATTAATAAGGAACAAGTGGAGAGAATTATTATTGGAGAACCACTACAAAGCAATGGTCAACCATCTGAAAATATGGGGAGGATATTGCAATTTAAGGCCCAATGGGCTAAAGCTCACCCTGAGATTCCGATAGAAGGATATGACGAGAGGTTCACATCAGTAATGGCTCACCAAACAATGCTTAATGCTGGATTGCATAAAAAGGCACGACAGGACAAGGCATTAGTGGATCGTATTTCTGCTACTATAATACTACAAAGCTACCTGTCGTCAAAGAGAATTTGATAATGATTTTACCTATTTATACATACGGACAACCTGTACTCAGGAAAATAGCTGAAGACATAGACAAAGATTACCCTAATCTTGATAACTTGATTAGTGACATGTGGGAAACGCTGGCATCAAGCGAAGGCATCGGGCTGGCTGCACCACAGATAGGCTTGGCCATAAGACTTGTGGTTATAGATCTTGATTTACTCAAGGATGATTTACCAGAATATGAAGGTTTTAAGAAGGTATTTATAAATCCTCATATCGTAGAGTATGACAAAAACAAGACAGATTCCTCTCAAGAGGGTTGCCTTTCACTTCCTGCCATACGCGAGAACGTAGTTCGTCCAACACGTATTAGAGTAAAGTATCAGGACAAGGATTTTAATGAGTATGACGAATGGATAGAGGGCTATCTGGCACGAGTAATGCAGCATGAGTTCGACCATCTCGACGGGACTATGTTTATTGACAGACTGTCGCCACTTAGGAAACAACTCATAAAGTCTAAACTGCGTTCTTTGTTACAGGGACGTTTCCGCACTTCATATAAGGTAAAACCGCCACGTAAGTAATAATTACATCAAAAGAATTGCCACCATATTGTTTTCGTTGTGTTGCTGTCTGAACATTCTCGCACAATACAACGTGAATCGTCTGCTTACAAGCGGACGAATCGCTCTTCATTATGAAGACTATGTATTGTCTATACAGTATTTCAATCAGGCAATAAACCAAAAGCCCTACTTATGGGAACCATGGGAACTTCGAGCAATAGCGAAATACTATCTTGACGATTGGCAGGGAGCAGCCGAAGATGCTTCGCAAGCTATAAGACTTAACCCCTATATCACCAATCTGTATGATTTGCGTGGTATTACCTACATTAGACAAAAGGAATATGACGCAGCAATAAAAGACTATACAAGTGCTATAACTCTTGATGCTACCAATAAGGGATATTGGTGTAACAGAGCCGCATGCTATCTTGAAAAGGGCAGCTACGATACAGCTCAGGTGCAACTCGACATTATTATCGACAAATGGAAGAAATATGCTACGCCATACCTCATGAAAGCAGAAGCGTACCTTTTACAGAAAGACACTGCACAGGCTTCGATATGGATTGACAAGACTCTCAATGTAGAATCATACAACGCTGAAGCATGGAGAATGAAGGGATACTTAGCACTACAACACAGTCAGTGGCAAGTGGCTGACTCATGTTTGTCAAGAGCCCTACACTATAAACCCAAAAACGTAGCATGCTATATTAACAGAGCTTTAGCAAGACTGAAATTATACAATTTACGAGGAGCTATGTCCGACTACGACACGGCATTAGAGCATGATCCGAACAACTTCCTTGCTCACTACAATCGTGGCATACTCAGACAGCAGGTTGGAGATGACAACAGAGCTATCGAGGATTTTAACTACGTTCTGTCATTAGAGCCAGGAAACATTCTCGCACTTTTCAATCGTGCCACCCTACTCGACCGAACCGGAGACTTAAGGGGAGCAATCAGAGACTATAGTATAGTAATCAGACAATTCCCGAATTTCTGGACAGGTTTGCACTATCGTGCTGCATGTTACAGAAAACTTGGCATGAATGCGAAGGCTGAGCAGGATGAGTTTCGCATAATAAAAGCCCAAATGAATAAGCATATGGGCATACAAAACCGTTGGAGCAAGGCAAAACTTAATGCTATGCGAAAACTGAGCGACATAGACCCTGAGAAATATAACCAGATAGTCGTAGATGACGAAGAAAAGAACCAGCACGAATATGCAAGTGCATATAGAGGAAAGGTGCAGAATAGAAATTCTTCCGACATTTTCCAACCATACATAGCACTCACCATGTCTCACAAGCAGACAGACAATGTGTCTTCATACGTGCCATACGAGGAACATGCAACTCATTTCTTCGAAAAAATATATCACGTTACAAAACACAATGACCTGCTACACATCAGACTTGGTAACGTAAGTGAGGCAAATGGCACCGAAACATTTGCTGCTATAGACTCGCTAACCTCTATGATTAACCATGCAAAAAATATTGAGGATGCACTTAACTACACATTAATGAGAGCTGTTGCATATTCTTCTGCACTCAATTTTCAAGACGCCATTAATGATATAAACAAGGTGTTTGAAACACAACCCGACAAATTCATTGCATTGTGGCAGAGAACAATATGTGAGGCAATGATGGTGGAATTTGAAAAGAGCACTACCCCACGAGAGGCAGAAATGCGACATCTCGGCGTGGTAAATGATTTCACTAAATTGCTTGAAATATCCCCCAATAATCCTATGGTGCTCTATTGTTATGGCACATATAATGCAAGGAAGGGAGATTATGATAAGGCTATTGAAATATTCAATAAAGTAATACAATTATCTCCGAGAATGCCGTACGCCTACTACAACAGAGGACTCTCATACATGAAAAAAGGGAATAGCATAGAAGCAAAACGGGATTTCTCTAAGTCTGGTGAATTGGGATTATATGGAGCATATAGTTTACTAAAAAAATAAGCATACCATTATAATATAAAGATGTATAGGCTTTTATTCTTTGCAGTTTTCAGCCTTTTTGTTATAAAAGCAGAGGCACAGACAGTAACAGACATGTTTATAGACATGCCTGATAGTATTATACCTTATATAGATAGTAAACAACGCAAGGAGCTTGTAGAACTTAAGCAGATGGAACCTGATAGTACGGCAACAATCGGCAACAACTTAGGTAAAATCAAACTGACAAGACTCTCTGATTCTATTCTCACTTTGCAGTTATCAGAATGTAATACAATCGAGTTTGGAAAACTTGAAGACAACCAGTTTGTCTTTATAAAAACTTATGGAGCTCCTTTACAAGAAAGTCTATGTTGTATAATCGACAATAAATGGAGAAAAATTAAAATGGTGGATTTTTCCGATATTAATTTCATACAGGAATCCGATTCCATACCTGAACTGGAACAAAGAGAAATGATGCGACTACTAGAGTTTTCCCTTATTAGTGCATCAATAGCAACCATTCCTGACGAGCTTATTATAAAGTTAAATACCCCTTTAGTGACTACGGAAGAAAAGAAAAAGTTTGACGCCATCATATTGCAAAGAAATGTAAAATGGGATGGCAAAACATTTAATTAATGTAAAAAAACTTCGTTTGAAATATTCTTTTCCTTCAAAAACTCTTGCATAAAGAAAAAAAAACAGTAAATTTGCATCGTGTTTTTCATGGTATTAGATTATTAAGGTTAACGAAGATTGGTTGTCGTGAGACAATCAATTTTTTTGTATCTGTTTTTTAGGTTTTTATATTCAAAAGTTGTGTATGTTAAAAAAATATAGTAACTTTGCAGAAAATTTGAGCATTAATCGATGAACAGCATCAAAGTCATAAAGGTACAAAGCAAGAAAGAGATGAAGATGTTTATCTCGTTCCCGCACACTTTATATCAAAAATATGACAATTATGTGCCAGATTTAGACTCTGACGTTGAAGGCTTCTTTAATCCTAAAAAGAATCGCAACTTGGCTTACGCTGACGTTCAACCATTCCTTGCAATGCGTGATGGTGAGGTCGTGGGAAGAATAGCTGGCGTAGTAAGCCACAAGTCAAATTCCACTTGGAATAAGCGTATTGTCAGGTTTACATATATTGAATTTATAGATGACCTGGATGTGTCTAAAGCACTACTCGATACAGTAGCAGAATGGGGAAAATCATTCGGAATGAATGAAATTCAAGGACCGATGGGCATTATAGACTTTGACAAAGAAGGTATGCTCATTGAGGACTTTGATTTGCCAGGATGCTTTATGGAGTTTTGGAATCCCCCATACTATAAGAGTCACATGGAGCAGCTCGGATTCAAGAAAGGTGCAGACTGGCTACAGATACGTTTTGAGGTTCCTGAGCAGATACCTCCTCGCTTCCAACGAGTGGCAGACTATTCTAAGCAGGAATTTGGCGTGCATGTAGTGCGCAAGACCAAAAAGGAAATCACACAGGGTTATTCGCATAAGATATTCAAACTACTGAACGAATCTTTTGCTCAACTATACGGTTTTGCACCATTCTCTGAAGAACAGGCTGAAGAAGTATTGGCACGCTTTCTTCCTTTCTTAGATATGGATATGGTACCTATCGTTGAAGATAACAAAGGTGAACTGGTAGGAATAGCCGTTACATGTCGAGATTTCTCAGATGGAATAAAAAAAACACATGGTAAACTCCTACCCTTTGGATGGTTACATTTGCTTAAAGCCATAAAACTTGGCAAACAAGACAAAGCGCAACTGATGATTATAGGCATAAGACCTGACATGCAGGGCATGGGCGTTAACGCCACAATATTTGCCCATCTTATACCAGTATATCATAAACTCGGAATAAAATGGTGCGAGACCAATCCACAGTTGGACACCAACGTAAGAGAACTTTCTCAGTGGAAGCCACTGAACCCCAAGACGGTAAAACGTCGCAGGTGTTGGCAAAAGGACATTTAAACTAACGAACATTATTTAAAACGGACATAATTAATATACTAAAAATATATTGAACATGAATAGAGTTGTAATTACAGGTATGGGTATCTGGTCTTGTCTCGGACAGACTCTTGATGATGTACGTCAGGCTTTGTATGAAGGCAAGAGTGGTATAATCTTCTCACAGGAACGCAAAGATGCAGGTTTCCGCTCAGCTCTTTGTGCAGATGTTCCACAACCAGACCTCAAGCCTTTTGTTCCACGCAATATGCGCCAATTCATGCCTGAGGAGGCTCAATACGCTTATATGGCAACCAAAGATGCTTTGGAAGCAGCTAAAATAGACCAGGATTACCTTGACAAGAACGAAGTCGGTATCATATATGGTAACGATTCTGTAGCAGAGGCAACAATGAGAGCACTTGACAAGTTCCGTGAGTTTGGCGATACAGCAGCTTGCGGTTCTGGTGCTATATTCCAGTCTATGAACTCTACTGTAACTATGAATCTTGCCTGTCTTTTCAAACTGCGTGGTATCAACCTCACATCAAGTGCTGCATGCGCTTCCAGTTCTTTGGCAATAGGTAATGCATATCTTCTTATCAAGAATGGACTCTCTGACTGCATTATTGCAGGTGGAGCACAAGAAGCAAATATGTATTGTGTCGCATCATTTGATGGTATACAGGCATTCTCTACACGTGAAGATGAACCAACCAAAGCATCAAGACCTTTTGACAAGGGACGCGATGGACTTGTTCCTGGTGGTGGTGCTGCTACAGTTATACTTGAAAGTTACGAGCATGCTATCAAGCGTGGTGCACCAATCCTTGCTGAAGTTGTAGGTTGGGGATTCTCAGGTAATGGTGACCATATCTCTACACCAAATGTCGCAGGTCCTGCACGTTCTCTTGAACTTGCTCTTAAGAATGGAGGCATCGATCCTAAGCAGATTGGCTACATTAATGCTCACGCTACATCTACCCACGCTGGTGACGGTCGCGAAGCAATGGCTATTGCACAGGTCTTTGGTGATTATAAAGTGCCTGTTACCTCCACAAAATCACAAACTGGTCATGAGATGTGGGCTGCCGGTGCTGCTGAGACAATTTATTCTATGCTCATGATGAAAAACAACTTCATTGCTGGAAATATCAATTTCACTGAGCCTGATGAAGAGACTTCATGCATTAATATCATTCCAGAAACTATCTCTGCTAATTTTGACATGTTCCTTAGTAACTCATTCGGCTTTGGTGGAACTAACTCTACGCTTATTATCAAAGATTTTAAGGGATAAATACAATTTATAGAATAAACAAAAACAGAATTAATAATTAAAAAAGATTTTTATGACACGCGAAGAAATTATTGCAAAAGTCAACTCTGTACTCGCTGAAGAGTTTGAAGTTGAAGAAAGTGCCATCACTCCTGAGGCTAATGTTAAGAACACACTTGCCCTCGACAGTCTTTCACTCGTTGATCTTGTAGCACTTATCCAGTACACCTACAAGATTAAGATTCCTGCAGAGGATCTTCCTAAAATCCAGACCTTTAAGGATTTGTACGACTATATTGAGTCACACCTCTAATCATGGATATAAAAAAACTTATACCACAACGCTCGCCGATCATGATGGTCGACGAGCTGTTGTGTGTTAATGGAGACGAGGCTACCTGTCAGCTTACAATTCGTCAAGACAATTTCTTTATTGACGAAGACGGTCTTATGGCTGAACCTGGTCTTATTGAGCACATAGCCCAATCTGCAAGTGCTTTTGCTGGATATAGGGCTTTTGAGGCAGGAGCTACTGAGCCTCCTGTAGGATACATTGGCGAAGTAAAAAACTTTCATCTCTATAAGCGTCCTAATGTAGGTGATATTCTCACCACAACCATTACTATGGGACCAGAGGTAGAGGGCATTACCATCATTCGTGGCGAAACAAAGTGTGGCGATGACACTATAGCTGACACACAGATGAAGATTTTCGTTAAGCCATAAGAAGAAACAACTCTTGTAGCAATAACGCATTATGTTTTTAGAAAACAACTTTTACAAGATATTAAGCGAAAAAAAACAGGATATGTCTGGAACCTATAAGGTTGCCATCCTTCCTGAATGTAATGTCTATGACGGACATTTTCCTGGTGCCCCCGTATGCCCAGGCGTATGCAATATAGAAACCATCAAGGAATGTGCCATAAAACTCATAGGACACGACCTTCGTATCCAATCCATCAAGCAATGTCGCCTTACCGCTATTGCGACTCCAAAGGTTTGTCCTGAAGTAACCATTTCAGTTAATGCCACCCCAAAAGACGATTCTTATATAGTAGTGGCAACAATCGCTGATGACAAGCAAAGCTATATGGAATTCAAAGGAACACTTGCATAAAAACAATTATGACAGAATTATTCATAAAAATATATCACTATTTCAAATACCATCGTGCGCTCATGTGGCTCTCGATGGTTTTGCTATTTATTATAGTAGGTTTCTTCTCAAGCCAGATACACCTTGAGGAAGACCTTAACAAACTCATGCCTTCATCAAAGAATCCCGATGGTACTACTAAGATGGCATTTGCAGACCTTCGTATCAAGGATAAGACCTTCCTTTTGTTTGAAGCAAGAACAAAGAGTGGCGATGCCATTAATCCGAAGGACATGAATGACGATGTGGTCAACAATCTCACCACTGTATGTGATGCTTTTGTTGATTCTCTACTCGCTACTGATACTGACACAGCAAATAGAATAATCGGCGACATCTTCTATTCCATCCCAGAAGACATCATGCTTGATGGAATAAGTTTTATGCAAGAGAATCTTCCGTCTTATATTGACACTTCTGCTTATTCTGCTTTTGACACTCTGCTTACTGTTCAGCACATGAAGAAGCAGATGTCACAAAACTCAAAAGACCTCAAAGGAGAGTTTGGCGAAATGTTCCCTGAACTTATACAATCAGACCCTATAGGTATGCGTAGTGTACTGATGAAGCAGATGGAATCAATGATGCAGGCTACTGGAGGTAGTTATAAAACAATTAATGACCACTTCTTTGTACGCGACTCAACCGTATGTGTTGCCTTTATCTCCCCTTCCTTCTCAGCTACCAACACTGGTCAGGGCTCACAACTGTTCATAAACCTCAACAACCTTATTGAGAAGTTTCAAAAGACTCATCCCGACGTAAAGATTAGCTATCACGGTACTCCCGCAAGTGGCTATTATAACTCATCTACCATCAAAGGCGACCTTACCTCCACTATAGCATGGTCACTTATTATCGTGCTTGTAGTCTTATTTATATGTATGCGCAACTGGAATACCATTCCTCTGCTCATACTTCCTGTTGCCTTTGGTGCTTTGTTCGGACTCTCCATGATGTATTTCATCAAAGGACAGTTCTCTCTACTTGCGCTCGGAATAGGTGCCATCGTACTTGGTGTCGCCATGAGTTATGTGCTCCATATTCTTACACATTATAAATATGTTGACGACCCAGAAACTGTACTACGTGATGAAACCAAGCCTGTACTCCTTGGCTGTCTCACCACTATTGGTTCTTTCATGGGGCTCATCTTTATCAAGACCGACCTTCTGCAAGACTTTGGACTCTTTGCCGCCTTTGCCATTGTAGGCACTACGCTGTTTGCATTGGTATATCTCCCTCATCTTATGACAATGGAGAAGAACAAGGTGAACACAACAGCATTTGCATTCATTGACAAAATCAACAACTATCCTTTTGAACGTAAAAAGCCTCTTCTGGCAGTTATAGGAGCAATAACCGTAATATGTCTGGTATTCTACATAGCAAAGGGAACCGACTTTGATGCCGATATGGGTAATCTCGGCTACCTCTCTGATAACACAGAATATTCTGAGGCACTTCTGCGTGACAAGACATATACAGCAGATAAGTCAAAATATTTTGCAACTCAGGGAAAGACGATGGAAGAGGCACTCAACAATTTCTCTCTTCTTTCTGCCAAACTTGATTCACTGCAAAAGATAGGATTGGTAAAAGACTACACTCACACAAACGTAATCTTTGTACCACTTAAAGTACAACAAGAGCGTATAGACGCATGGAAAGCTTACTGGACACCAGAAAGAATTGCCAAAGTGAAGTCACTTATTGCAACTACAGCACCAAATGCTGGATTTACGGCAGACGGTTTCCAACCATTCTTCGATCTGGTTGAAGCCGACTACACCCCCACTCCGCTTTATGAGGCAGACATCATTCCAGCAGGCTATCAGTCAACCCTTATGGAACAGACTGCCGCAGGTGACTATCTCTGTTTCACTTCCGTACGATGTGCAAATGACTCCATCAGAGGAAAGAATACCGACTATAACCGTATCTGTGATGCAATAGCCAACGAACCAAATATGATGGTGCTTGACACCTATTACTACACCACCGATGGACTAAACGACCTCAACCATGACTTCAACATCCTTCAGTGGGTAAGTATGGCATTCGTATTCGTTGTTCTGCTATTCTCTTTCCATTTCAACCTCAAGCACACCATCCTGGGCTTCGCGCCTATACTCCTTTCATGGCTTATCGTACTTGGCGCAATGGCGATGTTTGGCGTACGCTTCAACCTTATCAATATCATTATCTCTACATTTATATTCGGTATAGGTGTCGACTATTCTATCTTCATCATGAATGGTCTCATAGCAGGAAAGACAAGCTGTCACGTCCTCGCCTACCATAAGACTGCCATCTTCTTCTCAGCATTCATCCTTATCGTAACGGTAGCATCAATGCTGTTTGCTAACCATCCTGCCATCAAGTCTGTAGGTTTTGCCACACTCGTAGGTATGATTTCAGCAGTTGTTCTCTCTTATGTAGTTCAACCTGCAGTATTCCGTTGGATGGAAAAGAAATCATAAAGTATAGAAATAGTTCTTACAGCCAAAACAAAATAAAACTCCCTTGCACTCATGTAGTACAAGGGAGTCTATTTATATTCTTATCCGTTTATTTTACTGAAGGAATGAGATCAATACACCTGCAGCAACAGCCGAACCTATCACACCTGAGATGTTAGATGCCATGCAATAGTTGAGCACGTGGTTCTTAGGGTCGTACTTGGTTGCTATTTCGTTGGCAACACGCGAAGCCATCGGCACTGCTGAGAGGCCTGTTGCTCCAATCAGCGGGTTAACCTTCTTCTTGGTAAAGAGATTAAATATCTTTACCATGCAGATACCTGCTGAGATAGATAGAGCGAAAGCAAGGAAACCACCAACCACGATGCCTATGGTCTGAAGGTTAAGGAAAGCATCAGCAGTCATTGTTGCACCAACAGACAGTCCGAGGAATATCGTTGCTGTATTCATGATAGCATTTGAAGCTGTGTCAAACAGGCGACTTGTCATTGAGCCTAATTCCTTTAGCAGGTTACCAAACATCAGCATACCAACAAGGCTGACAGCCGTAGGCACGAGCAGAGCCACAATTATCGTAACCGTTATAGGGAACAGAATCTTGAGCACACGCAGATTCTTTATCTCTGTCTTATTAGGATACTTCTTATCCTGCTCCTTCATATTTATCATCAGTTCCTTCTTTGTGCACAGGCACTTTACCACGAGTGGTATGATAACAGGCACCAACGCCATATAGCTGTATGCGGCAATAGCAATAGGACCGAGCAGTTCGGGAGCAAGTTTGATAGTCGTAAATATAGCCGTAGGGCCATCAGCACCACCAATGATGCCGAGTGAAGCAGCCTGCTGAGGTGTGAAACCCATAGCAAGGGCACAAAGCAACACTGCAAAGATACCAAACTGAGCTCCAGCACCAAATATTGAAAGTCTGAGGTTACGCAACATAGGACCAAAATCGGTCAGCGCACCCACGCCCATAAATATAATAGGTGGAATGAAACCTGTCTTGATGCACATATAGTATATGAAATTCATCAATCCGAGGTCGTGAGCTATCTTGTGCAGAGGCATATTCCATATCACTTCCTTGTTGCCCTCAGCATCCAAGAGGAAGGAGCCGTCGGAAAGCGGTATGTAACCCTCTGACGTAACTGTGGTCACGCCCATTCCGCCACCAGGGAAGTTTGCCAGAAGCACACCCATACCTATAGGTACGAGCAACAGTGGCTCATACTTCTTTACTATGCCGAGGTAGAGCAGTATGCATGCTATTACTAACATGATAAGAAACGACCAGTCGCCACCCGTTTGAGCGAACGATGTCATTTCCCATATTTTCTGTAGGATTTCCATTAATCTACTTTTGTACTTTTAATCTCTTGAACTTTAATACTTAAGCTATCGTCATCAGCACATCGTCCTCTTCTACAGAGTCGCCTGACGTGAATGCTATAGAGGTAATGGTGCCACTCTTCTCAGCCTTTATGCGGTTAAACACCTTCATAGCCTCTATGTAGCAGATAACCTCACCCTCTTCTACGTGGTCGCCCACCTTCTTTGGTGTTTCTGATGACGACTGTACGAGGTAAGCCTTACCCTCCAGTGGTGCAAGTATCTCTATACCCTCACCCTTGACAGGTGCTGCTGGTTCTACAGGAGCAGCCTGTTGTGCCAGTCCTGGTGTAGCAGCAGATGCAGGCATCGTGCCGTCATAAGATATGTTTACGAGGTAGTTCTTGCCATTTACGTTTACCGTAACCTGTTTAGGCAACTGCTTCTTCACGTTTTCTGCGCCGTGAGCATGAACCTGCTTCTTCTCCTTACGCTCTGCGAGGTCCTTCTCGAATGCCGCCTTAGCAGCCCCGCTCTTGTAAGCCTCATACTGTTGCGGGTGCATAGCATACTCGAAGAGTTCCTCGTCATCCTCGCCAAGCTCCCAACCTGCCTGTTTCATCTTCAAGCGATATGTCTCAAGCTCATCTGGATAGTTATCCTGTGGGTCTGTAGTAAGGAACTTACGTCCCTCTTTCTTCGCCATATCCTTAAACAGCTGGTCAACCTCTCCAGGCAACTTGCCGCTCTTGCCAAGAATCATATCCCATATATTCTCAGCTATCATAGACCAGCGCTCCTTGCCCTTCTCCATCTGTATCACGTTCATCAGCGCAAGGTTCTTCACATACTGAGAGAACGGAGTGACGAGACATGGATAACCCACCTTTGGCCATACGTAAGCCACCTCGTCGAAGAGCTTTATCAGCAGTTCGTCGGTAGTAAGTTCTGGCTGGTTATTTTTTACCTTCCACTTGTTAAGTGAACGGAGGTTATCCTCAAGGTCGGTCATCAGCGAACCCATCATGCCTCCTGGCAGTCCTGGCTTAATGAGGAGTGAGTTATTGAGGTGATTGAGTTTTGGGATATAGTAGCCAAGGAAGTCATCCATCATTTCTTGAATCTGGGTGCGTACCTCCATGTATGCAGCCATATTTATCTCTTTAACCTTGAATCCAGCATCCTTCAGCATCTCCTGTACGGCGATAATATCTGCGTGACCAGTACCCCATGACAAAGGTGATACAGCTGTATCAATATAATCACAACCACCACGAGCCACCTCGAGTATTGATGCCATGTTGAAGCCAGGACCGGCATGAGAGTGATACTGTATTATGATGTCCTTCTTGTAAGCCTTGATGCCAGCCACAATCTTGCCCAAAGACTCGGGACGACCTATGCCTGCCATATCCTTCAGACATATCTCGTCAGCACCAGCTTCGATGAATGTCTTGGCAAGGTTTATGTAGTATTCTACTGTATGTATTGGCGAATGAGTAATACAAAGCGCAGCCTGAGCTATCATGCCAGCCTCCTTCGCATACTGTATGGAAGGAATCACGTTGCGTGGGTCGTTCAGTCCGCAGAATATACGGGTGATGTCCGTACCCTGAGCCTTCTTTACCTTGTAGAAGAGTTTGCGCAGGTCCTTAGGACAAGGGCTCATGCGCAGTCCGTTCAGCGCACGGTCCAGCATGTGTGTCTGAATGCCTGCTTCATGGAAAGGCTTCGTCCACTCGCGAACTGCCTTATTAGGATTTTCACCATAAAGCAGGTTAACCTGCTCAAAACCACCACCGTTAGTCTCTACACGGTCAAAGCATCCCATCTTTATTATCGCAGGAGCAACCTTTACCAGCTGGTCCACACGTGGCTGATACTTACCAGCACTCTGCCACATATCACGAAAGACCAGACTGAACTTAATTTCTTTTGCCATTTATCTTTATTCTGTTTTTTTTTAACTTTCTACCTTAGTCTATGCCTGCCTCATACAACTCTACAGGCTCTTTATCTCAGCCACGGTGCCCTTGCCGCCAGTAATCTTGGCAACAGCCTGATTGATAGCCTCTACCACGTCAGGAGCAATCGGCATCATCCTTGCCGCTGTCTTAGCTGACTTCACATCCTCCTCTGGAGCAACCTTGTTTACAATCTTAATAAGCAAATTGCTTAACTGGATAATGATAACCAATACGGCGAATACTGTTACCATTCCTACAATCATCAGCGTAATACCTATATTCATATCTGCGAAAAAAAGAAAAATAATCGTTATGTAATGCAATTTGCACCAACCTACTGGCTGGATGGCAGTAAATTGGTGCAAAGTTAATAAAAAATATTTGAATATGAAAGTTTTTCTTCTGCTTTTTTATGCAATCACAGATTTAGATCTTTTCTTCTTCGTCCAGTCGCCCCCCCCACAGATATTTGTTCGTATCCTTAACTATCACGTTGCTAAGCAGAATAAGAGCCATGAGGTTAGGAATAGCCATGAGGGCATTAAAGATGTCAGCCATTGTCCAAACGGTGTTGAGGTTGACTACCGACCCCACAAGCACGGCACAGAGAAACATCCACATATAAGCCTTAACAGCCTTTGGACCAAACAGATACTCCACAGCTCTCTGGGCATAGATGCTCCATCCGAGAATGGTGGTAAAAGCAAAAGTAAAAAGTCCGAACATCAAGAGCGGTTCGCCTATTGACGGAATAAGTGAGAATGCCAGTTTTGTAAGCGTACCACCATTCATGTTTTGTGATTTCAGTTCAAGAACATGCGCAAACACCTTGCCAAGCGTATGGGTATGGAATACCTCCACATCAGCGAAACTCAGTACGCTACTAACAATCACGAGACCCGTCATAGCACATATCACAACAGTATCCCAGAATGTGCCACTTGCACTGACAAGCGCCTGACGCACAGGATTCTTAGTCTTCGCAGCAGCAGCTACGAGAGGTGCCGAACCCAGACCTGACTCATTAGAGAACAGTCCTCGAGCAATACCATAGTGGGCTGCTATCATCACTCCTCCGCCTGCTACTCCTCCACCTACGGCATCTGGGTCAAATGCTGAGAGACAGATGAGTTTTATGGCAGGAATAACATGGTCGGCATTCATGCACAGCAGTACAATACAGCCTATAACATACATTACAGCCATGAAAGGCACCAAGGCTGTACACACCTTAGCTATACTCTTTATACCACCTATTATAACAAGTGCCACAAGTACCGTTACCACAATACCTGTAATCCATGTATCAATGCCCATCACCTCGCTGGCAAGATTCGAAATAGCATTTGCCTGAACAGTACTACCTATGCCGAATGCAGCAATAGCCGTAAACAAGGCGAAGAGCACACCTGCCCACTTAGCATGCAAACCATATTCAAGGGCATACATCGGACCGCCTATCATATATCCTTTTTTGGATGTCTTGCGATATTTCACGGCAAGCAATCCCTCGCCATATTTCGTAGCAATACCGAAGACGCCAGTGAGCCAGCACCACAACACGGCACCTGGACCGCCCAGCGCTATGGCTGTTCCCACACCTATGATGTTACCAGTACCAATGGTAGCCGCGAGAGCTGTTGCCAGAGCACCAAACTGACTCACATCACCCTTGCCGTCTTTATCCTTAGCAAGAGAAAGTTTTATGGCTGTAAAGATTTTACGTTGTGGGAACTTCAGTCGGATGGTAAGCAAAATATGCGTACCAACCAACAGTATTATCATAGGATAGCCCCACAGGAAATCACTTATAACTGAAAGAATGGAGTCAATTGAATTCATAGTTATGAGTCTTGCGCTGGTGTTTTGAGTATTATTGATGTGGCGCCAATGGTGAAGAGTGTGTCATTATATATTACACGCTTCTCTCTGTCGCCAAGTATCTGATTATCAACGAATGTGCCAGTATAACTGGGACCGTCTCTGAGCACATATTTCAGTTTGCCCTGCTTGTCTCTTGACACGTTGATTACACAATGGTTCATATCTATCGACGGGTCGTTGGTCTCGATTGGTGTATTACACTTCGAACCCTTCATGTATCTGCCAATTATGTTATCGCCCATCTTGAGTGGCAACACCTGTTTGTAGTGAAACACATTCTCTATCACCACTATGGTGCCTACACCCTGGTCAGCCTCTTCCGATGTCGGATTTTCGTCCTTCTGCTGGTTGCGTAGTTTGGAAACGCCTATGCGTATTCCAAACTCCTTCCCACAGTCAGGACACTGGAAAACAAGTGACTGTCCTGCGTGATACCTTGTTTCATCAAAGGTGATGAAGTTGTCACATTTAGGGCAACGTACTCTTTTCATATCTTAGCAATCCATGCCTCGCCAAACTGACGGTCGGCATTTCTCAACTTATGTAAAGCCGCATTGGCAGAAGATTCTGTATCGTAATGTCCGAAGACAACCTTTCTCTGCGAACCCTTCTCAAGCATCTCAGCCTTGATGTAGCCTGCAGCCTTGAGCTTATTCACAAAGTCCTCAGCACCTTTTTTGCCCACCTTGCTGGCAAGCACAATAGTGAAGAAATTTGTCTTTACTGGCTCTACCTGCTTAGCCACAGCATTTGGTTTAGCCTTCGCAGTCTCAGCTGCCACAGGAACTGTACATACATTATTTACTTGCGTACATGCTGTCTTATTTTGTTTTACAAGGGTCGAAACTATTCCCGCATCAACCACAGAGCATTGCTGAACGTCGCTACTGCCTATGCCGAGCGGAATGCTTGAGAATACAAACAGCAACAGCATCATGGCTGCAACCAGCACGTTGCGCACAGCATTGACACTAATGCTTATCTTATGTGAATCGTGGTCTATGGCTGTCTCTGTCTTAGCCAAATCAAGCTCTGGCTCTGCAAATTTAGTCTCAGCATATCCACCACTTATAGGAACAGCTATGGTTTCAGGCTTTCTGCTGATACGATCCATGCTGTATGAACTCAGCGCATATAAATAAGGAGTAAGCAAACCTGCCATGCAAGGCTCAAAGTCATACTTCTCATCTGATGTGTATCTGAGTGTTCCTATACCGTGAAATTCATACTTACCCTCGACAGCAAGCGTCTGCCTTACCTCTTCAACGTCAGAGGCTATCATGCGTATTGCCTCAGGATAGCTGACATCATAAGCCTCAACATAAGACTGCGCAAGCAGAGAATCATTCAACCTCAGCTGGGGGTTGAAACCTATTGTGCGCTGAGGCTGATAAAACATTCCCTCCTCTTCAGAATATTCTGCATGCACATAATGAGCCATGAATCCACCAAAGTCTGGAACGATAACGCAGTCATTATCAAGCAGAAGGATTTCGATATGTCGAGTTAATTCTATCATTTAAGTTAGTATTTCTTGTATGAATTGCTTGCAAAGTTAATAAAAAAATACATTTCTCACAAACATTATGCGATATAAATGTAAAAAAAAAACTCAATGCTTTGTTCATTAAAAAAAATGTTGTAAATTTGTCCTTACAAAGCTTTTAAAACGATGAGAATATTTATCAAATACAAGAACAATATACTTCTAATACTTGAAATACTGATAGTTACGTTGTCGCTGTCAGCATGTGGCAAGAAAAACCACACCCCTACTCTCAACGAGGATAAAGCAGCCAAGAAGACCATGCAAGGCGTTTGGACAGACGAATTGGAGGGCAATATCATCTTTTCTGTGAAGAATGACACCATATATCATAATGATACGCTAAGCGAACCAGCATTCTTCTATATCTACAAGGACACCTTATTTATTAAGTATCACAATATGGTGAAGTATCCTATTAAGGAACTCACTGAAGAGTCTCTCGTGTTTATCGACGAAACAGGCGACGAGATCGAGCTTATCAAGAACAACTCCCCTGCAGGCAGCATCGCTCCTACCACTGAAGAGGCTGAGGCCCCTAATCAGGGCAAGGTGATTAAGAAGGATACCGTACTGACCTTTGGCGACAAGCGCTATCATGCCTACAAGAAGGTAAACCCTACCTCATTCAAGGTTTACATACAGTCTAAGAATGTTGACGGACTGAGTGTAGAGCAGATATATTATGACAATATCGTGCATATAGCCCTCTATGCAGGTCACAAGAAAATTTTCGGACAGAATATCACTAAGGCAGACTTCAAGGGCTTGGTGCCTGACAACTATCTGGAGCAGGCTATCCTTTCAGATATTACCATAAAAGGAGCCAGCAAGGATGGAGTTACTTTTGTTGCCATTCTCACCATTCCCGACTCTAACACCAACTACATGATTAACATCATCATTTCACCAACAGGTCAAAAGACGCTTTCATTATGAGATACCAGCCTATTGACAACGCAGAAGTGATAGCCCAAGTAAGGGAATTGGTGGAAAAGAGAAAGATGTATAGGGATAACAGACTCAGTCTTACACAGATAGCAAAAGAGGTAGGCATTTCACGCTCCACTCTCTCTACTATATTAAATAAGGAGTTGGGAATGTCGTTTCTCGACTACGTAAACGGATTAAGACTCAACTTTGCGCTCGACGTAATTAAAAACAATAGTGAAGAACTCTCCATTGAGCAGATCTCGCTCCTTGCAGGTTTTTCCTGCCCATCTACCTTCTACAGACAACATAAGAAGGTTTATGGCACCACACCATTAGCGAACATTAAAAACAACAAATAAATGAGACAAGAAGATTTTCAGTATTCAGGAGAACGCTTTGCCGACCTGCAGATACTCAGGTATCAGCTTCCTGGCTTCGAGGCACTTACCCCCAAACAGAAGACATACATCTATTACCTTGCCGAGGCTACCCTCTGGGGACGAGACATCATCTACGACCAGTGGGGACGATACAACCTGTTAATAAGAAAGACCCTCGAGGCTATATATATAAAAAGGTATAAGGACGAAAAACATCTTGAGCAGATAAAGGACCAACTCACCAACGACGATAAGGCTTTCATCGAATACCTGAAGCGAGTGTGGTTCTCTAACGGCATTCACCACCACTATGGCTGCAGTAAGTTCAAGCCTGCCTTCAGCCAGTCGTTCTTTGAGCAACTGGTTAAGGAGACTCCTGCTGAGACTCTGCCTATGGAGGCTGAGAAACTGCTTGCCGTCCTCTGTCCTGTGATATTCGACGATACCATACTCCCCAAGCGAGTAAACAAGGCTAAGGGTGTAGATTTGATTCAGACTTCAGCCTGCAACTTCTATCAGGGTGTTACCCAACAGGAGGTAGAAGATTTCTATGCAGCTAAGAAAGGCAATGACCCTACTCCTCCTTCCTATGGTCTCAACTCCACTCTTATAAAGGAAAATGGCGAGTTGAAGGAAGAAACATGGGCTCTTAACGGCAAGTATGGCAAGACAATCGAGAAGATTATCTTCTTCTTGAACAAAGCCTGCGATTATGCAGAAAATGAGCAACAAAAGAAAGTCATCCGCCTGCTTATAGACTACTACACCACAGGCAATCTCAAGACCTTTGACGAGTATTCTATAGAGTGGCTGAAGGAACTCGACGGACGCATAGATTTCATCAATGGCTTCATTGAGGTTTATGGCGATCCACTGGGTTTCAAGGGCTCTTGGGAAGGCATAGTGGAATATAAGGACCTCGAGGCTTGCAAGCGCACCCAGACCATAAGCCAGAATGCCCAGTGGTTTGAGGATCACTCGCCTGTTGACCCTCGCTTCCGCAAACCACACGTTAAGGGTGTTGTTGCCAATGCCATCTGTGGTGCTATGCTTGGTGGAGACGAGTATCCATCCACAGCTATAGGCATCAACCTGCCTAATGCCGACTGGATAAGGGCTCAGCATGGTTCTAAGTCTGTCACCATAACCAATTTTACCTCTGCATACAACAAGGCTGCTAAGGGCAGCGGTTTTCTTGAAGAGTTTGCTATTGATGAGGCAACAGTCAAGATGATAAGAAAATATGGCGACACCTGTGACGACCTTCATACTGACCTGCACGAATGCCTCGGACACGGCTCAGGTCAGCTCTTGCCTGGTGTCAGCCCTGATGCCCTCAAGGCTTATGGCAACACCATCGAGGAGGCTCGTGCCGATTTGTTTGGTCTGTATTATATTGCTGACAAAAAACTCGTGGAACTGGGCTTGACACCTGATGAGGAGGCTTATAAGTCTAATTACTACACCTACATCATGAATGGCATGATGACCCAGAATGTTCGCATTAAGTTTGGCGACAACATCGAGGAGGCACACATGCGCAATCGTGCCCTGATAGCCAACTGGTGTTATGAGCATTCTGATGGTGTCATCGAGGTGGTGGAGCGAGATGGCAAGCGCTATATCAAGATAAATGACTACCCTGCCCTTCGCCAACTCTTTGCCCGTCTGCTGGCTGAGATTCAGCGCATAAAGAGTGAGGGCGACTACGAAGCTGCCCAACACTTGGTGGAGACCTATGCAGTAAAGATAAATCCAGACCTGCACAAGGAAGTGCTCTCTCGTTATGAGAAACTCAATATAGCTCCATACAAGGGATTCCTCAACCCTAAGATGACACCTGTCTATGGCTCTGATGGCGAGATAACTGACGTTCTGCTCGATTTCTCCGAATCCTACACTGAGCAGATGCTCCGCTATTCAAGGGATTATTCAGTTGAAGATTTGATTATATAATGTTGTCTTGGTTGTCCAAGTTGTCTTTTAATTTTTGAGCTCTTGAATCCTTCCAGTCTTCATAAAGAAATCAAGCAATCCCTTCGATTGCTGATGAACGGAGTGGCAGCCCAGTCGCTTCGCGATAAGGGTATGGACTATCACCTCAACTGGGGAGCCAACCTCCTGCACCTAAGGGAAATGGCGAGCCAATATGAGCCTTCGCTCGAACTCGCCACCCTCTTGTGGACAGATAATATCAGGGAATGCAAGATACTCGCCACCATCCTCATGCCAGTAGGCGAATTCTCTGAAGACCTCGCCATGAAATGGATTAGCGAAACACCCACCCAGGAAATAGCCGAGATAGCCTCCAAACAGCTTTTCAGCCAACTCACCTATGCCAAGTCCCTCGCTTTGCGCCTCATCACCTCAGCAGACCTGATGCCCCAACTCTATGGCTATTGCATCCTTGGCTCACTTAGCAATCTCTCTCCTGAAGAGAAGCAACAAATAATCCTCCAAGCCAACAACACCATTAACGACACCACTCTCCCCATAGGACTTCGCCATGCAGCCCATAACGCTATGCTCCGCATAGAGAATGCCTAATACTGTAAAAAACTTTCAGCCATCTCGTTCAGGGCTACGCAATCGTTACGCGTGATATGGCGCTTGTCTGCATCATACTGCCAAGGACTTAATATCAGCACTCTACCTTCAGCACAGGCGTCAAAGAGAGCATCTGTCGGCTTGTAATAATCGCGAAAGCCATTATCAGCCAAAAGAATAAAGGAAAGCTTCTCTTCCAAAAGAACTTTCTGCACTCGCTTCTCGTCAGGAGAGATGAATGGCGATACCATCACCACACCCTTGCGAGCCTTAAGCACACAGCTGTTCATATAGTCTCTCAACTGCTGACTGTCTCCTCGTTCTGCTGCCTTCACCCAGATGCTACGCACATGCACCACATCATACTGCCTGGCATGTAGCAGGGCAACATTTCCCACACCATCAAAACTACGGCCAGCTATCTCAATGCCTTTCTGCACCCTGAAGAAGCCAGGCATCATTCGCTTCGTAGCCAAACGCTGAGGGTTCATCTGCACATAGTGCATCATCGCTCTCAGCTGACCCTTGCGTGACAAAGGGCGAATAAAAGGTCGCTCCGTAAAAATAGGGAAAGCCCAGCTATTGCTTCCTTGGTCTGTTGTTCCTTGGTTCGTTGCCTTTACTTTGGTAGTGGTTTCACCTTTGTTTGTTGTCTCTTGGTTCGTTGCCTTTACTTTGGTAGTGGTTTCACCTTTGTTCGTTGTCTCACCTTTGTTTGTGGTTTCTCCTTTGTTTGTTGCCTCACCTTTGTTTGTTGCCTCACCTTTGTTTGTTGTCTCTCCTTTGTTTGTTGTCTCCGAATTTAATTCGGAAGAAACCGCCAAAGTATATGCCCTCCCCAGCTTTTTCACGCCCTGCCAATAGCCGCGAATCACGCTGCGAATGCTTGTGTCCATAACCCTCGTCACCTGAATGACGGCATGCAGATGATCAGGCATCAGGCAAAACTGGAAAATACGGATGGCTGGATAGTGCTTGCACATCACATACAGCTCATCAATAACAGCATTGCCCAACGCTGTGCGTTCCACTCGCGCCTTGGAAGGGTCATTATCAGGTATCACCAACTTGCCCAATAATGGCTGGCGCGACGGAACCGTCAGCGTGATATGATAAATACCTATGCCCCTCCATGCCGTTCCTGGCTCCTGCCATTGCCAATGCTCTTCTGTCATAATGTTCTTCTTAGCAGCTTTTCTTATTGTCTTTTGACCACAAAGTTAAGGCTTTATTTTGAAAGTTGCAAAAAGAAAAACAAAAAAACATTCCCACATTGAGGTGCGAGGATGTCAAAGGGAATTTTTATTTCATTTTAGAGGAAAATGCAATATTTTTTCTATGCTTATTTTGTCGTGTTAAAAAATAATATTACCTTTGCACCATCTGTTGAATAGAGTATATTAAATTAGACTCTGCAACAGATTCTACATTAAAATGCGTCACGTACGCTTTGTTTTTGGTGATTCGAAACTACCACTATCGAAAAGCAAGTCAAGAACTTAGCAGAGGTTGATGCTACGGATAGGTGTATACTATCCTTTTAGGTGTGCTGATGGCTCTGCCATCAGCTACACCATTTGGATAAGATATATGTCTAATGCGTGGGTATCACTTTACTCGTTTACTTGCCAGGCTGTGGTAGGCCTTGAATCACAAACGAGCAGAAGTTAGATACCCCGCTTTTTTTATGTAGTATCAACCTAAAGTGTTACATTTCCGAATTTGGGTATTTTTCGGATGACGTATTTTATAAAATGAAGAAAGAACGTTTATTTGTTTACTCGGTATTACTAAATGTGGTACTTATTGTTATATTAGGAGGATTAGCTTACCATAAAAGACATCGATTTGTAGAAATAACAGAATATTATTTTAAAACTCAGAATGATAGTGTAGTATATAATAACTCTAATCCAAAAGAGGAAGACCTTAGAAACTTTAACAACGAGCCTTTAGAGGCAGTTAACGACTCTATCATAATAGGAGCAAAGAAAACTATCTCTTGTTTATTTTTAGGAAACAGCTTGTCATATTGTGGGGTTGCAAAGGAAGAACCAGATAAAGAGAAAAGAGGCTTAACTTCAACAAGCAAAGAAAAAGATTTTATTCATGTGCTTGTTAGAAAGATTTCTAAGAACAAAAAGGTAAATGTAAAATATTCTATACTTAACATATCTCAATTCGAGCGAACCTTTACAGTTCATAGTTTTTCCATGAGCAAGTTACAACTTGCAAATAATAAACAGCCTGATTTCCTTTTTGTTCAAATTGGAGAAAATGTAGCCTCGGAAGATATAAAGAACCCAGCTAAATTTGAAGAAGAATATACAAATTTACTCTCATTATTTCCAAATGCTAAAAAAATAATCATGATACCTTTTTGGCCAGAGAAAAATAGAACATATGCTATTACGAGAGTTGCTATAAAAAACAATTCTTATCTTGTAGACTTATCTCATTTAGGAAATGGAACTGACCCTAAAAATTATGCTTCCTCGCAAAGAAAATACGAAAATCCTGCTGTAGGTGCGCATCCTGGTGATTATGGTTTCGCAAATATTGCTGAATGCATTTATGCTACATTTAATGCACTTTGGTCAAATTAACCTCACATACTCACTTAGGGGCTCTCAAGGCGCATGAATACTGGGATGAGGATAGTGACCTATGTTTGGCTATACCTCACTTAGAGGTCACTTTATACCTCTGAAGTGCCTACCACTTTTTCACTTTGTCATGAAAACGGCGATTTCACTAACAAAGTGAGTTTTTCTGAAGGCGCGAGAGTGAAGAATTTGGAGGCGAGAGGGATATTGGCTTCAAATTCTGGAATCTCGCGAATTTTGTAAAAGATTGGTGGTCAGAGGGTTGAAAAATGGGGCAAATTTTATACTGCGTTATTGGTGTGATAATCTGTGAATAGGGGGTCGGATTTTTGGTTGCAGAAGCAATGCTTTTGCATGCAGAAGTAATGCTTCTATCTCTAAAAGTAATGCTTTTATAGGTGAAAATTAAGAAAGTCTCGATTTTTGGTTAAAAATGGTGGTTGGAATGCTCTAAATTTGATTTTAAAACGAAGATTTTTAAATGAGCAGAGTGTCACAAAATGGAGGTTTTTGCTTACGTTTTGTTAATCTAACGACAAGGATTTCAAATAATTTATGCGTTCATTATTATTTTTATAAGGAAAAAGTTAGGCTGAATGTAGTTTTTTTTGTACCTTTGCAGACTAATAGGACAACAAATTACATTTATATATGCTTACACTTAAACTTATCACAGAAGAGAGAGAACGAGTAATTAAGGGTCTCGAGAAGAAGCATTTTGCTAATGCTGAGGAGGCTATCAACGAGGTGATGGCTGTGGACAAGAAGCGTCGCGAGACTCAGCAGGAACTGGATGCCAACCTTAGCGAGCAGAAGAAGGCAGCTGCACAGATAGGCATGCTGATGAAGCAGGGCAACAAGGAGGCTGCTGAGGAGGCTAAGGCTAAGGTGGCTCAGCTGAAGGATAAGTCGAAGGAGCTGGAGAGCGTGATGGGACAGGCTCAGCAGGAGCTGACTACCCTACTCTGCCAGATTCCTAACATACCATACGACGAGGTGCCTGAGGGTGCTACGGCTGAGGACAACAAGGTGGTGAAGTCGAACCTGAAGGAGTGCGACGGAACTGATACCGTGGGCAACTGGACGGCTAACCCTGTGGTGGAGACTGCAAAACTGCCTCACTGGGAGCTTGCCAAGAAGTATAACCTCATAGACTTTGACCTTGGCGTGAAGATTTCTGGTGCTGGTTTCCCTGTGTATGTAGGTCTTGGTGCACGTTTGCAGAGGGCTCTCATCAATTTCTTCCTCGACGAAGCAAGGGCTTCTGGCTACACAGAGATTATGCCTCCAACGGTGGTGAACCAGGCTTCTGGTTACGGCACTGGTCAGTTGCCTGACAAGGAGGGACAGATGTACCATTGCGAGATAGACGACCTCTACCTCATTCCAACGGCTGAGGTGCCTGTAACCAATATCTATCGTGATGTGATACTCGACGAGAGCGAGTTGCCTATCAAGAACTGCGCTTACACCCAGTGTTTCCGCAGAGAGGCTGGCTCATACGGCAAGGACGTAAGAGGACTGAATCGTCTGCATGAGTTCTCAAAGATTGAGATTGTGCGCATAGACAAGCCTGAGCACTCTAAGGAGAGCCACAAGGAGATGCTGGCACATGTGGAGGGACTGCTGAAGAAGCTGGAACTGCCTTACCGCATTCTGTTGCTCTGTGGTGGCGACCAGTCGTTCACCTCTTCTATATGCTACGACTTCGAGGTTTATTCTGAGGCTCAGAAGCGTTGGCTGGAGGTTTCATCAGTTTCTAACTTCGACACCTATCAGGCTAACCGCCTGAAGTGCCGCTATCGTAACAGCCAGACCAAGAAGACTGAGCTTTGCCATACCCTTAACGGTTCGGCTCTGGCTCTGCCTCGCATCGTGGCTGCCATACTCGAGAACAACCAGACCGAGGACGGCATCAAGGTGCCAAGCGTACTGGTTCCTTACATGGGATGCGAAATCATTAAATAAAGATATAACACAAAAACATTATGTTCAAGATTGTAACCAAGAAACAATTCTCTGAGAAGGTGTTCCTTTTCGAGATTGAGGCTCCGCTGATAGCTAAGAGCCGTAAGCCTGGCAACTTTGTCATTGTGCGTGTGGACAAGCACAGCGAGCGCATGCCGCTGACCATTGCAGATGCTGACATAGAGCGTGGCACTATCACATTGGTAATTCAGGAAGTGGGATTGTCATCAACTAAGTTATGTAACCTCAACGTAGGCGACGAAGTGGCTGACGTAGTAGGACCACTCGGCAACCCAACACACATCGAGAAATTCGGAACCGTTATCTGCGCCTGTGGTGGTGTGGGTGCTGCTCCTATGCTGCCTATAGTTCGCGGACTGAAGGCTGCTGGCAACAGAGTGCTCACCGTATTGGCTGGCAGAACAGCTGAGCTGGTGATTCTCGAGGACGAGCTGCGTGCTTCTTCTGACGAACTCATCATTATGACTGACGACGGCTCAAAGGGCGAGAAGGGTGTAGTAACTATCGGTATCGAGAAGTTTGCCGAGCAGGAGCATATCGACAAGGCTTTCGCCATCGGACCTCCTATAATGATGAAGTTCTCTTGCCTCACAACCCAGAAGTACGGCATATCTACTGACGTTTCGCTCAACACCATCATGGTTGACGGAACTGGTATGTGTGGCGCTTGCCGTCTGACCATCGGAGGCAAGACCAAGTTTGTCTGCATCGACGGACCTGAGTTTGACGGTGCCCTCGTAGATTGGGACGAGATGTTCAAGCGCATGGGAACCTTCAAGAAGGCTGAACTCGAGGAGATGGAGCACTATGCTGAGCACGTATATAGCGATGCTAATGCTGGCAAGGCTGAGAAGACTGACGTGAAGATGGATGCTGAGCCTGTGGACGACCCAATGGAGGTATTGCTCGATCGCAAGGCACCTTGGCGTGAGGAGCTCCGCAAGAGCATGAAGCCAAAGGAGCGCACAGCCATTGAGCGCGTGAAGATGCCTGAGCTCGACCCAGTATATCGTGCTACCACCCGTACTGAGGAGGTGAACATCGGTCTGACCAAGGAGATGGCTCTCACTGAGGCTAAGCGCTGCCTGGACTGCGCTAACCCATCATGTGTAGAGGGCTGTCCTGTAAACATCAACATACCTTCATTCATCAAGAATATAGAGCGCGGTCAGTTCCTGGCTGCTGCCAAGGTGCTGAAGAACACTTCTGCCCTGCCTGCCGTATGTGGTCGTGTTTGTCCTCAGGAGAAGCAGTGTGAGAGCAAGTGTATCCACCTGAAGATGAACGAGCCTGCTGTGGCTATAGGCTATCTGGAGCGCTTCGCAGCTGACTACGAGCGCCAGTCTGGTCAGATGTCTCTGCCTGAGATAGCACCATCTAACGGCATCAAGATTGCTGTGGTGGGTTCTGGTCCTGCAGGACTTTCTTTCGCTGGCGATATGGTGAAAAAGGGCTACGACGTTTACGTATTCGAGGCTCTGCACGAGATTGGTGGTGTGCTCAAATATGGTATCCCTGAGTTCCGTCTGCCTAACGCTATCGTTGACGTGGAGATAGAGAACCTCCGCAAGATGGGTGTTCACTTCCAGACTGACGTAATCGTGGGCAAGACAATCTCTGTTGACGAACTGGAGAAGAGCGGTTTCAAGGGCATCTTCGTAGGTTCTGGCGCTGGTCTGCCAAACTTCATGAACATTCCTGGCGAGAACCTTATCAACATCATGTCGTCAAACGAGTACCTCACTCGTGTGAACCTCATGGATGCTGCCAACCCAAAGACAGATACCCCAATGAATCTGGGCAAGAACGTGCTCGTAGTGGGTGGTGGTAATACGGCTATGGACTCTTGCCGTACGGCTAAGCGTCTGGGTGCTAACGTGACACTCGTATATCGTCGTTCTGAGGCTGAGATGCCTGCTCGTCTGGAGGAGGTAAAGCACGCTAAGGAGGAGGGTATCAACTTCCTCACTCTGCACAACCCAGCTGAGTATATCGGTGATGAGAAGGGTGCCGTAAGCAAGGCTGTTCTCGAGGTTATGAAACTTGGCGAACCTGATGCTTCTGGTCGTCGCTCTCCAGAACCAACTGGCGAGAAGATTACCATAGACGTTGACCAGGTTGTTGTGGCTGTCGGCGTATCACCAAACCCACTCGTTCCTACATCTATCAAGGGTCTGGAACTGGGCAGAAAGAACACCATAGCCGTTGGCGACGACATGCAGTCATCACGTCCTATGCTCTTCGCTGGTGGCGACATCGTTCGTGGCGGTGCTACCGTTATCCTCGCTATGGGTGACGGCCGTCGTGCTGCTGCAAACATGCATGAGGCTCTCTCTAAATAATACATTATTATAACCCTAAATGCCCGTAGCAGGAAAAAAGCCTGTTATGGGCATTTTGAACTAAAAACCTAAAAACGAAAAGAATATGATTCCTCCTTCAGAACTTCCTATCAATGCTGATGGTAGCGTATTCCATCTGCATCTGCGCCCTGAACAACTGGCTGATCGCATAATTCTGGTTGGTGACCAAGGCAGAGTAGCAACCGTTGCAGCTTTCTTTGACAAGATAGAGTGCGAAGTGCAAGCGCGTGAGTTTCATACCATTACGGGCTCTTACAAGGGTAAGCGCATATCGTGCGTATCTACTGGCATAGGATGCGATAATGTCGATATCGTAATGACTGAGTTGGACGCTTTGGTCAATATCGACCTCGAGAAGCGCGAGATAAAGAAGGAGAAGAAACAACTCACCCTCGTGCGAGTAGGCACCTGCGGAGGACTGCAACCTTTCACCCATCTGGGTTCATTCGTAGCAAGCGTCAAGTCTATCGGCTTCGATGGTCTGCTGAACTACTATCTCGACAGAGACCTGGTGTGTGACCTCGATATGGAGGAGAAATTTAAGAAGCACATGAACTGGTCACCCAAGAAGGGTTCGCCATACGTGGCTGTTGCTGACCCTACACTCATAGAGCAGATTGCCCAAAAGGATATGATAAAGGGCATCACCATTGCCTGTGGAGGATTCTACGGACCACAGGGACGCTGTGTGAGACTCATACCGCAAGACCCTTACGTGGATGTAAAAGTGGACTCATTCGTTTATCACGACGAAAAGTTTGATGAGGACCTGAAAATCTGCAACTTCGAGATGGAATCATCGGCTGTGGCTGGTCTCGCTGCCCTACTCGGCCATCGTGCTATGACCTGCTGCATGGTGATAGCTGACAGGTATGGCAAAGACATGAATACTGAATATAAAGCCAACATCAACGACCTCATAAAACTCGTCTTAGACAGAATATAACTCTAAACTCTCAACTCTCAACTAATTTGAACGCTTTATACACCATACTGCTTCTCATACTGAGCAACGTCTTCATGACTTTCGCTTGGTATGGTCACCTGAAACTGCAACAGAACGGCACATCAACCCACTGGCCACTGATTCTCGTAATAGCATTCTCATGGCTCATCGCCTTCTTTGAATACTGCTGTCAAGTGCCTGCCAACCGTATCGGTTTCGCTGGCAACGGAGGTCCCTTCTCCCTCGTGCAGCTCAAGGTGATACAGGAGTGTGTCTCACTCATAGTCTTCACCTTCCTTGCCAACATAATGTTCCAAAACGAAAGCCTGCATTGGAATCACGCAGCTGCATTCCTCTGCCTCGTCGCTGCAGTCTATTTTGTATTTATGAAGTAAAGCGAATAACCCTTGAACTTTTGAACTCTTGAACCCTTGAACCCTTGAACTTTTGAACTCTTGAACTTTTGAACTCTTGAACTCTTGAACCCTTTACCCCCCTTGACCCAAGAATCAACCATTTGCGCCCTTGCAACCGCTACAGGTGGAGCACTCGGCATAATCAGGATATCAGGCAACCAGAGCCTGCAGATATTATCCAAAATATTCAGCAAGAATCTTGTTGATGCAAAGGGTTATACCGTTCACTACGGTCATATATTAGATAAAAGCTCAAACCTAATTGATGAAGTCCTCGTCACAGTTTTCCGCGCCCCCCACTCCTATACTGGCGAGGATAGCGCAGAGATTTCTTGTCACGGCTCGCGCTATATTATAAATAAGGTGTTGGAACGCCTCATACAAGAGGGTTGCAGAATGGCTAACCCAGGCGAATTCACCCAGCGAGCCTACCTCAGCGGCAAGATGGACCTATCACAAGCCGAAGCTGTGGCTGACCTTATAGCCTCAACCAACCAGGCTACCCACCATCTCGCCCTCAGTCAGTTGCGAGGACAATTCTCGTCCGAGCTATCCCATCTGCGCGAGAAACTCCTGAAACTCACCTCGTTGCTTGAACTCGAGCTCGACTTCTCCGACCACGAAGAACTGGAGTTTGCAGACAGAACAGAACTTCTCACACTTGCCACCAAGATAGAAAACCACATAACCTCTCTCGCTAAATCATTTGAAACAGGTCAAGCCCTTAAACAAGGTATTCCCGTTGCCATCGTGGGCAAGACAAACGTAGGCAAAAGTACCCTACTCAATCGTTTGATAAAAGACGAGCGCGCCATAGTTAGCAACATCCACGGCACCACTCGTGACACCATAGAAGACACCATCGACCTGCATGGCGTCACCTTCCGTTTTATCGACACCGCAGGCATTCGCCAAACCTCTGACACTGTGGAACTTATCGGCATAGAGCGCACCTACCAAACCATCGAAAAAGCGCGCATCATCCTCTGGCTACTTGACGAAGCTCCCACAGTCTCCGAACAGCAAGAAATGCAGACACGCTGCGAAGGAAAGGAATTAATCATCGTCATCACGAAATCAGATAAAGGCTTAACTATAAAGAACGATTCTTCATTCTTCATTCCTCATTCTTCATTTATAGCGATTTCCGCTAAGTACGATACCGACCTCTCCCCACTCGAAGAGGCAATCTACGCTTCAGCCAACATCCCCGACATCTCCGAAAACGACATAATCATAACCAACGTCCGTCACTACGACGCCCTAACTAAGGCTAACGAAAGCCTCGCCCGCGTCATCGACGGCATGAAGCAACAAGTCCCCAGCGACCTCCTCGCTGAAGACCTCCGCCTCACCCTCTCCCACCTCGCTGACATCACAGGAGGACAAATCACTCCTCAAGAAACCCTAAACAACATCTTCTCCCACTTCTGCGTGGGAAAATAGAATACGATTAACGGTCATCACTCGATACTACTCGATATGACTAAATCGTTTATTTTCAAGCAATTCCACACTCGTCATATCATCAGCGTTAATCGTTGATGATATTTTTTTCGCTCATTTTTGTACGTTATTTGTACGTTTGGGAAAAACCTAACGTTGGCACATGCTCACTCAATGTCTCCGACTGGCACACGTTGGACACCATTGGATTGCTAAACGATGTCCTCGCGTGGCACACATTGGACACATTTGGACACATTTGGACAGAGTTGGACAGAAAACAGGAATAATAACATACAAAATAGGACATATGGAAATAGTTAAGAAATGCGA
>Ga0310691_10000200_pt1 | contig 122156 bp, 104 predicted proteins | sample 176DNAGHGlowgp2_FD_203887 | JGI IMG/M metagenome (GOLD analysis project Ga0310691, IMG submission 203887) | Sheep rumen microbial communities from Palmerston North, Manawatu-Wanganui, New Zealand - 1766 DNA GHGlow gp2 (v2) (version 2) | ecosystem: Host-associated > Mammals > Digestive system... | reverse complement strand
TCGGCTATTTCCAGCATGGAAATAACAGCGGACTGGTTTACAGCCGGACTGGATTCCTTAGAAAGCGCCGTGAAAAGCTTATATGCTTCCTCATACCTGCCCAAACGCATCAGGCATGTGCCTTTATACATTTTTGTATCCAGATCCATCTCCTCACAGAACCACTGTTCTTCCTGCAGCGACATATCAAAATCATTCACCGCTATGCCATAGGAACCGTTATTCATGGCTGATATACCGGAATTCCTGTACATCTCCTTGTCGGAGTGGGTCTTAAGATAAACGTAGTATACGCAGGCTGCCGCAATGACGGTGACTATCACGCAGAATGAGACGATGATACCTATTCTTTTTTGCTTTTTTATTGATGCCATTTAACCATTCTCTCTGCTATAATTTACCGCAAAACGCCATGAATCTTCACACATCCTCCTGAGGTCGTATTCAGCCTTCCAGCCAAGCTCCTTCAGGGCCTTTTCGGGATTTGCATAGCACATGGGCACATCACCCGGCCTGCGAGGCTTTATGGTGTACGGTATCTTTATATTATTTGCATTTTCAAAGGCGTGAACGATATCCAGTACACTGTATCCCGTTCCGGTGCCGAGGTTATAGATATTTGTCCCTTCGGTATTCATAACCTTGTCGACCGCACAGACATGGCCCTTTGCAAGATCGACTACATGGATATAATCCCTGACGCCGGTTCCGTCCGGAGTATCATAATCATTTCCGAATACGCCCAGCTCCGGAAGCTTGCCTACGGCTACCTGCATGATATAAGGCATAAGGTTGTTCGGGATTCCGTTTGGCACTTCCCCAAGAAGTCCGCTCTCATGCGCCCCGATGGGGTTGAAGTATCTGAGCAGGACTACGCTCCATTCGGGATCCGCTACCGTAAAATCCGTCAGTATACGCTCAAGCATAAGCTTTGTGGATCCGTAGGGATTTGTGGTGGAAAGCGGGAAATCCTCGGTGATGGGAACAGTTTTGGGATTTCCGTATACTGTGGCTGAGGATGAGAAAATGATACGCTTACAGCCGTATTCATTCATCAGCTTGCAGAGATTCAGGGTTCCGGCGATATTATTCTCATAATACATAAGCGGTTTTGCCACTGATTCGCCCACAGCCTTAAGTCCCGCAAAATGGATCACGCAGTCAAACCGATGCTCTTCAAAGATCTGACGCATGGAATCGGGTTTCAGCATATCAGCCTTGTAAAAGGTAACATCCTTACCGGTAATATTCTTTATCCTGTCTACAACCTCTTCCTTTGAGTTGTAGAGATTATCGAATATCACTACCTCATGGCCGCTGTTAAGAAGCTCGACACAGGTGTGTGAGCCTATATAGCCTGTTCCGCCGCTTACAAGTATCTTCATTATGGTTTCCTCCATATAGTGTATAAATGTTTATGAATGATATCTTTCCGGATACATCTACAGAACCCGGGTAAATCTCAGAAATGCATCCTTTCCTTTCGGATCGCGCTTAAATACTCCCGCATCCTCAAGCACTTCCACAAATACATTTCCGACCTCCTGCATAAGGATGCTGTCTATGGTCTTTTCGTCAAAGGGGCTGTATTTCTCTCTCAGCTTTTCCGCCCAGACGGCATGGCTCCTCAGGGTTTCGGTGGCAAGAAGGTCTCCACCGGAAAGCAGGGTTTCCCTTAACTCGACAAAGATCTCATCCTTAAGTCTTGCGGGAAGTATGGCAAGTCCCATCACCTCGATGAGACCGATATTTTCCTTCTTAATGTGATGGCAGGCAGGTCCCGGATGGAAAAGTCCAAGCGGCCTGTCTTCCGTGGTCCGGTTATTCCGGAGCGTAAGGTCCAGCTCATAGACACCATCCCTGCATCTTGCTATCGGGGTTATGGTATTATGGGGCGTTCCTGCGGTCTCTGACAGTATATCCACCGAAGGATCGCTGTAGGGACGCCATTTTGCCAGTATATGATCGGCAAGATCCACCAGCTTTGCTATCTCCTTAGAACGTATGCGGATGACCGAAAGAGGCCATTTTATGATACCTGCTTCAACATCCTCATAACCGGGTATTACTATCTCTGTCTCGACCGGAGCTTCCGCCATGGGGAAATCATAATGTCCGCCCTGGTAATGATCATGGGAAAGTATGGATCCGCCGACTATGGGAAGATCCGCATTCGATCCCATGATATAATGGGGAAACTGCCGCACAAAATCCAGCAGCTTACGGAAGGTATCCTTCTCTATCTTCATGGGAATATGCTTTTTGTTCAGAAGGATGCAGTGTTCATTGTAGTATACGTAGGGCGAATACTGCAGACCCCACTCAGTACCGTTGACGGTAAGGGGGATGACACGGTGGCTGGCACGTCCGGGGTGATCAACACGTCCTGCATAGCCTTCGTTTTCCATACAGAGAAGGCATTTGGGATAGCCCGATGCCTTTGCCCTTCCCGCAGCGGCGATAGCCTTGGGATCCTTTTCCGGCTTTGACAGGTTGATGGAAATATCGATCTTGCCGTACTTGCTGTCAACCTTCCAGCGGAGATCCTTTTTCACACGGTAGGTACGTATATAATCCGAAGCGCGGCTGAAATTATAATAATAATCCGTAGCTTCCGCCGGAGACCGGTCATATTTCTTCCAAAATGTTTCCGACACCTGGGACGGTCTGGGAAGAAGCAGGTTCATGATCTCGGTATCGAAAAGGTCACGGTAGGTGACGGAATCCTCACAAAGTCCCTTTTCGACCGCTATATCCAGCAGTCCTTTAAGGATAGCTTCCAGGTCGTCCTCTTCCTCGGGCGACGCCTCCTCTTCATCCAAAATATATTCATCCTCCCGGAAAAGCTTCAGCAGACGGTTCCTTGTATATATCACATCCGCTTCGTTAAGCAGTTCCTTCTTCAGACCGTATCCGATAAGACGATCAATGAGAATATCCAGTTCCTTCATATACCTTCTCCTTTGTATCCTTCAATCATCAGTATGTTCTCTTAAAATTTTTTACATCCATTTCAAATGTATCCACCAGCAGCCGGAGTTCCTGAAGTTCCTTTGGCTTAAGCGTCCCCGCCGATGCAGCTGCCTCCGTTTCCTCCTTCAGCTTTCGTATCCCCTCCACAGCGTTATCCTTATAATTATTGGACAGATCATTTCTGATGGTATCGATCACCGGCTGCAGAGCTTTACGTTTTTTACTTTGAAACATTTGACAACCCCGCCTTTCTTATGATAAAATCCCAAAGTATCGGGTTCTAAGTAACTCAGCCGGCATGTCGGAACTGGCAGACGAGACAGACTCAAAATCTGTTACGGGCAACCGTGTGTGGGTTCGATTCCCACTGCCGGCATATAATCCTGCCGAAAGCCTCCTTCATTCAGGGAGGCTTTTTTAATTTCCTATCTTCTTTGCCACCACCACAAAGCGTTTTCCCTGGTCTGCGCCGGAATTATCACAGGTGGAAAGCGTCAGAAGCTCATCCCCGAATTCAGCCTGTACCGTTGCGCCGATAGTGCTCAGTGATGTTACATTTCCGATATAATCATCAAATTCTTCGGCATTTCCCGCGTCATAAAAAGTATAATATCTGAACCCTTCTTCTCCCACGTTGAGTATCTGTCCCGGAAAGGCTGCTATGATCTCATAATTATTTGTTCCGTAGATTGTATCAAAACGGATATACTTATGCTCCTCATAAAATGACCGGTCCTTATATTTCAGAAGGTCCGAGAACATACTGCCGTCCTTCATATTATGACCGTAGATTATGAGATTCGTGCTGGGACGTACCGGATCACTGCCGGCCGCAAGGAAAAGGGTTCCCGCAAGAGCATAATCACCGTCAAAATTCTTCCGGAGGTATTTCTCCTCATTACCGGGCGTATACATTACGGGATAATCGATGGAGGTACCTTCGGCTGTAAGCCAGCCTATGAAATCGGTGTTCTTTTCATAAAGGTTCCTGAATTTCTTAAGTACGAGGCGGTCATTCACCATCGTGAACTGTGATTCATGCTTTTGTGGTCTTTCCGTGGTCCCGGTTCCCGGATCGGAAGAAGCCTCTTTTTCCGTGGAAATGTAGGCATCCGGGGCTTCTCCGGGTTCATCTTCCGTATCGATCATCTCCTTCAGGGATGATACCAGTTTTTTATTCTCTCTGGAGGCCATATAATACCTGAGCAGAAAGAATCCTGATACGAGAAATATCGCAGCAAAAATAATAAGAAGGATGTTAAGGATCCTGTTCCTTCTACGTCTTTTCTCTGCCTGTCCCATCATCTGCCGGAACTCGCCTACCCTGTCCTTGCGGGTGCGGTCCGCTTCCGCAAGTATTTTTTCGATATCTATATCACCCTGTCCGATCTCATCGGGCAAATCATGCTTCTGATCCATATCTGCGCCTTAACCTTTAATAAAAAGAACCCGGGATATGTCCCGGGCTCCTCTTAGAAATACTTTTTGCTTCCCCAGAGATTCGCATTCCTCAAGGTCTGATATTCACCATAGGCTTGCTCCAGGATCTGCTTCTCATTTGGGAACTTCAGGAGGTGGTAGGCTTCATGATACTTATAATAACCGGAGTCACAGAAGAATTCCTCTCTCTGCGGCTTACTGTAATAGCTGTCAGCCATCATCAGATACCAGTGCACATTCTTGCTGATGACATCATTGGCGGTACTGAAAGAATAACTGGTCTTACCCACATATTTCATTATCTGTGCGGATACCCCGGATTCTTCCTTTACCTCACGGAGCGCGGTCTGATTGAAATCCTCATTCTTTTCGACCGTTCCCTTCGGTAATACCCAGCCTTCATACTTGTTTCGGTAGTTCTTATAAAGTAACAGAATCTTCCCGCGGAAAATTACCACACCACCACAGCTCGTTGCTTCTGACACATCACAACCCTCCCTCATGGTGCTTCTACACTTATGCAGAATTATATCAGCATCCGGGATACAAATCAAGGATAATATGTCTCAAATATTTTGGCTGCCACCTGAACGCCCGTAAGTCCGTCAGAATCCGACTCCTCGATAACGACTGCCACAACGATATCAGGATCATCAGGATTGGAATAACCCACAAACCAGGAGTTACAATGTCCTTCATTATCATATTCGGCCGTACCTGTCTTACCGACGATCTTATGCCTGTAGTTCTTGAATTTGGAGGATGACGTTCCGTAGGCTCCGGGCGCAAGAAGAAGCTCCTGCAGCTTCTTTGCCTCGGAGGCTGTCATTATAGTTGACGCGGTTTCCGATGACCAGGACTTGACGACGGTACCCGACGCATTCTCTATACGGTCTACCAGATAAGGCTTCATCATCACTCCGCCGTTTGCTATGGCGGCCATGATGAGCGCATTATGCAGAGGCGTGATCTGGGTCTCGCCCTGCCCTATAACTGTCTGTGGGATCAGATCCCTTGAAACGGAGCCGTTCATGGTAAATGATGAATGGGAATAATCTCCTTCGTAGGGAAGATCCTTGTTAAAAAGCAGATCCTCTGCCGTTTTCCTGAGTCCATCCATGCTTATCTCATTCATTCCGATATTTGCAAAGCTTGTATTACAGGAGTAGCCTATGGAATGCTCGAGATCGACGGTGCCATGGGCCTTCTGCTTATAACAGATGATCTTTACTCCGTTAAATGTGTCCTTTCCGGTGCATTTATAGCTGTAACCTGTATCACCGGGATGCTCCCGAAGATATTCAAGAGCGGTAACCGTCTTGAAGGTGGAACCAGGGGCGTATAATCCCGTGGTAACGCGGTTTACAAGCACCGAGCTTGACGCTCCCTCTTCGGTATGGATCTCCTCCCATACCTCATCTATACGGTTTGGATCGAAACCGGGCTTGCTTACCATGGTAAGTATCTTTCCCGTATCCGGTTCCATAACGATCACTGCACCCTTATGGTTTCCCATAGCCTTATATGCCGCGGTCTGAAGCCTGGAATCAAGCGTTGTTATCACATTGTTTCCCGCCTTTTTCCTGCCTTTAAGGTCATCCTTTATCTGTTGAACTATATCTTCATTGCAGGTAAGCAGGTTGAAGTTCATGGATAGTTCAAGACCTGATTTTCCGTAATCATTATAGCCTACAACATGGGCATAGGTTTCTCCATAGGGATATATACGTACATCCGTCCCGTTTTTTGATTCGGTTTTTGCAAGTACGGATCCGTCCGAGGAACGGATCTCCCCGCGTGTTATACTGCTTGCCATGGTATCCTGTCTTCGGTTGCTGCTTTTTGCGATAACGCCCTTGGCATCATGTACAAGGAAATATATGATAAATCCGAACATGCAAAGAAAGACCAGAACATAGAAATAAGTGAGATAGATGATCGGACGGTTTTTGATCTTCAGATTCTCATTCTTTTTTTCTTTCCTGGCAAGAAATTCCCCCAAAGCCCTGGATTCCGGAGTATCCATGGAAAGAAGATATGCGTCTTCTTCCTTGCTGCCCTTTTTGATACGGCGTTTTCTACGACCGTTCGACGGGTCCGAAGGCGCTGTCATTCCATTCTCCGCCGTCCTTCCGGGCTGCGCGGTTTGCCGCTCTGAACCTCTCCGCTGCTGTTCTTGCATCGGCTCTGAGCTGTCGCTCTTCTTCATCTGCCTGCTCTCCTTCCCTGCTTACAAGGACATAAATATACTGAACCATGGAAAACATGATCAGTGTACTGAAAATACTGCTCAGTCCGTAACTGATGAGAGGCAGGGTCACGCCCGTAGAGGGAATAAACCTTGTAACGCCTCCAATGTTCAGCAGGACCTGCGTGATAAAGCTGATGGCAAAACCAAAGGTCATATATTTATAAAATGGCTGCCGGCACTTTGCCGCCACATTTGCCATGGCTATGAAACCGCTGATATATACCAGGATCAGACAGAGCCCGAAGACGGCTCCCAGTTCCTCGCAGATAGCCGAGAATATAAAATCACTGGTAACTATGGGTATAAGATAGGGTCTTCCGTTTCCTAGTCCCACTCCCGTAAAGCCCCCTGTACCGATGGAAAACAGTGATTCCGACAGCTGGTATCCGCCGGTATCCTGGTAAGCCCAGGGATCCTGCCAGGCCTGAACCCGGACTATGATATGGGCAAAAAGCGTATCCTTGAAAATGAAATACCCGATTATAACGGCAACTACCGCAAGCCCGACGCCGCCGATAAGGAATATCGGGCGCGAGGTTGCAAGGTACAGCATGGTTATATATGTAATATAAAAGATCGTTATGGCTCCGAAGTCCTTCTCCACGGCGAGCACCAGCATAAATGCGACGGAAATGACCGCATTTATTATGATCTCCTTCATGGTCTTCGCCTTGACAAGACCGCTGGCCACGAAAAGTACAAAGATGATCTTTACGAATTCCATGGGCTGAAGTGAAATGCTTCCGATATAGATCCAGTTTCTTGCTCCGTAAATGTTCTGTCCGAGGCCCGGAATGAATACCGTCAGCAGAAGGAGGATACCCGCAATTCCGTACAGCACAGTCCAGTTCTTCATGGTCCGCAGCTTCCCCATGATGAAGGGGATAAAGCTTGTCATGAACAGTGCAATGGAGGCAAGTATGAACTGCTTTACCGCCATATCCCGGTCAAGCCGCGTCAGCATGCTGTAGCCCACCAGCATAAGGAAGGTTACGATATTGATGATAAGCCTTGATGCCTCGGGATACACGACCCTGAATATCACCACGTAGAGTATAGATATCAGAAGCTCGATCAGATAGTACCATATCACCGCATTTTCCCTGGTGTTAAGATACATGGTAAGATGGCACAGAAAATGGATGGCAAAAACATCCACCACCTGAAGATTAACATTTCTGTTCCTTCTCACGGCAGTTTTCGCCGTGAAGTAAAGAAAGCATTTAATGGTGAATAATGCCATGAAGATAAGTATCAGATATTTGGATATTGTACAGATCAACGCACTCATAACAGACCCCTGTGACGTATCCCGTTTTCTGAAGAAAGATTTTTCTCTTCGAGCAGCCGTTCCAGTTCTTTATCATTTTCTTCGGTAAAGAGGTATGCTGCTGCGCTCTTCTTTGCCTCCGATATGACAGCCCTGCTGCTCAGAATCGAATTATAACACATTTCAGGATTTTTATAAAGAAGCAGGTATTCCTTACCGTCTATGGTAAGTCTCCTTTTCTCCGGGTCCTGCGCCGTCCGCATCATGGGAAGTCTGCCGTAAATGATCCGGAAGGTGGAACCCGGTTCCTCATCCTCCGTAAGCTCGCAGGGTGCCTCTGCCCACACCCTGTCGGCGCAGTCCTTCATGTCATTCAAAAAATGCGCCGATGCGGAACTGTTATATCTGTACAGGCCGTCTCCCAATGCGATCACGGAGAGCTTTTTATCCGGATCCTCCCTGAGTTTACGGCGCAGCAGGGAATAACTGTCGATCCCCGGTATATAGGCGCCGTCAAGCGATAACGCCGCATTATACAGCCTGTCTGTATACTTATCGTCTATAATGCTTCTGTATACCGACGGAAATCCGATCAGAAATCTCACTTTTCCCCGGCCTCTTCCGAAAAGGACTATTTCATCAGGGTCCATGTATCTTATGTCATTTCTGAAAATGATCACCGAAGGTTTTTGGGGAAGCAGCATGAGGAATCTTGCCTGATGTATCGAAGTAACCTCGCATACCGGTTCCCCGCACCCGGTTTCCGTATTGCCGAAGCTGACCGGTTTCCCTGTAAAGGGCGGAAACTCAGGCATACCGTCTGTCGCTTCGGGTATATGCGGACCTGCCTGTCCGATAAGCAGGGTCCTAAGTTTACCGATGCCCTCACGTCTGAGTCTTTTTATCTCACCGGAAGTAAGAAAGCTTCTGCCGTCATTATCTATGGTCAGTTCCGACAGGCGGAAATCCGTATCGGAAAGGGTTCCGATCTTATCTTTTATCACAACGTCTGTTACCGGACGGCTTGCTGCTGTTTCAGCCCTCATCCCGGTACAGCTGACACTGAACTCTCTGCCGTTCCTCATTGCCGTAAGGGTAAGCGCCGCCGGTTCGCCGGCAGACAGGGTAAAATAAAGCCTGACGGGGATCTTCGGCGGCTGTGAGAGTATACTGTCTTCTATATACTGCTTAAGCCGTGCATTTCTTACCCGGTAGACCTTCATACCCGGAGCAAGGCGCCTTGTGGCTGATGCACGAAGAGTTACCTTATCTCCGGCTTTGGCGGTTTCGGAGGATGTGAGCTTCACAGGTTCCTCTTCCGGATCGATCCTGAGCTCCAGGGCATCCTCCCGGTACAGATCGCGTTCCAGAAGAATATCGATCATTCCCTGTTTTACATTTGCTATACTGCCGATTACCAGACCGGCTCTTCCGGGCATAGAGGGATCTATCATGTCCTTCCCGCTGTTCTGACGGAGATATCCGTGGGTAAAGCCTCCGCGGTGGAATACATCCTTAAGCCTTTCGGTGAGCATTTCCGCTTTTTCCCGGGAATAACAGCCGCTGCACACATCATCCCTGATGGTCCTGTAGGCGTCGACCACAGCCGCAACATAATATTCATTCTTCATCCGGCCTTCTATCTTCAGGGAATCTATGCCGGCTTTAACAAGATCCGGGATATCGGTCAGTGTGCATAGATCCTTCATGGAGAAAAGATAGCTTCCGCTGATCATCCTGCGGCAGGGCTGCGCACACCGTCCTCTGTTACCGCTCCTGCCTCCGAGAAATGAACTGAGATAGCATCTTCCGCTGTAACAGTAGCACATGGCGCCGTGTACAAAGGCTTCAACCTCTATATCCGCTTTTTCCCGTATTTCGGACAGTTCTTCCAGAGACAGCTCTCTTGCCGGAACTACCCGTGTGAAACCAAGCTCCTTTGCATACCTTGCCCCCTCCACAGAGCAGATATTCATCTGGGTGCTGGCATGCAGGGTTAACTGCGGATATCTCTTTCTTAAAAGCCTGTAAAGGCCGAAATCCTGTATAAGCACCGCATCAAGGCCCGCTTTGTACAGAGGATCCATCATCTCCGGAATGCAGCCCAGCTCTTTATCCGTAAGAAGTGTATTCAGTGTGAGATATATTTTCCGTTCATGCAAATGAGCCTCTTCAATCGCTTGAAGAAGCTCATGTAATTCAAAATTTTCCGCATAGGCTCTGGCTCCGAACTGCTTCAGGGCCATATACATGGCATCGGCTCCCGCATTGAGGGCCGCATGAAACGCCGCCGGCGTACCGCAGGGTGCCAGTATTTCCGGTTTATGATTTTCCATGATTACGATCCTTTTCCGCCTCAAGCTGAACGATCTTTCTCTGTAAAGCGTTTATCTGTTCCTTGTACTCCTCAACCAGCTTTAAGGCAGCCTCATGCTTTATCTGCGCTTCGATAACCTCGTGGCGGAGATCATAGAGCTGCTGCTCCTTTTCGGAATCATCCCTTGAAACCTCGTCAGCCCTGGATCTTGCTTTAAAATAATCATCCGCTATATTAAGTGCAAGAAGGACTCCCTGATACTCTGCGCTCATTCTCCGATAAGTCTCAGAGGTTTTGCACTCGGCGATCTTCCCGTTAATATAGGTTGCCACATTCTGCAGATAATCCTCCCCTTCATATCCGCTGAGTGTATAAACCTTTCCGTTGATCACTACCGGTATATCCGTTTTCTGTGCCATTTTATCCTCCCCTTACTCATTATCCTTCTTCATCAGGTTCTGAAGTCCAAGCTGACGATATGCCTCCTCGGAAGCAACCCTTCCCCTGGGAGTCCGGTGTATATAACCGTTCTTTATCAGATATGGTTCATATACATCCTCCAGTGTGCCTGCATCCTCTCCTATTGCCGCCGCCAGGACGTCAAGTCCCACCGGGCCGCCGTGAAACTGCCTGATTATGGTAGTAAGTATATTCCTGTCCGTCACATCAAGGCCGGCACTGTCAACATCCAGCTGATCAAGCGCCCTGCATGCTATAGTATAATCTATTTTACCCGAATGTTCAACCTCTGCAAAGTCCCTTACACGTTTTAGAAAACGGTTGGCCAGACGCGGCGTTCCCCTTGAACGTTTTGCGATCTCCAGGGCACCCTCCTCATCTATCGCAAGTCCGAGAACCTTTGCGGACCGAAGGATGATCTGCATCAGTTCGGTTATGGAATAGAATTCGAGCCTGTCCACAACTCCGAAACGGTCCCTTAAGGGAGCGGAAAGCATTCCCGCTCTTGTGGTCGCGCCAACCAGAGTGAAATGTGGGAGTGAAAGCCTTAATGACCTTGCGCTTTCCCCTTTGCCTATCACGATATCTATGGCAAAATCCTCCATAGCCGGATAAAGCACCTCTTCAACCTGCTTATTGAGCCGGTGTATCTCATCTATAAAAAGCACATCGCCTTCCGAGAGATTATTAAGGATAGCTGCTATCTCGCCCGGTTTTTCAATAGCGGGTCCGCTTGTGATCTTGATCTGTACTCCCATTTCCTCGGCTATGATACCGGCCATGGTGGTCTTCCCAAGTCCCGGAGGGCCGTAAAGCAGTACGTGATCAAGGGATTCGTGCCTTTTTTTCGCGGCTTCGATGAACACACGGAGATTCTTTTTTACTTTATCCTGACCGATGTATTCCGAAAGAGATGTGGGTCGAAGACCGGCCTCCTGCTTATCCTCCTCCTGAATGACCTCGGTTGTTATGATCCTCTTCTCCATTGGTGATCCTCTCAGCTGTTTTACAGTTTTCTTAACGCGGCAGACAGAAGCTCTTCGGTCTTCATTTCTCCTCCGCCTTTAACCCCGCGCACCGCCCGCATGGCTTCGGTACGGGAATACCCGAGCGCCTCAAGGGCATCGGTAACATCTCTTATGACATTTCCTTCAGGGTTCTCCATATCATCGGACAGAATGATATCAGCTGTTCCGCAGGGTTCCAGCGCATCCTTCAGCTCCATAACTATCCTCTGGGCGATCTTCGGCCCGACCCCGTTGGCCTTTCCTATGGTTTTGGAATCCCCAGATTGAACCGCGAGATACAGCTCCTCAGCGGTAAGGGCATTCATAACGGCCAGCGCTACCCTGGGTCCCACTCCGCTTACGGAAATGAGACGTTTGAAATTTTTCAGATCGGTCTTCTCCAAAAAACCGAAAAGAACCCGCTCATCTTCGCGGATCTGAAGATGGGTATAAAGAAGGACTTCCTCCGCGCCTTCGCTTATGAGCCGGGATATCTCACGTCCGGTAGTATTTATCTCGTATCCGATACCGCAGCACTCAAGGATCACTGTGTTTTCTTCCGAAGAAACCACCTTCCCACGGATATATGCTATCATTCTGTATTCTCCATATAAGGTAACCGTATCAGGTATAACGAACTGTTTCTATCTAAGAAAGAGTGCCGCTGTCGCAGCACTCTTTCTTAAGTCTATCAATCTCGATTTACAGGAACTCGAAGTCGTCTCCGCCTTCTTCTTCCCCATCGCCGATCATGGCCTTATTCGGCTTCCGTGCCTCTTCAATCTCACCTACGAAAACTTCATCATCGTCTCCGCCGATAACGGTTGTTTCCTCTGCCTGCTTGAAGAATTTGGATGTAGCTGAGGAATCAGCTTTTTTTGTATCCTCCGCTTTGCCGCCCTTCTTAGCATCCTTTCTGGCATCTCCGCCGCCATTACCTGCAAGCTGTTTTTCAAGCTCGAACAGCTTCAGCCGGTTTTCTTCGATTACTTTATTCAGACGATCATTTTCTTCCTTAAGTTTGGCATTCTCATTAAACGCTTCCTCATACGCACGGGAAACCGTCTCTTTAAAAGAATCCACATCGGTAGCCTTATACCCGAAAAGGCCCTTCTTAAACGTCTGTGTCTTGATGTCAATCGGTTGAATCATGTTACAACTTCCCTCCATATCAACATAATAGTCTCTATTTCATGATTATAACACATTTTTCCAGACTTTCAACAACAAAAAAATATGTTATACTTATTCTATCACAAATCTTATTAAAATGGTACGACAAATGATTGTTTTTGATGAAAAAGTCAATAAGGATACTATATCCGCATGGGATTCTTTTGCCGCGCAATACGGCCGCGGCCGGGTTGCCATGTTTGATCTTGAGACCACCGGGCTTACTCCGCGCAGCTCATTTATCTATATTATCGGGATCAATCTGTACATGGACGGCGAATGGCATATCCTGCAGCTTTTCAACGACGACGGGCGCAGTGAGCCGGAAATGATACGGCATTTCATGGAGCTTCTGGGGGATAAGGACGTACTGGTCCATTTCAACGGTGATACCTTTGATCTGCCCTTTGTCCGTGGACGTATCGAAAAGATCAGGCTGCAGACCGGTGAAGAGATAAACGATATCATGTCCCGGCTGGGATCCATGGATCTCTACAAAGAGATCAAGCCCTATAAATATGCATTGGGGCTTCCGAATGTGCGGCAGAAAACAGTGGAACTGTATCTCGGAATCAACCGTGAAGACCGGTATAACGGAGGCCAGCTGATAGATGTTTACCTGAACTATCTCTCTTCCGGGAACAGACGGGACCGCGATCTTGTACTGCTCCATAACAGGGATGATATGGAGGGCATGTTCCATCTGGCGAAGCTGCATGCCCTGTCCACGCTCTGCGGCGGAGACTATGATATCAGAGAGATCGGTATCAATGAAAAAGGCGGGGTGCTTCTGCTGTGTTTAAAGCTTGTTACGGCATTACCGCTTCCGAAGGAGCTTTTTGTATCATTATCGGGGACCTCCCTGCATGGTGAGGGAAATGATGCCGTTCTTACACTGAAGCTCAGTGACGGGGAATGGATAAATAAGGTGACCAGGGATCCCGAAAGGGGCTTTTTCATTCCTCAGCAGGGCTATACCGGACTTCCCGTATATGAATCTCCCGAAGATAAAAAATGCACTGCCGTATCTGCCGGAGACAGCCTGCTGGGAGACCCCGACCGCCTGAAGGCCTACTCCCTCTGCTGTATCCAAAAGCTTTTAAAACAGAAAAAAGGATAGAATATAAAAACACACGCTGCGCTTAAGAGCTGCTGCGTGTGTTTTCTGGAGCTGGCGGGAATCGAACCCGCGTCCAAAGACTCTTCCATACCGGTATCTTCCATCACAGTCTTTGCATTTACATTCCCTCTCCCTTACGTCCAAAGACAGACTTAAGAGTTCAGTAGCTTCATGATTCGTTTCAACCCTCAAAGCTTTGGGAGGAACGTTCTCCGACTTAATCGATGCCGGACTCTGCGAGCGCCGGATGACTCTCAGGCCGACATGCTGCACTTAGGCAGCAAGTGCGAAGTTAATTTCTTTCTCTTCAGCGTTTATTTTTTTCCGCACTTTTAACGTGGATCACGGACCACGGATGGCTGCCGGGATTTCTAAATCCCTGTCGAAACCAGTACAACCCCCGGTTTATCATAAACAGTACTCTGTTTAGTGCGGAGACTGCTGATTACTGTACCGAACCTGTGTCCCCTGTAGAAGGAGCCTCGGTCGTTGAAGCATCTTCCGTAGCAGAAGCGGCTTCCGTAGTATCGGAAGAGGAAGCTGTTTCTTCCTTACTGCTGCCCTCTGATGCGGGCTCTTCCGTGGCAGGTGTGGCACCTGTGTAGAAGTCTGAGTAATTCTCAACCCAGTAATTGTTGAACCATGTATCATATTCATGGGAAGATATGAACACATCCTCTTCCTTTACATGATTTTGCTTATAGTCATATATCCACCTTCCAAGGGGGATACCTATGGCTGCACCCAGCAATACCGCCACGAGCAGTATGATCAGTACCTTTTTCACCTTGGCACGTTTCATATCCCTGGCTCTGTTCTTCTTTTCCTCTTTATAACGGTCTACTTTTTCCTGACTCATCTTTCCAACCTCTGTTCCGTAGTTACCGGGATCATATTCCCGTAACTGATATATCGGCTCATTCTATCACTAATAGACGGTGAAAGTCAAGAATGATATCAGGTCAGCGTATATTTTCATAATTATTTCAGATTTCTCAGCTTGAATTCCCGTTCCGCCTCTCTCTTCTGATCCTTTTTTGCTATATCGTCACGCTTATCATACAGCTTTTTACCTCTGGCAAGCCCGATCTCAACCTTTACAAGGCCTTTCGAGAAATAAACCGACAGAGGCATGACCGTATAACCGTCCGCCGCCGCCGCATTCGCCAGCTTTCTGATCTCCGACTTATGCAGCAGCAGCTTTCTGGTACGAAGCGGATCCTTGTTGAAGATATTGCCTTTCTCATAAGGATTGATGTGCATGTGATATATGAACATCTCTCCGTCCTTAACACCCACATATGCTTCCTTTATGCTGCACTGTCCCATCCTCAGGCTTTTCACCTCGGTCCCGGCCAGGGCGATACCGGCTTCATAGGTTTCCTCTATGAAATAATCATGATATGCTTTTTTGTTATTCGCTATCAGTTTTCGTTCGTTTTTCTTCATTGCTCATATCCTCTGTATAAAACCGGAACAGGATGCGCCGTTCCGCCTTTTCGGTCTTAACCACCTGAACAGTCACCGGATCCCCGAGCTTATAGGTCTTATTCTTTATGGCACCCACCATTTTAAATGCTTCCTCAAAATACTCATAGTAATCATCCGTAAGGCTGCCGACGGGTATAACCCCTTCTATGGTATTGGGAAGTTCGACAAAGATGGACTGGTGATTAAAGCCGGAAATGATGCCGTCATATACTTCTCCGATACGATCCTCCATGTATTCTATCTGCTTCAGCTTGTCCACATCCCGTTCGGCATCATCCGCTCTGCGTTCCTTGGCGGAATTATCAGCAGCCACGGCGGGAAGGATATCCTCATAATGCCTCATACGCTCATCTGTCAGTTTCCCGTGAAGATACTCCTTCAGTATCCTGTGTATCTGCAGATCGGGATATCGTCTTATGGGTGATGTGAAATGACAATAGTATTTGGTCGCAAGTCCGAAATGCCCCGCGCAGACGGTTCCGTATCTTGCGCGCTGCATGGTCCTTAGAGTTAGCCTTGAGATCATGGCCTCATAGGGCTTTCCTTCGATCTCCTTCAGTATGCGCCGGAATTCACGCGGATGTATGGCGCCTCTGCCTCCGTGAAGATACAACTTAAAATTACGGAGAATATAGGAAAGAGCCTCTACCTTCCTTTCATCCGGTGCCTCGTGTACCCGGTATTCAAAGGGTATCTCCTGCCAGAATACATCTTCGGCAACCGTCTCATTTGCGGCCAGCATAAAATCTTCTATCAGCTTCGTTGCGGCATTCCGGTCATATGAACGTATATCCGAGGGTTTGCCGTCTTCTCCGACCACGATCTCGGTCTCACGTATATCAAAATCTATGGAACCTCTTGCTTCCCTTGCCTCGCGGATCATCCCGGAAAGGACTGCCATCCTCTTAAAGAAGGGGATGAGTTCCTTATACTCTTCAACCGGTGCATCATCCGCATCGGTGATCAGCTTATTCACATCCGTATATGTCATTCTGGCATTTGAATTAATTACGCCCTCACATATCTCGTGTGAAATGATCCTCCCGGAAGAATCAATATCCATAAGGCAGGAAAGTGTAAGTCTGTCGACCCCGGGATTAAGTGAGCATATACCGTTTGACAGACGGTGCGGCAGCATGGGGACCACTGTATCGGCAAGATATACGCTGGTACCCCGCCGCAGCGCCTCTTCGTCCAGAGGACTCCCCTCTGTGACATAATGAGACACATCGGCTATGTGAACGCCGAGATGATAGATGCCGTTCTCTTCCGTAAGGGTTATGGCATCATCAAAATCCTTTGCCGTCTCGCCGTCTATGGTAACGGTCTCCCAGCTTCTGAAATCCTTTCTTCCCTCCATTTCGGACTCGCCCACCTTATCCGGTATATCACGAAGCTGTTCCATAACTTCTTCCGGGAATTGTTCGGGAAGATTGAATGCCCTTACCACCATCAGGATATCATCCTTCGGATCATCTATATGTCCTATGATCTCGATTATCCTGCCCTCCGGTGCTCCCCTCCCGGAGTCATATGTCTCTATAGAGGCCACGACGATATTTCCGTCCACAGCGTGCATATCCTTACCGGAGGGAATATAAAGATCGGTACCAAGTTTATGATTTCCCGGGGTTACAAAACCGATATCGTTAAGGACACGATAGGTACCGGTAACGGTGGTTATACCTCTGCTCAAAATCTTTACAACCTCCGCTTCCGTTCTCGGGCCTCTGTTCTCGGGATTGATGCGGATCATTACCGTATCTCCCTGAAATGCGCCGTTCACGGCAAATTCAGGAATAAAGAAATCCTCATCGTAACCGGGAACCCTGACAAATCCGAAGCCTCTTTTGCTGCCGCTGAATTCACCGGTGAGCACATTCTTCGGAGGAAGCATATATCTGTCATGTTTTGTCCTTACAAGCTTTCCGCTGTTAACGGAGTCAGTAAGATACTGAAGGAATTCATCCCGCTCATCTCCCGTTATCTCAAGAAGATAACAAAGCTCCTTCAGCTTCATCGGCTTATAGTCTTTTCTCTGCATGAGAGTCTTCAGACTTTCATTCCATTCCTTCCTCATAGCTTTTACACCCCCTACCTTCAAATTGAGCCATGCGATTGCTTCGCAATCGTCGATGTCGCGGCGTTCGCCGTATACAGCCTCATCGTCATTGTTTTGTATGCAAGCAAGCTTGCACAAAACATGACCCGAGGCTGTGCATGGCTCATTTTACGCGAAAAAAAAGTGCTTTGGACGGAATGACCAAAGCACCTGCATACATTACTAAGCAACCCATTTGGAACTGAGTGCTGCGGCAAGAAGGAAGAACAATACCGCAAGAACTACAGTGATCTTTTTGATCACGGCATCCTTGGCCTTTCCTTTATTCTTGCTCCAATATGTATCAGCGCTGCCGGTAAGCGTACCGGTCAGTCCGTTCTCTTTACCTTCCTGCATCAGTATGACGATCATAAGTAATACGCAGTCAACGATCAATGCTATTGTCAGTGCTGTTTTCACCGTATCATCCTCCCGGAAAAATCAAAACTCTTCTCTAAAAACATACTTTGGTAATATAACACAATCCGAAAAGGAATGCAAGTATATTTTAAAGAAAATCCGATCACTTTTTACATTTTAATAAACCTCAGGTTGTGATAAAATGATGGGAGGGTCAAACAGACCGCGTATCAGCCGGATTTCTTTTGATCCCGTCATCTTAAAATGGTAAAAGTATTTCTCACCGCAGGGAGGAAAACAAAAATGAAACGTTTTCTGGGTACATTCATGGGAAAGGCCATTCTTTTTGCAGAGGATATTGCAGGTAAGGACGGCAGTACCTTTCCCGGTAAATTCGTTACAAAGCTCTTTCCGGATTATCTGGCCACACTCTCATATCCGAAGGATGTGATCATGGTCACCGGCAGCAGCGGGAAAGGCTCCACCACCGCTATCATAGCCGAGCTGCTGAGGCACAGCGGCAAAACCGTGTGCCATAATCTGGAAGGATCCAATATGCTCCGTGGGATCGCATCCACAATGCTTAAACATGTAAAGAATGGCGGCATCCCTGAGGACGCCATAGTACTCGAGGTCGATGAGCGTTACCTTAAGGTGGTAACGAAATATATCCACCCCAGTCTTATCATCGTTAATAACGTTACGAGGGACCAGCCTCCGCGTCAGGGGCATTATGACCTTGTGGCCGCGGAAATAATGAAGGGCGTTCCTGAGGATACCATGCTTCTTGTAAACGGCGACGATCCCATCACTGCCGCTTTCAGGCTGAAGCATGAAAACACCAGGACCTTCGGGATCAACCGCAATGACAGCTCCTTTACCGCCCTTCCTACTGCTGTAAAGGATTGTGTGTACTGCCCGCGCTGCGGAAAGCATTTTAATTATTCCTTTATCCACTATGGCTCTGTTGGCGGATTTTCCTGTCCTAAATGCGGATTTGCAAGGGAGAACCCGGATTATGCCGTAACGGATGTGGATGAGGAAGATAAGGAGATCCAGATAGGTTATGAACTCACTCTTCCGTGTGAGACCATGCTCCTGTTCCACATTTACAATCTATGCGCAGCCTATGCCGCTGCGGATATCCTGGGCATCGCCCCCGAGGTTACCGCAGAGGTTCTTACCGGGCATAAGATCAGCAGCAAGATCTACACAAAGCTTGAAGGAAAGAACCGCAGCTTTACTTCCATAAGCTGTAAGGCTGAAAATAACGCCACCTATAATCTGGCTCACTATTATACGGCTCACCAGCCCGGAAAGAAGGTGCTGGTAATGGGTGTCCGCGAGATCAGCCGGCGGTATGAGCATTTTGATCTCTCATGGCTCTATGACCTTGATATGGAGATCCTGGTACGCCCTGAGGTTGAAAAGGTCCTCTGTGTGGGGCCTTATGCCGATGACTTTATCCTTCGGCTTAAGCTTGCCGGTTTTCCGGAGGAGAAGCTTATGGGTGCGGAGACCATGGATGCCCTGCCTGCCGCTCTCAAAGGGACCGAAGGAAATGTATACGGTATCCTGAATTTTGATGTTGTTGAGCCCTTCCTGGAGGAAGCCGAAAAGATCATCAAAGAGGATTCGGACAACCAGGAAATACAGTCAGCTGAAAAGTGAGGAAAAATATATGAAAACCATTCAAATCGGTTATTTTTACTATGATCTTCTTAATCTATACGGTGACAGCGGAAATGTGACTATGCTTGAATATCAGCTTAAAAGCAAAGGGATTACGGTTTCAGTTGACCGCCTTAACGCCGAAGAGACAAAGAAGATCGAGAAATATGATGTGATCATTCTGGGCTCCGGCACCGAGCGTGCACTGCTTCTCGCCCTGATGGATCTGAGGCAGTACAGGACTCCTCTTGCCTACGCCATAGAACACGGGACCCATATACTTGCTACAGGTAATTCCTTTGAGCTTTTCGGCAAAGAGATACATATGGGTAAAAAGGATTATAAAGGTCTTGGCTTACTGGATTTTTCCACCGAATACGGTCCCAGGATCGTAAATGATCTCTCCACGGAATGGAACGGGCAAAAGCTTATAGGTTTTGAGAATCATCCCGGTTCAACAAAAGACTCCAAAGAAAAGCTTTTCATCGATACCCCGGAACGTAAGGAAGGGGTTGTAAAGAACAACTTTATCGGGACCTATACCATCGGTCCTCTGCTTGTAAGAAATCCCGGATTTCTTGAAAGCTATATCACCTCTTTAACAGCTTAACCGGGCAAAAACTGCTGCCCGGCTGCCGCGTCGGGTGCCGAATGGAAAGCCCTTTTCATAAACATCAATAAACAGGCGCACAGGTATCTTTTGTACACGTGCGCCTGTTTATGTCTATCCATAGTTTCCGTATCCGGCGTCTTTCTGAACGCCTTTTTCACCGCATACTGTAGTATAACGAAAATGCTCCCAACCTGGAATAACACGGAATATGCCCGGGGAGTCTAAGCCTTCCAGTTAAGAAAGTCCTCCAGCATCAGAGGCTTTGCATAATAGTATCCCTGAAAACTCTGCACATGGTATTTCTGCAGTATATCACGCATTCCCTCAGTCTCTATACCCTCGACACATACCTTGGCTCCAAAGGTGGAAGCGACACTTGCAAAATGCCGCATCAGTTCTCTCTCCATATCATCCTCTTCGATCTTCCGGACGAAGCTCCTGTCGATCTTTATTATATCAAAGGGAAGCTCCTTAAGTATTCCGATGGATGAAAAACCTGTTCCGAAATCATCCAGAGCGATCCTTACACCTCTGGACTTGAGACTTATCAGCGTATTCTTAAGCAGTTCCATATCCAGCAGACGGCAGCGTTCGGTGATCTCAAGGCAGAGATGTCCGGCCGGAAAATCCGCTTCCTTAAGAGCCGAGAATACAACATCGCAGAAATCCGGTTTCTCCAGCTGCGTATATGACAGATTCACATTCATGATGAAATCCGGGAATCTCTCAAGTATTTTATTTGCGGCGGAAAGCGCCTCTTTCAGTATCCACTTTCCAAGCTCCGGGAAAAGGGGATCCGCTTCAAGAAGCTGGATGAAATGATCCGGAGGAACGACACCGAATTCTTCATTACTCCAGCGAAGCAGCGCCTCCGCTCCTATCAGTTTCTCATCTCTTGCATCAACAACCGGCTGATACATCAGGAAAAAGCCGGTATACCCGTGGAGTATGGAGGAACGGATCCTGTTCAGTCGTTCTATCCTGTACCGGTTCTTCTCATTAAGATCATTATAGAATTCAACCATCTCGCCCTGACGACGGACCTTGGATTCGGAATATGCAAAGTTCAGGCAGGCAAAAATGGTCTGAACATCGATGTCAAAGCTGTTTATCGGAACCAGGCCACCGTTCATTTCAAGTATTATATCCCTGTCGTCCACTTTGAAGCCGGAGCGAAAATGGTTGCGGGCCAGAGCATATCTTTTGATTATCTCTTTGACGGAAAAATTACTGCTTATTACAGCTATCTTCGTTCCGTCTATTCTGTAAACACTTCCTGTATTTCCGACACGTTCAAAGATAAAACGTGCGTACTGCTGCAGCACCCGGTTACCGAAATGATATCCGTACACCTCATTTATCTCGGAAAATTTATTGACACCTATCAGCGCAATATTTACCTGCTGGAGACGGTTAAGGGCGGACTGCAGATCTTCAAAAAAGCCGTACTGGTTTCTGAGTCCGGTCAGTGTGTCCATATGTCCCTGCAGCCCGTGATTCCGGATCACACCGACGAAATACTCATTTCTGGAATCATGATAAGAAATAACCACTCCCCTGCATGTACATACTTCATACTTATTCTTCGATGTCAGGACACGATACTGCATATCATGACCGTCCGTTTTTCCGGCGAAGATATCATCGATACCGGCACGATAGGTGTTACGGTCTTCGGAATGAATGCGGTTTTCCCATAACCTGCCGGCATCAAACATATACTCCGAAGGAAGATCGAAGTTATCAACTGCAGCCTTGGTCCAGCGGGATATATCATAATACATATCACACAGAAAAACATATGTTCCTTCGGCAACGACGGAAAAAGCATTGAAAAGCTCATCCAGCCGCCGCTTACGTTCAGCAGGATATTCATCCACTTTATTCTGTTGTGCAAGTAATGCTCTTATATCCATCGTTTTCCCCGCATGTCATCATAATATGAATATTTAAAGTATAACAGAAAAGCAGGGTTATGAACAGTAGAAAATCGAGCAGGATGAGAACATTCGCATAAAAAAGACGGCTTCTTTTCAGGGAAGCCGTCATCCATATGTACTATAAGCATATTATTGATGCTGGGGTCAAAAGGTATTTTGCCCCCAGCTGATGATTCGCAGCACGCACACTACGTGTGCAATGTGCTGCTAAAACACTCACGGCTCTCGTCATTTTGCTGTGCAAAATGACTACGCCATTCGTGTTTTGCTATCATCATATTATTGCGGGTCTGCCGGGATATCGCCTGTACAATGAGGACACTTGATAGCCTTGATGTCGATCTCACTCTGGCAGAGCGGGCACTTCTTTGTAAGCGGAGCTGCTTCTTCCTCAGGTTTCTTTCTAAGGTTTCTCAGCTTGTTCATCGTTTTTACCACACAGAACAGTACAAATGCAATGATCAGGAAGTTGATGATGGCCATGATAAATGCACCAAGGCCAAGCTCAGCCTTGCCGATGGTAACTGTCCATCCTTCCAGACCGCCCTGAATGAAGCAGCCGATGATAGGATTGATGATATATTCGGTCAGTGCATCGATGATTGCTTTAAAAGCGGCACCGATAACAACGCCGACTGCCATATCCATTACATTTCCTTTTAATGCGAATTCTTTGAATTCCGAAAGAAACTTCTTCATATTAATCCCCCTTGATTATCATTGATCAAAGCTCACCTTCAGCCCTCCGGAAAAGCGGATCCGGAATGTACTGAGGAGCCGGATCAGTTATTAATAATTTACGATCTTTCCGAAGTCTGCCTTAAGAGAAGCACCTCCAACCAGTCCGCCGTCGATATCGGGCTGTGCAAAAAGTTCTGCAGCATTTCCGGCATTTACGGATCCGCCATACTGGATACGTACAGCTTCAGCCGTTGCAGAATCATAGATCTCTGCGATGCAGTCACGGATGCCCTTGCAAACCTCCTGTGCCTGCTCGGTTGTTGCGGTCTTTCCGGTTCCGATAGCCCAGATTGGCTCATAAGCGATAACGAGATTCTTTACGTCATCGGCAGCTACGCCGTTAAGATCGGACTTGATCTGAAGACGGATCCAGTCCATGGTAACGCCCATCTCTCTCTGCTCCAGGGATTCCCCGCAGCAAAGGATCGGTGTAAGACCTGCCTCGATGGCCTTCTTAACCTTCTTGTTAAGAGTACAGTCACACTCCTTGAAATAATCACGGCGCTCCGAATGACCGATGATAACATATTTTACGCCTGCGTCTACCAGCATCTCTGCTGAGATCTCCCCTGTGTAGGCTCCCTTATCCTCAAAATACATATTCTCGGCGCCTACCTGAACGTTGGAGCCCTTAACAGCCTCAACTACCGGTACTATGTCGATAGCGGGTACGCAGTAAACCACGTCAACCGCATCATTTACAACCAGATCCTTCAGCTCAGCAACAAGCGCTACAGCCTGGGTCGGGGTCATGTTCATCTTCCAGTTTCCTGCGATGATCTTTCTTCTTGCCATTATGTTTCTCCTTATCCTGAAATGTTACTTATTTATCGTTTGCTGCAGCCACGCCCGGAAGTTCCTTACCCTCAAGGAATTCAAGGGAAGCACCGCCGCCGGTGGAAATGTGGCTCATCTTATCGCCGAATCCAAGCTGGTTGCATGCTGCTGCGGAGTCACCGCCGCCGATGATGGTTGTAGCGTCTGTATCTGCCAGAGCCTGTGCAACTGCGATGGTTCCTGCTGCAAGAGTCGGATTCTCGAATACACCCATGGGTCCGTTCCATACAACGGTCTTGGCAGTCTTGACAGCATCTGCGAAGAGCTCCCTGGTCTTCTCGCCGATATCAAGGCCTTCCATATCAGCCGGGATCGCATCGGAAGAAACGGTCTTAACTTCGATGGGTCCGTCAATAGGATCGGGGAAGCCTGCAGCAACTACAGTATCGATGGGAAGAAGCAGCTTCTTTCCGAGCTTCTCAGCCTTCTCGATCATTTCCTTACAGTAGTCGATCTTGGAATCGTCAACCAGAGAAAGACCTACTTCCTTACCCTGAGCCTTCAGGAAGGTATAAGCCATACCGCCGCCGATGATAAGTGTATCGCACTTCTCAAGCAGATTGGAGATAACATTAAGCTTATCGGCAACCTTAGCACCACCAAGGATAGCTACGAAGGGACGAACCGGATTCTCTACGGCATTACCGAGGAAATCGATCTCCTTCTGCATAAGGTAACCAACTACCGCTGTATCAACAAACTGTGTTACTCCGACATTTGAGCAATGTGCACGATGTGCAGTACCGAATGCATCATTTACGAATACATCTGCGATGCTTGCAAGATCCTTGGAGAATTCTTCACCGTTCTTGGTCTCTTCCTTGCGGAAACGGGTATTCTCAAGAAGGATAACATCACCGTCCTTCATTGCGTTTACAGCTTCAACCACGTTCGGTCCTACCACGTTCTCGTTGGCAACAAATTTAACCTCCTGGCCAAGCAGCTCGGACATACGTGCAGCTACGGGAGCCAGAGTCTTGGTGAGCTTATCCTCATCGGTCTTAACCTTTCCGAGGTGAGAGCAAAGAATAACCTTACCTCCGTCAGCGATAAGCTTTTTGATGGTGGGAAGAGCCGCAACCAGACGGTTTTCATCTGTGATCTTGCCGTCCTTTAACGGAACATTAAAGTCACAACGGCAGAGTACGCGCTGTCCCTTTACATTGATATCATCTACGGATTTTTTGTTGAGTGACATTTCATTTCCTCCTGTAAAGTATATATTTATAAAGACTCCCCGGGCTTCATCCCGGGAACAGCATTCAAAAACAAAACGAGGGTCCGGTCCATAAAAGACCGGACCCTGTTGTCAGGTTGATCAATCGGTTTCGAGGCCGCCCTGCTTAGTTAAGCTCAGCGAAATACTTAATGGTCCTTACCATCTGGGATGTGTAAGAATTCTCATTGTCATACCATGATACTACCTGTACTTCATACAGATCATCTGCGATCTGAGCAACCATAGTCTGGGTTGCATCGAACAGTGAACCATATCTCATTCCGATAACATCAGAAGATACGATGGGATCCTCGTTGTATCCGAAGGACTCACTTGCAGCAGCCTTCATAGCAGCGTTGATATCTTCCTTTGTTACGCCTGCCTTCTTAACAACAGCTGTAAGAATGGTTGTAGAACCTGTCGGAACAGGAACTCTCTGTGCAGAACCGATCAGCTTACCGTTCAGCTCGGGGATAACAAGGCCGATAGCCTTTGCAGCACCTGTAGAGTTGGGAACGATGTTAGCAGCGCCTGCTCTTGCTCTTCTCAGATCACCCTTTCTGTGAGGTCCGTCAAGGATCATCTGATCGCCTGTGTATGCATGGATGGTGCTCATGATACCTGACTGGATCGGAGCATAATCATTCAGTGCCTTTGCCATGGGAGCGAGGCAGTTGGTTGTACAGGAAGCAGCAGAAATGATCTGATCATCTGCTGTAAGGGTATTGTGGTTTACTGAGTAAACTATAGTCTTCAGGTCGTTACCGGCGGGTGCGGAAATAACTACCTTCTTAGCGCCTGCATCGATATGAGCCTGTGACTTATCCTTTGAGCAGTAGAAACCTGTGCACTCAAGAACTACATCTACACCGATCTCGCCCCAGGGAAGCTCAGCTGCATTAGCCTTTGCATAGATCTGAAGTGTCTTTCCGTCAACTGTGATAGTACCAGCCTCATCATCAGCTGTTACAGTATGAAGATTCTCACCGATAACTCCTGCGTAACCGCCCTGTGCTGTATCATACTTAAGCAGATGTGCAAGCATGGAAGGCTTTGTAAGATCGTTGATCGCAACAACCTCATATCCCTCTGCGCCAAACATCTGTCTGAAAGCCAGACGACCGATACGACCGAAACCATTGATAGCTACCTTTACTGCCATTTCTTCTTCCTCCTAAATGTTTTTCCCTTATTGGGAGTTCTTTTGTGAACGTATCACTCACATAGAATAATAATACCTTTTTTAAGGGTATATTGCAAGCGGGAATTCATCATTATATTCTATTTCTTACAGTATTTCCCGCAGTATCGGATGATTTACAGCGGATGAAACACAGGCTGCAGTTTGTCAAATGTACAGTATGCGGAGAATCCGAAGGCCCTGAGCAGTTTTGCGCCGTGATCAAAACGGTATCCGATGTGTTCGGTATCATGGCTGTCGCTGCCCAGTGTGATGATCTCACCCCCGAGTTCCCGGTAAAGTGTAAGAAGCTCCGGGTGGGGATGAGGGAAGTCCAGACCGCGGTACAGACTGCCTGTGTTAAGCTCTATTCCCTTGCCCTTTCCGATTATGGCTTTGAATATGGCTTCAAAAAGCTCCATATAGTCATCCACATGGAAATTATCCGCTTTTGTGGGTCCGTATCGCAGGATATAATCCATATGTCCGTAGACGCTGTAATCCTCAAAATGTTCAACAGTATAAAGTATCTCCTCGAAATACCTGCGGTATCCGCCCTGCTCTCCCCATTTTTCAAAATAATACGGATAGTAAGGATCAAAGCCATCCACGACATGGGTGGAACAGATGATGAAATCAAGATCGGGGTATCTTGAGGAAAAGTCCGACATTGCCTCACAGGTGCTCTGCATCAGTCCCTGCTCTATACCGATCTTCAGCCGGAACTCCGGCGCCAGCTCCTCACGAAGCTCTTTCAGGGTCGTGAAATAGCTGTCAAAATCCAGGTCGAAGCTTACCTCCGCGATCCCCTCCGGGAAATCGTGATCATAATGGTCGGTGATGCAGATTTCTGTCATCCCCTGCCTCCGGGCTGCCAGGATAAGGTCGCGCACCGGCGTCCGGCAGTCACCCGAAAACTCTGTATGAAGGTGGTAATCAGGGATCATTTTTCTCTCCTCTTATTTATCAAGTATTTCTGCGGCTTCCTTCATAAGCTCAATTATGGGAAGGTGCTGCGGGCATACTCTTTCTCCGGCAGACGCATAAGTCCAAATCCAGGCTTGGGTATTTTTTCCAGATCAATGCTCATAATGCCATCCTCCTTCTCGGTCACGTTCACAGCAGTTTATCCGGTTTTAATATCTGCAGGACAGTTTTATCTCCACAGTCTGGCCCGGCCAGATTTCCTTAATACGCTCAAACGCAGTCAGTCTGCAGCCGGGATCGGTCTTATCTTCATACAGGCGATATTCTCCCGAAGGTCTTTTATATACCTGAACCACATAGTCCGAAATACGGTTTCCGACATTCCTTACACGCACCGTAACGCTTTTACCCGCTTCCTGTTCCGTTATCTCCTGCTCAAAATCCGTGTAGGAAAGTCCGTATCCGAAACGGTACAGCGGCTCATCCTCCATGTAGATATATGTGGTCTTATTCTTCTCGATATCATAATCCGTGATGGCTGGAAGCTGGTCATCACTCCGGTACCAGGTCTGAACGAGCCGTCCGGCGGGGCTTACATCACCGAATATTACATCTCTGAGACTGTTACCGTACTCCTCGCTTCCGGTCGCCATCCATAATATGCCCTTTATCTCCGGAGCTTCCTGTTCCTCCACTATCGCCACCGGCGAATTTGTATGCAGGGCCAGTATCACCACGGGATAGTTCTCACGGATCTTTCGCAGTAAAGTTCTCTGGAACGGAGGCAGTTCAATGGTCGTACGGTCCCGCTCTTCCTTTCCGTTTATTATCGGATGAAGGCCAAACGATGCGATAACCACCGGTTTTTCACCCGTTTCGGGAGCGGTCGCATTTCCGGTCTCTTCCAGCAGTTCCTCCGCAGTCTTTACAGTTTCAAAGCTTAAAGCCATTTCGCCGTCATGATTTCTGATACCGGCGATCCTCTCATCCTCCCAGAAATGAACCGCATCTTCCTCCGTAAAACGGATCACTCTGCCATCTCTGTCATACAGCTGGAAAGCCTCCTGTACAAACCAGCTGAAGGCTTCATCTCTGTATGCGAAAAGTGCAAATTCCTTTTCCGGTATCTCGGAATTGATGATCATCTGATCAGGATCATGGGTAGTCACAAGCTTATCAAGCTTTACGGAACGAAGGGTTATTCTGGAATCATCCCACAGCATTATGCGGAACAATTCGGCATTATCCCTGTCTGCCGGTACTATACGGTTTCCGTCCAGTCCTGCATATGAATCCCCCAGCCTGAGTCTTACGCAGGGATACAGGGGTTCCGTGGCAAGCACCTTATCTCCGAGGCCCTCGCGCAGTGTCACCTGATGACTTGTCAGTCCGCTGTACCAGTCCATGGGGCATCTGTCGGCAAAGGGACCAAGCAGAAGAACCTTTTTATCATCCTTCAGCGGAAGTACAGCCTCCTCATTTTTAAGAAGTACCGCTGCCTCTGCGGATGCCCTGCGGGCAAGAGCCCGGGCTCCCGGGGTATCGACACGGGAGAGATTGTATTCTTTCTTTGAAAACGGGGCCTGTCCGGGGAGCAGCCCCAGCATGGAATACACCGTCAGCCGGTTCAGCACTACCTGATCCAGTTCCTGCTCCGTCAACATGCCTTTATCAAGAGCCTCTCTCAATCCGGCACGTATCCCTGACGCATCCTCGGGAAAAGAATCCATACCCGCATGTATGGCTTTGACCAAAGCCTCTGCCATGGTCTCCGCTTCCTTCTGTCTGGTGATTGAAAGAGTTATTACGCCGCCGTCTCCGGATACAAACGGAAGGCCGCGTTTTTTAAGCCGGGTCGTAAGCTCCGGATTAAAGGTATTGGGAACACCGTTCACGTAATTGTAGGATGACATGACTCCCAGAGAATCCGCATAGTCTATCACCTCTTCAAATACATGGATATAATAGCTGTCCTTGAGATGTTCGGGTATGTTGCTGTCAGCACAGCTCCGGTCATCCTCAACATTGTTGCCGTAAAAATGCTTAAGTGTCGCGCCGCATCTTACAAACTCCGGATCATCCCCGGCCATACCAAGTATGTATTCCCCGGCCATACGCGAGGTAAGGTGAGGATCTTCTCCATAGGCTTCCTCATTTCTTCCCCAGCGCGGGTCTCTTTCCATATCTATGGTCGGGGCCAGCATACAGATAGCATTATGCTTTCCTTCAAGAAAAAGACTCCTGCCCTCCGTACCCACCAGCTCACCGATCTTTCGCATAAGCTTTTTGTCCCAGGTGGCCGAAAAACCCACCGGATTCTGGAAAACCGTCGTACATACAGGCGTTCCCAGGTCAAAGCTCTGGTCATGCCGGGCCTGAACTCCGTGGGCAGCCTCTCCAAAGCCTTCAAATTCCGGAAGGCCGGCAGCTGTACGGTCTTCCGCCCTTCCGCTAATTATCAGCAGCTTCTGTTCGATATTCAGCTGTGCCAGAAACTCCGTTGCTTTTTGTCTGTGATACTGTCTGTCCCTCTTCATATGATGTCCTCCCTGAACAGAAAAAGCTGTTTTTTTGTTTTATAAACCGTCCATGGTCTGTATGATAGTCTCTCTCACCAATGCCAGAGTATCTTCAAGAGTGTCCGTCAGTTTTTCCCCCTTTATCGAAGGAACTATCGGGATCGTAGCCGTAAATAAAAGTCTTTGAAGCCGGGTCCCGTCATCCGAAAGTTCAATTCCGTAACCGCCGATGGGCAGCGTGATATTCAGCTCGGATACCCTGCGGCAGTAGTCATTTACCTTTTCAAGTTCCAACCCTGACAGATCCTTTATCTCAGTCCTCATATTACAGAAGGAGACCTGCCCCATCCTTTCTTCCTGGGGAAAGAAGCAGATATCCGTAAAAAGCTCCGTTCCTTCGGGCGTTCCGGAAAGATATACCGTAAGAAGCGTTATATCGCCGGAATCCTCGAGCTTTGCCGCCACCTTTCTCTTATTCAGCCTGTCACACAGACTGACCAGAGCATTTTTCTGTTCCTTTATAAGCTCTTCCATAATCTTTCCCTTTCTTATGTCAGCCAGCCAGCTTGGCCACGATCATCTGCGGAGTAGGATATCTTTCGCCTGACGCATCTTCCGGGTAGACTACCCGGAGCCCCAGGCTTTTCACCATCTGATAGCAGGCCAGTGAAATGCCGGTGAGCTTTTTTTCTTTGTCATCTTTCTTCAACAGAGGCACACTGAAATCATCGCCTTTAAAGAAGAGCCTGGTGTATATGAACTGCGCATAATTCTTCGCTATATGCTTGGAGAAGGCTTCATTGGATACATATCCCAGTTCTGCCATCATTTCTTCTCTTACACGCTTCCTTGCATTCTTTTGTTCATCCTTGCTCAGCTTCGAATAGTCCGGTATGGAATTACTTACCATTTCATCCAGCCGGAGGAATTCATCAGCCATTGCGGAAAGATTGATCATCCTGGCTGTCTTCTGGAAGACCTTCATTACTACGGCATCCAACACGGAACCGCCTGCATATGCAACCGCACCTATAGGACCGCCCAGAAGAGTTGCCACGATACCCGCGCCGCTGACCACGAAGGAATTTACAGTTTCTACGGCTGCCTTTACTTTATTTCTTCTGTCAATCTTTAAAATATTATCGGCGTAGGCAGCATCATTACCCCTCAGTTCATTATTCTTTTTAAGATTATGTACCCTGTATGCCGCCACACCGTGGTGAATGGCACGCTTGGTCTGGACCGCGGCATCAACCGCGTCTACTCCCATCTTTATTGCGTTTACGGCAACAGTAGCATAGGAAACCGCGTTGCCAGCGATGCCGATGTTATCCTTCATGGTCTGTGCGGTCTCCAGAGCGCCTTGGGCAGCTTTATGGGCGGCAATAACTCCGGCCGATGCCAGTCCGATCTGTATACCTCCGGCAGTCATGCCCCAGGCGGAAGCTCCCAGTGTTCTGGCTGCTTTTGTGAACGAATTCATTATGTCGGCCCTTGCCATGCTTGAACCGTTATCATGAACGGCGGATATAAGCTTGGCAGCCCCCATAAGACCGCCGATAAATCCGATCACGCCCGACATGGAAAGTAATGCTCCTGAGGTAATTCCTACAGAGGCAGGTGCATTTCCCCCGTTAAAGATAGATACCATTTTGTCCGTCTTTGAAAGGAGCATGGTACTCTGGGAACCGACAAAGATCGATGCTCCGGCTATTTTCTTGGCCTTGCTTTCTCCTGCGGGTTTCGTCTTGATATCTTCCGTCAGTTCATTCACCGCATTCGAATCAGGCCCTGCATCGACATCTTGACCCGTGGCTGTCACGCGGATTCCACTGATCGTTTCAAAAAGATCTTTGTCGAGCATTTCAAGTTTCTCTATCTCAGTCTTTGCTGCATCACTGAGTTTGTCCGCCTCCGCCCTTTTGGAACCCTTATGAAATATGGATTTTTCCGCTTCCATCATTGCAGTTTTGCATTTTTCCAGGGCGTTTATCGTAGTGAGCAGCTGCTGATTTCTCTTTGCTTCAATATCCGTAAGAACATACAGTGCATCATCCGGCTCCTCCAGAGACTTTTCCGCCATATCCATCGAATCCGCCACTTCGGAAGTCTTTACTCCACTGAGTCTGGCAAAGGAATCCCTTACTGCCTTCACGTCCGCCTGGCCAAGATATTCTATGGCTGCCTCCAGCTTCTCCCAGCGTATATTTGTGATATGGCTCATAAAGCGCATTCTCCTGCTGCCTGCCCACAGGGAATCAGGGAACCCGCTCATCCTGCTTGCAAATATCATGGGATTGGGTACATAACCGATCTGGGTACAGGCTATATCCGCCGCAGAAGGTGTACCCTCTCTCCTGTTCTCGATCAGGCCGTACATGAGAAGACGGTCGCGCAGGGGCAGCTTCAGTATCCTGTCTACAAAGGCCATGCTGCCCCCGGAGGTTTCGCTGTGTTCTATGATATAGCGATCCACTGCCTCAATACCTGCGATCTGTTCATCGCTCAGATTATCGTCCAGTGAGTCATCTGTCTCTGCTGCCCTGCTTCTGTCGATCTCATGTGTACGATAACGGATGTCATCCAGCATATTCCTGCGGTCCTGCCATGTGTCCGTGATCTCCATTTCGTTCATGAGCTGCTCTTTCATCTGCTGATCACCGTTGCCGGAAAAAAGATCGTAAAAACGTGTGATGCGGTCCAGAAGCGTCTCTATCTCCTGGTGACGGTTCGACGGCTCAAGAGTGGAAAAATATTCCTCCTTATACATAACGATGGCAGTCTCATAAGGCTTGGCCAGTCTGTAAAGTCTCTGCATCTTCTCCTCAGCATTAAGCAGGGGATTATTGTTCATGGCAGCCTTTGCATTTCGGAAAGTCTTAAGAAATCTCTTGCCTTCCTTTGCTGCCTTTTGCTGCTCTTCCTTCGTGACATGGGTATGAAGGATCTCCTCAAGGCTTTTCTCTTCACTCATAAGATTCTTTTTTGTGAACTCATCCAGCTTGAGGGACTTTAACACACGCAGCTTCTGCTCTCTGGAAGAACTGAAGAGAGTTTCCGGAATATGCAGCCTGTCTGCCTTATTCTTCCTTGCCTGCTTTATATCCTCCTTTTCCCGCATCCTCTCATATCCGCTTTTTTGAAAATGCAGTACTTCAAAGCCTAACATGTCGTCAAGCATTTCACGCCGCTTATCTTTTAGCTCTTCCTGAGTAAGACCATCCTGGATATAATCATGTACCCGTGTGGTCATGATATCATTCAGGCTCTTTACGTCTTTGGTATCAAAGAGCCTTTCCTCAGGGCCGATACCGTCTATTGCATGATCGCTGTCCGCATAGAACATCTCCCGGAAAAGAGTTGTGCCCGTGCCCTTTAGTGACGTATCAGTACGAAAAACCGTATTAGTGACTTTCCTTGTTCTTTCTATTTCACCCGCCATATTCCGCTCTCCTTACGATCTCTCAAAAAGACATTTCACATATTCCTGTACCAGATATTCCTTCTCGGGAGGATTGAACATCTGTGAAAGGCCATGATATGCTGAGTCATCCTTCAGATAAATGCAGAGCTGCATCTTCTCCTGGGACAGCTTCTTCCTGGCCTCCTCAGCCACAGCGTGGAGCAGGGGAAGGAACATTCCCGTTTTCCGTGCCCTTTCATCCAGCCAGATCTCCTTTATACATACCATATCATCCTCAAGTATACAGGCTGAGGCAGCGCCGTACATCCTGTCCTCTTTCATAAGAAAGCATGAAAGCGCCTTATCCTCTTCATCGATACGGATCGGGAGCCTCAAAATAAGCTTTTTGTCGATCTCATCATAGTGCAGGACCGGTGGGAGCAGCGCCCTCTTCCTTTCAAGGAGCTGAAAAGCACCGGGGTCCAGCATATCATCGTATTTAAATTGCATACACCTGCCTGTCAGGGAAAGCGGGATATATCCCCTTGTTTTAAAAAAATGCAGGTATTCCTCCGCTGTTTCGGGAAGCGTAAGAATCTTTACAAGGATATCGGCGATCTGCTTCTTTTTGAGCGTCTCTTCGGCAAGCTTAAGCAGTTCCGTTGCGACACCCCTTTCACGGTGTTTCTCTGCGGTATACAGATAATCCAGCCATACCTCCCTGCCTGTATTAAGAGGATGGGAAAAAACCGCATACGCAACCATTTTATCCTCCTCAAAGCCGCCTAAAAAAAGAGTATCCTGCTTTTCATCCAGCAGTTTTTTCACAATATAATCCGGGGCGGTTGCGCTAAGAAGCTCCTCGTCCGGGAGCAGTTCGTAACATATCATGATTCTCTCCTTCCAGCATAATATGCATATTGTGCGGCATAACCGGAGGCAAGTCCGACCGCAAGCCTTATACAGGTATTGGCTTCGGACAGGATATCCTCATCGGAAAGGCCCTGAATGAGAGGTGTCTGCAGCATGTAAATAATGGAATTCTCTTCCGTATCATATGCGAAACAGCCCATGGGGATCTGTGAATTCACAACTGCAAGTTCAGTACAAACCGGTCCTATATTTTCGGGAAGAACCCTCGTAACCACTGTTATCCGGCAGGCAAAGCACTCCGGCTCCTCTTCACCGTAGAAATAATACTCCCCCTGACCAATATTGGAAGTGCTTCCGAATCCGATCATAAGTGTTGTTCGGATATCAACCTCTAGGCCGGTTTCTTCTTTAGTCAGCAGTACGGATTCATCCGTATCTCCCAACTCAAGCTGATTCAGCAACTCTCTGATCCTCATAGCTTCTCCTTTACATTCTTATACAATTTACGGGTTATCAATTCATCTGCGCAAAAAACAACATGTCACGGTCTCAATTCACGTATCAATGTAATAATAGCCTTTATGTCTGCCGTCAAGGGATCCGAGTCTGTCAAGAAGCCGCATTGATACCGGCAATTAAAAGAGCGAGCCCGACGGGCAGGATAAGTATCCCGATTCCGACATTTCGATCTTCATGCCCCGCTCAGCCTTTTTTCTGAACATTTCCATCTGCAGCAATGCATCACTTTTTACTGTTTTGCTCATTTTTCCGTATAACAGACCTTTCCTTTCCAGTCTTCTGCAAAAAACAGGCATCAAAAGAATAAACGATGCCCGTTTTATATATGCTGAGCCTTAATCGATAAGCTCCTCATCCAGCTTTTTTTCTTCACTCAGGGTAAGCCGGATCCTGTGAGTATTTCCTTTTCCATCCGTCAGTCTGAGTATGCCCGTACCTGCCTTTTTGTAATGTACGATCACAATGGTATTTCCGTTGGAAAATACAGAAAGCTCAGCTGTAGCAAAGGACTCATCCTCCACAGATACATTCCAGCCGGCGTCCAGATCGAAGGTTTCCTGAGCGAGCACTACATTTGCGCTAAGAAACTCCGAACCGGGACCGTTCCATTTGATGATGAAGATCGCGATGGCCGCGGCAATGCTCAGGACAAAGGATACTATTATCGGTTTCTTATCGGTAAATATCCCGAAAACCAGAATGGGGATGATCCCGAAACAATAGATCGCAGAGATCAGATGATGCGGGAATTCATTCCTAAGCGTAATTACATAGCTTACACCCTGAAAAACAAGCAAAACCAGCGCCACCGACAGTATGAGGCCTGCGAGAATATTGTTTTTCTTCACGAACCAGGCGATGAAGGCAATAGGGAATGTGCAAAGCGTAATGTAAAACCAGTAACGATAATACCCGAAAAGCTCCCAACCCATTTCATTAAAGGGGACCTGGATCAGATACACCAGAGGCTGTGAGATCAGAAAGAAGACGAAAGTCTTCAGAGCAGCTTCCAGCGGCCCTTTGCAGTTTACCACGATAATAAGCGCCAGGAGGATCCATACCTCCGTTGTTACGGCTATATCATGAAAAGAGCAGGACTCCGGGACCCATAAAGCCATCAGCGCAGTATATACGCCGGCAGCTAAAGCGAAAAGGATCACCTTCGGCCAGGTCATATTCAGTCCGCCGAAGATTTGATGCAGCAGTTTACCCATTTGAATCTCCTTACAATACTACAAAACCGATCAGCCAAACACCGAATCATTATCGATATCGGCCATGGTTTCCGGATTGATACCATTCAGGAAACAGAGCTCGCGGAATATCTTCCTGATCTCTTCTCTCACCTTCGGATCATTAGTATCGATCTCATTCTCAGGCTTGGTTCCGAAACGGTGTCCCGCTATAAAAGTACTCTGAGCAAGCATAGCTACTACGAATGTATTGAAAGAGAACTTTGGTTTGATCTCATCCTTCGACATACCCTGCATCTTTTCAAATCTGTCCCTGTTGCTGTAGGTCGAGCGGAATTTCTTATCTGCGTTGGAAAAATTCAGATTGAGCAGGGTAGCGATATCCGGTTCACCTGCAAGTGCGATCCCATCCTTATATTTGGTACCGGCGATGACCATATTTTCCCCGTCCAGGATATTCTCTCCCTTTTCGGTACTCACTTTACTGCACTTATTGTAAAAATTATCCAGAAGCTGTTTTCTCTCTTCCACGGAAACATTTGAACCCAGATATACAGTCAGATCATCTGTTCCAAACCCTCTTTGTCTGTGTTTGTCGGTAGAAATCTTAAAATATATCTCATCCCGCATGTTTTTCTGTTCAAATTCGGCAATCGTTTCGGTAAACAACCGCAGTACAAGAGACTTGTATTTGGGCCTTGCGCTGATATATGCCCTTGTAGAAATATCATCATAATCTGCGTTCTTTCCGCTGATGTGTATGAAGTCGGAAGCATCATCCTTCTGATCGATAAAACCCATACCTGTGAATTCAGTAACCTTTTTAGTATCACACCCCCTCCGGGCACGCAGGATAGCGGGATCTGTTGTTTTACCTGTATCAGCTTTTCTCTGATAGACGCCGGTTTCCCCAATACTGGACTGGGCGAAGATCACACCGCTCATCTGATTCACATACGGATCGATAACTTTCTTCGCCTCGTCAAAATAATCATCCTCATCCTCGTCGGTGACACCCTGGTGTACAACAGATAAGTATATTTCTCTCGAATAATTCAGTTTATGCTGGAGACAGCGGTCCAGCCAGATCCGCATCACATCACCTGATATCCTCTTTTCGGCATAAGCGGCAGTCACCCGGTCAAGATGCCGTAAAACCTTCTCTTTATTAGCCCTGACGGTGGCTTCAATGTTATCATCCGCAAGCTCCTGCCTGATCCGGTCTTTCATCCTGTCCACTTCATGAAGCATCTTTCCGCCATCGGGTTTTTTCTTCAGATCACTGTAAACCCATTCTTTTGTAAACTTCATGGGCTCATCACGATATCCGTTGACCATTTTCTTAAAACGGTTTTCATTCTTCCCGTTAACCTTCTTTATCACATTGTCAACGGCCCGGTCGCTCATATATTCTCTGTCATCGGAAAGAACACCGGCATTCTTGATCTTTTCTTCCGCCGACACAGCCTGCCCGGCTGCCTTATTCCCGGAAAGAAGCTTTCTTCCGCTTTCCTGCCACCGCAGCACCGCCTTAGCATAGTCATTCAGACTTTCATCTCTTTTTTCATCATCTGTGCCTTTCCGCAGTTTTTCCTTAGTACTCTTATCGAAATCGGCATCTCTCAAGGAGACGTAATATGGTGAAGAAATGATACGTATCCGGTCTGCGTAAGCCTGTCTCATATCGTTCATCCGCGAAAGCTTACCCAAAAGTGCGGGAGAAGCCGCACCGATATTTCCATTAAGGAGCTTATTGTAAAGCATGGAAGCAGTGTGAAGAACAGTCATCTGCTCCGGGAATCCGGAGATAAATTCCGCATCACAGGTCACGTCCTGCTTATTTCCCGAACCGCCTCCGTAAATAAATTTCGACAGGTCCGCTTCTTCCGCTTCCCTGATCACATTTTCATCCAGGGGATCCGGATCCAGGCTGGAAGACATTCCGATAAAAGCTTCCAATGCCATGGATGCCTTTAAAGAGATTTCGCGCCTTGCTTCAAACTCATTTTTTCTCTTAAGCTTCTCCTCACCGGAAAGGCCCATCTTACGACCTGTCAGAGATTTGTAATTCCTGTTGATATTCTTTCTGTGCTTCCTTAACGGAGCCTCCTTACTGATCCAGTCCGCGCTGTCAAAATCGGCAGCCAGTATCTTCCTGTAAGCGCTTAATGATTTCCCGCTTTTTTTCTCCTTTTCAACCGGAACATCGGAAAGGACGCGGGTCCGATCCAATCCCGTTTTCTTTTTTTCATGAGTATCTATTATATCCTGTTTCTGCTGTCTGTACTTTTCGACATTTGTTTCAAATTCACGCATAGCCGCTCTCCCCTAAGCTTCCATAATTCCCCGTACAGTATAACCATCGAGAAGGATCCCTTCCCTGCCATCCAGGATCGTACCCATGAGTTTCAGGGTATTATCATTCATGGCTACAAAAGATACACGGTAATCATCCGGATACATGCTCAGTATCCGCTCTCCGGTAACAGTGATCAGTTTGGCAGAGCACACCGGATCCTGGGTAAAATTAATGAACAGCATTACCGTGATCATCTTTTCCGCAGGGTCATCCGTGGTGAGAAGGCAGCCGACCACCTTTCCCTCCCTGACACACACAAAACTGATATCGGGAGAACTAAGATAAGTAAGGTCGTTAAAGCCTGCCTGTAAAACCATCTCCCTTACCGTTTCTTTCATGGTCTTAGGAAGCTCCCTCCAGGATATACCCTCATACGCATCCATGACTTTACTGTCTCTATTTTTCTGATGTTCTCTGACATAATCAGAATTGAGCACATCCGAAAGCAGAAATGAATAGATGGGGTTTTCAGACATTGTAAGGAACCCCTTCTCCAGCAGAAAATGTTTCAGGATCCAAACCTCCGTATGCTCATCCTCCCTGATTGCTTCAGCATCATCCCATCGGTCACCGATCTCGTCAGCGGGATCCAAAGTCCATTCATCAGGCTCTGCCTCATCGGTATCCTCCCCCCAGAAGCAGATATCTATCATTTTAAGCCCGGCTGCCTTCGCCATATCCCTGATACCCCGCAGCATACAGGAACCGGCTCCCTTTCTGCGATGTTCGGGCAATACATACAGCCACTGAATCTCCAGTGTGTCCTCCTCTTCGTTCGGAAAGACAACGGAGGTCCCCAGGATCAGATCATCCTCAGCCGTTTCATCTATACAGGCAAGGCCAAGCATTTCTTCCCTGTCTTTAAAGCCATCAGGGAGATAGTCCTCAAAATCATGTGAGTTATCATTTGTGATCAATTTCAGACGCATAGAACCCTTCCTTCTTCATGTTATACTTATGTGGCTCAGGCTGCCGTGCAGTGTCCTGACCTTTTGGTCCTGTCAACTTATTATCTCATACAGGATCGGCCCCTGAATTCATGGATCATTATATCATATCATTTTCCCGGTTGTATATTTAATCTTCAACGAAAACACATCAGTTCCCGGAAAAGCCCTTCTGATACCAGCAGGCTGCCGCTTCTGTGATCGATCACTGTGACATCATCCATCTTCTCCTGTTAAGCATTATATCCTGTGTTCCCACACATGTCCATGGTGTAGTTTACAGGTTTTTTAAGGATGTCCGCCTGCAGGAAGACTAAAAGAAATTTAAAAAATAGGATTCTCGAAGCTCTCACGCATAGCCCTTCTTTCTTCTTTGGTCACTACCTTCTGATCCCAGAGATTTCCGTGTCCTCTGTAAGCCATAAGCTTTTCTGATCCAGGAATTTCTCTTCCAGACTCTTACGTTCCTCAACTCCCAGGTTAGCAATCTTCTCGTGATCTCTCATATTCTTCGGCATATTTTTGTCCTCCTCGTACAATATGTATTGTCTTCAAATGCTCCGTAGTTCTTTATCTTTACTTTAATCCCCGGGAGCTTTGTTTTTGTTTCTGAGGTCACTTTAACAGATCAATATTTATAAGTTCTTTACAAAATAAAAAATAAAATGGTTATTTACCAACTCATGGTGATATTAATAAAAATCCCGAAATGATTTTCATCACACTATTATCCGGACAAACGGGCAACTCACAGCATAAAAAAGCAAGTTTTTTACCCTCCGTCGAACTATCCGGGGCGAAAAATGGATGCAGGTAATATAGCATCGATAAACCAGGAAATATTACCTGCAACCGATGAATCCGGGTTAAAAAAGCGGGTTCATCGGTAATATAGTATCGGAAAATCAGGAAATATTACCTGCAACCGATGAATCCGGGTTAAAAAAGCGGATTCATCGGTAATATAGCATCGGGAAATCAGGAAATATTACCTGCAACCGATGAATCCGGGTCAAAAAAGCGGATTCATCGATAATAAAGCATCGAAAAAAGAGGAAATATTACCTGCAATCGATGAATCCGGAGCAAACAACCGGATTCATCGGTAACATAGCATCGGAAAAAGAGGAAATAATACCTACGACCGGAGGGCAAGATATATTTCGAGTCTGACATCATCGATTATTATTAAAATATAAGTTCATCATACAGAGCACGTAAATCGGATGTACGTTTTTCAACTATGAATTATAAAATAGCCAATAAAATAAAAAAAAGCGGAACCGTTCACAGGATTCCGCTCCTTTCAAGTATTTTCCGTGTATTTTCCACGGAGATAAACTGTATCCCCGTACCCCCAAAGGCTTCCCAGCTTCTGATATTCTCATCGAAATCATCTATCAGGATACAGTCTTTTCCTTTGCAGTATTCCGGCTTTTGCTCTCTGTATACGATATTGACCCGGATATCCTTACCCAGCAGACGGTGTACCCATTTTGTCTTATCATCTCCCGCATCATGAATACCTCTTTTTGCTTTCGGAATACCGGTAAGTATCTCAATGCGATCCCCGTATCTGTCATGCAGCTCGTAAAACAGCTCTTTCATTCCGGGGATCAGCTCCAGACGGTCATAGAAATGTTCCACCTTCCGGATCTCTTCCCACATGGGCTCATCACAGCCGGGGGTCCAGGAAGGTCCCTGCGGAGAAGGCTCCATACCGCACAGTTCTCTTACTCCCCGTTCAAAATCTGCCAGTACACCATCCATATCAAAGAAAATCTTTTCTACCATATCCGTACTCCTCACTCCGGCCATTACCCTATCATCAGCTCATCATATACCAAAAACCATATATTATGGTTCTGGGGTCAAAAGGTATTTTCCCCCTCATTGATCATTTTCAGCTTACATCCGGTTTCCGTAACAGTATCGCTCAGGATCTCAATCTTCGATCCGGTTTCTTCATAACAACCTTTCTTCCTTCAACGGCATATTCCATTTCGTTCATGGTAAGGATATCTCCGTCAAAGGCATACTGTCCCATACCGCTGTAACTGTTCGGAAGATCGTCACGCCATGTATAAGTACCATCCTTTTTCAGCCTGATACTGAAATTAATGGGAGTCTCCATTGAAAGCAGCTCACTTTTATACATCTCTCCGTTTTTGCTGTATTCATAGTATCTGTCCATAAACCCGGAGCCTTCGATCGATTCAGTGCTTTCCGTCATATGATCTGCATCGGAATCTTCACCGGATGCAGACGCCGTGATCAGTCCCTGTACAAGAATAAAAACTGTGGCTATTTTACAATTCATGGTTGACACCAGAACGCACGTTCGATATAATGATATATATCGATCATTGAAAAGATAAGGGGTTGCTTTCTAAATATCCTTGAATAGCGTAAAATCTTAAAGGTTATAGGCCGAAACTTAACAAAGGCCATATTTCGATATTCACTAAAAATATGTAGCCTGAATTAGATCAGGTAGAGGCATTAGGCTAGTGCCATTAAAGGACCGGAGCAGAAAACTTCGGGAATTTACAAATATCAACCACGAGTTGGTAAATAGCCAAAACTGTTAGTACCGGAAGAACATATTTGAAATACGGGATCAGGCGTTTGGACATCCTGATGCCCTTTCCTGTATTCACCTCTTCCAGGTACTTTTCCGCTCCCCATCCGAATTTCCAGGTACAGAACAGCATAAATACTATACTCCCTACCGGCAGGATTATGTTGCTCATAATGAAATCCTCAAAAGAAAGGATATCCTTTCCTCCGAAGAAACGGACATCACTCCAGACATTGAAGCCCAGTACACAGGGGATACCCGTCAGGAGCACGATAATAAAATTTACCGCGATGGACTTTGCTCTCTTCCATCCCAGATTATCCGTCAAACTGCATACCAGATTCTCAAAAACTGCCAAGATCGTTGAGAAACATGCAAATACCATGAAGAGGAAAAACAGGGATCCCCAGACCCTTCCTCCGTCCATACAGGAGAAAACATTCGGAAGCGTTATAAAAATAAGGGATGGTCCCTGGTCTGCTTTCACACCGAATGCCGAACATGCCAGGAAAATGATCAGACCCGCCATCAGCGCCACAACGGTATCCAGAGATATGATCCTTATGGATTCACCCGTAAGCGTATGCTCCTTTGACATATAGCTTCCAAATATCTCCATCGCACCGATTCCGAGGCTGAGTGTAAAGAACGCCTGGCTCATGGCTCCGTTTATCACTTTATCCCATCCCACTGCCTTTGTTCTTTCCAGGTTTGGCATCAGATAGAATTTAAGCCCGTCTGCTCCGCCTTTAAGCAGCAGACTGTTCACCGCAAGTAAAAGTATCAGGCCTAAAAGTCCGATCATGATCCCCTTTGTGACACGTTCCAGTCCCTTCTGGACGCCAAAGCTGAGAACCAGAAATCCAAGGATCACTATGATAGCCATGAAGATCAGCATTTCCACAGGGTTTCCCGTCAGTTCATCGAATACAGCCGGTATATCTTTCATTTCCATATCATCAAAATGGCCGGTGATGTATTTCCAGAAATATGACAGCATCCATCCCGATACAGTTGTATAGTACATCATCAGGATAATACTGCCGGCATACCCGACCCATCCGTGAAGATGCCAGAACTGTCCTTTTTTTCAAGCATCTTCATACCCTTCATTGTAGTTCTTCCGCTGGCGCGGCCTACAGCAAACTCCATGGTAAGTGCCGGGACTCCCATAATGACAAGAAAAAAAAGGTAGAACAGCACAAAGATCGCACCGCCGTTTTCTCCGACAACATAGGGAAAACGCCATACATTTCCGATCCCTATGGCACATCCTGCGCTCACAAGGATAAAGCCCAGTCTGCTGTTAAACCATTCTCTCTCTTTATTATCCTCCATATCTTCCTCCATTGGCAAAAAACAATGGACATCATTATACCACATTTTTTCCGGAAATACCGTCCAAACAAAACATATGGAATTGAAAGACTGTTTAGAATATAATATCTTCAATGACTACGGAAGGAGTACTCTTATATGAATGATAAATATCAGAATCATGCCGCAGGTCTTCCGACGACGGCCAGGTTATCCTGTAAGCTCGTTACCGTTGACGGAACTGAGCGGGATAAGGATGAAATCATTGTCTGCGAAAAGGAACTGGAGGTTTCCGTAAACGGTACCCCGGCTTTTTGCCTGACCTGTACCCCCGATCATCTGACGGAGCTTGTCCTCGGCCGTCTCTGTACCGAAGGGATGATACGCAGCGCTGATGATGTGGCGCATCTCTTTATATGCGGAGAAGGGAATATTGCCGAAGTCCGCCTTCGGGATGATATTGCCCTTCAGCCATATTCGGGCGCTGAGCCCACATGCTGTACCGGGAACAGACAGCTGGTTGAACGTGTATACCCCGGTACCGTTCCGGAGAAGGGATCAACACCTTCGGATGATCATATATCTTCGGCAGATCCGCATCCGGAAGACGTGTTTCTGCTGACGGAACGGTTCCGGGAGGACGGTGCACTCCATAAAAATACCTCCGGAAATCACAGCTGCTACATCCGTTTCGGAGACGGCCGTATACTCTCCTTTGAGGATATAGGCCGGCACAACGCCCTGGATAAGGCTGTGGGCGCCATGCTTCTTGAAGATGCAGAGCCTGAGGAATGTATGCTCTTTACTTCGGGCCGCATTGCGGAGGATATGGTGACCAAACTAATAAACTCGGGAATACGCATCCTTATCAGTAAGGCAGTCCCGACCGAAGCGGCTGTCCTCTATGCGCGAAACCATCACCTGACCCTGATATGCAAAGCATGGCCTGATTCCTATATACGGTTCACCTGACATCATCGGAAGGATCCATATCCACCTGATTCTCACCATAGCCCTGCTGTCTGCCGTAGCCCAGCAGCTCATCAAAATCCCCCTGGGGAAGATCAACCATCGGCGGCAGATTTATTCCCTGCGGCATATCGATCGTATTGGATGTTTCTATTTTTGATGGCATGTCTATCCCCTTCGAAAGGTCTTTCTGCGGCATATCAATACCTTTGGAGAGATCAACCGCCGGAGTCTGACCATACATCTGCCCGTTCTGAGACGCACCATATGGCACGCCCTGCTGCGGTGCTCCGTATGGCATGCCCTGCTGTGGTGCTCCGTATGGCATGCCCTGCTGCGGTGCTCCGTATGGCATGCCCTGCTGATTTCCAAACCTCCGCGCATCGGAGCCGTAGGGCTGATACGGACTGCCCATGTACGGCGGAATTCCGTTTATATCAGGTCTGTTATGATTCATTCTGTAATGTTCCGACTCTACAGTTCTGAAATACATCCCCGCAAAAAAAAGTATCATGAAATCCAGAGCGAGGGAAAGTATCTGCAGCCACTGCTCCGAAGGAGCGTTGGACATCAATTCGAGTGGTGATATTTTACTGTCAATAGCGATAATGCCAAGAAAGACCACGCTGAGTACAAAGGCTCCCGGAGCCTGAATCCATCGTGATGTACTTGATGGATCCGGTTCATCATAGGCTTTTTCGACATATCTGCCGGCAAGTACATAGCACATACCGTGACAGAGCATTGCTCCGTAAAGCAAAATGAACTGCCACCTGAAAAGATAACTTACACCGAAATATCTCATGGTTCTGAATAACTGGATCACTATGATCAGATATTCACCAAGAATGATAAAGCCTATACCCAGCATGGCTTTGGAATACAGATCGTCTCTGCCCTTCAATAGAACAACTCCCGCAAGTCCCATTAATACCACTGCCGCAACACTTGCGATCATGGTCAGCCATCCCTCCCAGCTCAGAGATACTCTCAGTTTCGATATCTTCACAAGGGAATCTATCAAATTAACCGCGCGTATCAATGCCGCCAGCAGCAGCATACTGCCTGCTGCCAGCTTTAATCTGCTTTGCCTGTTGTCATTCATCAGCCTTCTCCCTTCCCCAGTATCATGGTCAGCCAACCTGAATAGAAATGGTCTATGCATGGTTCAGATATGTATATTTCGAGTTTCTGATCGATGCAACAACCTCACCATTTGAATCATATATAGTGAAATCCAGAGTATCAAAGCTTTTTGCATAGTTTCCCTTTGAGTATTCATAGTAATACCCTTTTGACCCCAGCATCATAATATTATACTACTCCGCGTTACACTGTGTCAAAAAGTTACTTAACACGATCACGGTAATAATAACGTCAAAAACAATCATAACCGCCATATTATCATTCAGGTACTATTAACCCCAAAAATGTGATAAAATGTATCTTAAGATTGCAGTAATAAACGTGTACTCGAAAAACGGGGTTATTGCCATGAATTATCCGATACTCAGAGATTTAAGTGATACTATATATAACGCGATCCAAAAAAGCCGCACTCCCTTTACGGACGATCTGCTGCGGATAGTCATCATTCTGGCTGCTGCGCTTGTTACAATGTCCGCCATAGAGTTCATTGTCAGGAAGGTTCTGACCAATTCTCCACACAGGGATGAGATAACCCAGACTATGAGCTTTGTTTTTGTCATGATCCGCTACTCTCTGCTGCTTATCTGCGGTTACCTTGCCATCAGGGCCTGCATTTCGGAGATCACACATATAAAAGCAAATAATATCCGTGATGTGATCCTCTGGCTTCATACGGATACCGTCACTCTTTTTGACTACAGTGTAAAGATACTGATAAGTCTCGTGATCTTCCTTGCCTTCAATGCTGCCCAGAATAAATTCATCAAGGTAATCAAAAGACATCTGGAAAAACGTGATGTAAACGAACGTTTCAGCAATGTTCTGATCAACATAGTAAAATACACCCTGCTGATCTTTTACATTGTATCCACTTCCCTGCAGATCATGATAACCGGCGGTGACAATATAGTCGCTCTGGCCGTATATATTTATCTGTGTGTGATAATAGCCGTTCCGTTCAAAAGGATACAGGCTTCCTATTCCGGCAAAAGCCAGGGCATGGACGTACTCATGTCTCTTATAAGCTGGACTTCCGGAGCTATCATGCTCGTAGCCGTGGTCATAGGTATATTTAATGGCATTTCCTACCTTCTTCATTCCGGCGGGACCGATATCACCACCTGGCTAAGCTCTCCGGAGCGTGTCCTTGAGGAACAGTTTCATACTTATTTTCTCACCAATCAGGAGCTTACGGCAACGGTCAGGGCCGATAACGGGACCGAGGCCAGGCTGACCGTGGAAAGCGACGGTGAGCTTAACCTTATCTTCCTGAACGGAAAAAGGGTAGGCATAAATACTTCAGGAAGAAAATATCAGTTCTATAATGTTGCGATCAATCAGCCGGAGATAAATGCCGTACGGGATACACACTACATATATGATGATTACTGGGAAAAAACCGGCGATCTGGAGCAGGCTGTATCCAGAACACATTATTATTACAATATGGGAAATAATGACTGTCTGGCGATGACGGTCAACCTCTATTCCAACAGAGTTGTTAACCTTACCTATTACTCGGATTACCGGTTTATCCTGCCTTATCTGAAGGCCGATGACGGACTGTAGACGAAAGAACAAAAGATCCCCCGTTCTGCCGGGATGACATACGGACAGTCATCCAAAGCAGAACGAAGGATCTTTTTAATATTCTTTTTCAGTTTTATTATCAGGCGTCAAAGTATCCCTGCATTTGCAGTCTGTCAGAATCCAAGGTCTTCACCCACAAGGATCACATGTATCCTGTCCTTATGTCTTGAGAATCTCGTGATAAGGAATTGGCAGCATATCGTATCGGGAGACTTGCAATCCATACAGGAGCCCGTCTTCTTACAGGGCGTTGCAATGTCAAAGCGCTGCGCATTTATGGGCGCCGCAACATTTCTGGCACGTTTTACCGCGCCGTCCACATCATCGCATACCTTGTTCATCCCGACTATGAAAAGAACCTTACGGGGGCCCTGGGCTATGGCGGAAACCCTGTTGGAATTCCCGTCAATATTTACCAGTATCCCATCCTCGGTGATGGCGTTGCAGCTTGAGAGAAAGAAGTCGGCATCATAGGCCAGTAGCATGGCCTTCCTTTTATCCTCATAAGCATCCCTGTCTATGAAATCATAGTTTCCTTCCCTGAGTGCATCTACAAGTCCTATCTCATGCGCGCTCATAGCTCCGCCCATAGTGACAGAACTTCCCTCAGGGATAATGGAAAGTGCCAGCTTAAGAGCCTCCTCTTTTGTCGGTGCATAATAGCCTGTCATATTTCTTGAAGCAAGGCCATTTATCACTTTTTCCGACAAAAGCTGATTTCTTTTTGCAATATTCGGATTCACTGCGCCCTCCCTTCTAGTATCTGTACTTGTTCAGTGCATAGATGGCAAGTATAAATGTGAGTCCGATAAGGACATCCGACTCGGAATCAAAGGTCAGAATGTGTGTGGGCGTCAGGTTAAGCGCCTGTCCCGGGATCAGATAAGGCTCACTCCTTACATCTATGATCCTGAGTGCTCCGCGGTATACGGAGTATTTCCAGATAAAGGCATCCCCCACTATCTCCCATGCTTCATCGTAATCAACGATATATCTTGCCATACGTGACATGGGATCTCTTGAAACCGTACCGAATTTATCCTTATTTGCAAACTCAAAACGGGTATCCCCCAGACGATCATACTTTTCCTGTACATAGGCACATTCCGAAATGGTATCTGCAAGGAATATCTTGATACGGTGGCCGGTAGCTATAAAATCATCTTTTGTATAGTATACCTCTTTTCCTCTGTCATTAAAAATCTTTACTGAATCGAGTTCTTCAAGATCATTTGCTTTGATGTAAAGTTTAGGCATAGCTTTTCTCCCCAATTGATAATAGTATTTCTTAAAGATGTACAGGTATCCGGTCCTTTTCGGGAGGTGGCGTCATATAATCATCACCGTATGATTCCCGCAGAAAAGGATCATAGTTCTCAGGGATAGGAAGCTGCATCCCCTCCAGCGTTATATACTTTATATGATCCATCAGATCCGGATCATATTCGTGCGGAAGGTTCTTGAAAAGATCATTGTAACCTCCCAGCTTATAACCCTCTTCACTGCTCCAGAGCTGTTCCAGCCTGTCATAAAGCCTGAACTTGAAGCGTTTCGTAAAAAGCCTTCCGAAATAATATGTTCCTGCAAGCAAAACCTTATGAAATGCACTGAAACCTTCAGGCTTCAGTTCGGTATGCATCATACCCTGCAGCAGCCTTAACAGTAAGATCTTTATGCTTTTCTTCCATTTCGATTTCGGACAGGGATCCATGACGAAAACGTCAATGGTCGGCACTGCCTCACTGCCGGATCTCGCAGCCTTATAGTCATCCTTTTTTACTATACGATATACCCACAGCCTGTCAAATATCCGAAAGTTCCCTCTCTTTTCAGGATCGTGGAACATCCTGAGCATCTTTATATAATTCTCACGATCCAGCATTATATCAAGATCATCATCCCAGGGAATGAATCTGCCGTTCCTTACGGCTCCCAGCATGGCACCGCCGCAAAGTGTATAGCTGATATCATTCTTCCTCATCAATGCATCAAACTCACGCATCATCGGAAGAAGCTTTTGCTGCATCTCCGTGGTCCCATACCTGTCAGATTCCCGAATCAACTCCTGTTCCAATATACGCCCTCCTCGTTCATTATCCGTACAGCTCCCATGCCGAGCTGCAGCGGAGCAGTAAAATCCTTAGCCGGATTATCTCCCACATATAACATTTCACCGAAAGGAAGCCCCCAACGCTCCTGCATTTTTATATAAGCATCCGGAGCAGGCTTTCTAAAGGCTGTCCCTCCCAGTTCGTCAGTGATTATTATATCATCCCACGAAAAAATACTGTCCAGGCCCAAAGACCTGATCTTCTGCCGCTGTCCCTCCGGACGTCCGTCGGTTATGATCCCTATGCGGTGTGTCTTACCGAGTGATGCAACATATTCACGTACTTCATCACTGAGCGCAAGTACAGGGAAATGATCCCGATATATCCTGACCGCCTTCATTACATCTTCCGGCCCAAGACCGACCGATGGAAAAACTGTATCAAAGGCCTTCTGCCCTTTAGTGTAGGCCTCCCAGAGAAGCACGTCCAATCCGTCCTTATCCGGGTATGCTTCCGCAACAGCATGATATCCGCTGCGGATATAATCGATCTCATTATACAGAGTATCATCAAGATCAAATATGATCCCTCTGTATCCGGATTCATATCTCTTCAGTTCGGTTATACGCCGAATCTCTTCCATAGCCGCTCCTTACCCTTACACCCGTCACTCAGTTTCCATCCACTCTGACGGTCTGGTCAAACCGGCTGTAGGTGCTGCCATTTAATGCGGCATCGGGAACAAATGAAAGCTCCTCACCCTTAAGTATCCTGAGAAGTGCCGATGCACTGTCGGCTCCTGCCAGCATGCTTATGGGCGCTCCGCCGCCGAACCTGGGATTGATCTCGATATACATATTCCTGCCGGTATCATCCTCGCGTATAAGCTGAACGGTGATGGCGCCGCAGGGGCGGTAATCAGCTATCAGCTTCTTCATATCCTCTATCATATCCTCTTTCAGATCGATGCGGGTCTTGAGCACCTCACCGGCTCTAACAGCAAGTCTAATCCTGGGAGTGATATACACAGGTTTTCCTTCATAGTCACAGAATATATCTATAGTATATTCCGTTCCCTTTACAAAGGGCTGGATCACATAATCGGGGACCCGCCCCGCCAGCTCCCCTAATTCCTTCCTGTCCGATGCCTTATAGGCAAATATACTGGAGCTTCCGTCCTTGGGTTTTATAAAAGCGGGAAAACCTCCGCTATATTCATCCACATTATCTACCGGATCCGGACTGTAAAGCCCTACCGAATGAAAATACTCCGCCGTAAAACGTTTATCCCTGCACACGGATATCTTGTCCGGAGCACTGATAAATGCCTTTGTACCCAAAGCCTCAAAACGCTCCTTATTCTCCGAAAGTATCAGGAGATCCGTATCGATGGTAGGAATGAGCGCATCTATCTTTTCCCTGCCGCACACATCCAGAAGGAAGGGGATATATGCCTCATCCCTGATGGCCGGGACCTTAATATAACGGTCGCAGAACTGCAGCGCAGGCGCGGTTTCATCCATATCGGCGCCGAATATCTCAAGCTCCGTCGAAAGCGCGTCCGCCGCACGCCTGAAGGCCTGCATAAGCTCAACCCTTCTTCCGACACTTGTAAAAATGATCTTCATAACTGATTTTTCCTTTTAAACATCCGACAGATATTCTCTGTAGGATTTTCTTGTATCAACGATAAGTCCGGGATAATCCAGCTCGTTTTTCTGTTTCTCCGGCGGCGGCGGTGTCATAAAATCACTGCCGTAACGCTTCGCCAGATACTTTTCCGGTTCTGTCGGGACATTCAGCATATGTCCTTCAAAAGGCATCCTCTTAGGCTCACCGAACCATTCCTTCGGATAGGTTATGGCACTGCACAGAGTCACATCCAATCCGTAATAATCAAGGATCTCCCTGCCCTTCACCCGGGCCAGCTGGTGAAGTATCTTATGCATCTTCTTCTCACCGCGTTTTCCGGGATACAGCTTCTGAACTATCCTGGTTATCTTCTCCTCCATCCCGCCGCTCCATACCGGGTTTTTCCCGATGGCAAGAGCTCTGTAAATGTGGGAGCGCCAGATATTTATAAGTAATCCGAGCTTTGTTCGGGGCGCTTCGTAGAAGGGATAGATATCCATTCCAATGCCCTGATTGAATTTCATCTTCTCATAACCGGGCCATATCAGCGCGGTTTCGGAATCCCTGATCTTAAAGGCTATTGAACCATATTCGGGATCCGTCTTCTTGCACTGTACAAAATACCTCTCTCCGAATTCCTTCTGGTATCTGATCAGCTTATATGCATCCCTGACCGGCATCAATACATCAAGATCGTGATCCCAGGGGATAAAGCCCTTATGTCTCACCGCACCGATGCAGCTCCCGAAGGCCAGATAATACCGCAACCCGTGTCTTCTGCATACTTCATCCAGCTTCAGTGCCATATCAAGATAGATCTTCTTTATTTCTTCCTGATCATACATTTTATCCGCTTCTCCCGGTTTTTATAAAATCTTCCTAATCATAGCATATGATGTAAAAAACATCAATAAATCATAAAGAAAAATGGTCTGCCCTACAAAAAGATCCCCCTTCGGGATAAGCCCTCGGGGGGATCTTTTATATATGGTCCGAATAAGACCTTATTCATCATTTGAATGAAGAACAAGCTTTCTGTTCAAATACTTCTCAATATCAAACCAGTTCTTCTTGTCATAATCTGCTGTCATCGGATAGTTTGGATGCTTTGTCAGGACGTACTTATCTGAAAGAAAAGGTCTCACACCTCTCACCTGAACGATACATTTACTGCCATCCATAACAGCAAGCTCATCCATGCTCATCAGCTCTTTGCCGAGCTTCTGATAATTCATGTTTTAGGACTCCTGGGAGCCCCTGGTATTTCCTGTGGTGTACATATCAATGGTTTCCTTGCCAAGAATCTCGGTGAGATCCTTAAGCGTTGTCTTCTCAGTTCCACCAAGGAAGATTTGAGAATCCATGTTACCGATAATGGTATCTGCATTATCTTTGTAGATTGCCTTTAGCTGTGACTTAGCCTGAAGCACCAGACAGGCACTAATCTCACGGGATCTGATGGTTGCAACCAGCTTCTCCAGGTTAGGAATCTGTCCGATATTGGCGCACTCATCTACAAGGCACCTTACATGAACCGGAGGCCTTCCCCCGTAAACATCATCTGCTTTCTCACAAAGGAGATTAAACAGCTGCGTATACACCATGGATATCAGGAAATTAAAAGTGGCGTCCGTATCTGACATAATCAGAAACATCGCCGTTTTCTTATCACCGGTGGTATCCAGTTGTAATTCATCATAAGCTGTAATCTCTCGAAGTTCTTTGATATCAAAGGGAGCCAGTCTGGCACCACAGCTTACAAGGATTGATTTTGCTGTCTTTCCAGATGCTACTTGTCAATAGTTTCTTATACTTTTTCTTGTGGAAATGCCGGAAAACCGCTCTAAATATAGGCATACAGAAAAAGGACCAGATTTTGCTCCGATCCTCTCTCAAAAATCATAATAAAATGATTATTTCTTGATCTTCCAAACGGTGTTCTGTTTGGCTCCTTCACGCTCAATATATCCTTTATCTCTTAAGGAATTCAAGGTTCTCTGTACAGTTCTTACTGTTTTTGAAGCTTTCTCGGCAAGCTCTTCTCTTGAAGCATCCGGTTTAGACTTCAGAATTGCCAATATAGTCTTCTCGGTAAGATTAAGCTCATCAACAGAAGTGACATCTGTAGTGACATCTGTAGTGACATCAGAAGTGACATCCACAGTGTCACTTGTAATCGGATTTCTCTTGATAATAAACTTGAATCCGTTCTGTCCATTCTCATACGAATACTTAACACCCGCATCTTTACAGAGACTATCAATTCTCTTAAATCCACTTCCGAACTTCTCTATGGAATGGTTTAGGAACAGTATCTTCGATATGGCAGGATTTCTTATTTCTGACTCCAGGTTTTTCTTGATATACTCCTCTGGCTTATATTTGCTCGCATATTCTCCTGGACTGTAAAATGTAATCTTTCCGGGATGAATGCATATTTCATGAGTTGTTCTTCCGCCATATATTGCATGGGCAAAGCTGTTTGCCAAAATCTCACGAACAACTGCAACAGGCACCTCAGGGATTTCATCCCTTTCCCAGCTTACAATTTCAACTCTCCACCTTATGTGTTGAAGAATATACTCCTCGGCCAACCTCATAAGATTAAAGATATTGTCTTCAAAAAGCTTCATATCAAGAATCGTCAGCTTTTCATCAGTCGCAAAAATCCCAACCTTCAAGGATATCGGATGATTGTTTCCGAAAAGAGCTTCCCCGGCATTTGTCAGATGTCCGTCCCTAACCAAGCCAAAGCGATTAAGGATAATAGGGCATGTGTATCTCCCCTCTGGCAATCTTCCCGCCGCAATTGCATTCTGCCAAAATTTTTTTATAGCAGAACGATCCACTTGTTTTTCTGTCAGCTCTGACAGACCTTTTTCCCATTTTTCTCTATATTTATTGGCACCGAAGAATACCTTCAATTCTTCGGGTGTAACTTCACGATCCTCATCAGCTGTTCTGAGATAATATCGTCCTGCCGCTGAATACGGAGTGCTCTCACCACTGAATTCGACTTTTATAGTGCTACGGCCTTCAAAAACCTCCTCCGTGATCGCCGGATATATCTGTGGTTTTATGGTTTCATATACCGTCCTGGAAACATCCCTCAATGACGATTCAGACACATCCTGTCCTGCCACATCCCCATTGGGTTTTACGCCAAAATATAACGTTCCGACACCATGTTTATTTAAGATGGATGCGATAGAAATCATCGCAGCCTTCATTTCTCCTGTGGTCTTCTTAAATTCAAGTGTTTCCGTTTCTTTGCCTAAGTTTTTCATGTGTCCCTCCGCTTATAGAAGTGACATCATTATACATTAGAAGTGACATTTTGTCACTACAAAAATGTCTCTTCTAACATAACGTTTTTCAAACTGAACACTCTGCACGAAGTACCCTTTTCAGCTTCTGGGAAAAAGTCTGCCCCCGCTCCTTGAAGTGAAGATTTGCAATATAAGTGGTCTTACCGATGGTACGTCTTACCGTGCTAGTAGGCAAAGAAGAAGCGCAGGTATCATTATCGACAACTGCGCTTTTTTGCTCCTATATTATGTTTTTTTCGTTTTCCATTTTCGTCCCCCCTTATAAACTGTGATCCTTTCTTCTTGTTCTGTTAATTTCATGCTCTTTCTGACCGCGCTCGTTCTGAAGCATTCTTTCAAGATCCTTCTTGTTATGGCTCAGGACTTCCATCTTCGCAAGATTCAGCGTTGCCTCTGATAACGGTCTTTCGGTTTTCTGATACTTCCCACGCAAGCCGTCAAGTTCTTTCTGCCATTATGTAGAGTCTTTTATTATGGTGAGTGTTCCCCGAAAACCCATAATTACTGGTAAAATTCTGAGAAACACTCAACATTTTCCTAAAGGGATTTAAGAAAAGCCATTATATCCTGGTCTGCTGTCCAATCCTGATATTCCTGTTTGGGCGTGATATACTTACAGGCGGCTTCAATAGCCTTTCTCTTTTGCTCAGTGTCTATTCTGGCATAAATTTCAGTGGTCGAACAATCAACATGTCCGAGAAAATCTCTGATATAAATGAGGTTTATACCTGCATGCACCATGTGGACGGCCTTGTTATGGCGAAACACGTGCGGAGTTATAGGGAAGCCTACGTCAAGCCCTGCATCCTTGGCGGAGTCAACATAGTTGCTTATTATATGAGACACTCCCCAACGTGAAAGCTTTCCCTTGTTGTAGCAGAAGCTTTGTCAGTTTCACATCTAAATAAAGTCATTTGATGTGTTGAATACCTTTGGGGATGATTCAAACTCTCCTTTATCCTTGGCAAATCAGAACTGGCTAATCATCATAACAGGTCACAAAAAAGCCCCGCCAAATTAACTTGACGGGGCTATTTTTACATTTCGAGGGAAGTCTAATCCCTTGATTTTATTGGTTTTATGCCTTAGCTCACTCCTCAGCTATAGCTGCCTGTGCTGCTGCAAGACGTGCAACAGGTACACGGAACGGTGAGCAGGATACATAATCAAGACCGATCTTGTGGCAGAATTCAACGGATGAAGGATCACCGCCGTGCTCGCCGCAGATACCTACGTGAAGCTTCGGATTAACCGGCTTGCCAAGCTTGATAGCCATTTCCATCAGCTTGCCAACACCTGCCTGATCCAGCTTAGCGAAGGGATCATTCTCGAAGATCTTGGTGTCATAGTATGCTTCCAGGAACTTGCCTGCATCATCACGTGAGAAACCGAAGGTCATCTGTGTAAGGTCGTTTGTACCGAAGCAGAAGAAGTCTGCCTCAGCTGCGATCTCGTCAGCGGTAAGTGCTGCTCTCGGGATCTCGATCATGGTACCTACTTCGTACTCAAGCTTAACGCCTGCTGCTGCGATCTCGGCATCTGCTGTCTCAACTACAACCTTCTTAACGAACTTAAGCTCCTTAACCTCGCAGGTAAGCGGGATCATGATCTCAGGCTTTACATTCCAGTCCGGATGATCCTTCTGTACCTCGATCGCAGCACGGATAACAGCCTTGGTCTGCATCTTTGCGATTTCAGGATATGTAACAGCCAGACGGCATCCACGATGACCCATCATGGGGTTGAACTCCTTAAGGGATTCAACGATTGCCTTAACCTCATCAAGAGTCTTTCCGAGGTCATTGGCAAGCTTGATCTGCTCTGCTTCCTCGTGAGGAACGAACTCATGAAGCGGGGGATCCAGGAAACGGATGGTTACCGGATTACCCTCAAGTGCCTCATAAAGAGCCTTGAAGTCGCCCTGCTGATAGGGAAGGATCTTCTCCAGAGCCTTCTCACGTGCTTCAACGGTATCTGCGCAGATCATCTCACGGAATGCAGCGATACGATCCTCTTCAAAGAACATATGCTCTGTACGGCAGAGACCGATACCCTCAGCGCCCAGCTCACGAGCCTTCTTAGCGTCTGCAGGTGTATCTGCATTTGTACGGACCTTAAGCTTACGATACTTGTCAGCCCACTCCATGATCTGGCCGAACTCGCCTGCGATCTGAGCATCAACAGTCGGGATAAGACCATCATAAATATTACCTGTAGTACCATCGATGGAGATCGGATCTCCTTCATTGAAGGTCTTTCCGCCGAGTGTGAACTTCTTGTTCTCCTCATCCATTACAATGTCGCCGCATCCGGATACACAGCAGGTACCCATACCACGGGCAACAACGGCTGCGTGAGATGTCATACCGCCACGTACTGTCAGGATACCCTGAGCAGCCTTCATACCGGTGATATCTTCCGGAGAGGTCTCAAGACGGACCAGAACAACCTTCTCGCCGCGGGCTGCCCATGCTACCGCATCGTCAGCAGTGAATACAGCCTTACCGCAGGCAGCACCCGGAGAAGCGCCAAGACCCTTGCCAAGAGGTGTAGCAGCCTTAAGAGCCTTTGCATCAAACTGCGGGTGAAGCAGGGTATCAAGGTTTCTCGGATCGATCATTGCAACTGCTTCCTTCTCGGTCTTGTGACCTTCCTTAACCAGGTCGCATGCGATCTTCAGAGCAGCGGGAGCTGTTCTCTTACCGTTGCGGCACTGAAGCATGTAGAGCTTCTTGTTTTCAACGGTGAACTCCATATCCTGCATATCATGATAATGATTCTCAAGGATATTGCAAACCTTGATGAAATCAGCGTAAGCTTCGGGGAACTCCTGCTCCATCTGTGCGATGGGCATAGGTGTACGAACACCGGCTACAACGTCCTCGCCCTGAGCGTTCTTAAGGAACTCGCCCATAAGCTTATTCTCGCCTGTAGCGGGATCACGTGTAAATGCAACACCTGTACCGGACTCATCATTCAGGTTACCAAATACCATGGGCATTACATTAACAGCGGTACCCCATGAATAGGGGATATCATTGTCACGGCGATATACATTTGCACGGGGATTATCCCATGAACGGAATACTGCCTCGATAGCCAGCTTCAGCTGTACAACGGGATCAGAGGGGAAGTCCTCACCCAGCTGTGACTTATACTCAGCCTTGAACTGCTCAGCAAGCGTCTTAAGATCTGCAGCGGTAAGATCTACGTCATACTTAACGCCCTTCTCTTCCTTCATCTTGTCGATCAGCTGCTCGAAATACTTCTTACCAACCTCCATAACGACGTCGGAGAACATCTGGATGAAACGACGATATGAATCGTATACGAAACGCTCAAACTTGGGATCCGGGTTGCCTGCGATCATAGCAGCAACTACTTCATCATTAAGTCCGAGGTTAAGGATCGTATCCATCATACCGGGCATGGAAGCTCTTGCACCGGAACGAACGGAAACGAGCAGAGGATTCTGCTTGTCGCCGAACTTCTTGCCGTTGATCTTTTCCATCTTTGCAACGCCTTCCATAGCCTGAGCCATGATCTCGTCGTTGATCTTACGGCCGTCCTCATAATACTGAGTACACGCCTCTGTTGTAATCGTGAAGCCCTGGGGAACCGGAAGACCGATGCCGGTCATCTCAGCCAGGTTTGCGCCCTTACCACCAAGAAGGTTACGCATTGTCATGTCGCCTTCGCTGAACATGTAGACCCATTTTTTTGCCATGTTAACTGATACCTCCTACATATATGTATGATAGTTTTTACGGTCTCACTCCGCTACTTTAAGCGCCTTTCACGAATAGAGCCCGCACTGTCAGACATTATAACATAAACGAAATATAATTGAAACATGAATTTAAAGAAAAATGTCATTCTGATGGCCTCAGTCAGAAGGATTCCCATACTCAGTATATGGGGTCTCCGTTTCGCTCAGAATGACATTTTTGTATCTATTCAGTTCCTGCGGTTCCGGATGCTCCGCATCAGAAACGTATAACGGTTTAATACTCAAGCTTCTTTGTAAAATATGCCTGCAGATCGGCTATGGCCACCCTCTCCTGCTCCATGGAGTCACGCTCGCGCACGGTAACCATACCGTCGGTCTCGGAATCGAAGTCATAGGTTACACAGAAGGGCGTTCCGATCTCGTCCTGTCTCCTGTACCTCTTTCCGATGGCTCCACGGTCATCATACTCACAGTTCCAGTATTTGGAAAGCTCGCCGAAGATCTTCCCGGCTCCCTCCGCAAGCTTCTTAGAAAGCGGAAGTACACCGATCTTTACGGGTGCGATAGCCGGATGGAAATGCAGTACCGTACGCACATCATTCTTCTCTGCATCCAGCACTTCCTCGTCATAAGCCTCGCAAAGGAAGGCAAGGGTTACACGGTCAGCCCCCAGTGAAGGTTCGACAACGTAGGGAATGTATTTTTCATGAGTCTCGTCATCAAAATACTCCATGGGTTCGCCGGAGATATTCTGATGCTGTGTAAGGTCATAATCCGTTCTGGACGCGATGCCCCAAAGCTCGCCCCAGTCCGTGAACGGGAATGCATATTCGATATCTGTCGTATGATCCGAATAGAAGGAAAGCTCCTCGGGATCATGATCCCTAAGGCGGAGATTCTCTTCCTTAATGCCCAGTTCAAGCAGCCAGTTGTAGCAGAAGCTTCTCCAATAATTGAACCATTCGGTCTGGGTTCCGGGTTTGCAGAAGAACTCAAGCTCCATCTGTTCGAACTCCCTGGTACGGAAGGTGAAATTACCGGGAGTGATCTCATTTCTGAAGGACTTTCCGATCTGTCCTATACCGAAGGGAACCTTCTTTCTTGAAGTACGCTGTACATTTTTGAAATTGACAAAGATACCCTGGGCTGTCTCCGGGCGGAGGTATACAACATTCTTTGCATCCTCAGTCACACCCTGGAAGGTCTTGAACATCAGATTGAACTCACGGATATCCGTGAAATTATGCTTGCCGCAGGAAGGACAGGGGACATTATTCTCCCGGATGAAATCCTGCATCTTCTCATGAGACCAGCCGTCTACCGAGCTTTCGAGGGTGATGCCTTTCTCCGCTGCGAAATCCTCTATCAGCTTGTCCGCTCTGTGACGCTCATGACATTCCTTACAATCCATAAGCGGATCGGAGAAGCTGCCGAGGTGTCCGGAAGCGATCCATGTCTGGGGATTCATGAGTATTGCACAGTCCACACCCACATTGTAGGGATTTTCCTGGATAAACTTCTTCCACCAGGCTTTTTTTACGTTATTCTTCAGCTCAACGCCGATATTTCCGTAATCCCAGGTGTTGGCAAGTCCGCCGTATATCTCCGAACCGGGGTATACAAAGCCTCTGGACTTGGCAAGTGCGACGATTTTTTCCATTGATTTTTCCATGATATTCTCCTTCTATATTCCCAGGAACAGAACCAGGACAGCTGTGCCGTCTCCGTCCGTCAGGGCCGCTCCGTCCTGAAATGTTGCATGTTGATTTACATACTGGATCTGTCCGCTTTCAAGTTCCACGGCAATCCGCTCATCCGTTACCAGCATCAGATTCTCGCCTGAGGGGATCTCATCCGAATCAACTTTTTTTCCGGATGATGAAGTAAATACAGCCTTTACATTCTCATCTTCCTTATCCTCCCCGGTGGAAGGGATCTCCAGATCCTCCGCACTGTAGCCTGCCTCTGCAAGCTCGGCATCCGAAATAGCGGGAGCCTCCGTCTTCCTCTCCTCTGCCTTATGTTTTGCCGCCTCTTCGGAAGCTATGCGGTCCGCCTCTCCGGCATTATATGACGACAGCTTCACCGACATACGGTTAAATGAAGCATAAGTATCAAGGTCACTGTATGATATGGCCAGCTTTACTATATTTCCTTCGATTTTCATCTGACGGAAGCTGATCTTATTCACGCCAAGCTTTTCATTATATCCGTCAACCTCCGAACGGATGTAATCCTTCAGTTCCTCTTCTTCAAAGCTCACGGAAGAAAAATCTTCGACGCATATCTCAAGCACATTCCCGTCGGGTGAAAGCTTTATGGTATTACGCGCCGTTTCTCCTATGTAATCTTTTTCCCTGACTTCGGTAGCTGCCGTTGTCGAAGCCTCGTTATTCCTGCCGCAGGACGTTAACCCCATGAGCAGGAGCAGCAGGACCGGGAAAAGTCTGCCCCACTTTTTAAATTTCATTAAGATCGCTTCCTTCCATAAAAAACAAAAACAATTCGTTTCACACCTTCCGCATATGCCCGGAAGGCTGTCACGTGGCTATTTTACAGATAAATAAACCGGATTTCAACTGTTTTTTTCGAAAGCCCTCATGCCCTCCAGTATTTCCGCCGACCTTAAGGGATGCTCCAGCAGAGTCTCCGCGTGTTTTTGTCCCTCCTTCAGAAGCTCTGCCGCAACGGCATCACTCATCTGAAAGCTGTAGGTCGCACCGATAGGACGCGAATATATATATCTTACGGCATAACGTCCGGACTCGCTCAGTCTGAGCTGCCCTCCGTCCTCCATTCCCGGCGCAACGCCCTCGATATGAAGCAGCTTATAGAGAAATGCCGCTCTGATCGTATCCGGCGGCATATTTCCTTCAAGGAGCTTTTTAAATGTAACATACAGCAGATTCAGTTCATCCTTTCCCGGCAGATTCTCCCGGGTGAAACCCTCGGTCAGTTCGGATACATAGGCCGCAGCGGCATATTTTTCAGGGTCAAGTGTAAGATCAAGAAATGATTCAAGTATCTCAGTCCCTGTAAGGGTATAGGTGCTGCGTCCCTGCCGGAAGGTGAAGCTTCCCATGATAAAGCTCTGTGAAGCCGCGGTAAACCTGCTGTTTGCGCGCCTTGCACCGTTGGCAAAAACGGTGATCTTTCCGAGATGCTCAGTCAGTATGACCAGCCTTTTATCATATTCTCCGAGAAGCGTAGCAGATAGCACTATCCCGCGCTCTGTCAGCTGATCCGTCATTATATCCTCCCGTGTGGAAGCTGTCTTATCACAGCTTGTAACCGTACTCTTTAAGAAGCATCTGATTATCCCGCCAGTCGGGTCTTACCTTCACAAAAAGCTTCAGATTCACCTGCTGCTCCAGCATTTCCTCTATATCCTGCCTTGCGGCAGTTCCTATCTTACGCAGCATGGAGCCCTTCCTGCCTATGATGATGCCCTTATGCGACTCACGCTCACAGATTATCGTGGCGTCTATATCGGTGAGGCTTCCGTCCGGTCTCTCTCTGAAGGTTTCCACCAGCACCGCTATGCCATGGGGAATCTCCTTATCCAGAAACCTCAGCGCCTTTTCCCGTATCATCTCCGCAGCGATATCACGCATTCTTTCGTCGGTAACAGTATCTGGGTCAAAATACATCGGCCCCTCCGGCACATATCTGAACAGCACCTCCAGCAGCCTCTCCAGATTATCCCCCTTTACGGCGGATACCGGAACCACCTCCGTAAAATCAAACTCCGCCCGGTAAGCCGCAAGGCATTTAGCCAGCTGCTCATCCGAGGCTGTATCCGTTTTATTTACAGCAAGTATCACCGGTACTCTGTTTTTAAGCTGCTTCAGCTTATCAAGGATGCTCCTTTCACCTGCCCCGATAAATGTTGAAGGCTCCACCAGCCACAGTATCACGTCAACTTCCGCGACCGCATTTCTTGCCGTCTCCAGCATGAAATCTCCCAGCTTGTTCTTCGCCTTTGTAATGCCAGGAGTGTCAAGAAATACAAGCTGTCCCCGGTCATCCGTATAGACCGTCTGTATCTTCTTTCTTGTGGTCTGGGCCCTGGGGCTTACCGCCGCGATCTTCTGTCCGATAAGGGCGTTCATGAGTGTTGATTTTCCCACATTCGGCCGGCCTGTCAGAGCTACAAAGCCTGAATGAAGTTTTATATCTTTCCGATCTTCCATTATCATGCGTATCCTTATCTACAGCAGACTTTCCACTACATTAAAGAGTTCCTTTTCCTCTTCAACCCTGCCCTTTGCACCTACTACACAGATATTATCCGTCTTTCCGGCTCCCTCAAGGTACGGAACCAGAGCGCGTATTGCGGCCTGATCGGTGGCCAGGATCTCGTCACGGGTCTTCTGCCTTGCTTCATCCGTCCTTCCCATCAGCCATGCATAGAAGCATGTGATGCCTTCCGCCGACGGGGTAAGGGGCGTATCCACCTTGCTTATGGTCCCAATGATATATTTCAGCATATCACGGTCGGAACAGTCAAATTCTCTTACATAATCACAGGCTTTACGGTATATCTCATAAGTCTTTCCGAGATTGGGATCACGGTAGGATGTAAATACTCCCACTCCTTCCCGGCCGAAATCACACATGGCGCCGTATGCGCCTCCCTTAACCCTGACATTTATCCACAGATAATCATAAGAGAAAATGATCTGCAGCACGTGAAGCGCACCCGTAAAAGGAAGCTCTTTATTCTTAAAATCCCAGGCTGTCGCAACGAACTGAACCTGACCGGCTGTCGTAAAGCCCTCATTCTTCATTTCGGGAACCGGGGCAGCCACCTTCTCTCCCATCTTTTCACCGGAAAGAGTATTCAGGAAGGCACTGATCGCAGCCTTTGTCTCATCGGAAGGCATTCCTTTATTGGTATAGGAAAGCTTGACCCTGTCCCTGCTGAGGAGCTTCTTCTGCAGCGCCTCAAGCTTTGCTGCAAGCCCGTCATAGGTCGACTCATAGTCATCGTTAAGCGCGCTGATAAAGCGGTAGTAATCTATACCCTCGATCTTTTCCTTCAGGCTGTACATCGGTGATACATATGACTTTGCACGGAGCGCGGCCGTGGTATGTCCGCTTCCCGGGAGATCCGAACGCAGTCCTGAATATATCTCAGCGATTATCTCACCCAGACGTTTCCTGTCCGTGATCATGGAATGTTCAAGTACCTCGGTAAGGATATCCAGTCCGTCAGGCAGCTCCCCCTCCAGAGTCTTAAGCCTGGTCATAAAGCAGCTGATATGATCATCGCTTTCCGGTATGGGCAGCAGATTGGTGCTCATACCCAGACCGCCCGTTTTGAGGTTCATTTCCGTAGTCAGCTCCTCAAGACTGTAATTGGCGGTAGGAACGGATTTATAGAGCTCGGTGAGCAGAGCCGTAAGCTGCAGCTCATCCGGAGTAAGATCGGAAATATCAAAGAATACATCCAGATACTCTATACCACCGGTGAAAATATTGTGGGATACGAGTACGGTGCCGTCAATATCCGATATCTGATTGTTGAGCTTCTTTTCATCCTTATCGATATCCTCTCTTGACAGCAGAGGTATCGTCTCCAGTTCCTCCTTTGTTGATGGCTCCCCCTGGTATAATTTCAGATGTTCCGTTTCTTCCACGGTCTTTTTAATGTCATCTGCGGATAATGAAGCTCTCTTTTCTTCCAGGGTGCGAAGAAGCTCTTCCTCCTCTTCCCGGTCCATTCCGATCACGGGAATACCGGTAACCCATGCAGCATGTGTATTCTCAAGAAAATATTTAACTATCAGCTGCTCGAAATAATCCGTATCCACAGCCTTGGTAAGCTCGGCGTAAACCTCATTCATGGAAAAAAGGCTCATTGCTTCATTATCGTCATAGAGCCAGGTTTCAAAGGCATCCAGCCCCATCATGAGTCCTTTCGGATAACGTCCGAAATTGCCCTCCTTATGTGTGAATTCAAACCTTCGGATGGCAGCCTTAAGACTCTTCTTATCCAGCCCATTTTCCGAAAGAGCTTTAAGCGTTCCCATTACAACATCCTTGAACTCACCCATACGGTCCTTATCGCAATTATGGGCTACTATGGAGAATACGGGCTGAAGCATGCTGGTGTCGTATGAGCTCTCTACATCCGCAGCAAGACCTGCATCGATGATAGCCTTGCGAAGCGGTGCTCCTTCCGCATCCAGAAGGACATAACCCAGCACATCAAAAGCAACCCTCAGTTTTTTATCCAGCGAGGTACCGATAACCGCATTGTATGTAAGAAAAGCATTCTCTTCGGGAGCCTCACCCTCAGCCAGAGCAAAGGGTATTTCGGCGTCAACAGCCTTATCCGGCGCCGGCTGGAGAGCTATGGCCGAATCCACCTCGAGATAGTCATAGTGCGAAAGATATTCCCTGTCAAGATAAGTGAGCTGCTCCTCTGTATCCACATTTCCGTAAAGATAGATATAGCTGTTTGAAGGATGATAATATGTTCTGTGATAATCCAGGTACTCCTCTCTTGTAAGCTTCGTTATATCCTTCGGATCCCCGCCGGAATCATGGCGGTAAATGCTGTCCGGGAATAGGGAATTGCTGATGGAACGGGCTATCACGGAATCCGGAGCGGAGTATACGCCCTTCATCTCGTTATATACAACGCCGTTATAAATGAGCGGGCTTTCCTCCTTCTCCATCTCATAGTGCCAGCCCTCCTGCAGGAATATCTCCTCCCGGGCATAGATGTTCGGATTGAAGACCGCATCCATATAAACATCGGTAAGATTCCGGAAATCCTTATCGTTGCAGCTTGCAACGGGATATACGGTCTTATCGGAATAAGTCATGGCATTGAGAAATGTATTAAGCGAGCCCTTGGCAAGCTCAACAAAAGGATCCTTTGCGGGATATTTCCCCGATCCGCACAGGACTGTGTGTTCTATGATATGCTGAATACCCTTGGAATTTGTTGGCGGTGTTCGGAAGCCGATGGTGAAAACCTTGTTGGTATCCTCATTTTTGATCACCATCACTCTGGCACCGGTTTTGATATGACGATACAGGTAACCCGTTCCGTCAACCTCCGGAAGCGTCTGCTCCTGCTCCAATGTATAGGCTGGAAGATTCTTAATCATATGTATCTCCTTGTTCTTGTAGTTTGTTTGACACGTATCTAAGTATTTTAGCATAGATTCAGGCGAATGAAAATACTAAAAGGAAGTCATACCAACGCTATATTTCAACGGACTTCACTATATGATTAAAATTATCATTTGCCCGTTCAACGGTCTGGCTTATTTTTCCATCCCATCAGCCCCAAAAACGGTTGCAGGCATACCTTCACGCATGGTATAATCACCGTATTCGGTAGTGCATAACACCATTTCTAACCCATTATATACTGTGGCTTCTTTTGGGCCGCATTTTGTAAACCCGTATTCGGTACTTTTGATAATGGAGGTGTCAAATGATTGACGAACTTAAGAAAATGAAAAAAGAACGCGGTTATTCCAATAAAAAACTGTCCGAACTGTCCGGTGTACCGGTAGGAACGATCCAGAAGATCTTCAGCGGAGAGACGGAATCTCCACGGTATAAAACACTGCAGTTATTGCGGATTGCATTGATCTGCGGAGAAGATGTGTATGAGCTTCACGATTCAGCCCCGGCCCGTAATATCGAGATGGATGATCCGGAACAGACATGTTCCGAATCCGAGCCGGAAAAGATCATGGAACCCGAACCGAAAAGAAAAAAAATCGGCGATAAAACCATGGAGGATTATATCGCTCTTCCGGAGGGGACACGGGTAGAACTGATCGACGGATATTTCTATGATATGGCTGCGCCGACTACCATTCATCAGGCTATAGGTGATGTATTGTCTCATCTTTTCAGAAAACATATTGAGAAAAACGGCGGTTCCTGCGTACCGTTTACTGCTCCTACGGATGTTCAGCTGGATTGTGATGATAAGACCATGGTCCAGCCGGATGTGCTGGTGGTATGTGACCGGAGTAAGATCACACGTCCCAGGATCGTGGGTGCGCCGGATCTTATAGTGGAGGTGGTTTCTCCAAGCAACACATCCATGGACGTTCTGATCAAAATGTTGAAATACCGGAACGCAGGCGTCAGGGAATACTGGGTCATTTTTCCGGATGAAAAGATGGTGATGGTGTATGATTTTACGAAATCTGATCTTCCGGAGGAATATACCTTTGAGGATAAGGTTCCGGTAGCTATCTGGGATGGAAAATGTGAAGTGGATTTCAGAAAAGTGTATGAGGAGATCGCGTTTATGTATGAGACAGAGTGAGCGTTTGTTCAGTCCTTGATTCGCACTTAACTGCTCACAGTTGCCGCCAACTGCGCCGATGACGAACACGTCCTCACTTCGTGAGTCCGCCGCTGCTTCGCAGCTCAATGTTCGTCATGGCTTGTTGGCGCCACCTATTCCAGGTTACAGAACATAATAAGGACGACGGAATCTGCAAGCAGATCCGTCGTCCTTATTATGTTCTGCACCTGTGAGCAGTGACTTACATCATTCCCATCCCCGGGTTGCCGGCGGGCATAGCAGGGGTGTCTTCCTTGATATCCGCAACCACTGACTCTGTGGTGAGCAGTGTGGATGCGATGGATGTTGCGTTCTGAAGTGCGCTTCTTGTTACCTTGACAGGATCAATGATACCTGCTTCGATCATATTTACATACTCTTCCTTGTATGCATCGAAGCCGATGGAGTCGTCGGATTCCTTAACCTTATTTACGATAACCGCACCTTCAAGGCCTGCATTTGATGCGATATGGAACAGAGGAGCTTCCATTGCCTTGCAGATGATCTGTGCACCTGTCTTCTCATCTCCCTCAAGAGTATCCGCAAGCTCTGCAACCTTCTTGATGGAGTGAACATATGCAGCGCCGCCGCCTGAGATGATGCCTTCCTCAACTGCCGCACGTGTAGCATTGAGCGCGTCTTCCATACGAAGCTTTGCTTCCTTCATTTCTGTCTCTGTTGCTGCGCCGACACGGATAACCGCAACGCCGCCTGCAAGCTTTGCAAGACGCTCCTGCAGCTTCTCGCGGTCAAAGTCGGATGTAGTCTCGGAGATCTGGGTCTTTATAACATTTACACGGTCAGCGATGGCTGCCTTGTCACCCTCACCGTCAACGATGGTTGTATTCTCCTTGGTAACCTTTACGCTCTTTGCATGACCAAGCTGATCGATGGTGGCATCCTTAAGCTCATAACCAAGCTCGGAAGAGATTACGGTACCGCCGGTCAGGATAGCGATATCCTGGAGCATATCTTTTCTTCTGTCGCCGTAGCCGGGAGCCTTAACAGCAACTACGTTGAATGTGCCGCGGAGCTTATTAACGATCAGGGTTGTGAGAGCCTCACCCTCAACATCCTCAGCTATGATCAGCAGCTGTGCGCCGGTCTTAACGATCTCTTCAAGTACGGGAAGAATATCCTGGATATTGGAGATCTTCTTATCTGTGATAAGGATGTACGGATTCTGAAGCTCTGCAACCATCTTCTCCATATCTGTTGACATGTAAGCCGATACATAGCCGCGGTCAAACTGCATACCTTCAACAAGGTCCAGTTCGGTCTTCATGGTCTTGGATTCCTCAACAGTGATAACACCATCCTTGGAAACCTTTTCCATAGCGTCCGCAACAAGCTCGCCTACCTCTTCATCACCTGCGGAAATAGCTGCAACCTTGGCTATCTGCTCCTTGCCGCTGATCTGCTGGCTCATGTCCGAAATAGCCTGAACAGCTACAGCACTTGCCTTCTTCATACCTTTACGAAGAACGATGGGGTTGGCGCCTGCAGCCAGATTCTTCATACCTTCATTGATCATAGCCTGTGCAAGAACAGTCGCGGTAGTTGTACCGTCACCTGCAACATCATTGGTCTTGGTAGCAACTTCCTTAACTACCTGAGCGCCCATATTCTCAAAAGCATCATCAAGAGATATCTCCTTTGCGATGGTAACACCGTCGTTTGTGATGAGGGGTGCACCATAGGACTTGTCAAGAACAACGTTCCTGCCTTTGGGTCCAAGGGTTACACGAACTGTATCTGCAAGCTGGTTTACGCCATTTTCAAGTGCCTTTCTCGCTTCGGCACCGTACTTTATTTCCTTTGCCATTTTAAATCGTCTCCTTTTAAAATTACTGATCCATAAGCTTCTTCACCGGTGTCCGGCACCGGTACAAAAAGACATATAATCTGACTTAGTATTATTCAACTACCGCAAGAATATCATCCTGACGAACGATGGTATACTTGTCGTCACCAAGTGTTACATCTGTTCCCGAATACTGGGAATAGATAACCTTCTGACCTACTTCAACGGTCATCGGGATAGTCTTGCCGTCCTCTACCTTACCGGGGCCTACTGCAACAACCTCGGAATACTGCGGCTTTTCCTTTGAATTGCCGGTAAGAATGATGCCGGACTGTGTGGTTTCTTCCACCTCTGCCTGCTTCAGGACAACTCTGTCACCTAAAGGTTTTACGTTCATTTCTACTGATCCTCCTTACTATTTTTTTAGCACTCATATCGTCTGAGTGCTAACACATGATACATTGTACCCCATTTTCAAAAAAAATCAAGTCCTTTTTTAAAAAAGGAGAGGGGTTTCCTCTCCTTATCATTTAAAAGTTATTTACGAGCTCAGGACCTCGGTAAGTTTCTTCTCCTGCATCCTCTCATGCTGCTTCAGACCGATGGCATCCTGCTTCTCCCGCATTTCTCTCTCCTGCTCCTCCATCAGATCCATCTGAGCCTGTCTCTGCATATCGCGCAGCTCCTTCTGCTGCTCTTTCTGATGATCGCGCAGCTCTCTCTGAAGATCCTTCTGCTGCTCGCGAAGCACTCTCTGCTGGTCTCTCTGAATACTCCTGAGTTCCTTCTGCTGCTCTCTCTGCAGCTTTTTGTGATCCCTGATCTCCTGCCTTTCCATACGCCTTATGCTCTTTTCCTCAGGAGTAAGTGAAAGACTGTCCAGCCAGCTCCTGTAATTGGTGAGCAGGCCCTCGTACATGTGCTCCAGTCTGTCACTGGTTCTGTAATCCTCGGGCGTAACCTGTCCCGGTTTTTTACCGAAAAGGTTTATACCGCTCATCTGCAGCACCTTGTCCACGAACTGGGTGCAGAAATAATCATACTTCCTTTCAATGGAGCGATGGAACTTGCAGGCAAGAACACCGATATAGTTATAGCCGTATTTCTTCCTGTTTGCCTTAAAGCTTTCCACCGACTCGTGGGCCCTGCCGTACTCCTCTTCGGTTACGGGAAGTCTCAGGACCAGGCACTCGGTCCCTTTCTTCCTTGCAAATATACCCTTATCGATATCCTCGTCGATAAGACCGCAATAGAAGGGATAATGCACCCTCTTTCTGGCAAAGCTGTACATTTCGTCAAGGTTCTCATCAAATGCGATGGAAGCATGTACATAGGGCATGGGATTCAGAAAATTAATGAACCTTGAAGGAAGGGTTTTGGTCTTGGAAAGAAGTATATAAAGACTGCGGGTCTCGATCTCATCTTCCAGTTCCCTGCCTTTCAGTTCGATCGTTTCTGAAAACGGAAACTGTGATTCCTCTATTCTTTTGTCGGTAGTCATATTATTCATAAATGTCTCACGCTTAGTATTTTAATTGATCTCTCTCCGGCTGTATCCGGCATTTCCCGGACATGTTTCATGGTTTTCAGATTATCTGACTCACGACGGTTTGTATGAGCTCTTAAGGCCTACGATACGGTTCAGTACAAGATGATCCTCTGATGTATCCTTTGTATCCACCGTAAAATACCCGTTTCTTATCAGCTGAACGCTGTAGCCGGGCTTTGCCCCCGCCATGCAGGCTTCCAGCTTTGCATCCTTAAGCACCGTGAGGGAATTGGGATTGAAATTCAGAGTTCCGTCATCATTTAGCTTACCCTTCTCCTCATCGATGAGATTCTCATAAAGGCGTACCTCAGCGGTCACCGCATCCGCCGCATTTACCCAGTGGATGGTACCCTTTACCTTTCTTGCGTCCGGTCTTTCTTCATAGCCTGTTCCGGATTTGGTCTCCGGATCATAGGTGCAGTGAATGACCGTTACCCTGCCGTCCGCATCCTTCTCACAGCCTGTACAGCGTACAAAATACGCTCCCTTGAGCCTTACCTCGTTACCGGGGAAAAGTCTGAAGTATTTCTTCGGCGGCTCTTCCATGAAATCATCACGTTCCACATAGAGCTCACGGGAGAAGCTGACCTTTCTCTTACCTGCATCCCTGCCGATGCTTTCCGCATCGGGGTTATTCTCGATCTCAAATTCCTCGGTCATTCCGTCGGGATAATTATCTATCACAAGCTTAACCGGATCCAGGACACCCATCAGTCTGTCGGCCTTCGGTTTCAGATCCTCGCGGATACAGTACTCCAGCATCGGATAATCCACCGAGCTCTGAGCCTTCGATATACCCACAAGCTTCATGAACATTTTAAGCGATTCCGGTGTGAAACCGCGCCGCCGGAGGGCTGCCAGAGTAACAAGTCTCGGATCATCCCAGCCGTCGACAACGCCGTCCTCAACCAGCTTCTTGATATATCGCTTGCCGGTCACTACATTTGTAAGATAAAGCTTTGCAAACTCGATCTGCTTCGGCGGATGAGGGAATTCAGCCTCCTCAACAACCCAGTTGTAAAGGGGACGATGGTCCTCGAATTCCAGTGTACACAGGGAATGCGTCACGCCCTCGATGGCATCCTCTATGGGATGCGCAAAATCATACATCGGATATATGCACCATTTATCACCTGTATTATGATGCGTCATCCTTGCAATCCTGTAAATGATGGGATCGCGCATATTGATATTCGGAGACGCCATATCTATCTTTGCCCTGAGCACCTTTGATCCGTCAGGATATTCACCGTTCTTCATAGCTTCAAAAAGCTGAAGGTTCTCCTCCACCGGACGGTTTCTGTAGGGGCTTTCCTTTCCGGGCTCCGTAAGGGTTCCCCGGTATTCTTTTATCTCCTCGGGAGTCAGCTCGCATACGTAAGCTTTGCCCTTCTTTATCAGCTTAACCGCACATTCGTACATCTGCTCAAAGTAATTGGAGGCATAGAGTATCTCGCCCCGGAAATCAGCGCCCAGCCATTTTACATCTTCAACGATCGACTGAACAAATTCCTCCTTCTCCTTGGTAGGATTGGTATCGTCGAAACGCAGATTGAACTGTCCGCCGTATTCCTCGGCCATTCCATAATTGAGCAGTATCGATTTCGCATGTCCGATATGCAGATAACCGTTGGGCTCCGGCGGGAATCTTGTTACTATTTTGGTATAGGTCCCCTCCTCCAGATCACGGTCAATGATCTGCTCTATAAAATGTCTGGATGTCACTTCTTCAGCCATTATCGCTGCCTCCTGAATTATTAGTTTAGCCCTGAATGTCAGCCTTCATCCTCTTCATCATCAAAGGGAAGCGCCACCTTCTGGGGCTTTTTGTTCTTAACCGTACGCTGCTCCGGTGCAGCAGTCTTCTTTCCGGTGTCTCCATACGGGCCGTTATCCGGTGCATAACCGGGTCTTAAGGGTCTGGGCGCAGGTCTTGCCGGCCTTGCAGCCGGAGCCGCCTTTTCTTCCTCAGCATTTTCATCCACCACATCAAATGCGGAATCGATACCGTGAGGGCGCTGCTTCATAGCTTCCTCAACCCTGTCTACCTTCTTATCCACCGCCGGTGGAACCGGAACGGAGCTGTTATTATCCTCAGCGTCGACCATGACTATCTCTATGGTCTCCCCGGATACCGGAGATTCAAGGGGTGCAGGCTCCTCTTCATCATAGCCTTCGCCCTCCGGGAAATACTCATCGTCATCATAATCATCCTCGTAGTATTCCTCATCCCGAGGTTCCGGTTCAGCATAATCATCTTCCGCATAGCGGTAAGATCTCTGCTTTTTACCCAGACGGTACAGACGATCTTCCAGATCCTCGATGATGCCCTGACGCCGTGAACTCTTGGTCATAAATACAATGGCGAGTATGCTCATGATCAGGAACAGGGCTGCGAGGGTGATGGAAATAATGATCATATTATCCCTGTTAAAGAAGCCCTCATCCTTTGTCTTCACATCTGCAGATGCTGCGGGAGCTGCGGCAGCGGGTTCCTCCGTAACCGGTTCTTCCTTCTTCTGCGTATCCAGATACCTCATAAAGGTCTTCTCGGCCGTATCATAGAGGTAGAAGCCCTCCGAGCCGTCAAGATTTATCGCATATACCAGCAGAACATCCGGCAGATCCTCATTCTTATATGCTTTTACCGTTCCCTTCCCGAAATCAAAGCTTTCCTCCCTGTAGCCATCGGGAAGCTGGACATTTTTAGGCTTGTCCTTGATCAGGAAACGCGCCGTTCCCGGTATCACGGGATCGTATGCCGACAGCTTGTTCGTGCTTTCATCCAGAATGGAGAGATACATATTCTCTTCCTCATCCTGAAGTGCTACAAGCTTGATGACCTTATTCGGAGATACATATGCGGGAACCGTCCAGCCTTTATATTTTGCGGTTCCTTCTTTAAAGCCTTCGGGTACATATTCGTCATCAAGAGTGATGAAGCTGTATGACTTGCCGCTTATCTCCGCTACCGGATCACCCTCCGGCTCCTCCCCGGTAACGCCCGTTTCGCCAGTTTCGGGTTCTTCTTCGGTATTTTCGGGATCATCTGTCTCTTCATCGGTCTTCTTTTCCGTAGTACCGTTCTCATCAAGAATATCGATCCATGCACCGGCATGAGCTATGGACAGCTGTAATCCGTTTTCGTCCAAAACATTACCGCAGCTGGTATAAAACCGTGCGGATCCGGCTTTCTTTGCCCTGAAACGCCCCGAAACATAATGATAGTCACCTTTCAGTTCGATGGAAAGGAGTCTTCCGTCCAGTGTGAAATCACCGTCAATATAATCAAAGTATTCATCGGAGAAATTCAGATAAAGCTTCGTTGAAAAAGGCTTTTTGCTTTTGACGGAAACGGTGATGGTCTCCGTTCCCTCGACACGTATCGTATCCTCGCTCACCATCATGATAACGGATACGTCATCCTCATCCGCAAGTACGGGGAATGACGGCAGTACGATCCCTGCAGCAAGAACCAGTATCATCAGTAAAAGACTAATATACTTTGAAAAACCATTATTGATCTTCATGTCTGGCTTACCTCTTGAACAGTTACTTGGAGTGTTTAATCCGGCCGGATAATCAGGCTGCGGTATACACATAATAATTCATTATATCATACTACAATAAATGTTTGAAGATTTTTTTCATCTTTCTGTTGACAAATGTGCCATTTTTTATTATTATAGCACTTGTGATTTTTGCCGTCATAGCTCAGTAGGTAGAGCGCAGCATTGGTAGTGCTGAGGTCTCCGGTTCGATCCCGGTTGACGGCTCATCCTTAAAGAAAGCCGCATGCGTTGCGGCTTTTTTTCATTCCATACTCTGTCTCAGTTTGTTTCTGGCTCTGGTCAGGGCGTTGTTCACAGACCTCTCGGGCTTGCCCAGAATACCGGCGATCTCACTGTGACTCATTCCCCTCAGATAAAGCAGGGCCACCGTTCGTTCCATGGAACTGAGAAGTTTTGATATCTTATCCTCAAGTTCCCTGAGGTCTTCCTGCTCAAGTACCCTTTTTTCAGGATCGGCAGAATCATCGGTGATCATTATCGCCTCTTCCGCCCCGTCGGTATCCGGATATATCGACATATATTCATTCAGCGGCTGATGCTTCATCCTGTTTGCGGACCTTATGGCTGACCTGATCTGATTCCTTATGCAGCTAGTGGCGAACGTGTGAAATGATACGCCGTTTCCGGGAGCATACTCCCTGATAGCCTTTACAAGGCCTATCATTGCCTCCTGCATCAGATCCTCAGTCTCCGCTCCCACAAGAAAAAGATATCTCACCTCGCGCTTTACGACTACGGTATAACGCTTCAGCAGTATCTCCTCTGCTTCTGTATTGCCGCCCCTGCACTGCAGGACAAGTTCTTCATCCGATAGCACGGACATAGGTCATCTCCCCTCCCGCTGACGCAGTATCTCATAAGCAAGCACTCCCGCCGCAACGGATGCATTCAAGGACTCTATCTCGCCCTTCATGGGTATGGATACGATATAGTCACACTTTTCACGGACAAGCCTTGATACGCCTTTTCCTTCATTTCCGATCACAAGGCCCATGGGCCCCGTGAGGTCGGTACGATACATGACCTCGCCGTCCATATCCGCACAGGCAAACCAGAGTCCTCTCTTTTTAAGCTCATCTATGGTCTTACCGATATTAGTGACCTTAACCACCGGCGTATAGTTGATGGCACCCGCGGAAGCCTTCACCACCGTCGATGTAAGCCCCGCCGCATGGTGTCTGGAAATGATAACTCCATGTGCCCCGCAGATATTGGCCGTTCTTATTATCGCCCCGAGATTGTGAGGATCCTCTATCTCATCCAGCAGGAGTATAAAAGGCTGCTCGCCCTTTTTCTCCGCCAGGCTGAAAATATCCTCCAGCTCCGAATAGGTATAGGCCGCGCACTGCAGGATAACTCCCTGGTGCTTTCCGGTCTCTGACATCTGATCCAGCAGCTGCTTTTTTACATAGCTGATAACAGCGTCCTTCTTTTTGGCCGAGGAAATGATGGATCCGACAGCCGGATCCCTGAGTCCCTCCTGTACATACAGCTTCTCCGGTACCTTTCCGGCACGAAGCGCTTCCTGAACCGCATTTCTGCCCTCGATAAGGCCTCTTTCCTCAGATGATGTCTTTTCCACTTTATCCATGTTCATACTCCGAAATCATCATTCCGATCCGATCATCGGTTGTTTGTAAATTGAAGAAGCTTTTGAACCAGTTCCTCCAGACGCTCTTCCTTTCCGGAAAGATACAGATAACCGATAAGAGCCTCCATTCCCGTAGCTTTCTTATACTCTGCCATAGTTGCATTTTTGGCTCTGGTATGGACGGAAGCATTCCTGCCCCTGTGATAGATATCTCTTTCTTCCCCGGAGAGTTCCGCTTCAATATAATCCATAAAAGCAGCCTGATTCACTGCAGAGACCACCGCTGTCACAAGTCCGTGGTATTTCTGCGACTGCATATTTGCCTTAAGGACATAATACTTCTTAACGTGGAGATCAAGCACGCTGTCCCCCAGAAAAGCCAGTGCAAGAGGCGAATAGGACGATACTCTCGGTTCTTTATCTATACCCTCTGCCATTTCACACCTTCCCTGGTATCCTTCAGCAGTATTCCCTTTTTCTCCAGCATATCGCGTATCTCATCGGCCCTTGCGAAGTTCTTCTCCTTCCGGGCCTTATTTCTTTCCTCGATCAGCGCTTCGATCTCATCGTCCAGCATGGCATCATTTTCCTCGAGAACGATAATTCCGAGTACATCGCCCAATGTAGTAAGCGTCGCAAGGATACCTGCCGCATCCGCCGCTGCCATGGTATCCCTGTTCTGGTTGGCATATTTTACTATCTCAAACATTACCGAGATCGCATCCGCAGTATTAAGATCGTCATCCATCGCAGCATCAAAGCGGTCCGTAAAATCCTGAAGAGCCTTTTCCGTATCTTCGCTCATCTCCGCGCCTTCAGCTCCGGCGCCACGGTCCCTGAGGTCCCGGGCCGCATTTCTTATTCTTGTAAGTCCCGAATTCGCCGCCTCCAGCAATGTATCCGCAAAATTAAGAGGACTGCGGTAATGCCCCGACAGCATAAAGAATCTTATTACCTGGGGATCGTATTTTTCGCAGATCTCGCGCACCGTAAAGAAATTGCCGAGAGACTTGGACATCTTCTCATTATCTATCTTCAGGAATCCGTTATGCATCCAGTAATTGGAAAATGTTGTCCCGTTTGCCGCCTCACTCTGGGCGATCTCATTTTCATGATGAGGGAAGATCAGGTCCTCACCTCCCGCATGAATATCCAGTGTGCCGCCGATATATTTCTTGGACATTACGGAGCATTCCAGATGCCAGCCCGGACGGCCCTTGCCCCAGGGTGACTCCCAGAAGGGTTCGCCCTCCTTCATGGGCTTCCAGAGTACAAAATCCAGCGGATCCTCCTTCTCGTCCTCACCGCTCACCTTGAGGGCATGAGCCTCATCACGGTGACCGCTTTCCAGATCATCTATATTCTTATGCGACAGCTTTCCGTAATCCGGGAAGCTTCTTGTACGGAAATAAACCGTCCCGTCAACAACATAGGCATGTCCCTTATCGATCAGGGTCCTGACCATCTCGATCATATCCGGGATCTCCTTCGTTGCCTGGGGATGGGTGGTTGCGGGGCGGACATTCAGCGCCTCCATATCCTTCTTGCACTCGGCTATATATCGTTCGGAGATCTCCAGGGAATCAACGCCCTCTTCCTGTGAACGGCGGATGATCTTGTCATCAACATCCGTAAAATTCGATACGTAGTTCACCTCATAGCCGCGGTACTCAAGATATCTCCGCAGCGTATCGAACACTATCATGGGCCTGGCATTTCCGATATGAATGAAATCATAAACCGTGGGACCGCATACATAGATCCCCGCCTTACCCGGAGTTACGGGTTTAAACTCTTCTTTCCTTCTTGTGAGTGTATTATAGATCTTCATAAATGAATCCTTTCTGATAAGCGCTAGATTCCGGCTCCGTCCGAAAACATGAACCTGTCCTCCAGCTCACTTACCGCCTGGGTGTTTTTATCTATCTGCTGACGGTCGATCTCTCTCTGCTCTTCAAGCAGTTTCAGAGTCTGCTTGAGAGTTTCGTTCTCATCCTTAAGCAGTTCAATGGCCATGACGATCGGGTCCGGCAGATCAACCTGGTTAAGATCAAGTCTCGGTATATGCACATCATCCTGCTTTGCGATACGTCCCGGGATGCCCACCACCGTGGAATTCGGCGGCACATCCCTTATCACCACGGAACCCGCACCGATCTTCGAATTCTGCCCGACAGTAATGGAGCCCAGCACCTTTGCGCCGGCGCTGACCATGACATTATCCTCCAGGGTAGGATGCCTCTTACCCTGTTCCTTACCCGTACCTCCCAGAGTAACTCCCTGGTAAAGCGTTACATTATTACCGATAACAGCCGTCTCACCTATCACAACCCCGTGACCGTGGTCGATGAAGAAGCCTTCGCCTATCGACGCACCCGGATGTATCTCGATGCCGGTCTTTCTCGCCGCCTTCTGAGATATCTTGCGGGCCTTGTAATATTCCCCCTTCAGGTAAAGCCGGTGTGCCTTGTGATAAGACCACATAGCCCAGAAGAAAGGATACAGCAGTGCTTCCTTATCACTATGAATGGAAGGATCCCTCTCCTTTATGACCTCTATCTGTTTTTTGTAGTATTCGGAAAATTTCATAACACCTGCTCCAAAGCTCTTTTTACAGATTCAATCATTCTAACACATTTCACTCCGTAAAGGAACAGGAAATTCTTCACATTGATCCCATGGCAGAATTCCGGATTATACCTGCAAAGGTAATAGGCCGGACATCCTCTTTCTACCCCATTGCAGACTACTTATTCCCGTTTCCTGCCTCACTTTCCACTTTTCCGGCAGGATTCTGTCACCTTCGAAATAAGCTTCGATCACACCATACTGAATTCTTCACAAATCTTCTTATATCGTACCTGCTCTTTTCCCTTGATGGCCTTGCCTGTATCATTCAATGTATGATGGATCACATCGGCGTCCTTTAAAAGCTCGTCAAAGGGTGCATCCTGTGCCAGCTTGTCATCATGATGGTATATGGCTGCGCAGATCATTTCCGTTTCTTCTTCATTCGTGAGTTTCAGTTCGGAAAGGATGCCCCTGGCCAGCTCCGCTCCCTTATGTGCATGGTCTTCATAGGCGCCGGTCTTATAAGCATGAAGATCATGCAGCATGGCAGCCATAGCCGCAAGCTCCGGATCGAATCCCCTTCGCTTTGCCAACATTGTAGCTGCCAGAGAAACTCCATACAAATGATTGACCGCACTGATCCGGTCATCCGCATCCGGCATCTCAGTCAGCATTCCATTCACATACTTCCTCAGTTCTTTTAATCTGCTCATAGCTGCTTTTCCTTTCGTTCTGAAATATTAAGTGGTTATTTACCAACTCATGGTGATATTAATAAAAATCCCGAAATGATTTTCATCACACTATGATCCGGACAAACGGGCAACTCACAGCATAAAAAAGCAAGTTTTTTACCCTCCGTCAAACTATCCGGGGCGAAAAATGGATGCAGGTAATATAGCATCGATAAACCAGGAAATATTACCTGCAACCGATGAATCCTGGTTAAAAAAGCGGATTCAGAGGTAATATAGCATCGAAAAAAGAGGAAATATTACCTACGACCTGAGGGCAAGATATATTTCGAGTCCGACATCATCGATTATTATTAAAATATAAGTTCATCATACAGAGCACGTAAATCGGATGTACGTTTTTCAACTATGAATTATAAAATAGCCTATTAAGTTCATCCGGTTCCACATGACAGAGATAATAACCGATCTTCACACCTGCAGCTTCTGCCTCATCCATGGCACATCCAAACTCCGGATGCATCTTTCTGTATTCTTTACATGAACGATCTCTTTTTGTCCTGCCATCTCTACCTCGGCCACGAAACGATTGGGTCGCGTCAGCAATGCAGCGCGCTGAATATTATCGTATTTCATAGCCGCATCCTTCTTTTACCGGTCCGTCAACTCCCGACTCATATCTTGCACGGAATTCCATATTGATCTCGCGGATCTCTTTCTTCCCATCAATGTATTCCCGGTACATTTCCGCAAGTCCGGCCATACAGCCGTCACAGGACCCGTTGATATTACCGATTGATTCTTCAACAATCCGCTCGCGTTCTTCCCGCGTGGTCTCACTTATCAGATAGCCCATACATTTATCACCTCAAATCCCTTGTAAGATCCTTCTCCGGATCAGCAAAATACTCAGCCTGTACAAGTCTCTCGCAAGCCGCATATCCTTTGATCTTTTTGATGACCTTGCGACCCTGCACTTATAAAAGTATTCACCTGAAATATCCTGAACCTCCGGACTGGCAGCCAGATAGACAGCCGTGCGGGCTCCTTCTGCCGGCGTTAAGAAAAATGGTTTCAAAAGACCTGTAACCGTCTTACCGAAGCCTGTGTTCCTGTCGATCCCAATATTGGTCGCCACTGCCCCGGGATGACAGCAGTTCACTGTGATTCCCTGATCGGCAACACGTCTTGACAGTTCCCTCGTAAAAAGGACATTTGCCAGTTTGCTCTGTGAATAAGCGGTGACTACATTAAAATGTTTCGTCAGGTTGATGTCCTTGAAATGAATTCTCCCTGTCTTATGTGCTCCGGAGGCAACATTAACAATCCGGGATCCTTCTCTCATCAACGGGAGAATACCCATGGTAAGAAGAAAGTGCCCAATATGATTCACACCGAACTGTCGCTCCAGCCCTTCCTTTGTCACCTGACGGTCAAGAGAGATAAAACCGGCATTATTCACCAGAATATCGATCCTGTCATATTTCCGCCGAACCTCACGTACAAATGAACGGATGGAGGCATAGTCTCCAAGATCGCATAGAATCAGGTCCAGGCTGCGATCCTTCTTCTCCGATAGTTCTTCATATGCCTCCTGTCCCCGTACCTCATCACGACAAAGCATGATCACCATAGCCCCCATATCGCTGAGCGCCTCTACGGCAGCTCTTCCCATACCGGAATTTGCGCCGGTAACGATTGCTGTTTTTCCTGATAGTATTTTTCTATCTCCCATATTGCGACTCCCCCCTTAATGCGGCTGCCAGAACATGTCATCAAACACGTTTACCCTTCATTCCGGTGAAACAGTCGATTCTTCGATCAAAGTGTTCCATTATTCAGCCCGGAAATAAGCAACATACATCCATCGAACCATTAGATGCTCTTTATCGTTCATTATACCATCCCCGTATCCCATACGAAACAGAAATGATCATCCCCAAAAAGGAATTTACCATTATACCAGCGTATAATACCCCCTCACAGGCTGGCGGATCAGCGCCCTTCGTTCCAGGGACAGAAGCAGGGACAAGATATCCTGAAGGTTTCCGTCCCCATCCTTTAATAGCTCATCTAACAGCTCATCCACATGCACAGGAACCAACGACAGCTTAGACAGGATCTGCTGCTCCTCCTTAGTCAGTATCCCCTTGTCCTGTCCTGTTCCTTTTTGACCGGCCGCCCTGCTTCTCTTACTTTGCTTCAGGTTCACCCCAAGATCCTCCAGGATATCCGATATTTCCATTACACACATGGCTCCCTGACGGATCAGATTATTGGTCCCTTCACAAAGAGGATCTCCCAGGCGTCCCGGAACTGCATAGACACTGCGTCCCTGTTCCAAAGCCGCATCTGCGGTGATGAGTGACCCGGATCTTTTCCGGGCTTCTACAACAAGGAGCCCTTCCGAAAGCCCGCTGATGATCCGGTTACGCAGCGGAAACTGGATCGCCAGCGGAGCCACTCCCGGAGCATATTCCGACAGTACCAGCTGTGATTCACACATTTCACTATATATTCCATAGTTTCTCCGGGGATAACAAATGTCGATTCCTCCTCCCAAAACGCCTATCGTGGCACCGCCGGACCGAATGGCACTCTTATGTGCTTCCGCATCGATCCCAGCTGCAAGGCCACTGACGATGACGATCCCCGCTGATGCAAGACCGGACACAAATCTTCCGGCTACCTCCTTTCCATACAGACTTGGAGTCCGTGTGCCCACCACACCGATACAGAGGGTATCCGAAAGCAATTCTATCCTTCCGCGGTAAAAAAGGGTGACCGGAGGATCCGGAATGTTACGCAGCAGTTCCGGATATTCCGGATCCACAGGAGTCAGGAAAGGAAAACCGCGTTTCAGATAATTCTCCGCAAGTCTCAGCACCGCCTCTTCTCTTCTCGTATTGATGATTTCTTCCATGGTCTCCTGCTTCAGCTGCCCGTCTGCCACCAAGGCCATCAGTTCTGATTCCGGTGCCTGAAGGAGCTGTTTTGCCGAACCGGACAGCTCCAGCAGTTTTTGCCGCATCACAGGGCTGAGAGTCCGAAGACCTCCCAGCCAGAGAAACGCATCTCTCTCTTCGATCATATGCCCTCACCGCCTTCCTCTCCGGAAAGTCCGCCATTCCGGAAGAACAGGGCCTCAGTAAGATCTTTGCAGGAGATTTCTTCTCTTCCGGCCAGATCAGCGACCGTCCGCGCCAGCCGGAGCACCCTGAAATAGCCTCTTGCAGAAAGTACACCCTTCCGGTATTCCTGCTGCAGAAGCTCGGACTCTTCCCTGCCGAGGCGTATATAATCCAGCAGCCTGGCCTGTGGAACCGACGAATTGAAACGAAACGCTTCTCCTTCATATCTGGAAAGCTGCCTTGCTCTGGCTTCCTCGATCCTTGCACGTACTGCGTCGCTGTCCTCCCCTTCCTTCTGACTAAGGAGCTCCTCCATCCCCACCGGACGCACCTCGATCCGGATATCGATCCGGTCCATGATGGGATGGCTGATCCGGTTCCTGTAATCCATGATCTGCCGTTCCGTACAGTGACAGCGGCTGCGATCCGGATAGAACCCGCAGGGACAGTTATTCCGGGCTGCCACCAGCATGAAACGGGCCGGAAAACGGTAGGACGCCCGAACACGGGATACCGTCACCTCCTGATCCTCCATAGGCGCCCGGAGAGATTCGATCACTCCCCGGCCGAACTCCGGAAACTCATCCAGAAAAAGAACCCCGCAGCTGGCAAGACTCACCTCTCCGGGTTTGGGTATCGCGCCTCCCCCTATCAATGCCGAGGTGGATACATTTGAATTGGGGCTTCTGAAGGGCCGTGTTCTGATGAGTCCTCCTCCGGGAGGAAGCAGACCCGCAACACTGTAGATCTTTGTCAGCTCCAGCTGTTCCTCATAGGTCATGGGCGGCATGATACCGGGCAGACACTTTGCCAGCAGTGACTTGCCTGCGCCCGCAGCTCCGGCGAGGATGATATTATGAAAGCCCGCCACCGCGATCTCCATACCCCGCTTCATCACCTTCTGTCCCCGTATCTCGGACATGTCATATATAACTGTCCGTTCACCTGTTCCGGACTCATGAAAGGAATATTTACGCAGACTCACCTCTCCCGAAAAGAAGGCGATCAGTTCATACAGCTGGGATACCCCATATACCTCCACTCCCTCTATACAGGAGGCTTCTTCGGCGTTTTCGCAGGGGACAACCAGCTTCCTTATTCCCTTCTTCGCCGCAAAATGAGCAACGGGAAGAACACCGGGAATGCCACGGACACTGCCGTCCAGCCCCAGCTCACCAAGGAAAAGATATTCATCCATACCATCGTTGGAAATGATCTCCATCGAACACAGCAGTGCAACGGCTATGGCCAGATCATATCCGGCGCCTTCCTTGCGTATGTCCGCAGGAGAAAGACTCACGGTGATCCGCCTGGGCGGAAGACCGTAACCTGAATTCTTGAGTGCGGTACGCACCCTGTCGCCTGCCTCACGAACGGAGGAGGCAAGATATCCTACCATGGAAAGACCCGGCAGTCCGTTTCCGATATCCGATTCCACGGATACGAGCATGCCGTCTATCCCCAGAGGACAACCGCTTTTAATGATACTGTACATACATGGCTCCTTTCGCCTCTTCGGGAGTATGTACAGCTGAAGTATGTAAACAGCCGGCCTTAGGCCGGCTGAATTCAACCGGTTAATGCTTTTTCATCACTTCTGTCCTGTTTTCGCTGCTGCACCTTCTTTTCGATAAACCTGAAAAGGAAGTACATGGCAACGGCACTGAGACTTCCTGTGAAGACCGCAACTATAACATCCGTTGGATAATGAACTCCAAGATATATCCTGGAAAAAGGTGTAAGAACAGCTATTACCGAAATAACGATTTTAGGCCATAATATACTGCATCCGAAAAGGAACGCAGTCGCGACAGCAAATGCGCATGCCGTATGTCCCGAAGGAAATGAAGTATCACTTTCCGGATTCCCGACCCGCTGCAGGCCAGAAATAACCTCATAGGGTCTGACTCTGCCCACAATGCTCTTGAGCGTAACATTATTTACCAGAAAGCTGAAGGCTAATGACATACTGGATATGATGCCCAGCCGGCGCGTCTTTTTCGGTATCAAAAGCGCCAGGCACAGCACGATCCAGAATATGCCTTTATAACCCAGGAATGAAATCACCTTCATTATAGGAGTAAGCCAGTCTGTTCTTATATGCTCCTGGAAATACAAGAGGACATCCTCATCCCATGCCACTATCGCATCGATCATATTCTATACCTCTTTATTACTTTTTCAGCACATTACAAACAAAGCATGATCTGCATATCATAATTTCGGAAGCATAAGCTGTTCTGCCTCCGGATCATCAATATGTGAAATAAACCAGTTCATCCGCCGCAGGACTGGTCTTTGCAACACTGGTCGCATATATCACGGGACCTTCACCCTGGAATTCGGGATAATACTCCTTTTTTATCTCACCTTCAACCATTACCCATTCACGGTCTGTCAGACTGGCCGCTCCACCATAGTATGTTTTAAAGCCTACAAAGGCTATATCGGCAGCACAGCAGGTCATGGCAAATCTTCCGGGGACAAAAGCCTTCGGGCCATAGGAGGGCGGCCGATGTACCTGTGCCTTGAAATGTATGGTCTTACCCACATATTTGTCCGGATCATCTGCCGCATCGGCATAAAAAAGCCCGAAATCCTCTTCACCGAGTTCAATCCTCGGACCTGAGGTGTCAAAGGGAAGCTCCACTTCCTCATCCCCGCCGTTCATCATTTCACCCTTATCATCCTCAAAAATGATCTGGGCACGCCGGTTCACCGCGCGGATACTCCTGCGGTATTCGGCCATACGTGTGTCTTTGGTACAACGGTTAAAGATGATCATATCCGCATTGCGAAGCTGATCCATCATAACCTTCTTCATGTTGTTTACATAGAGATCAAAGGTTGTGGCATCCACAAATGAGATCACCTGGACCACTGTCCAGCCCTTGGGCACACGGATCCGGAACAGCTTATCCAGTTCCCACATTCCGTTATACTCGATCATGACATTTTCGGGCTCATATTTTTTGGAAAGCTCAAGAAGATGATCGGTACTGAGCGTCTCCTCCGTGATCATTTCGGGGAAGATATTCTTCTTGCGGAGTACATCGAAATCATATTCCTCCTCGCCGTCCTCACAGATCAGGAAGAGTGTCTTCTGTCCCTCCGTAAAATCCTGTTTAAGCAGGGTGTCCTTTGCAAATGTAGTCTTTCCGCTTCCGAGAAACCCCATAAAAAGATATACGGGTATCTCCTTTGGTTCATTCTTATTCATTACGTCACGCCTCTCAGATTCCGAACAGTTCCGCTATGGCAGCTTCCTTAAGCTCACTTCCGATAACACAGAGCTTGCCTGTGTATTCCGCCGAGCTTTCCCGTATCTCAAATTCACCGGGAACAAGGTCAAACTCCATCCATTTCTGTTCCTTATCGGGTACGATACCCTTGGCTCTCAGAATGATACCATAGGGATTATCGTCCTCCCGGGAGAGCTTTACAAGAATGTCATTCAGCTCATCCCTGCCGTAACGGCGGGCAGTCTCCTTACCCCAGCTGGTAAAGATCTCATCCGCATCATGTCCGTGATGGTGGTGGCCGCAGCTGCAGACACCATTTTCGTCATAATGATGGTGATGATGCTCATGTTCATCATCGTCATGATCGTGGTGATGGTGCTCGTGTTCATCCTCGTCATGATCATGGTGGTGATGATGGTGGTGATGATGATGCTCTTCATCATCCACTGCGGGATCATATTTGAAATTCTTCATGATATCTTCAACATTTGTGGAATGTTCCATAGCCTCCAGTATCTGGGCACCGGAAATATCATCCCATGCGGTGGTGATGACCCTGGCCTCTGCATTATGCCTGCGGATCTCCTCAGCCGCCTGAAGCAGCTTCTCTTCTGCAACGTTCTGGGTTCTTGAAAGAACCACTGTTCCCGCAGCCTCGATCTGGTTAAGGAAGAATTCACCGAAATTCTTCATATACACCTTAGCCTTGGTAACATCCACAACAGTCGTTGCGGTATTAAGCTCGATATCCACGGTCTCCGCTGCCTTCTGGATAGCCTTGATAACATCGGAAAGCTTGCCTACGCCCGAAGGTTCAATGATTATCCGGTCTGGATGGTACTGCTCAACCACCTGTTTCAAAGCTTCGCCGAAATCTCCCACAAGAGAGCAGCAGATACATCCGGAATTCAGCTCATTTACCTGAATACCTGCATTCTTCATAAAATCGCCGTCCACGCCGATCTCACCGAATTCGTTCTCGATCAGGACAAGCTGCTCACCCTTAAATGCTTCATTGATAAGTTTCTTGATAAGTGTCGTCTTTCCGGCACCTAAAAATCCGGAAATAATATCTATCTTTGCCACGATGGCGCCTCCATATTGCTTTTTTAACTCTGCTTTTCTTCTGTATATTTTACTTTAGTCTATTTTACTTCTGTACTCTTCACTTCAGCCTTTTTTTCTTCAGCCTTCTTTACTTCAGCCTTCTTTACTTCAGCCTTTTTTACTTCAGTCTTCTTTACTTCAGCCCTTTTAACTTCAGTCTTCTTTGCTTCTTCCTTTTTTGCTGCTGTCCTGCGTGTCACGGTCTTCTTAAATATCGAAATGGACAGACCCGGAACCGTAACGGTGATATAATCCGTTCTTCCGTCAACCTTACCCGGTCTGGAATCCTTTGCAGTCTTGTTGTTGCTCCCCTCACCTCCGTACTTTGCGGCATCGCTTGAGAATATCTCCTTCCAACGCCCCTCCGAAGGAACCGCAAGTTTGTAATTCTTATGGGTGACCGGAGTAAAGTTGCAGATCACAACAAGCGTATCCTTCTCATCCCTGCCATGGCGTTCAAATGACAGAAGCGAGCGGTTCGCATCTGTTTCATTTATCCATGCGAAGCCGTCCGGAGTATGATCCTTTTCATAAAGGGCAGGTTCGGACTGATACAGCTTATTCAGTGCCTTCATGTAATCCTGTACACAGGTATGCGCATCAAATTCAAAGAGCGACCAGTCAAGCTCATCGGATTCATTAAACTCCTTGAACTGTGCAAATTCTTGACCCATAAAGAGCAGCTTCTTGCCGGGGTGCGTCATCATATAGCCAAAGGCAGTCCTGAGATTGGAGAATTTATCCTCGTAACCTCCGGGCATTTTCTCGATCATGGAACCCTTCTCATGCACAACCTCATCATGCGAAAGGACAAGTATGAACCTCTCACTGAAGGCATACATCATGCTGAATGTAAGATCATTATGATGATATTTCCTGTAAAGCGGATCCAGCTTCATATACCGCAGGAAATCATTCATCCAGCCCATGTTCCATTTATAATCGAAGCCCAGTCCTCCATCAGCCACAGGATGGGTGATCATAGGCCATGCAGTAGACTCCTCGGCGATCATCATAACGCCGGGATAACGCTCAGCCATGATATTATTCACCTCTTTGATAAAGGCGATGGCTTCAAGGTTCTCATTTCCACCGAATTTATTCGGTTTCCACTGTCCGGGACCGCGTCCGTAATCCAGATAAAGCATGGATGCCACCGCATCCATACGGATTCCGTCAACATGGTATTTGTCCGCCCAGTAAAGCGCGTTGGCAGTCAGGAAATTCCTTACCTCATTACGGTTATAATCAAAGATCCATGTTCCCCAGTGAGGATGCTCGCCGCGGGTCGGATCGGCACTCTCGTAAAGCGGTGTACCGTCAAAACGTCCGAGTCCGTGATCATCCTTCGGGAAATGTGCCGGCACCCAGTCAATAATAACACCGATGCCCTGCACATGCATATAATCCACAAAACCCATAAAATCAGCAGGTGATCCGTAACGGGACGTGGGGGCATAATATCCGGTTATCTGATAACCCCAGGAAGGATCGTAGGGATGCTCCATTACGGGCATAAGCTCCACGTAATTATATCCCATTTCCTTCATGTAATCGGCAAGGGCAAGAGCTATCTCCTTGTAATTATAAAACTCGCGTCCGTCCTTCGGCCTTCTCCAGGAACCGAGATGAACCTCATAAATATTCATCGGTTTTTCATCCTGAGCGGCCTTGTCACGTGCGGCCATCCATTTTCCGTCCTGCCAGGTATATGAAAGATCCGCCACACGGGATGCATTTGCCGGACGCAGCTCGGCTGTAAAGGCATAGGGATCGCTCTTCATAAATACCTGTCCCGTCTTGGAACGGATCTCATATTTATAGATCTCACCAAGGAAATCTCCGGGAACGAAGAGTTCGAATATACCTGAATAATCCAGCTTTCTCATGGGATATCTGCGGCCGTCCCAATTATTGAAATTACCGACAACCGAAACTCTCTCCGCATTGGGTGCCCAAACCGCAAAAAGGGTTCCCGGCACTCCGTCGACAACCATGGGGTGAGCTCCCAATTTTTCATATATCTCGTAATGCTCGCCCTCGTTAAAGCGGCTGATGTCGATCGGATCTATAACAGGTTCAAAGAGATAAGGATCTATAAAGCACTCCTCGTGTCCGTCAGCAAATTTGGCCTTTACCTCATAGTTAAAACTCCTGGTATCCTTCAGCATGATGGAAAAGAATCCTTCAACACGGTCAGAAACAAGAGTGATCCATTTTTTGGTTTCAAGATTGCGTACTTTGACTATCTTTGCATCCGGCAGATATACATTGATATATAAATCATCTATACATTCATGCATGCCAAGTATATGGTGGGGGTTGTCATGCTTTGCTGTAACGAGCGCATCCACCTCCATCCAGTTTATTGCAAATACGGCCTTTCTTTTCATATACTGACCCTGTTCCTTCCCGTAGCCGGTCCCTCTTGCTTCTCTGACTACACTCTTCCCTTTTTTCAAAAATCAACCCAGCTTTACAGCCCCTCATTCTCTTTGCTGTCATGACAGGCTGTGAATAAAAATACCGCTTCTCAGCTTTGGTTCAAACCATGTGGATTTCGGCGGCATGAGCATACCGGCATCCGCTACATCGAAAAGCTCCCTAATGGATGTAGGATACATGGAAAAGGCAATGACCGAATCCTCGGCCACTCTTTTTTCAAGGCCCTCAAGGCCCCTGATACCGCCTACGAAATCTATACGGTTATCAGTTCTCGGATCATCTATGCCGAATACCGGCTGAAGTACATATTTCTGCAGCAGTGATACATCAAGTCCATCCACGGGATCATCCGAGAGATAATCATTTGCAAATGTAAACCTGTACCACTGACCCGGCAGATATACACCCACTGTGCCCTTTTTATCCGGCTGTACGGGTGTTTCGGATACCTCAACCTTTCCAAGCTCACCAAGCTTTTCAAGAAGCTTTCCGGCGTTCCATCCGTTCCAGTCCTTTACGACCCTGTTATAGGGCAGTATGGCAAGCTCGCTGTCCGGAAAAAGAACGGAAAGGAAGAAGTTGAATTCCTCTTTACCATTATAGTCCGGATGCTCCGCACGTCTCTTCTTCCCCACCTTAACTGCGGAAGCCGCACGGTGGTGTCCGTCTGCGATATATATCTGACTGATCTCCGCGAACTCTCTTTCTATTGCCCTGATATCCTCGGGATCATCTATGATCCATACCCTGTGGGTAACCCCGTCGGGCGCCGTAAAATCATAAACCGGTTCTTCATCCTGCTGTATGCAGCGGATGATAACGCTTATCTCCGGCTGTTCCCTGTAGGCAAGAAAGATAGGGCCCGTCTGGGCATCACAGGTATCGATATGCCTGATACGGTCCAGTTCCTTTTCTTCCCTTGTATTCTCATGTTTTTTTATTACGCCGGTCTCGTAATCATCTATGGAGGCGCAGCCCACAAGGCCTGTCTGCGAACGGCCGTCCATCACAAGCTCGTAGATATAATATGCGGGAGCATCCTCTTTTACATATGTGCCGTCCTTAAGGCTCTCATCAAGGAGTCTTTTGGCGGTGGCATATGCTTCATCACTGTACATATCAAAATCATCGGGATGCTGGGTCTCGGGGCGGTCGATCCGAAGAAATGATCTCGGCTCCCTCTCAACCTCTTCCTTTGCTTCCTTACGGTTATATACATCATATGGTAACGCGGCAACCGCATCTACCAGCTCCCGTGCCGGCCGGTATGCCGCAAATGGTCTGATCACAGCCATGGAATGATCCTCCGAAATATAAAGATAACAAGGGGCCGGTCTAACCCCGGCCCCCTCGTCGTCATTCTCCCCGAATGTAAGCTACAGCGTCGTTAAGCGACTTCTTGAAATCTTCATCCGAAGAATTATTGAACACAAACAACTCCGGAATATTCCCGGGCTTATGGAAATTCTGGGTAGCAATATACTCATCCCAATGCTCCAGTTTCCATACGTCTCTGTCGGAATTCCGCTTGATCATCCTCTGGTGTGCAACCTCAACATCCGTATGAACCCAGATCACGCAGAGCTCAGCATTCTTCTCCTCCAGCTTATGGCGGAGACGATCCAGATAATCATCATCACGTATCTCATCCGTGAATGGAGCATTTATCAGCACCGTATCATTATAATCAAGCGCGTCAAATGCAAGGTCAAGCACCGCATAGTATTCATAGTCGCGGATCTCTCTCTGGAAGAAATCGGATGAGCGGTTATACTCCTCGCCCGCTACCTTGAAAATCTGCTTTGAAAGCACGATCAGGGTATCCTTATCCAGATATACACAATTGGTAAGAGCCTGTGCCAGCTTCTTTGAAATAAATGTCTTTCCACATGCCGGTGGAGAGGTTACTAGAATCAATTTTTTCTTTTTCATGGTGGGTCAAAATACCTTTCTCGTGTTTTTATCACATACCTACGGGACATTATAACCTATTTTATAAAAAAATGGTACTGTTTTTTTTTAGTTTTCTCAAAAATACAACCCGCCGGATGGCGGGTTGTACCTGTTTTTATTCCGGTACGGCAGATTTCAGTCTTCCCTGGCTGAAATATAGCCCTTTGCAGTAAGCAGTTCTGCAGAAAGAACGGCTCCTCCGGCAGCACCGCGGACCGTATTGTGGGAAAGTCCCACGAACTTATAATCAAAAATGGTATCCTCACGAAGACGTCCCATGGAAACGCCCATGCCATTTTCAAAATCCACATCCAGCTTTACCTGCGGACGGTTATCATCCTCCAGATACTGGATGAACTGCTTCGGCGCCGAAGGAAGTCCCAGCTCCTGAGGCTCTCCCTTAAAGCTTCTCCAGGCCTCGATGATCTGCTCCTTCGTCGGCTTCTTCTTAAAGTTTACGAATACGGTAGCCGTATGCCCGTTAAGTACGGGGACACGTATGCACTGACTGGTGATCTTCGGACCGTTCTCACATTTCTTTATCACACCATCCTCAACCTTACCCCAGATCCTGAGGGGCTCCTGCTCGCTCTTTTCTTCTTCGCCGCCGATGTAGGGGATGATATTTCCTTCCATCTCGGGCCAGTCCTTAAAGGTCTTTCCCGCTCCGGAAATAGCCTGGTATGTGGATACCACAACCTCCTGGGGCTCGAACTCCTTAAGTGCGAAAAGTGCCGGTGCATAACTCTGGATGGAGCAGTTCGGTTTTACGGCAATAAAGCCCTTCTTTGTTCCGAGGCGCTCTCTCTGGAATCTGATAACTTCATAATGCTCGGGATTCAGTTCCGGCACTACCATGGGGACATCCGGGGTCCAGCGATGTGCACTGTTATTTGAGACAACGGGGGTCTCGGTCTTTGCGTAAGCTTCCTCAATGGCCCTGATCTCGTCCTTGGTCATATCAACCGCGCTGAAGACAAAGTCAACCGTTGCGGCAACCTTCTCAACCTCATTCACATTATATAATACAAGATCCTTTACCGCTTCCGGGATCGGAGTATCCATCTTCCAGCGTCCCTCCACCGCTTCGGCATAGGTCTTGCCCGCGCTTCGGGGAGACGCCGCAACTGTTACAACCTCGTACCAGGGATGATCTTCAAGCAGTGAAATGAACCTTTGTCCTACCATACCGGTAGCACCAAGTATACCGACTCTCAGCTTCTTATCCATATTTCCTGTTCTCCTTTTCGCTCAGTTTTCCGGGGATCTTACGGCTAGTCTCCGTTCCCAGGATTGAGCGTATTGTATCTCATTTTGTGTCATCATGCAAATTGATCATTTTGAATGATACGTTCAAATTATTTGATCACTCTGACACGAACAACTCCGTCGATAGCCGCGATCTCATCAGCAACTTCCTGATCGGCAGCTACGTTGATGTCAAGAATGGTATAGGCATACTCTCCTCTGGACTTGCTTACCATTTCAGACACATTCACACCCTTGGATGCGAACAGTCCGGTGAACTGTGTGAGCATGTTCGGGATATTCTTATGGCATACCGTAAGACGGCCTGCATCCTGACATATACCTGCCTCGCATGCGGGATAGTTTACGGAGTTCTTTACATTACCGTTCTCGATAAAGTCCTTGATTTCCTTAACTGCCATAACAGCGCAGTTATCTTCGGACTCTTCCGTGGAAGCTCCCAGATGCGGAGTAACGATAACATTCTTCTTTCCCGCAACCGTCGGATTTGCAAAGTCGGTTACGTACTTTGCGATCCTGCCGGACTCAATGCCCGCAAGAACCGCAGCCTCATCACACAGGATATCTCTTGCAAAGTTAAGTATAACAACGCCGTCCTTCATCTGACTGATGGCTTCGGCATTGATCATTCCCTTTGTGGAATCAAGAAGCGGTACATGGATAGTGATATAATCGCAGGTGCTGAAGATATCATTTACATTTGTGATATGCTTTACGGAACGGGAAAGGCCCCATGCCGCATCAACTGATACAAAGGGATCGTAACCGTATACATCCATGCCGAGACGTACGCCGACATTTGCGACCTTCGCACCGATAGCACCCAGACCGATAACGCCAAGCTTCTTACCGAGGATCTCGGTACCGGCGAAGTTCTTTTTCTCCTTTTCGGCTGTCTTTGCGATGTTCTCATCAGCCGCATTGGCTGTAACCCAGTTGGCACCGCCGATGATATCCCTTGCTGCCATGAGCATTCCTGCGACTACCAGTTCCTTGACGCCGTTTGCATTGGCACCGGGTGTATTGAATACAACGATCCCCTGCTCTGCACATTTGTCAAGAGGGATATTATTTACGCCTGCACCTGCACGCGCTACCGCAAGGAGCTTATCGGAAAGCTCCATTTCATGCATGGATGCACTTCGGACAAGTATTGCCTCAGCATCGGCATCATCGGTTACCGTATAGTTCTCTCCCAGAAGTTCAAGCCCGCAGGCTGCAATGGGGTTTAAGCATTTTACCTTTGTCATTTCTTTGTTCTCCTTAATCAATTCCCGGAATCCTATGCATTCTCTTCTTCAAATTTCTTCATGAACTCAACCAGCTTCTCCACGCCTTCGATGGGCATTGCGTTGTAGATGGAGGCACGCATGCCGCCTACCGAACGATGTCCCTTGAGGTTTACAAAGCCTGCAGCCGTAGCTTCCTTAACGAACTTTGCGTCGAGCTCATCATTTCCGGTAACGAAGGGAACATTCATGAGTGAACGGTCCTTCTTTACTACAGTACCCTTGAACAGCTTGCTCTGATCAAGGAAATCATAAAGGATCTTAGCCTTCTTCTCATTGTGCTGCTTCATTGCCTTAAGGCCGCCCATATCCTTAACCCACTTGAATACAAGGCCGCAGATATAGATACCGTAGCACGGAGGTGTATTGTACAGAGACTCCGCATCGGCCTGTGTCTTGTACTTCAGCATGGTAGGTACAAACTCCGGAAGGTCATCACGGATAAGATCCTCACGGATGATAACAACTACAACGCCTGCAGGTCCTACGTTCTTCTGAACACCGAAGTAGATAAGGCCGTAATCGGATACATTTACCGGCTGTGAAAGGATGTCGGAGGACATATCCGCTACAAGGATCTTGCCCTTTGTATTCGGAAGCTCATGGTAAGCTGTTCCGTAAATTGTATTGTTATGGCAGATGTATACGTAATCTGCGTCGTCATCGATGGGAAGATCAGAGCAATCCGGAATGTAGGAGAATGTCTTATCCTCGGAGGATGCGATCGCTACAGCCTTGCCGTATTTCTTGCCTTCCTGATAAGCCTTCTTTGCCCACTGGCCTGTGATGATATAATCAGCCACACCGTTCTTCATCAGGTTCATGGGAACTGCCGCGAACTGCTGTGAAGCGCCGCCCTGAAGGAAAAGAACCTTGTAGTTGTCCGGGATTTCCATAAGGTCACGGAGATCCTGCTCTGCTTCCTTGATGATGTTGTCATACACCTTGGAGCGGTGGCTCATTTCCATAACGCTCATACCGCTGCCTTTGTAATCCATCATCTCTTCTGCTGCCTGCTTCAGTACTACCTCGGGAAGTACGGAAGGTCCTGCGGAAAAATTGTACACTCTTGCCATTTTTATATGTCCTCCATATTTTATTCACATTATGATTTCGGGATTTACGGCTTCTGTCATTTTGCTGTGCAAAATGACTTCGCCATTCGTGTTCGGCGGGTCAGGTAAGGTCTCGTCGCATCGCACGGACCTTTTGACCCTATCATCATATTACTTATTGAGCTCGGCTTCGCTGGCGAAACAGGTCTCGATAGCAGCTCCCGGAGCAACCATGGGCCATACCTTGTCATCCATACCGATCTGGCAGTCGATAACCTGCGGTCCCTTGCCCTTCAGTGCTGCTGCAAGAGCCTTTTCGAACTCCTCCACTGTAGTAACGGTATAAGCCGTAGCGCCGAGTCCTTCGGATACCTTCTGGAAGTTTACCTTATCATTCAGCATTGTATTTGAATAACGCTTGCCGTAGAAAAGTGTCTGCCACTGGCGTACCATTCCGAGAACGTGGTTATTGATGATTATTTCAATAACATGGATATCCTCACGGGACGCGGTGGCCAGCTCCTGAAGGTTCATGCGGAAGCAGCCGTCACCCGCTATATTGATGACCGTCTTTGTGGGCTGTCCAGTCTTGGCTCCGATAGCCGCGCCAAGGCCGTAGCCCATGGTGCCCAGTCCGCCGGAGGAAAGGAACTGACGGGGTTTTGCATAGTTATAATACTGCGCCGCCCACATCTGATGCTGTCCGACATCCGTGGTGATGATGGCCTTACCCTTTGTGGCATTATAGATCCTGCTGATGATGGCCGGACCCGTAAGATGCTCCATGTCATATTCCATCGGATAATCCTTAACGAGGGTGCGGATCTCCTTCATCCATGCAGTCTTTTTGGAAGGTGTAAGCTCTGCATTTAATCTCTTCAGGATCTCCTTTGCATCACCGATAACGGAAGCATCGGCGATAATATTCTTATTTATCTCAGCCGCATCGATATCAATGTGGAGTATCTTTGCACCGCTTGCAAATTTTGCGGCATTACCGATAACACGGTCGGAGAATCTTGCTCCGACAACTATAAGCAGATCTGCCTTGTTAACGCCGTAATTGGATGCCTTGGTACCGTGCATTCCGATCATTCCCGTATATCTGCTGTTGGTGCCGTCAAACGCCCCCTTACCCATCAGCGTATCGCATACCGGCGCATCGATCTTATCCACGAATTCCTTAAGCTCGGCCGAGGCCCCGGCTATGGTAGCGCCGCCGCCCACCAGAACAAAGGGACATTTGGAAGCCCTGATCATGGATAAAGCGGTTGCGATATCCTCATCACGTATGGTATCCGTTACCTTCTTAATGGCTGCAGGCTTCTTTGGCGTAAAATCAGCCTTTGCCGCAGTTACGTCCTTTGTGATATCCACAAGCACCGGTCCGGGACGTCCGCTCTTTGCGATGGTAAAGGCACGGCGGATGGTATCCGCAAGCACATGTATATCCTTTACGATAAAACTATGCTTAGTGATAGGCATTACAACGCCTGCAATGTCTATCTCCTGGAAGCTGTCCTTACCAAGCATGGCCACGCCTACATTTGCTGTAATGGCAACAATGGGGACCGAATCCATATAGGCTGTTGCGATACCCGTAACAAGATTTGTAGCGCCGGGTCCGCTGGTGGCCATACAGACGCCAACCTTGCCTGTAGCTCTGGCATAGCCGTCCGCAGCATGGGCGGCACCCTGCTCATGGCTTGTCAAAATGTGCCGGATCTCATTCGAATGCTTGTAGAGTTCGTCATAGATATTCAGTATGGTCCCTCCCGGATAGCCGAATACCGTGTCAACGCCCTGTTCCTTAAGGCATTCGATAACGATTTCTGAACCTGTAAGTTGTTTCATATATCATCCTCCCGCAATCCCCGGATCATTTCGAAAACATGAAAGATCCATTAAACTGCTCAAACCGTTCATCTCCCGCGAAATACGCAGGATTTGCTGAATAGTTACTATATCACTAAACTATTTTTGTGGCAAGCCTTGATTTTACTGTTTTGTCGGGATCTCAAGGATCGCTCCTCTGTTTCCGCTGGTGACCATGGACGCATATCTTGCAAGATATCCTGTGGTTACCTTGGGCTCACGGGGCGTCCATGCCGCCTTGCGTCTTGCAAGTTCCTCATCACTTACCTTAAGGGTGATGGAATAATTATTGATATCTATCTCTATCATATCACCCTCTTCCACCAGAGCGATGGGGCCTCCTACCGCTGCCTCGGGTGATACATGTCCGATGGAGGCTCCGCGGCTTGCCCCCGAGAAACGTCCGTCTGTGATAAGAGCTACCGTCGATCCGAGTCCCATGCCTGCGATGGCAGAGGTGGGATTCAGCATCTCGCGCATACCCGGGCCGCCCTTGGGTCCTTCGTAACGGATAACGACCACATCTCCTTCAACGATCTTTCCGCCGAGGATGGCTGCAATGGCATCCTCTTCGGAATCAAATACCCTTGCAGGTCCTTCGTGCTTCAGCATCTCGGGGACTACGGCCGAACGCTTAACAACGGAACCGTCCGGTGCGAGATTACCCTTGAGAACGGCCAGACCGCCGGTCTTTGAATACGGATTGTCAGTAGGACGGATAACCTCGGGATTACGGTTCACGGCATTCTTTACAGCCTCGCCGATGGTCTTTCCCGTAACCGTCATACAGTTTTCATTGATAAGGCCAAGATCACAGAGTTCCTTCACAACCGCATATACGCCGCCCGCTTCGTTCAGATCCTCCATATAGGTCGGACCTGCCGGTGCCAGATGGCAGAGATTCGGAGTCTTCTCGCTTATCGGATTTGCAAAGGATATATCGAAGTCGAAGCCGATCTCATGAGCTATGGCCGGAAGATGTAGCATGGAGTTGGTTGAGCAGCCGAGAGCCATATCTACAGTCAGTGCATTCAGGATGGCATCCTTTGTGATGATGTCTCTCGGGCGGATATTCCTGGCCAGCATATCCATTACAGCATAACCTGCCTTCTTTGCAAGGCGGAGACGCTCGGAATATACAGCGGGAATGGTTCCGTTTCCGGGAAGTCCCATACCGAGTACCTCAGTCAGACAGTTCATGGAGTTGGCGGTATACATGCCCGAACAGGAGCCGCAGGTGGGACATACATTTTCCTCGAATTCGGTAACATCATCTTCGGTGATCTTACCCGCAGTGTATTCACCCACAGCCTCAAACATTGACGAAAGGCTTCTCTTTCTTCCGTGTACATGACCTGCAAGCATGGGACCTCCGGATACAAATACGGTAGGAACATTTACCCTTGCCGCTGCCATGAGCAGTCCCGGAACATTCTTGTCGCAGTTGGGGATCATTACCAGAGCGTCAAACTGATGAGCTATGGCCATTGCCTCTGTGGAATCCGCTATCAGATCACGTGTGACAAGACTGTACTTCATTCCGATATGACCCATGGCGATACCGTCGCAGACAGCGATGGCAGGGAACATGACAGGCGTTCCCCCTGCTTCGGCCACGCCCAGCTTAACTGCCTCGGCGATCTTGTCAAGATTCATATGGCCCGGAACGATCTCATTGTACGAGCATACGATACCGACCATAGGTTTCTTTATCTCTTCCTTTGTATAACCCAGTGCATTCAGCAGCGAACGTGCAGGTGCCTGCTGAAGTCCGCATTTCATGTTATCACTTTTCATAGTTGTACTCCCTTCAAATTCTACGATGCCGGATACCCGGCTTTAGATGCGCAGTGCTCAAAGCCCTGCCGTTTGAATAGTTACTTTGAATATCTATATTCTGTCCGCGATCAGTGTACCCATCTCATTCGTCTTCACCTGCGGCTCGCCCGGCTTTGCGATATCGATGGTGCGGTATCCGTCTTCAAGCACCTTCTTTACCGCGTTTTCTACCGCATCGGCTTCCTCGTCAAGATCGAAGCTGTATCTCAGCATCATTGCGGCGGAAAGGATGGTTGCGATGGGATTTGCTATATTCTGTCCCGCAATATCGGGTGCCGATCCGCCCGAAGGCTCATAGAGACCGAACCTGGTCTCATTCAGAGAAGCGGAGGGAAGCATTCCGATGGATCCCGTGATCATGGAAGCCTCGTCGGACAGAATGTCACCGAACATATTCTCTGTCAGCAGGACATCAAACTGAGCGGGATCCTTTACCAGCTGCATGGCCGCATTATCCACCAGCATAGTCCCAAATTCAACATCGGGATAATCCTTTGCAACCTCTTCCGTGATCTTTCTCCAGAGACGGGAGGAATCCAGAACATTTGCCTTATCCACAAGAGTAACCTTACTGCGGCGCTTGCGTGCGATATCAAAGCCCTTTATGACTATCCTTCTGATCTCATCCTCCGTATAGAGCAGAGTATCCACGGCTGTCAGCTTTCCATCGATCTCCTTCGTATAACGTTCTCCGAAATAAAGGCCTCCGGTAAGCTCACGCATGATCATCATATCAAAGCCCTTAGAGGCTACGCTTTCCTTTAAGGGGCAGGCCTCCTTCAACTCGGGATACAGATACGCGGGACGAAGGTTTGCAAAAAGCCCCAGCTCCTTGCGGATCTTAAGAAGTCCCGCTTCCGGGCGTTTGTTCGGGGGAAGCTTATACCATGGCGAGGTCTGTGTATTTCCGCCGATAGACCCCTGAAGTATCGCATCCTTGGTCTTCGCAACCGCAACCGCCTCATCCGTAAGAGGTTCTCCTGTAGCATCTATGGAGCAGCCTCCCATAAGGATATCCTCATAGTTAAATGTATGACCGTACTTTTCACCGACGGCATCCAGCACCTTCTGTGCCTCAGTAACGATCTCGGGGCCGATGCCGTCGCCCTTGATCACTCCGATGTTATAATTCATTTTTTCCGATTCCTCCTTAATACTGCGTCATTTCCATAACTCTTTGCTGTTTATTGATCCGCTTATTTCGTAAGCTTACCTTTACTCTGAAGAGCGATCGGTCACCTACTCTTCCTTTGCGTTGATCGAGTTTATCAGGCCGCCTGCGGTAATGATATTCTGCATGAACGGGGGGAAAGCCTGACCCTGATAGGTCTTTCCCGTCGTCTCATCCGTGATCTCGCCGTTATCAAAATTGATCGAAACCACATCCCCTGCATTGATCTCCTCAGCCGCAGCCGGGCACTCAATGATGGGAAGACCGATATTTATGGAATTCCTGTAGAATATCCTTGCAAATGTATCGGCAATGACACAGCTGATGCCTGATGCCTTGATGGCTATAGGCGCATGCTCCCGGGAGGAACCGCAGCCGAAATTCTTCCTTGCTACCATGATGTCTCCCGGCTTAACTCTTTTTACAAAATCCTTATCAATATCCTCCATACAGTTCTTTGCCAGTTCTGCAGGATCCGCTGTTGTAAGATAACGTGCCGGGATTATAACATCCGTGTCCACATTGTCACCGTATTTATGCACTGTTCCTTTAGCTTCCATTTTATCCTCCTTTGCTCCGGATAAATACTCCTTATCGCAGCACCTCTCCGGATATGATCCTAACCCTTCTTTTTCTTTTCGATCATCACGGCCGAAACGATCGCATACAGCACCACAAATCCTATCACGGCACACTCTGCATATATAAAGAAATGAATCTTTGTAATACAGAACACACCCGTCATAATGAACTGAAATCCTATCAAAGAGAATACGATACCCGACTGACGGTAATACGGTGCCTTATCCATGGTCCGGCGCTGTTCGTCATCCGCATATAACCATGCGTTATTGATAAGAGGCCCCTTCCTGAGAAACTGCATTATCCCCAGTGTAAGACATCCCGCCGACATTACGAAAAGAATGATCCCAATTACTATCATAACAGTCACATGCCCTTCTGCAAAAAGACGTCGCGCCATGCTATATACAGGCTTTTTTACAGTTCCTCCGGAGATGCGATCCTTCCGAGTATCGCAGATGCTGCGGCAACTGCGGGGCTTGCAAGATATATTTCTGAATCTATCGCGCCCATCCTGCCGACAAAGTTTCGGTTCGTTGTGGATACAGCTCTCTCGCCGTGAGCAAGAATACCCATATGTCCTCCGAGGCATGGCCCGCAGGTCGGAGTGGATACGATAGCTCCCGCTTCAATAAAGATCTCCGCGATACCCTCGCGTATCATCTGCAGATAGATCTCCTGGGTTCCCGGAATAATGATCACCCGGAGACCATCGGCAACCTTTCTCCCTTTCATTATCTCCGCAGCGATCCTCATATCGGAGATACGTCCGTTTGTACATGAACCGATAACAACCTGGTCGATGGGCAGCTCTCCTATCTCATCGATGGTCTTTGTATTCTCCGGCAGATGCGGGAAGGATACAGTGGGACGAAGACTTCCAAGATCTATCTCGATCACCTCATCATACACAGCATCCTCATCCGCCTCATAAACCGTATATTCCTTACCGGGAGCATGCTCCTTCATGTATTCAACAGTTTTATCATCCACCGGGAAGATCCCGTTCTTTGCGCCGGCCTCGATAGCCATATTTGCGATGGTAAAGCGATCATCCATGGAAAGCTCAGCGATACCCTCCCCGGTAAACTCCATGGACTTGTAAAGCGCACCGTCCACGCCGATCTTTCCGATTATGTGGAGGATCAGATCCTTGCCGCTGATCCACTGCGGCTTCTTACCCGTGATCACAAATTTAATTGCTGAAGGGACCTTGAACCATGCCTTTCCGGTGATCATTCCAGCTGCCATATCCGTACTTCCCACACCTGTTGAGAAGGCGCCCAGCGCTCCGTAGGTACATGTATGAGAATCCGCTCCGATGCAGGTATTACCTGCAACGATAAGTCCTTTCTCGGGAAGCAACGCATGCTCTATTCCCATCTGTCCCACATCAAAGTAGTTGACGATATTATTCTCTCTTGAGAAATCCCTTACCTGCTTTACATGCTCCGCACTCTTTATATCCTTATTGGGCGTGAAATGATCCATTACCAGAGCGATCTTTGTATTATCAAACACCGTCTTTTTCTTAAACTTAGAAAGCTCATTGATAGCAACCGGTGTGGTAACATCATTTCCCAAAACCAGATCCAGCTTTGCCTCGATAAGATCCCCTGCCTTAACCGATGCCAGTCCGGCATGTGCCGCAAGTATCTTCTGAGTCATAGTCATTCCCATAATTTAATCCTCCTTTTTGATATATTGCCCCCTGACTTTGTAAGGCGGCTCTCCGGTCGGTGCGATCCGAAAAAACATGAGCGCACCTTTCCGAAAATATATAAGTGGTATAATAGCATATTATGTATTATAATGAAAATATATAATATCTATATCGTATATAACTTTTGGTTATACCAATGAAAGGAGCCCCTATGTTAGACAACCTTAATCTGTACCGTGTATTCCTGGCTGTTGCGGAGACCGGCAGCGTGAGCCGGGCAGCCGAAGTTCTTTTCATCTCCCAGCCCGCCGTCAGCAAGGCAATCCGCAATCTTGAAAATGCCCTTTCTGTCCACCTTATCGAACGTTCTTCCCGTGGCACGAAGCTTACCCCTCAGGGCAGTCTGCTATATGAGCATCTTCGTCCTGCCTTTGACAGCATCCGCTCCGCGGAAGACGAGATCCGCCAGGGAAATGAACTTGGAATAGGCGAACTCCGCATCGGAGCCTCCACCTCACTTTGCAGGAACATTCTCCTTGGCTATCTTTCAAGCTTCATCCGCGAATACCCTCATATCAAGGTCTATCTGTCCTGTCATTCCACCCTTACAACGGTAAAGATGCTGGATGAAGGCCGCATCGATCTGGGACTTATATGCGAGACTGTCCTGCCGGAAAGGCTCTCATACCATCCGCTGCAGGAGATACATGATATTTTCGTTGTGAACCCTTCATACCTCGAGCATCTTTACATCCGTGAACAGGCTGTCGAACGTGACATAAATAATCCCTGGCTCTTTGCGGGAAATATCACCAGTTTTATCACTCCCGCGAACCCGGACGATGAAGATGCGGAATCCACCGCTCCCGACCGCGCATTAAACAACATGCCCACCTCCGAGATACTTGAAAAATGCAATCTCATGCTGCTGGAGCAGGGCAATATCACCCGCAACCATCTGGATCATTATTTCTTTCAGCAGAACATCCAGCCCGGACAGGTACTGGATGTTAATAACATGGATCTGCTTATAGATTTTGCCAGGATCGGCATGGGCGTTTCCTCTGTCGTAAAGGAATTTGCCATGGACGCACTGACCGACGGATCCCTGGTCGAATTACCCATGGATCCGCCGGTCACCTCCAGAACCGTCGGTTTTTCCGTGAATACACAGCGCAGGCCAAGCCCTTCGCTTCAGAAATTCCTCACTCTTGCCGGTTTATGATCCGGAATACTATGACTCCGGAATTGTAAAAGCTGAATCGTCACCATATATTTGTGGTATCCCGAGTTTTCCCTGTATCTGCAGAAGCTCCCTTACCTTCTCTCCCGCAACGGCAAATGAGCCTCCGGTCCCGAGATCAAGTCCCGCCGGAATACCCGCACCATATAAAAGAAACGGTACATATTCACGTGTATGGTCTGTTCCCTTAAAAGTCGGATCACAGCCGTGATCCGCCGTTATAACTATCGTATCTTCGGAAGGCTTTCCCCTGAAGCTTCCCATACGCTTCATCAGCTCTCCGAGCCTTATATCAAAGCGTTCAAGCCCCCGGGCATAACCCCCGGTATCCCTGCGGTGTCCCCAGGTAGAATCAAACTCCACAAGATTTGTAAAAATGAGCCCTTCATCCACCAGCTCCAGTGCCTCAAGGGTCTTATCCATGCCGTCCTCATTATCCCTGGTATGAACTGCCCCGGTAATGCCGGAGCCTGCAAAGATATCCTCGATCTTACCGATGGCATATACCTGCTTTCCGGCATCCCTGATCATAGTAAGCAGATTCGGTTCTTCGGGCTTTCTTGAGAAATCCCTCCTGTTGGCAGTCCGTACGTACTGCTCACCATTCCATACATAGGGTCTTGCTATAACTCTCGCCACATTATGACTTCCCGTAAGTATCTCCCGCGCCGTCCGGCACATGTCATACAGTTCCTCCGGCGTATACACGGACTCATCACAGGCTATCTGGAATACACTGTCGGCAGACGTATAAACGATAGGCTTTTTTTCCGCCTTCATCCGGTCCCCGAGTTCATTGATGACCGCAGTACCTGAAGCCACTCCGTTGCATAGTATGCCGGGAACCCCGGTCCTTCTTACAAATTCATTGATTATCTCTTCGGGGAATCCCCCGGGGTATGTGGGGAAAGGCTCCCTCGTGTATATACCCGTCATTTCCCAATGACCGATGGTTGTATCCTTGCCGGCGCTCATTTCCCGAAGCCTGCCGAAGGCACCGTGGGGCTTTTCCACAGGCTTAATACCCTGCATCCCTTCGATATTACCATAACCTATGCTTCTCATATTCGGAAGCGCAAGATCAGGATAAAGCTCTGCGATGTGACCTATGGTATTACAGCCTTCATCGCCGAACAGCGCGGCATCGGGCGCCTCACCCATACCGACACTGTCAAGTACTATCCAGATGACCCTTTTCATAAAACCTTCTCCCCGTAAAATGCTTTTTCTTACCTTTTCCTTACCTTTTCTTCGGAACCAGCCGCTTAACGATAACGCCTTTTTTCACTATAAAGATCTTTCGGGATATCATCATCAGATCCTTATCATTGTATGAATCGGTAAAAAGCATATCAATTCTTTTATCTCCGTACATTTCTCTGTAACGTTTCAGTTTATTTTCCCCGAAATTAAGCCAGGTGATCCTCTTTCTTTCGAAATCCACATCTGTTCCGATGATATTTTCAGTATTCAGCACTCCCCTGATCCCCCCGAAGAGGAAGATCGGGCTTGCGGAAATGATTATATCCTCCGGCCTGATCAGCTCCAGCATCGACCTGTTAAGCTTTCGGGCGTTTTTCTCCCAGAACCGGTTGACAAATATCTCCGTCTTCTCCGTCTGTTCCATAACTCCGGCGAAGAATCTGTTGATCACGGATTCCAGCTTCTCCCTGCTCATGATGCACATCTTGTATCCCGCAAGACTAAACAGTATCATAGGTATATACAAAATGATCTTCCTGAAATTTCTGATCATATAGAATGCAAAATCGATCGAGCTTTCGCCGTCGTAGATCGTATTATCGAAATCAAATACCCTCAAAATGTAGATCCTCTCTCCTGTTTTGCCTGCAGGTGCGGCAGCTTATCCCCCTGCCTGCAGATGCGGATGCCGGGGAATTCAAAAAAATGCATGTATCTGTATTTTTTTGTGGTGAAGCTTTGTCTTTAATGATACAATACCATCATTATGAAGACGATGATAATGAAAAAATTGAAAAATGATACCATTCTTGTGATCTCCGGACTGCTTGCATTTATTTCCTGCTTCTTTGTTTTCCCCGACAGCGGCTACAAAGACTACATCAACTTCCGCGTCCTTGCCATACTCTTTTCCCTGATGCTGGTGGTGGGAGCCCTGACGCGTATAGGCACCTTTGATTATCTTACCTCAAAGCTTTTGAAGAGAGTCCGTTCGGAGCGCATGATATCGCTGATACTTACTCTCCTTTCATTCTTTCTCAGCATGCTGCTGACGAATGATGTGGCTCTTGTAACACTGGTACCCTTTGCCCTGCTCCTGCTTTCAGCCTTCAACGACCGCCGCAGAACGGTATATACCCTTATCCTGATGACGATCGCCGCCAACCTGGGGAGCATGCTGACACCCATAGGAAATCCGCAGAATCTGTATCTATATACGGAGTACGGGTTTTCCCTCAAGAGCTTTGTCCTGCTCACGCTGCCCTACAGTCTGACCTCCCTTTTGCTGGTGGTTATAAGCGTATGGATACTCAACCGTACGGACCACACCGTGGATACGGCAGCCGCCGGGGAAGCGGAACGTCCCGCCCCCTTAAAGCTCCTGCTGTATATGGTCCTCTTTATCCTCTGTCTCCTTACGGTTGCGGGTTTGGTTCACTATCTTATAATGCTTGGCGTGGTCGCAGCAGTGATCCTCGCCGCCGACCGCCGTGCATTCCTGAAGGTTGATTACTCCCTGCTGCTCACCTTCGTTTTCTTCTTTATACTGATAGGTAATCTCGGCCGTATAGAAGCCATACACAATACTCTTACCGAAATTGTGGAAAAAAATGTGGCCCTCACCGCGATCCTCTCATCCCAGGTCATCAGCAACGTTCCGGCCGCCATGCTTCTTTCTGCCTTTACGTCCAACGGAAATGCACTGGTGATCGGCGTAAACCTCGGAGGGCTCGGGACTCTGATCGCCAGCATGGCAAGCCTCATCACTTATAAATTCTACGCAAAGGAGAAACAGAAGGGTGAACATTATCTTCTGAAATTCTCCGTCATTAGCGTGATCTATCTGATCATACTGTATCTTCTTTATCTTTTTGTATACTGAGCGTGAAATCACCGGATACAGGAAACTGTCATGTGTTGTATTGCCGGATAAAGCCACAGAATACAGAAAAATGATGAAGCGAACTGTCATGCATGGTATCCCGGGATAAAGCCTCATGATACATAAAAATATCCGTGCTCCCTACAGATATACCTGCAGGCTGCTGTCCTCCCTGAATCGTCCCCTCAGCTCGGCAGTGAAGGTTTTGGTGTTATTCTTCTTAATACCTCTTGCGGTGACACAGCTGTGACAGCCCTCAATAGTAACCGCGACATCGGGACTGCCCGTGATCTCGGTCAGTATATCCGCTATGTCCCTGCCTATACGCTCCTGCAGCTGCAGACGACGGCCTACCATATCGCAGACCCTGACGATCTTGGAAAGCCCTATCACCCTTCCGTGGGGAATGTATGCCACATTCGCCTTCATGTCATACATCAGCGCCATATGATGCTCGCAATAGGAGAAGAATTCTATATCCTTCATCACGACCACGCGGCCCGGAGCACCGGCATTCTCCATATCCTCCGTATCCTCCAGCCCTTCCGAAAAGGTCCGGTTAAACATTTCCGCGATCTCATGATTGGTATAGTTCATGCCGGCAAAAACCTCGCTGTACATTCTTGCCACACGTAAAGGCGTATCCTTAAGTCCTTCTCTTTCCGGATCATCGCCCAGCGCGATCAGCAGTCCCCTTACATGCTCTTCAATTTTCTTCTCATCAATCATTTCTTTAACTCCTTATAGGTTCCGATCATGTCGGCAACACCATCCATATTGCGTTCATTAACTTCCTGTCTGAGTGCCTGAAGGAATTCCGTATCCTCCGTACCATAGATATCCAGTGATATATCATCCAGCACCGCCGAAAGTGTATCCATATCCTCACTTTCCAGTGCATGAAGCGCTTCATCAAGCTTTTCAAAGGATACCTGGTCTCTCTGAACCGGTTTTCTCTCAGGTTTCCCGGAGGGTGCTTCCTCTCCGTCGAAAAGCATTTCCTCTTCCTCCGCGGCATCGTCGGGATCGAACTTCTCAAGATACCTTCCGATAACGTCCAGCACCTCCTCAAGAATGATGATCAGTGCCGGAAGACTGTCCCTCACATAAGCTTTATTTCCGATATTTATTGCGGAATCTATACGTACGATATGACTCAGCAGCTCGGCTGCACCGATATTCTGCGCACCGTTGCGGATATTGTGGATCCTGCTCCTGAAGGACTGATATTTTCCCGAGAACATCTGTCTCAGCTCATCGGGAGCATTTCTGTTCTGCGTGTAAAATGTACTGAGTATCCTGTGGTACATTTCCTCATTTCCGCCTATCTTATCCAGGACCCCGTTCACATCCAGAACGGGTTCAAGCTCCTTCTGTTCCTCTCTCATCCTTGATACGGCCGGACTGGTATCTTCAACCCTGGTCCTGTATTTCAGCTTCTCAGGATAATACTTTTGCAGAAAAGTTGCAAGTATTGAAAGCTCTATGGGCTTGATCATCAGGTCTGTAAAGCCCGCGTTCTTCAGAGCATCCGGATCCTCGTTGATCGCATCCTCGGTCATGGCGATTATCGGCACATCCGAAATATCCTCTCTTTCAAGCTCCCTGATCTCACGCATGGTATCCGTACCGTTCATAACAGGCATGGCAAGGTCCATGAATACTATATCATATGAACCGTTCATTATCATATCTATGGCCTGCATTCCGGAATCCGCCGCATCCGCTTTGATCTCCAGCTGATGAAGGACGTTTACAGCCACCGTCCGGCTGATCTCCACATCATCAACGATGAGCGCGGATACTTCGGGAGCGATCATACGCTCCGCTTCCTCACTGGATACACGCAGTTCAGCGTCAGCGGAGGCTGCCGCAGTCACCACATTCTGATCCGTCTTCTCCTGAAGCAGATTCACCGTAAATGTGGAGCCCGCGCCGAAGGTACTCTCCACATCTATCTCTCCGCCCATGATCTCTGTCAGCTGTTTTGCGATGGCCAGGCTGATGCCGCTGCCGGAATAACCTGTCTGTTTCTTATTGTCCGCTATATTATACACCTCAAAGATATGCTCCAGCCTGTCCTTTCTGATACCGATACCCGTATCGGAAATACTGAAGCTGAGGCGATGCTTCTTATCATCCTCCGGAGAGTCATAGCAATCCACAAAAAGGGTAATGGTCCCCTCCCGGGTATACTTTGCGGCATTGTCCAGAAGTATTTCCAGTATATTCCGGATCTTATCATAATCCCCCACCATGATATCCGGTATTTTCTCTCCCAGATCCACCAGGAATCTTACCGGCTTCTGACCCAGGGCATTTATCATTCTGTCTGAAATGTCGCAGACCAGCGTTGTAAGGGAATAAGATGCATTTACAACCGAGATCCTTCCGGATTCGAGCCTTGCCAGCTGTATAGTCTCATCCACCTTGCCCAGGATCTCCCGTCCGGAGGTTGCTATAGCCTGCAGCCCTTCCTGACGTACCTCTTCATCCTGTTCCTGCTGCATGGTACCCGCAAGACTGATGATGGCATTAACGGGGATCTTGATCTCATTACTCATATGAGCCAGAAAGTCTGTCTTGGCATAGCTGGATCTGACTGCCACTTCATGTTCTTTTTCCAGTCTCTTCAGCTTGCGGTCCTGGCCGCGCATACGTATCCTGTAGCTCAGTATGATCCCGAATATAAAGATCACAACAATGGCCGCAATGCATATGATGCCTATCCTGACATAGCTTCTTTCAAAGAAGCCCAGCTCCTTACCGATGGTAAATGTTATATCCTGCACGCAGGGAACACCGTCTCCGTTGAGCGCCCGCACCGTAAAGGTATAGGTTCCGCCCGCAAGATTTGTATATACCGCCTGCATGGGATCAGAAGGAGAAATGGTTATGGGAGCGCTGTCAAATCCTTCCAGTTTATATTCAACATTGATATTCTCGCGGTTTACATAAGACAGTACCGAAAACGCAATGGACAGCCTCTGTGTATCCGAAGGTATCGTCAGGCTTCCGCCTATCTGATCCAGATGATACACATTTTCATCCACATCTATCTCTGATACCGTAAGCCGCGGTGCTGTCTCATTTAACAGGATATCCTTTGTATTGAGCATCTGGACGCCATTGCTGCTGCAAAGGTAAAGGACCTGATCCTTCAGCATGGAACGGCTGTTTATGGTTATCCTTCGGTTAAGTCCGTCTCCTCCCGCAAGATACCTTCCCCCCAGCGGGCTGGATCCCAGAAGCTCCTCCTCCGTAGCGGAAATGACTCCCTTGGAGCCTATGACCCAGAGTCTTACGCTTTCGTCCTCTTCCTCCGCCTGCAGGTCGTATATGTTATTGGAGAAATCTATATTGCTGACGGCACGTATACCTTCTGTGAAGATGGAAAGCCCGTTATCCGTTCCGATCCAGATACCGTTTTTCCCGGGAACTATGGCCGAAACCACATTTGAGGTAAGCCCCTTCTCCTCAGTATAGTTAAGCACCTTATTCTCATCAATTATATAAAGCCCGCCTCCGTCGGAACCTGCAAAGAGCCTGTCTTTCTCATCCTGGTATAAGCAAAGGATATCCGGATAGTTCAGCCCTTCCCCGTAGGACATGCTTTTTATGTGCTCTCCCGCCCTGCTCAGAATGGATATTCCGGCCTCTGTCGCAACCGCTATGGTCCCGTCATTGAGCTCCAGTGTACAGTTGACCAGATTTGTGGGAAGCCCCGCTCCTCTTCCGTAATTTACTATGGTTCCATTGGTTTTCTGGCACACAACGCCGTATTTTCTGGATGTTGATACCCAGAGATTTCCGGCGGAATCACGCATCAGATGCTTTACGCTTGCGCCGCTGAGGTATTTCGTCAGATCGTTTTCAACCTGCACCCCGTCACTGTTGATTATGATAAGTCCCTCATCCGTTCCGATACAGGTCTCATTTCCGTTATCAATGATACAGTTTGCGGAGCTGCCGCTGATCCCGTAGAATTCATTATAATTCCTGAACTTTGAAAGCCCGAGCTGCAGCAGGCCGTATCTGCTGGACGCAAACCAGTAGCTGCCCTCATAATCCATCATCATGGAGGAAATATACCTGTTCACGAGTGTATCATAAAGCGCATGGAACTGGCTGTCGCTTCCGAAATACCCCATACCGCTGTCCGCACAGACAAAAAGCCTCTCACCGTCATGATACAGATAATTGATCCCGTCCTTTCCGGAGGAAAAGCTATCCGCCCTGAAGGTCCGCGCCATATGAAGTATTTCGGTTCCCATCGTTCCGATATAGACAGAACCGTCTTTCAACCCGAGGATGCATGATAGCTCCTCCTGGGTATACCCCGAAGCCTTAAGTTCAACTATATTTCCCTGTTCGGAAAGCAGGAAGAAGCTGCTGCCGTTCACAATGCCCCAAAGCTGCCCGCCGGCGGTGGTAAGATCCCTGACATTTCTACCGTTCAGCCTGTCCATGGCAACAAAGCCTGTATTATCTTCATCTATATGGTAAAGGCCTGAAGAGGTTGCGACATAAATGGTCCCGTCAGCAGTCTCGGTCACATCATTGATGCATTTGATCCCGTCATAATACTCCCTGGTAAAATGAGTGGAGGTGCTGCCTTCAATATAGAAAAGGCCGTAGTTGGCAGTTCCTACCCAGAGACGTCCCTTTGAATCCTGGAACAGCGAATTGATGAAATATATATCATCCTTATCCGTATCCCAGAGATTGAATACTTTGAATTCCTTACCGTTAAAACGGTAGAGCCCTCCGTCCGTACCTATCCAGATATACCCGGACCTGGTCTGGTAGATGCAGTTTACCTCGGCGCTTCCCAGGCCATTTTCCTGATCATATACGGTCTGCTGGAAGCCGGAAAGAAACTCATCCTTCTGCGCCGCCTCCGCGGTATAAGACGGCATGGAAAAAACGCATGTCATAATAATAAAACATGCGGGAAGCAGTAAGCTTATAAAGTTGATCATTCTCTGCTTCATTTTTTCCTTTATGCCGGGCTTATTCCTGATAATACCTGCGGGGTCTATGCCTCCTTCAGGAAGGCTTCATAGCCCTTGACTGTTTCATAAATATCCGCCTTGGATGTCACCTCCCAGGGAGCATGCATGGAAAGCACGGATACGCCGCAGTCGATAACCTCCATATCATATAGTGACAGGATATATGCTATGGTCCCGCCGCCGCCGACATCCACCTTACCGAGTTCCGCAGTCTGGTAGCAGACATCATTCTTTTCAAGTATCCCGCGGATACGGCCGATATACTCGGCATTTGCATCATTTGAACCCGACTTGCCGCGGGCACCCGTAAATTTATTGAATACCATTCCCTTTCCCAGGAAGGCCGCATTCTTTGTCTCAAAAGCACTTGCATAGAGCGGATCGAAACCGGCACTGACGTCCGAGGAAAGCATGCTGGAATTCTTCAGGCACCGGCGAAGGGGAAGATCGCCGCCGCAGCCCATCAGGTTCAGCAGCTCTGCCACAGTATTTTCAAAAAATCTGGACTGCATGCCTGTTGCTCCCACAGAACCGATCTCTTCCTTATCCACCAGCAGGGTGCAGGCTGTCTTCTTTATCTTCTTCATATTGAGCTGGGCCACAAGACTGGTATAAGCGCAAACCTTGTCATCCTGTCCGTAGGCAATGATCATGGACCGGTCGATACCCATATCCCTGGGCTTTCCCGCAGGAACCACCTCAAGCTCTGCGGACATGAAATCCTCTTCCTCCATGCCGTACCGCTCCTTAAGAATACGGAGCACCTCCATCCTGACGGGATCCTTTTCTTCCTTTGCTTCCTTCTTTCCCTTCTTCTCCAGCTTTATGGGACGCGAAGCTATGAGAAGATCGAGATTTTCTCCTTCTACCGCCTTGGCAGCCTTCTTCTCCATCTGCTCCGCTGCAAGATGGATCAGTATATCCGTAACACAGAATACCGGATCATCCTCGTCCTCACCGATAACAACGTCCACAAGGGTTCCGTCGGTTTTTGCCACAACCCCGTGCAGTGCGAGAGGAAGTGTAACCCACTGGTATTTCTTGATACCTCCGTAATAATGAGTATCCAGATATGCCAGCCCGTTACTCTCATAAAGAGGATTCTGCTTTACGTCAAGACGCGGGGAATCAAGATGAGCCCCCAGTATGTTCATTCCTTTTTCCGGCGGTTCTTCACCGATATGGAAAAGTGCCACCGTCTTGCCCATATTTACGGCATATATCTTATCCTGCTTTTTAAGCTTTTTCTTTGAAGCTATGGCTTCTTCAAGCGAAATATATCCGGCTTTTTTAGCCTGCTCAACTATGTAGCGTGTTCCTTCACGCTCTGTCTTACCTCTGAAGAGATAATCCTTGTAGCCTTTACAGAGAGCTTCAAGCTTCTCCATGTCCTTATCACTGTATGTACCCCATGCTATCTTACGTTCCATGTTCTTCTCCTTTCGCCCGCAGGCTCCCATGACCGGGTGTCCCGGATGGCATATGATTAAAGAAATATTATAGCAAATCCGCGGCTTTTCAGCAAGTATGTATGAACCGTCGCTCCGGTCTCCCGGTCAGTGATATGGGGACGGATCCGGAGATCACACCTTTACGTGTGTCATCTCCGGATCCGTCCCCATATATACTATACTATCATCGAAAGACCTATTCTCTTCTTTTTCAGATCCACCGAGAGCACCTTTACGGTAACCACATCGCCTACAGATACCACATCCAGAGGATGCTTTACGAATTTCTTATTTGTAAGCTGGCTGATGTGTACAAGTCCGTCCTGATGGACCCCGATATCTACAAATGCACCGAAATCTATGACATTTCTCACAGTCCCCTTAAGGATCATGCCTTCCGTAAGATCCTTCATATCAAGTACATCCGTTCTGAGAACGGGCTGCGGCGCATCCGAACGCGGATCGCGGCCGGGACGTGTCATTTCGGCCACCATGTCACGGAGTGTGGGTTCACCAATACCCAGCTCCTTAGCGGTCTTTGCGTAATCCTGAACAAAGATCACAGCCTTGCCGGTCTGTACATCCTTCAGCGTAAAATGGCAGAGCTCCATGAGCTTTGCGGCCGCATCATAGCTCTCGGGATGAACTCCGGTATTATCAAGGGGATTACTGCCGTTCCTGATCCTCAGGAAACCTGCGCACTGCTCAAAAGCCTTGGGACCGAGCTTGGGAACGGAAAGCAGTTCATTTCTGTCCTTAAAGCTTCCCTTCTGCTCCCTGTAGGTAACAATGTTCCTGGCTACGGTCTTCGAGATACCCGAAATGTACTCCAAAAGCGAATACGACGCGGTATTAAGATCTACGCCCACCTGATTCACGCAGTCCTCCACTACACCCGAAAGAGCTTCCTTCAGCTTCTTCTGGTTCATATCGTGCTGGTACTGTCCGACGCCTATGGATTCCGGGGTTATCTTAACCAGCTCCGCCAGAGGATCCTGTACTCTTCTTGCGATGGAAGCCGCACTCCTTTGTCCGACATCGAAGTTGGGGAATTCCTCGGTCGCAAGGGAGCTTGCGGAATAAACAGAAGCGCCGGCTTCATTTGTGATGATGTATGCGACCTTCCTTGAAGGCTCCTCACTTCTCAGCTCCTCCAGCATTTCCGCAACTATCTGCTCTGACTCCCGGGAAGCGGTACCGTTTCCGATGGAAATGAGATCTATATCATACTTTCTGATAAGCTTTTTTACAGTATCCTTCGCCGCACGTATCTTCACCGGATTCGTGGGAGCCGTGGGGTATACAACTGTTGTATCAAGCACCTTACCCGTACTGTCCACTACCGCCAGCTTACATCCGGTACGGAATGCGGGATCCCATCCGAGCACATTTTTCCCGGCAATGGGGGGCTGCATCAGCAGCTGACGGAGATTCTTTCCGAATACGGTTATGGCGCCGTCCTCCGCATTATCCGTCTGCATGGAACGCAGTTCATTTTCTATCGAAGGCTTGATGAGACGGGTATATGCATCATCCACAGCATCCGCAAGATACGGAGCCGTAGGTGCATCGGGGACATGGATCACCTGCTTTTTCAGGTATGAACGTATCTCATCCTCGGGAGCCTCTATGGAAACGTTCAGGAATTTCTCCTTCTCACCGCGGTTCAGGGCAAGGATACGGTAGCCGGTGATCTTGGAGAGAGGTTCCCTGAAATCATAATAGTTTTCATAGGGAGACTCTGCTTCCGGATCCTTGGCCTGTGATACGATCACGCCGGAAGCAGCTGTCTTCTTTCTGATCCAGGTACGGTGATCCGCCTCATCGGAAACCGACTCGGCTATGATATCCTCCGCGCCCTGTATAGCATCCTTTACGGATGTCACACCCTTTTCCTCGGAAATATATGCTTCCGCCTCCTTCTCAACATCCGTTCCCGGCTGTTCAAGCAGCAGTATATTTGCAAGTCCCTCCAGGCCCTTCTCCCTGGCTACGGATGCCCTGGTCTTCCTCTTCTGCTTATATGGTCTGTACAGATCTTCCACCGCCACGAGAGTCACGGCATCACGGATGGCCTTTTCAAGCTCCTCTGTCAGCTTGCCCTGCTCACGGATGGATTCTATGACCGCATCCTTTCTCTCCTCCAGGTTTCTCAGATAAGTGAGACGCTCTCCCAGCTGGCGCAGCTGTTCATCATTGAGGGTTCCCGTAACCTCCTTACGATAACGTGCGATAAACGGTATGGTGCAGCCCTCATCGATAAGCTTTACAGCCGCTTCAACCTGCCATTCCTGAACCTGAAGTTCCTTTGCGATCACCTGTGTAATATTCATGCTTTGTTCTCCTCCGATGTTTCAAACTGGCTTTCGTAAAGCCTTTTATAAAAACCATCCTGCCTGAGCAGTGAAATGTGGTTTCCCTGTTCGATTATGTTGCCGTCCTTCATGACGAGTATTCTGTCGGCCTCCTGAATAGTGGACAGCCTGTGCGCAACGATAAAACTGGTCCTGCCCTGCATCAGCTTTGCAAAGGACCGCTGTATCCTGTGCTCCGTACGGGTATCTATGGACGAGGTAGCCTCATCCAGTATCAGCATGGGCGGAAGCCTCAGCATAACGCGGGTTATACAGAGCAGCTGCTTCTCCCCCGCCGATAGACTGCCTCCGTCCTCTCCCAGAACGGTGTCATAGCCCTGCGGCAGTCTTTTGATAAATCTGTCGGCATGGGTCATCCGTGCGGCCTCTTCTATCTCTGCATCTGTTGCATCGGGCTTGCCATAGGCTATATTCTCCTTTACGGTTCCGGATTTCAGCCAGGTTTCCTGAAGCACCATGCCGTAATTATCCCTGAGACTGCCCCTTGTTATCTTTCGTATATCGGTACCATCCACGGAAATGCTGCCTTTATCCACATCATAAAACCGCATCAGCAGATTAATAAGCGTACTCTTGCCGCAGCCCGTGGGACCCACTATGGCTATACGTTTTCCGGGTTCAACATCAAGATGGATATTCTTAAGCAGCTCCTTATCCTTATCGTAGGAGAAATCCACTCCGTCAAGCTCCACACGTCCTTCCGCATGCTCCAGCACACGCGCATCCTCCGGCTCCGGGATCTCGGGCTCCTGCTCTATCAGGTCAAAGAGCCTTCTTGCACAGGCTATGGAATTCTGCAGCTCGGTTATAACTCCCGATATCTCATTAAAGGGACGGGTATACTGGTTTGCATAGGCAAGAAAACAGGTGAGCTCTCCTACCGTCAGCCGTCCCGCTATGGCGAAGAAGGAACCCAGGAGGCCTACTCCCGCATAGATCAGGTTATTGACGAACCGCGTACCCGGATTGGTCAGCGATGAGAAAAAGGTTGCTTTCTTCGATGCTTCGGCAAGGCTCTCATTCAATTCCTCAAAACGCTGCTGCGCAGTCTCCTCATAGCTGAAGGCCTGAACCACCTTTTCATTTCCCACAAGCTCTTCCACAAGGCCCGTAAGCTTTCCCCTGTCCTCGGACTGTTTACGGAACAGATGAAAGGTCTTCCTTGCGATGAATGAGGCAAGGAACAGTGACGCCGGCGTAAGCACCACCACAAGCAATGCGATCCACGGGTTCAGCATAAACATGAAGACCAGTGTAAAAATGATGGTCACCAGTCCCGAAAAAAGCTGGGAAAAGCCAAGCAAAAGGCCATCCGAAAACTGATCTATATCACTCACCATACGTGAGACTATATCTCCCGTTGACTGTCGGTCGATGTATTCCAGGGGCAGCTTCTGCATGTGATGAAATGCCCTGACCCTGATATCCCTTACCACCCGATATACTATACGGTTATTTATGAAGCTCTGTATCCACTGCGTCAGAAAGGCCAGAGTCGTAAGTATCAGGAAGAAGATCAGTATTCTTTTCAGGGCGGAGAACTCCACCTCCTCCGGTCCCAGAATATGGTCTATGGCCCGCCCGGACAAAATGGGCGCGTAAAGCTGCAGTATCACCGTCAGAGCACTGAAAACCAATGACAGCATCAGCATGGGCATATAGGGTCTCAGGAACTGAATGATCTTTTTTATATCACCTTTTTTTTCATGCATTAGAGACCACCTCCCCCTGCAGCTGGGAGCGGCAGATCTCCTGATATGTCTCACATTCCTCCAAAAGGGATTCGTGAGTTCCCATACCCATCAGGCAGCCATCCTCAAGTACCAGTATCAGGTCAGCGGCGCGAACTGTGGACACCCGCTGCGACACAAGAAATGTTGTAGTCCTTCCTTCTTTCTTACGGAGCGCCTTCCGAAGGGCCGCATCCGTGGCAAAATCCAGTGCGGAAGCGCTGTCATCAAGGATCAGGATGTCCGGCTTCTTAACCAGAGCTCTTGCTATGGTGAGCCTCTGACGCTGGCCTCCGGAGAGGTTCTTCCCGCCCTGGTTCAGCTTATACTCCAGCATTTCCTTTTTTTCTTTTACAAAGTCAGAGGCCTGTGCGGTACCCAAGGCTTCCCAGATATCATCCTCCGTAGCTTCGGGATCTCCCCACCGGAGATTTTCCGCTATGGTACCCGAGAAGAGCACCGCCTTCTGCGGCACGATACCTATCTTTGACCTGAGCTCTTTTTTGGGATACTCCTCCAGGGGAATACCGTCTATCCGGACTTCACCGCCGGTAATATCATAGAATCTCGGAATAAGGTTGACCAGTGTGGATTTACCGGCACCGGTTCCGCCGATTATGCCGATGGTCTCCCCCGGCATCGCTGCGAAGCTGATATGTGACAATGCGGTCTCACCGCCTCCTCCATAGGAGAAGCTTACATCCTTAAATTCCACCCTGGGGACATTTCCGTCGTGCTGCTCCGCCTTATTCCCGCGGAATATAACAGCCGCTTCGGTTTCGAAGATCTCTTCCACACGCTTCAGAGCGGCTATGGACTTTGTCATGGTAATGATCAGATTTGCAAGCTTTATCAGTTCCACGAGGATCTGGGACATGTAATTCACAAGCGCCACAACCTGCCCCTGTGTAAGGTCCCCGGCATCCACACGGATAGCCCCGAAATGGATGAGTGCGGCTATACCCAGATTCACGATGACATAGGTGACCGGATTCATCAGTGCGGTGATCTTCCCGACAAATACCTGAGAACGCATAAGCTCTTCGCTGGTATCATCGTAAGCCTTCTTTTCCTGCTCCTCACGCCGAAACGCACGGATAACGCGGACACCCAGCAGATTTTCCCTGGTCTGCAGCGTCACGCGGTCAAGTTTATTCTGTACCTTTCGGTATAACGGGATCGAAAGAAAGGTTATGGAAAAAACCACTGCAATAAGTACCGGAAGTACGATAAGAAATATCAGAGCGATATGGGCATCCACCGTAAAGGCCATGATCACTGCCCCGAACACAATGAAGGGAGAACGGAGGAAAAGACGCAGGACCATGTTCACTCCGGTCTGAACCTGGGTGGTATCGCTGGTCATCCTCGTGACAAGCGTTGATGTGCCGAAGCTGTCAAGCTCACGGTAGCCGAGAGTATTTATCTTACGGAAAAGGTCCCTTCTCAGTTCAAGTCCCACGGAAGATGCGGCCGAAGCCGAAAAATACTGGGCCGTAACGGAACAGCCGAAGCCTACTGCGGCAAGCAGCAGAAGGACTCCGCCCATGGCCATGACCAGGCCCTTATCTCCCGCCCCGATACCGTCGTCTATCATTTTGGCCACAGCAAGAGGCACCAGCAGTTCGAAGATAGCTTCCAGCATCTTGAACAGCGGTGCCATTATAGTCTGCAGCTTATAATGTTTTAAATATCCTGCTATAAATCTCATATGATTCTGAAGTTCAGATCCTAATTACCCTCTGTTGCGGTCTCTATCCCCTTGAACAGCCATTCCTTAAGTAATTCGGAGTTCTTCTGGAGATCCGGTAAAAGAACCATCATTTTATTGATGGTCTCATTCTTGTATGCCCTGTCCTCCGGAACCCGGTGTGTCTCTCCCATGTTCACTCCCTCTGTAGCCACATAGTAAACATAGCCGAGTATCTCCATATCCGTCATATCCGTTGCGATATACGGGAGGACGCTGTTCACAAAGTCAACCTGTTCAGAAAGAGGAAGCTTATTGATATTCTTAAATGCTTCCGTTATAACCTTTCTCTGCCGCTCGGTCCGTTCAAAATCCGACCGTCCCACATAACGTGTCCTCGCATAGGCCAAAGCCTGTTCGGGCGTAAGGGAATTCATTCCCTCCTTCAGGTTCCAGACGCTTTCCGGAAGTCCTTCTTCGGCGTTCATGGCATTCCCCATACGGTTCAGATATTCCACTTCATCCTTGTTAAGCTCGATATTAATGTTTCCGACTGCCGTCATGGTCTTGATGAAGCCTTCAAAATTGATCTCGATACGGTTATCGATCTGTATACCGAAATCCTTCTCGATGGTCTCCTTTAAAAGCGAAGAACCTCCGAAGCTGTATGCCGCATTTATCCTGTTATCGCTGTATCCGGGAATGGGAACATACATATCCCTCATAAATGAAACAAGTGTTATCTCATTTGTCTTCTTGTTGATACTGCATAATATCATGCTGTCCGAACGGGCCGAACCGGTATCGCCGGGACGTCCGTCATTTCCGATAAGAAGGATGTTCTTAATATCCGAATCCTTCATTACATCCTCATACAGCTTTCCCCAGTCAACCTCTTCGGGATCGATGGTATCCTCCACCGCCTCGGACGAGGTCTCAAAGGTTTCCTTCTTCGGATCCAGCCTTTCCTTATCCTCTATCCTGGGCACACGGGAAAGATAAATCTTTACCGCGATAAAAGCCGCAAGGGCAAGCACAAAAATGCCTATACCCACACCTATAAGGATTTTCGCCCATCGCGGAAGTTTTTTATCCTTCTTATCTTCCGATGGATCGGGATCATCATAGTATTCAACGGTATAGTCCCCGTCTCCGTTATCCTCCTGCGGATCATGATCATCCTTCAGATCATCCGGAAATGAATTCTTTGCTGGATAAGTGGGATCAAGCTTAACCGTCTTTGCATCCCCTTCAGGATTGTCAGGATCCAGCTTAACTGTCTTTGCATCCCCTTCCGGATTGTCGGGGTTAAGCACTATCGTTCTTTCATCTCCCTCCGGATTAAACAGATTCTTATCATCCGGTTTTCTACCATTACTCATTTCAGATCCATCCCCAATATCTTTTTATTTCACAATGATCCATCATAACAAAGCACAGATGACTGACTCATTTCTGCTCAAAATCCCGGAAATGCTCCTCACAGTATTTTTTTAGTGCCGTAAAACTCTCGCTGCTGATCACATGCTCCATCCTGCAGGCATCTTCCGTAGCATTAAGCTTATCCACTCCAAGCGCCATAAGGAACTGGGATATGACCCTGTGACGCTCATAGATCATCTCCGCTATATTCTTACCCTCGTCTGTCAGATATATATATCCCTGATCGGTCACGGTGATCAGGTCCTTCTCACGCAGGTTCTTCATGGCTATACTGACACTTGATTTTTTGAAATCAAGCTCCGCAGCTATATCAACCCCCCTTACAACAGGCAGTTTTTCGGAAAGCATAAGTATAGCTTCAAGATAGTTTTCCATCGATTCGTTTGATTTAGTATTATGCATATTTCCCCCTATTGCCACTGATCAGGCACGTTTAGATATTATACCAAAGGACAGGATATACCGCAAGAATAAAAAACAAATCGGTTATCATGAAAAAAAGACCCGATGAACGCAGCACTGTCACCGGGTTACACTATATTCAGTATTTTGCGGGCCTGATCAACATCTGTTTCGATTTATTTTAGGGAGTACCGGAAAAGTTTTTTCTCAGGCCCGCATGGTTAGTTTATACTAACGCAAGGTAGATGTCAAGAACTTTTTTTTAAATTTATCCCATCTTTTCCATATATTTCACCGGCACAGCCTTGGTCAGCCACACGCCATTGACTGATCTATAGAAAACATATCCGTCCCGATGCATCTCTCCGCTCCTGATCCTATACAGCACCGGCTTCCCATGACGGATCCCGACCTTCCCTGCAGTCTCTTCGTCTCCTGATAAATGCACATACAACCTTGACTTTGGTACCAGTCCCTCGCGGTCGATGGCCTCTTCAAATTTCGTCGCCGTACCATGGTAAAGGATCTCCGGCGGCTCTATCTGCTCCGGCTCCACATCCACCGGAATGGAGTGTCCCTGGTTTGCCCGGATCAACGTTTTATCCTCATTGAAAGAATACCGCTGCTTCTCATCTTCAGCAACTATCCTCTCAAGATCCTCCTTACTCAACGGATGCGTCTTGCTCACCCCTGTGATCAATTCGGAAACATCCGCCCAGCCATGCTCATCAAGATCGATCCCTATTGCCTCCGGCTTGTGCCTCAATATAAGCGATATAAATTTACTCACATTTTTATCAGGCATACCCGTTCTCACTTCCTGACATTTCCTTTCTCCTCCCTTATCCGGTCTGCTGTACCACTGCTCTCCATCTCCTCTGCAAACCGACGTGCATTGCCGTTAGTCCCTGTGTAATACAGGTTTACTGTGATCATGACTCATTCACCAGCTTTCCTGTCATATGCTCCGGTACCAGCTCCAGACAGCATACCCTCGGGAAGGCATTCTTCATTTCCTTCTCAAGATAAGCCTCATCATCGGTAAATTTCCGGCAAAGATCCGTGCAGATCTCCCGCTTCTTATCCTCATCCTCCACGATATGCATCCGTCCGAATATTATCACGCTTCGGATATTCAGCGCCCATTCGCCTTCTTTTCGATAGCCCTGATCCATCACGCAGTAACTAACCTTGTCGCACCGTGCGATTGCATCGAGCTTATGTCCTTCTTTGGAGCAATGGAAATAAAGCCTCCCGTCTGATTCCGAATACCAGTGATCCATGGGAATTCCATAAGGGTAACCATCATCGCCAAGTACAGAAAGAACTCCTCTTGGTTCATTCTTCAGAACCTCGATGCATTCCTCATCCGATATCTGTTGTTTGAATCTTCTCATACCTCTAAACATTTTTACCCCTCCGGAATAACTCAAAGCATTATCAGCTGCATTTACAACTGCATCCACAGTCTGATCTGCACAGGAAGCATTGATCAGTTCAATCCTGTTCAGAACGCCTTACTCCAGTCCTCTTCCTTAAACCCGGTAAGAACCGCCTCATTCGTGATCCATCTTATAATCCTCCCTCTTATACCGATTCTTTTTCAGCGAACCACTTTTGCACCTGTCCCTTTGCATCAGCTGCTTTGCCAAGGATCCTATAAACGGTAGCTTCCGAGGACGCGGAATTCCGAGGTTTCGCTCTTCAGCTGGAAAAGAAGGGCACGTATCTCTTTTTCGAGAATGTTGGCACCAAGCTCAACCATGAAATAATAATTCCAGTCCCTGTGCCTGTCGGGTTTTGAATGTATCTCGGTAAGATTAACGCCGTAATCCGCTATCATCGACAGAATACTCGCAAGGCTTCCGCTGCGATTAGGGCAGACAAACATAAGCTTGATGCGGTTATCCTGCGGAACGGCGGTGAGCTTCGGTGAGCAGCTGACTATCTTCCTTCTTACGCCGCCCTTTTCCAGTACCCTGCAGCTGTTGATGTATAAAGGATACTCCACGAGCATCCTGTGCAGCCCGTCATTTACGCCTATTCCGATATCCTCCATAACGCTTACGCAGGCATCTGCCGCACCGCTGAGCACCGCTTCGGCGGCTGCGGCGTAGTGCTCCGCATTTATCACCGTGACTGCCTCGTCCAGAACAGGTGAGCAGAACTCCCTTTCCTCATCCAGGCAGATCACGGTTTTCAACTCCGGCAGAACAGGCGAAGGCTCAAGCTCGAGACAATCCCTGAGCTCCAGGGTCCTGCCATACTGGTATTTTCGGCTGATCTCCATGATACGGCGTATCACCGCCGTATATTCCTTTAATATGGACGGGTCGGTATTTTCAGTCAGCCTTGCTATGATGGCCTGTTCCCTGTCAGGCTTGAATATCTCATCTGCCGTTTTAGCCTTTATCCTGGCCACTTCATCCGCAAGAGCCATTCTTTCCCTGAAAAGCGTCCTGATCCCTGCATCAACACGGTCTATATCCACTCGTACTTCAGACAGCTCCCGCTCCTTTTTTTCATTACTCATCGTTCTTTCCCTCCCGGGTATTCTTCGCGGCTGTGATCTCCCGTAAAAAAGGAGACGGTCTTACAGCCTTTTCTCCGACCATTAAGGGCGCATACAGATATAATCTGTGTACGGCTCTGGTCATTCCCACATAAAACATCCTTCTTTCTTCCTCCATACCCGCCGGAGACCTGGATTTCTTATGCGGAATGACCCCGTCTATACATTCTATGATATGTACCTCCTGAAATTCAAGGCCTTTGGCACTGTGAAGTGTCATCAGCTGCACTCCCCGCTCACGTTCCTCTGGTTCAAGCTTCTTCCGGTTTTCTTCCTTCAGAAGCTCCTCATAAGCCTCGGAGAAACGCAGGAATTCGGTTATGGTACTGTATGGCTCCGCCATGCTCTGTAATTCATCCAGCCGTTCCGTTACTTCGTCCGGATCAACATTTCGTTCCTCCGCAAGCTCAAGCATGCAGCGTTCAACTCCAATGCCCTTTCTGATCAGATTGATCGCCGCAGCCGGAGGCAGCATACGCAGCCTGCGAAGGTCATCGCGGAGTTTTCCCAGATGCCGCTCCAGATACGGTTCACCCTTAACCTGGCGGCTGAGCGCTATGAGATCGATCTTCTCCTGTTTCAGCATATCTCTTCGGATATATCTGACCGGCTTGTTCATGATCCTCAGAAACCTGGCCCTTGAAGGATCCTCAGCTGCAAAATACAGATAATCCATAACCGGCATGACAGCCATATGCCGGAAAATGTTGGGCAGGCTGTCCCTCATGGAATACGGTATACCCCTGTCGCGGAGTTTAAAGCATAGCTTTCGAGGTGTCTCATTTGTACGGTACAATACAGCCATTTCCGACCAGGGGACACCCCGGTTCTTTGCCTCCGTCAGAAATTCGATAACCTTCCTGCATTCATCCTTATCGTCTTTAAGCTTATAAAGCCTTACGAACTCATCAGCCTTTGTCATCCTTGCCGCTTTAAGGGTTTTTGAATAACGGTTATGGTTATTTCCGATAAGTCTGGCACTGGTTCTCGTCACCACATCAGGGCAGCGGTAGTTCGTGCTTAGGGTTATCACCTTCGCGCCTTTGAATTCCTTGCTGAAGCCCAGCATTATCTCCGGCCTGGCACCCCTGAATCCGTAAATGGACTGGTCATCATCTCCGACTGCAAAAAGATTATCAAGAGGATGCGCAAGCTTTTTCAATATCT
>Ga0310691_10000199_pt1 | contig 122458 bp, 90 predicted proteins | sample 176DNAGHGlowgp2_FD_203887 | JGI IMG/M metagenome (GOLD analysis project Ga0310691, IMG submission 203887) | Sheep rumen microbial communities from Palmerston North, Manawatu-Wanganui, New Zealand - 1766 DNA GHGlow gp2 (v2) (version 2) | ecosystem: Host-associated > Mammals > Digestive system >... | reverse complement strand
GAAAGGCAATTTATAGCAGAATGAAGAATTGAGAACGGTCTCCAAATCGTAACCCCGATTATTCTCAATTCCCCGAACTGCCTTTATACAAAGAAATCCTGAAAATTCTTCCAAAGTTACAAAAAAACTATGAACTATGAATCATGAATTATGAATTATTTCGTATCTTTGCAAACGATATGCACTATACACTGAATTGCAACGGGAGACTGCTTGATTTGTCGGAGCCGCAGGTGATGGGAATCATCAACCTGACGCCCGACTCCTTCTATGCGGCCAGTCGCAAACAGGCTGAAGGCGAAATTATTGCCCGCTGTCATCAGATTCTTCTCGAAGGGGCTTCGATAATCGACGTCGGAGCATGCTCGACGCGTCCCGGCGGTGAACTGGTTTCGGAAGAGGAAGAGGCGGAAAGGCTTCAGCGTGGGCTGCGCCTGATTCGCCGTGAAATGCCCGATGCCATTTTGAGCATTGACACGTTTCGTCCGGAGGTGGCCCGAATGTGCATTGAAGAGTATGGTGCTGACATCATCAACGACGTGGAGGGAAGCGACGAGATGTTCCAGACGGTGGCCCGTCTGCGCACACCTTATATTTATATGTCACGTAAAGCCACGGTCCATGATATACTCCTCGACTTTGCCCAGACCGTGCAGCGGCTACGCGATCTTGCCCAGAAAGACATCATTCTTGACCCGGGCTTCGGTTTCGGCAAGACGCCTGAAGAGAATTTCCAGTTACTTCGCGAACTGGAAAAACTGCATGTTCTTGATCTGCCACTCTTGGTGGGCATGTCGCGGAAACGCATGGTTTGGCAGACGCTGAAAGTGACTCCCGATAATGCCCTTAACGGAACTACGGTGCTCAATACGGTAGCTCTTCAGAAAGGTGCCTCCATCCTCCGTGTGCATGATGTCAAAGAAGCATCGGAAGCCGTAAAACTTGTCTTAAACTTGAAATCTTCAACCTGAAACTTGAAACTTGAAACCAGAATATGTTTGAATTTGGAATAAAAGATATCATCGACATAGTCCTTGTGGCCTTGATGCTCTACTACATCTACCGGCTGATGAAGGAGTCGCGTTCGCTAAATGTCTTCATTGGCATTATGGTGTTTATCGTCGTGTGGCTGCTGGTGTCCCAGATACTGGAGATGAAGCTCCTTGGAAGTATCATGGACAAATTGGTCAGTGTGGGAGTGATTGCGCTGATTATCCTCTTCCAGGACGAAATCCGCAAGTTCTTCTATAATCTCGGAGCCCGTCAGCGAATGCAGGGACTGATGAAATACTTCTCTTTCGGAGGTGATAAGAAAGACAAGGCCGACAAGGAGTCAATCATGCCCATCGTGATGGCCTGTATGAGTATGGGTAAGCGCAAGGTCGGTGCACTGATCGTGATTGAGCGCAATGACCCGTTGGACGACATCGTGGCAACCGGTGACGTCATTGATGCCGCTATCAACCAGCGGCTCATTGAGAATATCTTCTTCAAGAATTCACCCCTTCACGACGGTGCCATGATTATCTCCGACAAACGCATCCGGGCAGCCGGCTGCATCCTCCCCGTGAGCCACAGCGTGGACATCCCCAAGGAACTGGGTCTGCGCCATCGGGCCGCTATGGGAATATCTCAGGAAAGTGATGCCATTGCCATCATCGTGTCGGAAGAGACGGGGCGCATTTCCGTTGCCATTAAAGGAGAATATAAACTGCGCCTGTCGGCAGAGCAACTGGAGAGTATCCTTACACATGAAATGAATCTTTGAAAACGTTTTCAAAAGAAACTGAGAAAAATCTCAGAAATCTAATGCGCAATTCAATTTATTTTGTTAATTTTGCGAACTGAACATTACAAAACAATATATTCAAAAAACAACTAACTATGGATTTATTAAGTCAAATCGTTGCGCGTGCTAAAGCAAACAAGCAGCGCATTGTGCTCCCCGAAGCTGAGGAGGAGCGTACACTTCGTGCAGCCGACCGTGTATTGGCTGAAGACATTGCAGACCTGATTCTCATCGGTAACCCCGAAAAAGTGCATGCACTGGCAAAGGAATGCGGACTGACCAACATCGACAAGGCCACACTCATCGACCCCGAAAACTGCGACCGCAGCGAGGAATATGCCGAGAAACTGGCTGAACTCCGCAAGAAGAAGGGCATGACCATCGAGCAGGCCCGCGAACTGGTGAAGAACCCACTCTATCTGGGCTGTATGATTATCAAGACCGAAGGTGCCGACGGACAGATTTCCGGCGCTCTTTCCACCACAGGCGAAACCCTTCGTCCTGCCTTGCAGATCATCAAGTGCGCCCCTGGCATCACTTGCGTGAGCGGTGGTATGTTGCTCATCACCAAGCAGCCGCAGTATGGTGAGAATGGTGTGCTCGTAGTAGGCGACGTGGCTGTTACGCCGATGCCCGATGCCGCACAGCTCTCTCAGATTGCCGTCTGCACGGCTCAGACTGCCAAGTCGGTGGCCGGATTCGAGGATCCCCGTGTGGCCATGCTGAGTTTCTCTACCAAGGGAAGTGCTTCTCATGAGGTCGTTGACAAGGTCGTAGAAGCTACGAAACTGGCCAAGGAACTGGATCCGAACCTGAAGATCGACGGTGAACTGCAGGCTGATGCCGCTCTCGTTCCCTCCGTTGGTAAGAAGAAGGCTCCCGGTTCAGACATTGCCGGCAATGCCAACGTGCTGGTATTCCCCTGCCTCGAGGTAGGCAACATCGCCTATAAGCTCGTTCAGCGCTTAGGCGACGCCATTGCCATTGGCCCCATCCTCCAGGGTATTGCCCGTCCGGTGAACGACCTCTCTCGCGGCTGCTCCGTGGAAGACATCTACTACATGGTAGCCATCACCGCCTGCCAGGCCATGGACGCTAAAAAGTGAAAAGTTAAGAGTGAAGAGTGAAGAATTTGCTGCCGCCATGATTGTTTATCGGAGAGAAGGTGGACCGTTGCACACTAAAAGCTATGCTTTTGCCGTTAGGATAGTCAAGATGTTCCTTCATTTTTCTGGAAACGATTGGAAACTTCAAGCTATCTATAAGCAAGTGCTTCGTTCGGGTACATCCATCTCTGCCAACGTACATGAGTCGGAATTTGCGCAAAGTGCTTCAGACTTCGCTTCTAAACTTCACATAGCTCTCAAAGAGGCCAACGAGACGATGAACTGGCTGAATTTGTTGCATGATACAGACATCCTCTCAGACAAAGAGTTCGATAGTATGGCAGCCGATTGCAGCGAAGTGATTGCCTTGCTGGTCGCATCAATAAAAACAATAAAGAAAAACAATAATTTAAAACAATGAGTCAAGGGCGTAGAGCAAAGAAAAGCGGTAGCAAATTCTTCACTCTTCACTCTTCACTCTTCACTTAAAAACATGAAAATTTTAGTTCTTAACTGTGGCAGCAGTTCTATTAAATATGCGCTTTACAACATGGACGACAAGAGCGTGATGACATCGGGAGGCGCTGAGCGCGTGGGTCTCGATGGCGCTTTTGTGAAAGTGAAGCTCGCCAACGGCGAAAAACGTCAGATTATGCACGACATCCCCGAGCATACAGAGGGCGTGAAGTTCATCTTCTCGCTGCTCACCGATCCCGAGATTGGCGTGATTAAGGACCTGTCGGAAATTGATGCCGTGGGTCATCGCATGGTGCACGGCGGAGAGAAGTTCAACAAGTCGGTGATCCTTACCGACGAGGTGCTTAAGGCCTTCGAGGAATGTTCAGATCTGGCTCCGCTGCATAACCCCGCCAACCTGAAGGGCGTGAACGCCGTGAAGGAACTGATGCCCGGACTGCCCCAGGTGGGAGTCTTCGACACTGCTTTCCATCAGACCATGCCTCCCAAGGCTTATATGTATGCCATCCCCTACGAACTCTACGAGAAGTACGGCATCCGCCGCTACGGTTTCCATGGCACCAGCCACCGCTATGTGTCGGCCCGTGCCTGCGAGTTCCTCGGCATTCCCGCCGAAGGCACCAAGATGGTTACCTGCCACGTGGGTAATGGCGGCTCTATTGCTGCCGTGAAGGATGGCAAGTGCATCGATACCTCTATGGGTCTCACTCCGCTGGAAGGACTGGTGATGGGTACCCGTGCCGGTGATATCGACGGTGGTGCCGTGACTTTCATTGAGAAGAAACTCGGACTCGATGCCGACGGCATGTCGAATCTGCTCAACAAGAAGAGCGGCGTAGCCGGTATTACGGGCGGTTCCAGCGATATGCGCGACGTGGAGAATGCCGCAAAGGCTGGCGATCCGAAGGCAAAACTGGCTGAGGACATGTACTTCTATCGTATCAAGAAGTATATCGGAGCATACGCTGCCGCTATGGGTGGACTCGATGTCATCGTCTTCACCGCTGGTGTTGGCGAGAATCAGACCAGTATGCGCTCAGAGGTTTGCAAGGACATGGAGTTCCTCGGTGTGAAGTTCGATGAGTCGAAGAACAACGTCCGTGGCGAAGAGGCCATCATCTCTGCCGACGACTCGCGCGTAAAGGTTGTGGTCATCCCCACCGACGAGGAGCTGATGATTGCCACCGACACCATGAACCTGCTGAAGTAATATACTTCAATCATGAGGGTGTGTCATTAATGGCACACCCTCATGATAATCCATGACCGATGCAACACGATAGCAACAACGTGAAGGAAATCTATCTCGCCGGAGGCTGCTTTTGGGGAACAGAGCATTTCTTCAAACAGATTGAAGGGGTGGTGGAAACAGAAGTGGGCTATGCCAACGGACATACTGAGCATCCTACCTATAAAGAAGTATGTACTGACAAGACAGGCTTTGCCGAGACCGTCCGCGTGGTCTATAATCCTGAGAAGATCGGCCTGCGATTCCTTCTGAAGATGTATTTCAAAGCCATCGACCCCGTGAGTGTCAACCGCCAGGGCCACGACACCGGCACGCAATACCGCACCGGCATCTATTATACGGACGCAAGCGACCTGCCCGTTATCGAAGAAGTTTACAGTGAAGAGCAGAAACTCTACAAGGAGCCGTTTGCCGTAGAGAAACTGCCCTTAAAGAATTTCTATACAGCCGAGGAATACCATCAGGACTATCTCGACAAGAACCCCGAAGGCTATTGCCATCTTCCCCTGTCGCTGTTCAAGTTCGCCAAAGAGGCAAAACCCCAACCTTGAATCCGTCTCCGCAACTGGCAGCCAATAATTGTAACCTTCGGGAGAAGGTAGAAACACAGTTAGGCAGAAAACCCGCTCAGTCGAATTTGTAATTCGACTGCATCGAATATCAGGATTTGCAATCCGATTAATTATTTAAGCGCATTATAAATGCTCATACTCATTACAGTCGAATTACAAATTGCTTTACCCTTCGGCCAGCGACCGTTGGTTCGACTGAACAGAGAAAAATTATAATAATTATGATAATTTCTGTCCCTTTCCTTTTTCTGGGACGATGACGAGGATTAACATCGGCAATTATATTGGCAGGTGGAGAGTCACAAAAAGACTCTCCACCTGCTGCGTTTACATATTTGCCCCGCACTATCTGGGGTGACCTTCTTCAGAAAAGACACACATTGTCTCTTCCCCTGTTCAGAATCAACTTTTCCATGCTACACCTGATTAGTTAAATGCTCAGCTTTCGGAAGTTGAGCGACTTTTCTCTTTCAGGAAGTCGTATTTCAGTTTCACCGGTTTCGCTCTCTGCAAGTTGTTGACTGTCTTTTGCTTGCGAGTGATAGTGCAGTTTCACTTCAAGACCCACCCCCCGGCCCCTCCCTAAATGGAGGGGAGTAGATAGATTAAAGGGTAATAGAACTCCCCTCCCTTCGGGAGGGGCCGGGGTGGGCTGTCGGGGTGGGTAAAAGATACCTTATTTCGGAGTGATTAGACCCTAATCACTCCGAAAAACATCATGAATTGGGATACGAATGATGGCTGTTTGTGTGAATTATTCATTACAAGAGGTGGCCAAAAGATTTTCATGACTCTGAGGCAGTGAAACTGGAGTGAAACCGCAGTTTCACCTGTAAGTGTTTGATAGCCAAAGAGGTTGGCAAAGTGAAACCGGTGAAACTGGTTTTCACCCTTTTTGTGGGAAAGATTTGCAAGAATAGGAGGAGGTCAAGATTGTTGCAGCCATAGTCTCATCAACTGGTCGTCGATGTAGTATTCGCTGTTTTCGGATGAAATTAATCCGTATGACAGTAGTTTCTTTACTGCTGCCTGCACGCTGCTTGCCGACTGAAGATGATGGCGGCGGGTGAAGGCTCCGGACGTAATCTGGCGGATGCGACCTTCGGAGGCTACTGCGTAAAGCAGTTCTTTTGAAGCCGTAACTCTTTTTTGTACTACAGTTTACTTTCGCCCTCCACGTATTCTTCGAGGAAAAGGTGCTCACCGTCCCATACGACGTAGGTGAACTGCCAGATCCAGTCGCCGATGATCATCATGCGGCTCTTGCGGGAGAGCATCAGGTCAAGCTCGATGTGGCGGTGGCCATAGATGAAATAATCGATGTCGGGATGATCTTTCATATACTGCTTGGTGTATTGCACCAGGTATTCCTTGTCCTCACCCATATAGGCGGGCTCTTTGCCGTCGGCCCGTTTCAGGCGCGAACGCTTGGCCCAGGATAGTCCGAACGTCATGGCCCAGCTTTGCGGGATGAAGTGGGTGAAGAGCCATTGGCATGTCTTGTTGTGGAAAATGCTGCGCACGAACTGGAAACTGCGGTTGGGGTCGCCCAGTCCGTCGCCGTGGGCCATGTAGAACACCTTATTATATAGTTCTACGGTCTCGGGCTTCTTATGCAGGATGACGCCGCATTCCTCTTCCAGGTAGCCGTACATCCAGATGTCGTGGTTGCCGGTGAAGAAGTGTACCTCCACGCCCATGTCCGTCAGTTCGGAGAGTTTTCCCAGGAATCGGGTGTAGCCTTTGGGCACGGTGTATTTCCATTCGTACCAGAAGTCGAACATGTCGCCGAGCAGATAGACGGCTGCAGCCTTCTCCTTGATGTTGTCAAGAAATCTTACCAGTCGTCTTTCCTGCATCCTTCCGTGGTCAATGGCCCACGAACCGAGGTGCGCGTCAGATAGTATGTAGATGTTCTTTTTCATAATACATTCATTCGAATCCTAACTCAACACGTGCTTCTTCGCTCATCATGCTTTGGTCCCATGCGGGCTCGAAGACGAGGTTCACATTGGCAGTCTTTACGCCTTCCACGCTTTCCACCTTCGTGCGTACATCTTCTAATATAAAGTCGGCGGCAGGACAGTTGGGAGCCGTGAAGGTCATGTCCATGTCCAGCGTGCCGTCTTCTTGCATGTCTATTTTGTAGATCATGCCGAGGTCGTAGATGTTGACAGGTATCTCTGGATCATACACTGTTTTGAGTATATCCACGATACGTTCTTCAATCCTTGTTTTCTCTTCTTGTGTCATTTGTTTCCTTATTTGGTGGGCAAAGATACGAAATTTTCGATTAAGTGAACGCAAAATCGACTTTTATTTTGCGAAGCGTGAAATATTTTTGCGAAGAGAAAACTGTTCCTGCCAGTGGATTCTTGTCTCAAACTGGGCAAGCCGTATCATCACCACGACCTAAATTTATGCTAAAATACCGATTAGGACCGTTGTTTGCGGTCTCACGTCATTTAAGCAATTACTGTGGCTTGATTGAAATTTGTTTTGCTCACGTCTTTGTTACTTTGTTCTATGTAACATCTGAGAGGAGGCTGGGGGGTATGAGACGAATTCTAAAGTTTCGGAATCAAATCCTTATATATACTTATTAAAGATTTTTTTAATTTTGCGGCATTAAAAACCTAAAAGACATCTGAAAATTGTATTATATCAACTATTGGAACTTCCATTCATGAGAAACTTAAAACTTATAGGGAAGCCTTTTGTGGTGTCATTATTGTCTAACTTAATGCCAAAGAATATGGTAAAAGAAAGTTCAGCGTAATTTGTAACCATGCCGTCGCGCTTTTCGCTTAGATGGCAAATTGTTATGCCGTGAAGTAATGCGGCCATCTATTGATTATTCATTTTTTTAACCTAAAGAAAATACTTAAGTATGAATCAAAACTTTGGAAAGACAGCGTTTCTTGCTGGTGTCTGTGCAATCGCAGGATTGCTATGGTCACCTCAGGCAATGGCTGACTCTGCTGTGAAATCCGTTCAGTCGGTTCAGCAGACGAAGAAAGTGTCTGGAACAGTTGTTGATGCCATGGGACCCGTCATTGGAGCCAGCATCATGGAGAAGGGCACAAGTAATGGTACGGTTACCGATCTCGATGGTAACTATTCTCTCAGTGTAGGGCCGAATGCCACGTTGGTGATCACCTACGTAGGCTTTAAGACTCAGGAAATCAGAGTGGGCAATGAAACCCGCCTCGACGTCACTTTGGAAGAGGACAACACCAACCTCGACGAAGTGGTGGTTATCGGTTATGGTACCCAAAAGAAGAAATTGTTGACAGGTGCTACTGTTCAGGTAAAGGGTGAAGATATTGCCAAACTGAACACCACCAACGCACTTGAGGCCATGCAGTCAAGCACTCCTGGTGTACAGATTACCAGTTCGTCCAACCAGCCTGGTAAGGGTTATAAGGTTTACATCCGTGGTATCGGTACCACAGGTAATTCAGCGCCTCTTTATGTGATTGACGGTGTGGCTGGTGGAAGCCTTGATGACATTAACCCTGCAGATATTGAGAGTATCGACGTGCTGAAGGATGCTGCTTCTGCAGCTATCTATGGTGCCCGTGCAGCTAACGGTGTGATTCTTGTTACAACCAAACAGGGTAAGGCCGGTAAGATTGAAATCAGCTACAATGGTGCAGTTGGTTGGTCTAATGCTTACAAGCGTCCGCAATTGCTCAATGCTCAGCAGTACATGACCATCCTCGATGAGTACACGTTCAACACTTCAGGTCAGAAGATGGATTGGGCAGGCTTTATTCCACAAGACGTTATTACCAAGGTTAATAGCGGTTGGTCAGGTACAGACTGGTGGGGTAAATTCGAAAATAAGAATGCTGTTCAGCAGAATCATTCTGTGACTTTGACCGGTGGTACAGACCGTTCTAAGTTCGCCATGTCATACACCTATACTGGTAATGAAGGTATCATGGGTGCCGATCAGGCCTCTTATTATAAACGTCACACTATCCGTATCAATAGCGATCATGTTCTCTTGAAAGCCAAAGACTTCGATGTCATCACCATCGGTGAGAACATCTCTATCGGCTATACCAGGAACCATGACCTAGCTGAGGATGGTATGTATTGGAGTTACATTCACAGTTTGCTCCAGACGTCTCCGTATATGCCACAGTACGCTTACAATGGTGATACCTATTATTATCAGGGATTTGACGGTGTAGTTAGATATGGTCAAGGTTGGAACTCTTCTTTGTTCAGCAACCCATGGGAGAACCTTTCTAAGGGTGGTTTCAACTCTATGGCAGAGAGCCGTAGCGTCAATACCAGCGCAACAGCCTTTACCGTTATTCAGCCTATCAAGGGCTTAAGACTCCGTTCTCAGTTCAACTATAACTGGGGTTCTGGCGCATATCGTAGTTATGGTGAGCCGGCATCTTCTGGTTATGGTAATGCCACATCGGTTGTATATACTAATAGCCAGAGCGCATGGTTAAATACCAATTGGTCAGTTGAGAACACCCTTACTTATGATCTTCCTATTATTAGCGGTCACAAGATTAGCGCCATGGTTGGTCAGACCTTCCAGAGCACTGCTTGGAGTTTTAATGTCGGTGGATCCAATAAGGTTACTTATGGCGACCAACTCGCAACACTGAAGGGTTGGGATTCTGCATGGCTTTCTAACTTCAAGGTGCTCAATTCTACTGATATAACTTTGACTGGCAAGCCCAATGATGAAGAATATCTCGCTTCTTGGTTCGGTCGTCTGACTTGGGACTGGAATGAGACTTATATGGCTACCGTAACCATGCGTTATGATGGTTCAAGTATCTTCACTGACGGTAAGCGTTGGGGCTTCTTCCCATCTGTATCTGCAGGTTGGGTTGTTACCAATGAGAAATTCATGCAGAGCACCAAGAATTGGATGGATTTCTTGAAGATTCGCGCCTCTTGGGGTCAGAACGGTAACAAGGATATCGCCAAGTACCAATATATGGCTACGATTGCTCTGTCAGGCGAAGCTGGTGACAGTGGTTACAAGTTCGGTTCAGACATGGCAACCTCCGTCGCAGGAACTCCAAACACCGGTGCTTACGCAAACATCGTACCTAACCCTGACCTTACTTGGGAAACCTCTGAGCAGTTAGACCTCGGTTTCGATGCCCGTTTCTTCAATAGTCGTCTGGGCTTAAACTTCGACTGGTATAAGAAGACGACAAAGGACTGGTTGATCGGTGGTAACCTGCTTGCTATCTATGGTACCAACCCTGCTGCCATCAATGGTGGTGACGTACAGAACACAGGTGTTGAACTTGCTCTCACTTGGAATGACCAAATAGGTAAAGACTTCCGCTACAATGTAGGCGTGAACTTTGCTACTAACAAGAATAAGGTAACCCGTATTGCTAATGACAACCACTATATCAATGGTCCTTCTGGTGTCCTTTCACAGGGTACAGAGTATATCTACCGCGCAGAGGAAGGTAAGCCCATCGGTTACTTCTACGGCATGTCCTACAGTGGCATCTGGCAGAATCAGGAGCAGATTGACGCTGCACGTACTGCAGGAAAGCCCGTTCTTGACAGCGCAATGCCTGGTGACATGATCTGGGAAGATTGGAATGGTGATGGTGTGATTACCTATGCAGAGGGTGACAATTGCGACCGTCATGAGATTGGTAATCCTAACCCTGATATTATGCTTGGTGTCAACCTCGGTTTCACATGGAAGGGTCTTGACTTTGCCGTGAACGGTGCCGGTGCATTCGGTATGCAGATTATGCGTTCTTACCGTTCATACAGTGATGCTCCTTACCAGAACTATGATACCACCATCCTGAATCGTTGGGTTGGTGAAGGTTCGTCCAACACCCAGCCACATATTACAAGTACAGGTAGTGAGAATGTCAACTGGGTATCAGCCCGTTACATGGAAAATGCCGATTACTTTAAGATTAAGACCGTAACGCTTGGTTACGACTTCAAGAACATCTGGAAGGCCTGCCCGTTCCAGCAACTCCGTCTCTATGTTCAGGCTCAGAACCTCTACACCTTCACCAGTTACACCGGTCTCGATCCTGAGGTAGGTAACTCTGCAGGTGGTAATGGTTGGGCTTCAGGTATTGACCTCGGTCTTTACCCGCCATCTCGTACATATTTGATTGGTGCAAGTATTAAATTCTAATTCGACAAAAAGTTATGAAGAAATATATTTTATCAGCATTTGCTGTTTTGTCAGCAGCAACAATGTTTACATCTTGTAACGACATGCTGGACACTGATCCGCGTGTGACTGAGATGACTGCGGCTACATTCCCCGGAAAACCTGCAGATGTTGAGGCGTTGAATGCTGCTACCTATAGTATTATGAATACATTAGGTGGCGGAGACCAAAGTGGTATATTAAATAATCCTTTCTATTGGTGGTCGCTTATGTCAGATGACTGCTATGGTAGTGGTGGCTTGCAGGACAATGTAGCTAAGTCTCTGCATCATTTTACAACTGCAAGTGCTAATCAGTATGAACAGGATTTTATCCTTCTCTATGGCGGTATTTCTCGCGCTAACAACCAGATTGAGACTATAGATAATGTTGATTGGAATGGCAATACCACTCAGCGCAATCAGTTGCTCGGTGAAGGCTACTTCATGCGTGGTCTCTATTACATGTGGCTTTCACAGTTGTACGGTGATGTACCTCTGATTACCTCTACTACGATTACTGACGAGATGCAGCAGCAGGCAAGTGCAGAGGAGGCTATCTATCCCCAGATTCTTTCTGACTTTGTTTCTGCCAAGAATTTGATGAAGCCTGAAAGAGCCAATGGTTCAGGCCACGCAGACAAGTTTGCTGCCGAGGCATTTATGGCACGTGCATGGATGTTCTGGGCCGGCTTCTATAAGAAAGTTGGTGAACTTGCTAATGACGATGCAACTATTGAACTTGTTGAACAGGAGGGTTGCAACGGTGGTACTCTTTCGAAGTCTGATATTGTCAATGCACTGAAGGATATCGTTTCCAACGGCGGATACAAACTGTGTGAGGACTTCCGTTCGCTCTGGCAGTACTCTAACAGTCTGCTCTGGGATGAAGCACACGATGGCAAGGGCCATGCATATGCTTTCATTGCAGACATGAAGCGTTCGAACTGCTTTGACCAGCCTGGTATGGGTAATGGCAACACGGAGGAAATCTTCCAGATTCAGTTTATGAATGCATCTAAGTGGGCTATCGGTGGAACCTACAACAACCCGCGTATGTATTCAAACTACCTCTCTTGCTTCTGGGGTCTTCGTAATGGTGCTTCCAATGACAATGGTAAGCGCGACAAGACTTATCCTTTCAACCAGGGTTGGGGTCAGGGTACTCCTTCCTGCAATCTCTGGGATGATTGGACAGCTGCAGAGACTGCTGGTAATTATACGGACATCCGTAAACTCGGAACTTTGATTGACCTCGATCATGAGCTTGAATCCTATACCTACGAGAAGGATGACTGCGAGGAGTCTGGATATGGAGTTAAGAAATATGCCGATGTCAATCTTGATGCATGCGCTGCAGACAACGATTCATGGTGGTCAAAGTGTCCTGGCTATTCCTCCAGTTCGCTTGACAATAAGCAGCAGGGTGACCACTTCGAGGACTACTACCTGATGCGTTATGCCGATGTGCTGCTGATGCTGACCGAACTTACCGGTGATGCTCAGTACATGAACCAGGTTCAGAAGCGTGCCGGTGTTCCTCAGACAGGTTATTCTCTGAAGGCCGTTCAGGACGAGCGCCGTTGGGAGTTTGCTCTTGAGGGACTCCGTTTCAACGATATGCGTCGTTGGTCTGGTATAGATTCTGGCGAGAGTTCATACGCAGCTAAGGCTCTACAAGCTCAGAATGGCAAGTCTATTACCGTCAAGGGCAAAAAGAATGCTATGAACATGGCTCACATGACCTGTTCATGGGCTAAGCGTTACGCTGCTACCAACGGTTTCTTGCCTAAGCCTCAGGCTCAGATTACTCTGATGAATGGTAAGATGGAGCAGAATCCAGGATGGAATTTAGCTGATCCAGAGACACAATATAAAGTCCTTTATTAATATATAAAAAGAAATCAAAATGAAAAAGATATTATTTTTGCTAGTTACAGCAGTATGTGCTTTAGCTGCTTGTGATCCTGTCCATGAGGATATCAGCAATGGCAATCACATCACTGTTGACGAGCTCAAAGCGAAGACTTCTGTCACTGTTGACAAAGCAGCCAATGGAAAGAATGGTAATGTCATTACCTGTTCGACCCTAGCACCTGTCAATGCAAAGTGGGATATTGGTGGTAAGGAATTTATTGGTAACTTTGCGAGGAAGAAAATGAAGGTTAATTGGAATGAGAAAGGTGATTGGGTTACTACTCCATATACAATCGTTCTTACTGCAATTTGCCCTGACGGGACAAAGCTTACCGCAGAATATCCTGTACAATGTGATGAAATCACAGATCCACTTGTGAAGTACTATATCTATGGTGATCCCAACAGGTCAGAAGAAGAAAAAGCAGAAGATCCACAGCTTCCATTTAAGCCCGCGGCGTGGGACGCTGCTGCCATGCGTTTCAGTTCTACTGAAGGTGCACATCTGCCCACTATTCCTGATGAGGTTTACGACGGTCTGAAGACCTTGATCTTTGACGTTTCAGATGTAACTCCTGATTTTGACCTAAAGGTTATGAATGGTTGGTGGAGTAACACCTATTACGATCATGTTAAGTGGGTGAATGGCTTGAATGAACTTCAGATTACTCCGACCATGGCAAGGGAATGTGCAAAGAAATATGCAAACGAAGACCCTGCCGGTGGTAAAGATCTTGACCTCATGCTGTATAGTGGATCTATGACACTTAATGCAGTTTACTATGAGGAATAATAAGTTCTTATATGTATAATATTTAAATATCCGTTATAATGAAAAATATAATGAATTATAGTAAGCTCGCAATCGCCACGCTTATTACATCAAGCCTATTTGTGGCTTGTAGTGAGGAGATTAGCGAAACTACATGCAATACCCAATATACAGCAAACACAGGAAATCTCAAAAGTGCTGGTCAGGCTGTAGATTTGGGACTCCCCAGTGGTACAAAATGGGCTAATATGAATGTTGGAGCAACTTCAGAATCAGACAACGGTATTCTCTTCGTCTGGGGTGATGTAACAGGAAACCAGGTTCTGGCATCCTCTGTAGATACATATACAGATGTAACAGATCCTACATCGGTATCTGATTTGTTTAAAATGTTCAAAGCTGCACAGGAAAGTGTTGGATACTTATATGATACAATTAACGTATATAAGGAATCTTTTAAGCCTTTAATTTCGCACGTTGATTTTTCAGAGATTGATGACATTATAAAGGCTAAATTTGATATCTTCAAAGAAGGCAAGAAAGGTAAGCTGATGGCAATAGTTACTAGTGGAACAGATATTCTTTGCTTATGTGACTCGAGCCTGAGAAGTGATTCCAAGTATTATCATAAAAACAATCCTGATCTTACGGACATAGAAATTAAAGACGAGGATGGTTATGATCTCGTTATTAATCTGATTGATTCAACAGAAGTTAAGTTTTTTGAGAATATTGCTGCTAATAATTATGCCAACATTCCAAATCTTTTTAACGAGAAAGGTGGCGACGGTAATCCTCTTGTAGTACGTAAGGACTACACTGGTGGTGATATTGGAGATGATGTGAAAGATCGGCAAAAGAATAATTTAAAATTCGTTCCTGTCTATAGCATTATTTCTGATGCCAAGCACGATCCTGCTACTGCAAACTGGGGCAATAACTGGAGAATGCCATCTACTGCTGATTTCGTAGAGTTGCTTGAGTATTGCAACTGGGAATTCACCGGTTCTGGATATAAGGTAAGCAGTAAGGTCAATGGAAACAGCATCTTCTTGCCGGCAGCAGGTTATCGCTACGGTGAAGAATGGTATGGAAACGGAAATGCCGGTTATTATGCTACCGGAGAGATTACCGGAACTTACCACTTCCCCTCAATGGCAGAGCAGGTTAATGGTTCAAAGGGAGCAGTTAATGCCAGTGAAAACATGCCTAACATGTTGATTTTCCAGCATGGTCTGTATAATTCTCTTGACATGTACCACAACCTGAGTACCAGTTTCGGAGTTTCTGTAAGACCTGTAACAAAGTAAAAACTGATGTAAGTGCTTTATTACTATACTTTATTTAGAATGGCAGTAGGGCACAAGATAATTAATCATAGGCTGACTCATTTATTGAGTCAGCCTTTTAACACGAGAAGATGACAACAAAAAACAAATTTACTAGGAGCCTTTTCTACGTAAGCCTTTTGGCTTTCATTTCGTTTGTTGTATATGTGTTATACATCAATCAGGAGGTGTTTTATACGGCACATGACCGTTCGGAGTTCCTATATGGAACACCTTTCTATCATACTCTCATGTCGAAACCTTTTGGCCTGATGCAGTATGTGGGAGCCTGGCTTACTCAACTCTTCTATTATCCAGCTTTAGGTTCCGCCGTCTTGGTGATATTTTGGGCGCTCATCTTCTTTGTAGGTATAAAGGCATTTAGATTGAAGGGAAGTATCTCCGCGTTGATGCTATTGCCGATTGCTTGTCTGCTTACCTCGGTTGTGGATTTAGGTTATTGGATTTATGTTTCTACAATCAGGGGGTATTGGTTCTCGCAGTCAGTAGGCTATCTTATCATGCTGCTGCTCTTGTGGACTGCACGCAGTACCCCTCGCAAATGGCATTTTGCTTGGTATCTGCTAGGCTTTTGCATCTATCCTGTGCTTGGGTGGTTTGCCTTGCTTTTCATGCTTTGCTTGATGCTTACCGAGAAACTCACATGGCGTGAGATTCTTGGTGTCGTTTTGCTTGTTTTTACCGCAGCCATCTGGCATACTCAGTTCTATTCGAATCTGAAATTTGATGATGTCGTGTTGGCTGGTTTGCCTCGTTTCGTGACCCCAAGTGATAAGACTGAGCATCTTTCTATCCCGTTCTGGGTGCTGGGTGCTGTCTCGGTACTTATTTCTTGTCGTATGGGAAAATGGTCGCTTGGCCGGTTGGGTGATTGGTCATTAGGTCGTTTGGCTTTGCCTGTGGTTTGTTCTGTTGCAGGTATTGTCTTTACATGGTCGTTGATGTTCCGTGATAAGAACTACATTAATGAGATGCGTATGACGCGCTATGCTTTTAATGATAATTGGAAGGAAGTCCTCCAAATGGCAGAAGAGAATCCCCAATTGACGAGTACAATGGTATTTCTTAAGAATGTTGCCCTGATGAATGAGGGGGGACTACTCGATCGTTCGTTCAAGATGGGCAATAGCGCAGTTAATATTTACAACCCTGATTCGATCCATGTATCCCTTTTGGATATTGCATCGCCTCTGGTCTATTACAATTATGGCATGCAGAATGAAGCCATTCGCCTGAGTTATGAAAACGGCATACAGGCAGGCTTCTCACCATTCTACCTGAAGATGCTTTCCCGCTGTTCACTGGCTACGGGAGAAGAAAAATTGGTGGAATACTATACAAATCTGGTGAATCATAACCTGTTTTACAATAATTGGAAACCGGCACCTGTGACGTCAAAGATAAGTGAACTTGGGAAATCCTACCCTGATGAGATTACAGGTGTGGAGAACAGTGACAGTTATATTGTCAATGGTATCAGTCTCTGGTATGAAGCCGACAGCAAGGTCGCTTCAGAACAGGCTCTGTTTTATTCCATGCTTCGTTGTGACTCACGCCGTTTCTGGGCTTCGCTTCGCCAATATGTGAAGATGCACCTGAACGAGCAATTTCCTGTGGAAGCACAGGAGGCTTATATCCTATTTATTGATAAGGCCCCAGAAGAAAAACGGATGATGCTTCCCGTTGAGCAGTCTGTTTACGGTCGCTATAAGAAGTTCTGGGAATCCCTTGAAAACCGCGTAAAACCTAATTTGAGTCTTGAACAGGTTGGTGAGGAAATGCGCGAAGAATGGGGAGATACCTATTGGTGGTACAATATCTTCGGAAGGAAAATATTTATTCCAAATGGTAATATTTATAACGAAGTCGCGTCATAAGATAAAAATGAAAAAATATATCCACTCCTACAGTTTGTTTTTGGCTGCAGCCATGCTGCTCCTGTCGTCGTGTGTGAATCACCCCTCTGTGCCCTCTGCTTCCTCAGAGTCCTCCGTGCTTCCACCCATCTTCCCGGATTACTGTAATGTCACCGTGCCATACAATATAGCACCGCTCAACTTTATGCTCCCTGCTAATCAATACGAGGCATGCGTGGCACGTATTACTACGGCCGACGGAAAGCAACAGACATACGGCGACGGGGTGAAGGTGCAGATACCCGAGTCGGAATGGCATGCTATGCTTGATGCATCGAAAGGTAAAAGCATCAAGATCGAGACATGGGGCAAGAAAGAGGGGCAATGGCTGAAGTTTAAGGCGTTCATGATTAATGTAGCCAAGGAGCCGATTGATGAGTATCTGTCGTATCGCCTCATTGAGCCTTCGTATGTGGCTTGGTCTTTCATGGAGATTGTCCAGCGTAATCTCACCACGTTTGAAGAGAAGCAGATATTCAACAACGAGATCACCATGAATAATAATAAGATAGGCCAATGTATCAACTGCCACAGCTATCAGAACTACAAGACAGACAATATGCTCTTCCATGTCCGTCTGTCGAATGCCGGAACCGTCATCGTGAACGATGGCAAGGTTTCGCGGGTGAATCTGAAGCGTGACTATACCATCTCTTCGGGTGTTTACCCGGCATGGCATCCTACGGCCAAGCTGATAGCCTTCTCTACCAATATTACGAGGCAGGGATTCCATACGGCAAATAGGAACAAACTGGAAGTCTATGACGAGGCCAGCGACCTGATTCTCTATGACGTCATGAAAGACTCGGTGAGCATTGTCAGCAATGACTCCACGCTTCTTGAAGTATATCCCACGTGGTCGCCCGACGGCAAATACCTTTATTACTGTAAGTCGGTTCCGCTGCCTGAAGAGTTGCGCGGAAAGGATATCAGATCCACCTTTGAGAAAGTGCAGTATAATATCTATCGCCGTTCGTTCAATCTGGCAACGCACGGCTTCGGTGAAGAGGAATTGGTCTATGATGCAGCATCGCAGGATAAGAGTGCTACCTTGCCACGTATCAGTCCTGACGGCCGCTATCTGCTCTTTGCCAAAGGACGGTATGGCTGTTTCCATATCAGGCATCACGATGCAGACATCGTCTGTCTGCCGCTTGGCAAAGACAATGCTTCGGAAATCGACCTTACGAACCTGAACAGCGAAGGTTTTCAGGATAGTTATCCCACGTGGTCGAGCAACGGTCATTGGATTATGGTTGCCAGCCGACGCGAAGACGGAAATTTCTGCCGCGTCTATTTCTCCTATTTCAATAACGGAAAAGTGGAAAAGGCATTCATGCTGCCGCAGGAAGACCCCGAACAAAACTCCTTCCTGATGAAGAGCTACAACCGTCCGGAGTTCATGGTGGAGCCTGTCCGCATCAGCGTTGAAGAGTTCAGCCGGGTGTTCAAATGATGAGCACCCGTTTTATTGTGTGATAATCGGATGAATATGTTATCGAATGATGATTTTGTGACCGTCGATGATGTAAAGGCCAGGTTTCAATTGATTGGTTGAAGCCTTGCCTTCTGCAATTCTGCGGCCGCTGATGTCAAAGCATCCGTTTATCCCAGACGATACGTTTCCTGGGTGATCGTTTATTTCCTTGATTCCTGACTCCACGAACGACTTTACCTTAAGAGTGGCCATACCTAGTACGAAGTCGGCATTTGTCACGGCATCAGTGTAGATGCTGAAGACATATTCGCCCGTCTGAGGGATATCGAACTCGAAAGTTTGTCCCCTGCCGGATGAGAATTTATTGGCAGTGTTGCCACCTATATTAATGGTGGGCATGAAGGTCTTAGAAGCCACTTCCTGCCCGTTGAGGTCTTCGATGGCGTAGATTACTTTCGCGTACTCAGGCTGGTTCCAGTTACATACCCTGCTCAAGAGCGTATATTTTCCTGCGTGCAATGTCATGTGCGAACGGGCGGCATTGTCGCCAAATCTCGCCCATGCGGTTTTCTCCTTACCCGAAGGACTCTGCACGAAGAGTCCATATTCAAAGCCGCGTGACTCATTCGTAAAGCGCAGAAGACGACATCCGGAGGTGTATGGGAGTCCGCCGCCTGCACGTTTCACCTTACCGTTGGAAACATACCAGTTCTGTGGCACTATGCCCTCGGTGGTGAAAGTCTGAATCATGTTGTAGTTGGTTGATGCAACGCAGTTCACCACGCATGAACTTTCTCCTTTCTTACCGTTGGTGTCAGTCACCACGACATGCAGTTCGTGCTGGCCAGCCTTGGGGGCTGTCAGTGTTGCTGTGAATGGTTTGGCTGATAACGTCTCAATCAGTGTGTTGCCATCATAGAATTCCACTTTTTCCACCTCACCGTTAGTGACAGTAGCCGTGGCTTCAATGCTGATGTCTGGGAATACCGCTTCACCGTCAGGTCCCATATACAGATAGGTTGTTTCGCCTTCTGGTTGGGCAATTGTCACTTTGGGCTGATTCAATGTGAAGCGTTTGCAGAAATTCCAGATGAGGTGGCGGTTCAGGTCCATGGGCCAGTGTCCGCCGTTGTTATAGGAATATAGCCACACTTCGCCACCGTTAGGACCGCCCGTCCATTTTTCCAGGTCACCGTCAAACCAACTGCTGCCGATGGGCCTGTAACCTGTCGTCTTAGAGTATTTAGTGTGTTTGTCGTGCGTGGCGTAGTTTTCGATATAGCTGTGAATGCCATATTGTTCATAGCCGAACACATCGTCGCCGTATGCAATACACTCCAGCATATTGACGGGTTTCTTGCAGTTATTCCAAGGCTGCTCAGAGAACTGGATGCCGCTTGTAGGCGCAAAGGCCGCAATCCTGTTCTGCATGTTTGCTATGCAATGGTGGATGAGCATGGAACCCATGGAGAAACCTGACCAATACACACGGTCTTTGTCGATGTCGTAGCGGGTGGCCATTTCGTCGATAGTCTTAATGACAAAGTTCTGGTCTTTCGTGCCGCCGATATCCCATGTGTTTCCATCGCTGCGTAAGTAGGCGATAATGAACTTCTCGGTGTCAATCAACAAGTACATCTTGTCACTGTCGTACTGATATTCAGGGCTTTGATTCATGCCATGGGTAATGATGAACAGGGGCGATTTGGGAGGAAACTCATTAGGCGTAAAGACCACCATGTTTCGTTGCTGACCATTTACGTTAATGTTAATCGACTCCTGCTTGTAGGCTGAAACTTGCAAGGCAAAGAGCAGCAGAATCGGTAAGTTAAATGCGAAAAGAGATAAACGTCTCATACGGATTATAGTTAATAATATTTGTTAGAAGTACACTTTTCCATTGACTCCGCAAAGATACGAAGTTTTACCTGATTCTGCAAGTCTTAGGAAGAAATTTTGCAGCAAGATGTTACAACCTGCCTTTTTCGCGATAGGAGTAATAGTTGCCGTCGGTCACGATAACATGATCGAGTAGGTAGAGCCGCATCACCTCGCAGGCTTTCCTCACACGTTCCGTCAAGCGGTCATCGTCCTTGCTCGGATGGGTGTTTCCTGACGGATGGTTATGGCAGAAAGCCACAATCGTGGCGTTGTTCATAAGGGCGGCCTTCACGATGAGGCGTACATCGACGGCTGTTTCGGTGATGCCGCCGTGTGACAGGCGTTCGGCCTTGATGAGTTTGTAGTTTTGATTCATCAGGATTACCCAGGCTTCCTCAGTGTCCAAGTCCTGCATCTTGGGATGCATATATTCATAGATGGCCCTCGGTGATCCCAAGTCCTCGCGTTCCTGAGCCTTTTCCGACTGTCGCCGCTTACCCAGTTCACAGGCGGCCAGCACGGTGATGGCCTTGGCGGGTCCCATGCCGTTATACTGTTGTAGTTCGCGGATACTCATCTTTCCCAGGGTATTCAGGTTGTTTTTGCAGTCTTTGAGTATATGTTTCATCAGATCCACGGCACTCTCTTTCGTGGAACCAGAGCCAATCAGGATGGCCAGCAGTTCGGCGTTGGTCAGCGATTCGGGGCCCATCCTCATCAGTTTCTCTCGCGGGCGGTCTTCTTCGGCCCATTGATTGATGTTTAGTTTCTCTTCACTCATTGTAAAATTATGCTTTTAGGCTGCGAATTTATAAAATTATTATGAATTACCCAATATTTTATTCTTTAAAATGTAATCATAACTCTACACTCTACACTCTAAATTCTACATTCAGACTTACTCCTGTCCAGTGGCCTGACGGTATTCGAGAGCTTTCAGTTGCAGGTTGGTATAGGCTTCAGTAAAGCGGTCGCGGGTCTGCTGGTACTGTGTCTGGGCTTGTAGCAGATCGCTCATGGTGAGTGTGCCGGCTTTGTAGCAGTTGGTTTGAATGCGAAGGTTCTCTTCGGCTTGCTCAATGCTCTGGCGGGCAATGTCCAATTGTTTTTGGGCGGCATCGAGTGCATTCCATTTAGCCTGCATGTTGATGAGCAATAGCTGTCGGTTGTTTTCAAGTTCCTCTTGAGCCTGTTGCACGGCTATCTTTTTCCGCTTCACGGCGTGGGAACCGCCCCACCACTGGCTGATGGGAATGCTGACCTGTGCCAGCAGCAGTCCGCGGTTGACGCCCTTATCCATCAGGTCGTTGTAGATATAGCCTGCACCGACGGCCACCGTGGGCAGATTCTTTCCGAACTCCATCTTCTGCTGGAGCTGGTTGGCCTGAACGTTCTTTTCCAACAGTTGGTATTCAGGCAAAGAGGGTAGGAAGCTCTCCTTTTCTAACAGTTGGGAGGCAGTCTGCCGTCCTGAGTTTTTATCTATGGCAGGAGCCTGGATGTTGAAGTTCTCCTGATAAGGGATGCCAATATATTGGGCCAGCACCATCTTGCTGATGCTGATGCCGTTCTCCAACTCGATGCGCTGACTGGCCAGTTCATTCTGGTGGAGTTGTACTTGCAGCAAGTCGTTGTTCAGTGCAACGCCGGCCTTGATGGCCGTCCTTACGTCTTTCTCGATGCTTTCAAGATTGCGGCGGGCAGCATCGATGGTGTTGAGTTTCTCCTGGAGTTGTACCAATTGCCAGAAATACTGCTCGGTGGTATGTTCCACTTCGCGTGCAGACAACTGTCGTTGCAATTGGCTGGCTTCTACTCCGACCTTGGCTAACCGGTTGCCATTAACAATTTGTCCGCCGGCAAAAACTGGTTGTAAGGCGGTCACGCTGCCCAGCAGACCGTGTTTCATCATGCTGAAGGGAATGGGGTTGCCGAACATACCTGCTATTTCAGCGGGAATGATTGCAGCAGCTTCGGCAGGAATGAATTCTGCGGGATTGACCGAACCGTCCACAAGTGCCTTATTGGCATGGAAGTAAGCACCCGATGCCGACACGTTGGGGAAATAGTTGGTGTAGGCCTCCTTGCGCTGCTCCTCAGCACTGCGGATATTATTGTCGGCTTTGCGGATGGCAATATTGTTTTTCAACGCCTCCTGCTTGCATTGTTGGAGGGTATACTGGTGCTGGGCAACTGCCAGGCAGCAGTTCGCAAAACATAGGATGGTTATAATTAAATATCTCATTTTCTTATTTTTTCATTTTCTCAATTCTCTTTTCACTTCTCGTCTTCCAATAGACCACGGGTAGCATCGTGACCACAAGGATCAGGGCTCCGATACCACCAGCAAAGATACTGACTCCCACCGGCATCCAGAAAGATGTGCCGGCGATAATCATCGGGATAACACCCACGGCGGTAGTGGAGGTGGTCAGGAAGATAGGCACCATGCGCCGTTTGCCGGCGTCGTAGGCTGCATCGCGTACACTCCAACCCTTCTTCACAAGGGCATCGGCATGCTCGAAGATGAGGATTTCATTACGCATGATGATACCCATCAGCGTGACCACACCGAATACAGCCGTCAGTCCCAGCATACGGTTCATGGCCCACAATCCGAGCAGCATACCCGGGAAGGCAAGGCTGATGGCGGCAATGCAGACGAAAGTAATGCCGAAACGCTTGAAGTTGAACAAGATAAAGAAGAATATAATCAGCGAGGCCACCAACATGCCGACCATAATCTGCGGAATCAGTTCGCCATTGGCTTCCACGATACCGCCGATTTCGGAGCGGACTCCATGAGGAATCTGGAGGTCATTGTCGATGAATTCCTCAATACGGCTTTCCACCTTTGAGGGTAGTACACCGCGGCGGGGCTCCGCCTTTACCGAGATACAGCGTTCACCGCAGCGGCGCACAATCTTCTCTTCGCTCCAGACTGGGTGGATATCAGCAACCTGACGGAGCGGAGTGGCCTGGGGGGATATTCCGGAAATTCCAGAATTGCCGGTTATTCCGGATAATTTGCTGGCTATCGGCAAGTCGCCTACGCCACTCAAAGGCAGGTTTTCGCGTTGACGGTCTTTGATGACGATGGGCATTTCATAGTCTTTTTCCCAAATCGTGCCCACGTTGAGATTGCCCGTTAGCATAGCAATGCTCATAGCTGTTGTGGCGCGGTCAACTCCCTGCAGGGCGGCAGCCGTGGGATTCAGCGTGACCTCCGTGAGCAATCGGGGCTGTTCATAGTCGGAATGTACCCAGAAGAGCTCGGGCTGTTGGCGCAGGAAAGCCATCAGTCGGTTGGCTACCGTGTGGAGTGAGTCAATGTCATCGCCATAGAACCTGAACTCGAAAGTCTCAACGTTCTGGAAGTCGAGTTCCTTAAACTTCACGAGTGCATTCGGATAACGGTCGGTATAGAGCGGTTCATACTTATCGAGTACGGCTTTCATGTCTTTCACGGAAGGTGTCGCCACGATGAACTGCGCGAAATTCTTTCCACCCACCTGTGGGGCATAGGATGTCTGGAAGCGAGGCGACGAACAACCGATGAACGAAGTGATGTACTGCACGCGCTCATCTTGTTTCAAGGCGTTGTAGATACTGTCGGCTATTGTCTTTGTTTCGGCCAGTCCGCTACCTTCAGGCAGGAATATTTCCACGGCAAACTGTTCGCGGTCGGCGTATGGCATGGAGCGGAATTTCAGTTGGGTGAGGATGAGGAAGGATGCCGTTACGATGGCCATCCCACCGCAGATAGTGAGCCATGGGTGGCGGAACGTCCAGTCGAGGGCGTGGTTGTAAGTGTTCTGCACCCAGCGGGTGATGCTTCCGGAATGACCGGATTCTCCGGATTTTCCAGATTTTTCGGGCTTTATCAGCGCAAATTCCATGATCGGTATGACGACGACAGCCAACAGGAGCGAGACCATCAGATTGATGGTGATGGTGAGTGGCAGTCCGTTGATAAACTCCCTGTACTGTCCTTTGAAGATAAAAAGGAAGGGATAGAAGATGGCACAGATACAGAGTGTGGCCAGCAGCATTGGGAAGAAATAGTGCTGTGCGCTCTCGGCAGCGGCATGCCATCGGCTGTAGCCTTTCCCGAGATATTCCAGATAGCCGTCGAGCACCACGATCGAGTTGTCAACAATCATGCCGAGCACGATGATAAGGCCTGCCAGCGTCACCGTGTTCAGCGGGATTCCCAGCATGTACATGATGCCCACGCTGATGAATGTGGAGAGCGGGATGGTGACAGCGGCCACGACAGCCGTTCGGAAGGGGAAGAGAACCATCATGACAAGGATGATGACGAGCATCGATTCGATGAGGTTCAGCAGGAAATCCTTCACCGAATCGCCCACCACTTTGGGCTGGTCGGCTATGCGGGTGATGCTGACATCCTTTGGCAGCACGTTCTCGCGGAAATCATCGAGCAGGCGGTTGACGGTGTCACCGTATTTCATGATGTTGTTGCCTTCACGCATCTCCAGGGAAACGATGATGCTGGGATGGCCGTTCTGCTCGATGTAGCTCTCCGTGCGGTCGTATTCACGGCGGATGGTGGCTACGTCGCGCACTCTTACCACATGGTTCTGGGCATCGGTATATATAATAAGGTTGCCTACTTCCTCCTCGGAGTTGACCGTGCCGCTTACGTGGATGGGCACGTTCTGCTGCTGATTCGACAGCGATCCGGTGGGAAGAATCAGGCCGTTGGCATTTAGTTTCTGATAGAGTTGCATCGTGCTGATGCCGTAGGCAGAGAGCCGCTGGTGGTCTATATAGAGCGTCAGTTGCTCCTTGATGTCGCCATAGATGCGCACGTTGCTCACGGAATTGATCTTCCGCAGTTCGTCCGACAGGCGATCCACGTATCCGTGGAGTTCGCGATAGGAACGGCTTTCGCTCTCCAAGGCAATGAGCAGGGCCGAAGTGTCGCCAAATTCGTCATTTGCAATCAAGGCCAGCACGCCTTGGGGCAGTTGTTGTTTGAAGAGATTGAGGCCATGCTTGATTTTCGACCATACCTCATCCTTGTTGTTTACCTCTTCGTTCAGTTCCAGCATCACCATACACATGCCGTTCGACGAGGTGCTGGTAGTCTTCTCGCGCCTCACTTCCTTGAACTGGAAAAGATAGCGTTCCAAAGGCTTGGCTACTTGTTGTTCCACTTCCTCGGCAGAGGCGCCGGGATAGATGGCTACCACCACTCCCTGACGGATGGTGAAACTGGGGAAGGAATCCTTCGGCATTTGGTCAAGGCCGTAGAGTCCGAATATGAAAAGCAAAACGATGAGCAGCGACGTCAGACGGTAGTTGCGCATCAGTCCGGCTATCCAGTTGCCGTGTTTCTGTTTGTTTGCCATAGATGAAAACAATCAACTCTTAACCATAAAACTATCAACCCTCAACGGGCGAACCTTCACCCACTTTCTGATAACCTTCCGTTATCACCTTGTCGCCCTCTTTCAGGCCTTCCGTGATGACCAGACGGTTGCCTCGGGATTCTCCTACTTTCACTTTCTGCTGATGAGCCTTTCCGCCAGCAACGACCCAGACGAACTGCTCGCCGCTCGGATTCTGCCCTACGCAACGGGCGGGAACGGTGATCTGCGGACTGGTGTTTGACGAAGAGAAAGTGACGTCGGCAACCATGCCTGGCAGCAGTTTGTGGCCGGGATTATTAACCTGCGCATAGACGGTATAAGTGTGGGTCATCAGGTCGCCCTCCACACCTTTCGTCAAGGAATGGCTGTGAAAGGTCTCACCGCCCAAAGCTGCCACGCTGATCAGCGCATGGGTACCGCTGCGAAGCTGGCTCATTTCCTGTTCGGGCAGAGAGAAACGTACTTTCACACGGTCGATGTTCAGTATCCGGGCTACGGGCTCGGCGGGAAGGGCTGATTCGCCAGCCGACTTCACACCGCTGCCGATGACACCACTAACGGGAGCCAGCAACCGGCAGTCTTTCACTTGCTTCTCCATCAGGCGGTATTGGGCTTCGGCCTGTGCCACCTGCGATTGCACTTCAACCCATTTGATATCGGTGAGCGAGCCTTGGTCATGCAATAGCTTCATGCGTTCCAGGGCATCATGAGCCTGAGAGAGTTGCGCCTTGGCACCGGCCAGCGCATTCTGAGCCGAGGTGGGGTCGATGGTAGCCAGCAGCTGGCCGCGCTTCACCCATTGGCCTTCATTCACGAAGACCCTGTTGAGTGTGCCCATGCTGGTGAAACTCACGGCGGTGGCCGATAGTTCTTCCACCTGTCCTACATAAGTGGTTCCTGCATCATTCAGCGAACGCCTGACGGTCTCCGTCTGGACAGGCATGCTCATTGGCTTTTGTTCCTTTTTGCCGCTGGTGCAACTTGCCATCGAAAATAGGGAAATAATGGCGCAAAATAGCCCTATTTGTGTTCTGATTTCTCTCATTTCTTCTTGTTTTATTCTTATTTTTACTTTTTAAATGCAAAAATGGCTATTTTATTTGAAATAGTAGTGTTCTGTTTGTCCATTATCGAGGTCAGTTTTTCTCAAAATCGGGCAGCGGAACATTTATTAAGTAAAAAAGGACGCATTTATCGTCAAGAATGGCTTATCTTTGCAACAATAGAATGCTCTTGGCATTGATAAAACAGCAACAAATCAAGATACGAAAATGAATACAGACGGGCAGCGTGTAGTGGATCTCTCCGACATTGACAGCCAGCATATTTCTGTGGACTATCAAGACGGCGATCTGGCCATCTTGACGGATATTCGGCAGATTCCCGAGTTCAGTTCCATGAAGATGGGAATGAATGTCATCCTTTTTTGCCTGAAAGGGAAACTGCAGTTTGAAGTGAATGGCCGGCAGATCACGGTACGGGAGCGCGAACTGTCAATCGTGCAGAGCCATGTGTCTGTGGGCAACCTGATGGTCTCGCCCGACTTTCAATGCCGCATAGCCTGTATGAGCGATCGGCTGGTGAAGCAGCAGCTCAGGGGCTATATCACGATATGGAACCGCGCGCTCTATGTAAATAACACCAATATCTTCAGGATTCCCGAAGATCAGCCGCTGGAACAAACGGGGCATTTCTACGAATTGGTCAATTTCTATTTCACCCGTCCGCGCAAACGGTTCCGCCAGGAAGTCATCGGGAGCCTACTGCGTTGCTTCCTGCTTGACATCTGCGAACTGATGGAAGAGCAGACAGCCGTGGAAACCTCATCGGTTCATTCGCAAGGCGACCAACTCTTCAACCGTTTCCTGCAGATTCTTTCTGAGAGTCAGGTCAAGCGCCAGACGGTGGAGTCATACGCCGACCAGCTCTGTGTCTCGCCGAAATACCTTTCCGCCGTATGCAAGAAAACCAGCGGCAAGACCGCAATGCAATGGATCAATGAGTACGTGATGGAGGACATCCGCTATTACCTGAAGGAAACATCCTTGACAATCAAGGAGATATCCACCACGCTGGGCTTTCCCAATCTTTCTTTCTTCGGGAAATACACCAAGCGGAGTATCGGTATGTCGCCCAAAGAATACCGCAATCAGCGTTCATGAATTAACAATATAGAATATGGAAATGACAAACTACATGAAAACCTTAGCAGTTGCCCTGATGATGGTGGTAACGCCTGTGATGGCACAGCAAGTGAATGATTCAAACACGCCGCTCCACCTGATGCGCCCAGCCTATCGGATCGGCTATGGCGTATCGTCAGTGGAACAAGTGAAGCAGACGATGGACCGCGTGCTGAAGTATATTGACAGCGAGACTCCGGCAAAGCTGATCAACGGAGAGACCGGCGAGGAGGTGACGAAATGGAAGCAGATAGATGCACAGACGAAGCTGAAGCCCGGCGGCTTCCGACTGACGAGCTACGAATGGGGCGTCACTTATTCTGGCGTGTTGGCAGCCTACGAGGCTACGGGTGATGCAGCTTACCGCGACTACGTCTATGGCCGGATGAAGTTCCTGTCACAGATTGCTCCCTATTATAAAAAGGTATATGAGAAGAATAAGTCGATAGACGGCAACGTGAGGCGGATGATCGAACCTCATGCGCTCGATGACTGCGGGGCTATTTGTTCGGCAATGATCAAGGCATCACTCAAGGATAAGAGCCTGGGCCTCGGGGATATGATAGCCAACTATTCCGACTATGTGCTCAACAAGGAGTATCGGTTGGCCGACGGGACCTTTGCCCGTATCCGTCCGCAATACAACACGCTTTGGCTCGACGACATGTTTATGGGCATTCCCACGGTGGCCTATATGGGTAAATACACCGGCGAAGCCCGCTATTACGATGAGGCTGTACGCCAAGTGCTTCAGTTTGCGCAGCGCATGTTTGTCAAAGAGAAAGGGCTGTTCCGCCACGGATGGGTGGAATCCATGACCGATCATCCTGCTTTCCATTGGGGAAGGGCTAATGGATGGGCCATTCTGACCATGTGCGAGGTGCTTGATGTGCTGCCCGAGAGCCATCCGAAGCGTGGAGAGATCATGGAACTTCTGCGTTCGCATGTACGTGGTCTGGCCGCCTTGCAGCATCACGACGGCTTCTGGCATCAGTTGCTCGACCGTAATGATACCTATCTGGAGGCTTCTGCCACGGCTATCTATGCCTATTGCTTCGCCCATGCCATCAACAAAGGCTGGATAGACGCGAAGGCTTACGGCCCCGTGGCCCAGCTGGCCTGGCATGCCGTGGAGTCGTCGGTGAATGAGAAAGGTCAGGTAGAGAACGTTTGTGTGGGCACGGGCATGGGCTTCGATCCCGGATTCTATGCCTATCGTCCTGTTCATGTGATGGCTGCCCATGGTTACGGTCCCGTGATTTGGGCTGGTGCTGAGATGATCAATCTGCTGAAACGCCAGCATCCCAAGTCGAACGATAGTGCCGTACAGTTCTATGACAAGGAAATTCCCACCAATGCGCCCATCTTCAATGTGGACGGGAGCATGAAGTTCTAAAATAAAAATGTTTTTCTGATAATTACTGCCACTCTGCAACCTTCCCTTATTTAAAGGGTTTGCAGGGTGGCAGCAATCAACCGCATTTGCACAATTTGTGCAGATGGCTTGCACAACTATTGCAGATGATGCGCACATTTTGTGCAGATGGTGCGCACAACTTGTGCACTTCATCCGCACAATTTCTGCACTTTATTTATAGAAGTTCTTTTCGAAAGCCTGGAACTCGTCTTTCTTCAATACACAGCGCTTCCACCATGATTCGATGAAGCCGAATCCATAGCCCATCAGTTGGGTGAAGGCTGCAGGAATGGAGAGCAGTCCTACCTTCAGGCTCTTGTTTTGGATGCTGGAATCGATGAAAATGACGAGGCTGTAGAACAGGATGGGGAAGAGGGCTGCCAGGCAGATCCAGAACCACGTGTGCCAATGGGGCGCATCGTAGTGAATCATGGCGCGGGCAACGGCCGCTAGAAGAATCAGCGCGATGACGCCTACGGTAAATACCATAGGCAGGAGGTGAACCAGCTTGAGCGTGCCGGGATGGCGCTTTTCGAGGTTGATGCGGGCAATGCCGCTATTATAGACCTGACGGAAAAACTTGCGGAAATCGGTGCGTCGCTTGTGCCATACCCAAGCATCGGGGAAAAGTTGGGGATTGTAGCCGGCCTCCACGATGCGATAGGAGAAATCGATGTCCTCACCGAAGCGCATCTTTGAGAAGCCACCCAGCTGCAGATAGACATCTCGGCGGATGCCCATATTGAAGGAGCGGGGGTAAAACTTATCGAGCTTCTTCTTTCCGCCGCGAATACCGCCGGTGGTAAAGAAGGAAGTCATGGAGTAGGAGATAGCCTTCTGTACGGGCGTAAACGACGGGTGCGATGCATCGGGACCACCGAAGGCGGCGAGTGTAGAATGTAGAGTTCCATTCTCCATTGATAAAGCCGTGTCAACGGCTTTCAGATAGCCTTTGGGCAGTACCACATCGGAATCCAGGATGATAAGCCATTCGCCATGGGCGCGCTCGGCTCCGTAGTTGCGGGCTTGTCCTGGGCCTCCGTTTTCCTTGGCGTAATAATGCAAGTCAAGGATGTCTGCGAACTTGTCGCAAACATCCTTGCAAGGTTTTTGGGAACCATCTTCCACAATGACAACCTCAAAGTCTTTCAGTTCTTGTTCCGTAAGGCTTTGCAGGAGCTCCTCTACTTCGTCGGGGCGGTTGTAAACGGGAACGATGATGCTGTATTTCATTATTCCTTCACGCGCTGCAGGTAAGAACCGTCGCGGGTGTCAACCTGTACGAGGTCACCCTCGTCGATAAACAGGGGCACGCGGATTTCTACACCAGTCTCCAGTGTGGCGGGCTTGGTAGCGTTGGTAGCCGTATCACCCTTGATGCCAGGCTCTGAATGAGTCACGCGGAGGTTGGTCTTCACGGGCATTTCAGCAAAGAGGATGGTAGCGGTGTCAGCATCGCTTACCACTTCCACGATGTCGCTCTCCTTCATGAAGTCAACACCTGTCACGAGATCCTTGGCGATGGGAGCCTGATCGTAAGTCTCCTGGTTCATGAAGATGTAGTCGTCGCCGTCCTTGTAGAGGAACTGATAGGGGCGACGCTCCAGACGTACGTCGTCGAGTTTGAAGCCTACCTGGAAAGTACGGTCCAGTACGCGACCGTCGGTCACGTTCTTCAGCTTGGTGTTCATAACGGTGTTACCCTTGCCCGGCTTGCGGTGCTGGAACTCGATGCATACCCAGATGCCGCCGTCCATGCGGATGGCTGTTCCCTTCTTGATGTCTTGTGAATTAATCATATTACCTTATTAATATATTATGTATTGTTCTTTTCGGGCGCAAAGGTAGTGCAAAAGAGCGAAAAAACCAAATAATGATTTGGTTTTTTCCGAATGCAGCCTGCCTTCGTGCGGTTTTACCGCGCAAAGGTACTACAATTTTCGAAAAAATCATAAAACTTTCAATTAAATTTAGCATATTTCTTTGGTATTTCGAAAAATATGAGTAATTTTGCAGCCCGAAATCGTTGAATCATAAATAAAAATAAAATAGAAAAGCAATGAAAAGAACATTTCAGCCCCACAATCGCCGTCGCGTGAACAAGCATGGCTTCCGTGAGAGAATGGCAACCAAGAATGGCCGTCGCGTGTTGGCTTCACGCCGCGCAAAGGGTCGCAAGAAGTTAACTGTTTCTGACGAGAACCACGGCAAGTAAGCCTCGGCGTTCGTAAGAATACGAAGCAAAAAGCAGGAAGGAGCAAAGCATCGGCTTTGCTCCTTCCTGCTTTTTGGGTGTAGGCTATATGCCGTGGAAACCTTAACAAAAACTAAAAGTGTTGAATTTACAATAAAGAAGGAATCTGCTGTTGAAATGATAAATAATGGGTGATAATTTGTTTACTTAGTACTATTTTGATAAGAAAAGTTCAAAAATGAGCAAAAAAGTATTATGTATTTCACTTTATTCTGCCTAACTTTGCACGGTGAAAATGTCAAAACTTACCAGGTAAGCCAAAATTTGAATGAATCAACTAATATATATATTAATAATGTGTAACTTAATAACTGAAGGAATGGGAAAAGAAAGTACAGCATGAAGTTCACAACCATGCCGCCTGTTTCTTAAGCAGATGCGACTATCACATATATCCGCTAAATACGGCGTTTTTTGAATTGAATAATAACTATCTTTTAATAACCTAAAGAATATACTTAAGTATGAATCAGAACTTTGGAAAGACAGCGTTGATGGCTGGCGCATGTGCCATTTTAGGTTTGGCATATTCGCCAAGTGTCTATGCTGATGCTGCTGTGAATACCGTTCAGTCGGTTCAGCAGTCGAAGAAAGTGACGGGTACTGTATCAGATGCCATGGGGCCGGTTATCGGAGCCAGCATTCTGGAAAAAGGTACAAGTAACGGTACGGTTACCGACATTGACGGTAACTTCTCTCTCAATGTGCAGCCCGGTGCTACGCTGGTGATCAGTTACATTGGTTTCCAGACTCAGGAGGTTGTCGTGGGCAATCAGTCTTCTATCAACGTAACCATGAAGGAAGACGACACTACGCTGGAAGAAGTGGTTGTCGTGGGTTACGGTGTCCAGAAGAAGAAGCTCGTGACAGGTGCTACCGTAGAAGTGAAGGGTGAGGACATCACCAAGCTGAACACTACTCAGGTACTCGGTGCTCTGCAGAGTCAGAGTCCTGGTGTGAGCATTCAGGCCGTTTCTGGCCAGCCGGGTGATGGCTTTAAGGTTGCCATACGTGGTGCTGGTACAAACAGTGACACCAAGCCTATCTACGTGATTGACGGCGTGACAGGTGGTGACATCAACAACCTGAACCCTGCCGATATTGAACGTATCGACGTGTTGAAGGATGCAGCTTCGGCAGCCATCTACGGTGCCAATGGTGCCAATGGTGTAATCCTCATCACTACCAAGCAAGGTAAGGCTGGCAAGGTGAGTGTCAGTTACGATGGAAACATCGGCTGGCAGAACGTTGCCAAGATGCCCCAACTCTTAAATGCTCGCCAATTCATGCAGATTCAGGATATGGTTAATCAGAACAATGGCGGTGCTGCCTATGACTGGGCATCTTTCTTGAAGGTGAATCCAGAAGGTGGCGTGACAGAGATTAACAAAGGGCTGTATGAGGCCTATGCAAACGGCTCGAATCCAGGTACCGATTGGCTGGATGCCATTCGTAATAAGAATGCCGTGACAACGAGCCATGCCTTGAACGTCTCAGGCGGTTCTGAGGTTTCGAAGTTCTCTACAGGTATCGGCTATCAGTATCAGGACGGTGTTTTCGGAAATATGGCAAAGTCTGATTTCCGCCGTTTCACATTCCGTCTGAATTCTGAGCATGTCATTCTGAAGAGTGCCAACAAAGATTATGACGTGATTAAGTTCGGTGAGAACATGTACTTCCAGCATCGTCAGAATCAGGGTCTTCAGAATGGTAACCAGTATAGCAACGAACTGTCGAACATGGTACGTGCCAATCCGCTTCTGCCTATGCTTGATGCAAGCGGCAACTATACGGCTCACGACTATCTGAGTGAGTCTGGCTGGTTCGGTTTCAATAGTTATATGGGTAACCCTGTTTACAATATGCTCAACGGACAGAGTGCCAATAACAAATCGAAGAGCTTTAATATGAACGCTGTTGCCTATGTAGAAATTCAGCCCATCAAGAACCTGGTTTACCGCGGACAGGTGAACTACAACCAGAGTTCATGGTCTTGGCGTTCTTATCTGCCTGTCTATTATAGCAATGATCAGGGTTCAAAGCGTGATCTTGATCAGGTGACTCAGCAGACAGGTCTCGGCTGGGGCTGGGGTATGACTCATACCTTGGATTATAAGTTCCGTGTGGCAAAGAACAACTTCGATGTCATGGTAGGTACTGAATACGGACAGAGCCGTCCAAGTTTCGGAGAGTCTCTCAATGCTACTTCTACAGGTTCTATCTTTGGCAATATGAAGCAGGCTTATGTAGGCCTTACGGAAAACCGTTCCGAAGCAACTGTTGACGGTACTCCTTATGGTGATGAGACTTCATTGTCTTACTTTGGCCGTATCAACTATGACTTCAACGAAACTTATATGTTGAGCCTCGTGCTCCGTGCTGACGGTTCATCTAAGTTCGTTGACGGAAAGCGCTGGGGTTACTTCCCCTCAGTGTCTGCAGGTTGGGTGGTTTCCAATGAAAAATTCATGCAGAGCACTGCTTCATGGCTTGACTTCCTGAAACTTCGTGCTGGTTGGGGTCAGAACGGTAACAAGAACATCGGTGACTCGTTCGCCTATATGACAACCTTCAGTTATGGTGACTTTGGTAACTATTCTTTCAACAACACAAAGGATAATTCCACACAGGGTGCTTACTCTACACGTTTGGCCAATACAGACTTGACTTGGGAAACCTCAGAGCAGATTGACCTCGGTCTCGACGCTCGTTTCCTCGGTGGTCGTCTTGGCTTGACCTTCGACTGGTATAGCAAGAAGACTAAGGACCTCCTGCTCTATGTGCAGATTCCTGCTTCTACAGGTTTCGCCAACCAGTGGCGCAATGCCGGTACGGTGAAGAACACGGGTGTTGAACTCGCTTTGAACTGGCGCGACCAGGTTGGTGAGGACTTCCACTACAACATCGGTTGGAATATGGCTCTTAATAAGAATGAGGTGACGGAAATCAACGGTGCTGCCGATTATATCGATGGCGGTAAAGATTTGCTCGCTCAGAGTACAGGTACCATGGCTCGTATGCAGGTAGGCCATCCTATAGGCTTCTTCTACGGTTATAAGTCTGACGGCGTGATTCAGAATGCAGCCGATCTTCAGTCTTACCTTAATGCAAACTGCAATGGTGATGCTGCTAACTCTAAGCAAGGCGCTGGCATCAAGCCTGGTGACCTGAAATTCGTAGATGTAAATGGTGACGGTGTTATAGATGATAACGACAAGACGGATCTTGGAGATCCTCATCCCAATGTAACGATGGGCTTCAGCCTGGGTGCAGACTATAAGGGATTCGATATCTCTGTGACTGGTTACGCTGCTTTAGGTCAGCAGGTGGCACGCTCATGGCGTAAGTTCACCGACGGACAGTATGAGAATTATACTACCGAGGTTTATGACTATTGGCACGGTGAGGGTACTAGCAATAGATATCCACTTTTGGCTCCTGGTAACACAGGTCCCAACTGGCAGGAGGTTTCAGATCTTTATGTGGAGAATGCAGGCTATTTCCGTTTGCAGAACCTCACTATCGGTTATGATTTCACAAAGGTTTGGAAGAACAGCCCATTCCAGCAACTCCGTCTCTATTTCGCAGCCCAGAATCTCTTCACCATTACCAAGTACAAGGGTATGGATCCTGAAAATGGTAGGGCCATCAATGGTAATGAGCCTTGGGTGACTGGTGTTGACGTTTGTAACTATCCGCAGCCACGTACCTATATGGTGGGTGTAAATGTTAAATTCTAAAGCATAAGATACAATGAAAAAATTATCATATATTGCTGTCGTGGGAATGATGTCTCTCGGTTTGGCTTCTTGCTCACTCGACTCAGAGAACATGACCGACAGCACAACGGAGAATTTCCCGAAGACAGAAAAAGATGCCACGGCGTCTCTCGCTGCTATCTACGAGAATCTGAACGCCGTGAATGCCACTCCCCAGGCTTCGTTCTATTACCTCTCCATGCTGGCTTCCGACGATAACCTCGGCGGTGGTGGTGCCAACGATAAGATGATGCAGGCCTTGGACTTGCTCTGTAACTATAATGCTAACATGACTGAGCAGTTCTATAAGGACCGCTATGAGGGCATCGGACGTGCCAACGCCTTGCTGTCCGCCCTTCCCAATACAGATCTCTCTGATGAGGTGAAGGCCCAGGATATTGGCGAGGCTAAGTTCCTCCGTGCTTTCTACTATTATGAACTGGCCTCTCAGTATGGAAATGTTCCTTTGGTAACAGTGCCTGGTACTGATCCTTCACAGGGTGACGTTAAGGACTTGTGGGCACAGATTCTGATGGACCTTCGCGATGCTGCCAAGGATATGCCCGCCAAAAAATATTCTGATGGCCATGTAGATAAGTACACAGCTGAAGCAATGCTTGCTCGCGTGTGGTTGTTCTATACAGGTTTCTATGGTAACGGTACTGACCTGGCTGCTCTCACTAGCACGACCTACAATCCGCTGACTTCCGTTGATCTTCCTGATGGATCAAAACTCACGAAGCAGGATGTTATAGGTTATATCGACGACTGTGTGAACAATTCCGGTTATTCTCTCGTTCCCGATTACCGCAACCTCTGGGCATATACCAACAAATATACCGTTGAGCAGTATCCTTACACGGCAGGCCAGAACCTGAAGTGGGTAGAGGATGACCTGAATGCCGGGGCATCGACCAATCCCGAGTCAATGTTTGCCATCAAGTTCAATAAATTGGCTTCGTGGAGCACAACCATCGGCTATGGTAATGGATATGCACTGCATTTCGGTATCCGTGGCGGTCAGGATGTTGATAAGACTTTCCCCTTCGGACAGGGTTGGGGTGCAGGTCCTGTGGCTCCCAATCTCGTTGACGATTGGAAGGCAGCAGAGCCTAATGATATGCGCCGCGATGCTTCCATTCAGGATGTTCGAGAATTGCCTGCATATGCTTTCGGCGGTGCTACCTGGGCTGACTTTATCCAGGAAACCAACTATTTTGAAAAGAAACAGGCTGCCATTGCCGGTTTCGATCCTGCAACCAACAAATATCAACCCTGCTTCGAGGCTATCATGTATGGTGATAAAGGTTGGGAGAATGGTGTAAACTTCCAGACTTCTAATATTCATGACCTCGTGCTGCTACGTTTTGCTGACGTTTTGCTGATGCAGAGCGAATTGAAGGAAGACGTAACTGGTATTAATATGGTTCGTGCGCGTGCCGGTCTTGCTCCGATAGGTGCATATTCTCTTGCTGCCCTGCAAAACGAGCGCCGCTGGGAACTTGCTTTCGAAGGTGTACGCTGGAACGACATCCGCCGCTGGCATATTGCTGCTGCTGCACTTGAGAAGCAGACCAACCAGCCAACTTATTCTCGTGGAGTGCCTGATACAAACAAGGCTCATAACGGAGGCTATGCTGCTCGTTTCAAGGCAACGGCTGGATTCATGAAGATGCCTGAGAACCAGGTGCTTCAGGGTCGTGTTGCACAGAACGAAGGATGGTCAGGCGCTGATTCTGAGTATCAGGGATGGTAATCTATCAAGTTCTAATAAGCAAATATAAAAGAAGAAATATATGAAAAAGATATTTTTTGCAATGCCTCTGCTGGCTTTGGCACTTACAGCCTGTGATCCCTCGCAGATTGAAGGCGGTTCAGAGTGGGCTTCTATCAGTGCAGACCAGGTTCAGGCAACAGCCACACCCGTACAGGTAGATGGCAAGAATAGCAACCGGATACATGTGACAAATACCTCGCCCGTTGTATCTGCATGGGATGCTGACCAATTGATTGAGAATACAACGCATACTGTAACCACCGATGGAGAGATTTATGTCACGAAAATTGGTCAAAACGTTATCCGCTGCCTGACAACCAATGTGGGCGGTACACCAACCACGAAGGAACTGACTGTTCAGGTTGATACCATTACTTATATCACTCCTGCAATCAGTGAGCGTCTCGGTATTGGCAAGGCTGGTGGTGCTAAGTATTTCGGTAAGGGATTCGACAAGAACAAGATTGAAGTGAAGCATCTTTTGCTTGAAGGTGCACCTTCCAATACACTTGAAATCGTGAAGAATGATAATCCTTGTCTTTGCACTTTCCATTGGAATGATGGAAAACTTGAGAAGAACTTAGGTCAGATTTCAACATTCAGTATTGGTGAATATGAATTGTTAGTTGACTGGATTGATGCCGCCGGTAACCATGGCGAGAATGTAAGTCTTGGCAAATTCAAGATTGAGGCTATGGAAGTTCCTGAGGGCGTAACGCTGTTGACAGGATATACACCTGAGAATCCAACTGCCACTAAGACTTGGGAATTGGTTCCTGCCAATAACTGGGGTAATGGTGGTAACAATGACAAGAAACCTTCATGGTGGACTACGTCTGTCGTTGATCAGGGCGGTTCATTAGGTACTATCACCTTCGACTTTGCCAACTCTACGCTGACCAAGGTTGTCTTTGATGAAACTAACAAAGCTGGTGATAAGTCTGGTTCAGGTAAGTTCTCGCTCGACTTTACAACTGCCGATGAGTCGAAGAGCATCCTCTTCACGCTGAAGACTACTGAGCCTGGTAACATTGTCTATCCGGTAATGATTAATCAGGGTGATTATCATCCAACGGTATATGATGTCACGGTAGTATCAGAGAACGAGCTCGTGCTTAGGGCACAGCATACAAATGATGCTACTTGGGAAGGCTGCTTCTGGGTATTCCAGGCTGTGAAATGATAGCTATTAATAAGTTTATCTGATAAACCTAATTTTCACCCCACATTCCTAAAGGATGTGGGGTGATTTTTTATTCTGATTCTTTTCACGAAATCGTTTTTTTGCAGTATCTTTGCAGGCAGAAATAGATAAGAAATGAGTGAAAAAACGAAGAATCTTTTAGGAAGGTCGTGGCAATGGGGATTGTCGCTGCTGTTTGCGGTGGCGGTTTTCCTGTTTTGGGCCATGCCTTATTATAGCGTGATGTCCTATCAGGAGCAGTTACAGATGTTCCTTTGGGACGACGGCTATTTCTGGGAACGAGTAATTCTTCCGGGAGGACTGTCCGACTGGCTGGGTGAGTTCCTCGTGCAGTTCTATTTCGCGCCTTTGATAGGGGCTGGCATTTTGGCTGTGCTATTCCTGCTGATGCAGCGGCTGACGTTTTGCGCTATGGCTTATCTTCGTAACGGAGAGCAGCAGGGCGGCGAGGGATTTGCCTTCGTGCTGAGTTTCGTACCTGTCTTGCTGATGTGGGCCTATATGGGCGACGAGAATGTAATGCTGGGCTTTGTGGTGGCCTGTATTTTTGCGCTGCTGGCCATGTGGGGCTATACAAAGATTCAGACCGAATGGTTGCGCCGATGGGTCTATCCGTTGGTAATGGCCGTTGTTCTCTATTGGACAATGGGTGCCGTGGTGCTGGCTTTTGCTTTGTTCGTGGCTTTGTGGCAGTTTGTTGACCACAGGGAAGGCCGTTGGGTGACAGCCGTCGTGACCATCCTTTTCACCTTATTCATGATGTTAGGCTCTTCAGCCTTCCTGCCTTATCCGCTGTTCCGGCTGATGGGCGGGCTCTTCTATTACCGTTTCCCAGCTTTGATACCGCTGCTTCAGGGCATCATCATCCTGAGTCTGGCTTTGATTCCTATCATCGGTGCTCTCGTCTTGAAAAGGTCTCAATCGAAAGCGGTGGGGAACTGGGCTGCTGTAGCATTCGGCATATTGCTGGCAGTAGCTGGTTTCTTTGGCATCAGGAGTCAATTTGATGAGAAGCGGTACGAGGTAATCGACTACGATTTCATGGTGCGCACCGAGAAGTGGGAGCAGATGATATCGAAGGCAGAGAAGAAGAATCCCACCACTCCAACCAGTGTGGCGTGTCTGAACCTGGCTCTTCAGCAGACAGGTCAGATGGGCGACCGTATGTTTGAATTCTTCCAGAACGGTGTGCAGGGATTGCTACCCTCATTCCAAATGAACTTCACGACCCCCGTGCCTACCGCTGAGATTTATCTGCGACTGGGCATGGTGAACGAAGCCATGCGCTATTTCTACGAGGCCCAAGAGGCTATCCCAGCTTATGGCAAAAGTGCCCGTTTGACTAAGCGACTGGCAGAGTGCAACCTGATTAATGGCGAATATGAAGTGGCCCGAAAGTATCTGCGCAAATTGCAGAAGACGCTCTTCTACCGGAAGTGGGCAACGCGTACGCTGGAACTGATGAAGAGCGAGCGTGCCATCAACGAGCATCATTTCTTCGGGCCGCTGCGTAAGAATCTTTATAAGGCAGATTTCCTTTCGAGCGACCGCGAAATGGACCAGATGATAGGCTTGCTGCTCGTGAGTAACAGACAAAACCGGACGGCTTTCGAGTACCTGATGGCTTATGAACAGCTGAATGGCGATATCAACCGTTTCGAACAGTATTATCCGTTAGGTCAGCACATGTCTTATGACCATGTGCCCAATTCCTATCTTGAAACCCGTCTGGTTTATTGGGCGCAACACAGCAATCAGATGAACCAGCCTCCAGCAGGTGTCAGCCAGATGATGGGGCAGCGCTTCATGGAGTTTGGAAAACAGTTCTCTCAACAAGGTAACTTGGAGCCTTTCCGCGGAACTTATTGGTATTACTTTGCAAAGATGATGAAGAAATGAGGTATATTGTTAAATTGGTGTTAGTTGTTGGGTGTTGGGTGTTAGTGGCTTGTAGCAGCACTCCGACCGATGTTGCCATGTCGGATCAGTTGCCTTCCATTTATCCCGATTATATCGGTGTGACGATTCCCGACGGCATCGCCCCGATGAACTTCAATATCCGCAGCAATGACGAAGTGGAAGCCGTGGATGTGGTGGTGAAGGGTTCAAAGGGCGGCGAACTGCATGCCAACGGCGACTGGGCTCGTTTTGATGTTGAACAGTGGCACGACTTGACGGCTGCCAACAAGGGCGGCGAATTGACCTTTACTGTCTGCGTGAAGCAGAATGGCAAGTGGCTCCAGTATAAAGACTTCAAGATGTATGTCAGTAAATTCGACCTGGCGGAGTGGGGACTTACCTATCGCCGTATTGCTCCGGGATATGAGGTGTACAGCCATATGGGAATCTTTCAGCGTGACCTGTCTAACTTTGAGGAGACGGCTATTATCGAGAACACCCAACTGCTGGGTCAGTGTGTGAACTGCCACATGGCCAACCGCACCAATCCCGACCGTATGGTGTTTCATATCCGTGGAGATCATGGCGCTACGCTGATTCAGATGGACGGCAAACGCGACGTGCTGGCTGCCAAGAACGACTTGCTGGGCGGTTCGATGGTCTATCCTTATTGGCATCCTTCGGGCGACTATTGTGCCTTTTCCACCAATCAGACGCGTCAGGGATTCCATGAAATCCACAACGAACGTATTGAGGTGTTCGACCTGAGCAGCGACATCTTCGTCTATAATCCCAAGACACGCGAGATACTGGAGGATTCGCTGATTTCCACAAAGGAATGGAGTGAAAACTCCCCTGTGTTCTCGCCCGACGGTAAGACCATCTATTACCTGACTTGCAAGCAGGTGGAAGACCCCAACGACTATAAGAACGAAAAGTATAACCTCTGCCGGATAGCCTTTGATTCGGCTACGGGACGTTACGGAAACAAAGTGGATACCCTGTTCAATGCCGTCCAGATGGGCAAGAGCCTTACTTGGCCGCGCCCCAGCTATGATGGCAAGTGGATGCTTTTCACGTTGTCAGACTATGGTTATTTCTCCATCTGGCACCGCGAGAGCGAGCAGTGGCTGATGAACCTGCAGACTGGAGAATCACGCCCGTTCCAGGAAATCAACAGTAATGAAGCCGACAGCTACCACAACTGGAATGTGAACAGCCATTGGATTGTATTCACCAGTCGCCGTGGTGACGGACTGCACACGCGCCTTTACCTCTCGTCTATTGATGACAACGGCAAGGGCACGAAGCCTTTCCTGCTGCCTCAGGAGAATCCGTGGCAGTATTACGACGAGAGCCTTTATTCCTTTAATACCCCTGATTTCAGCAGCAAGAAGGTGGATTTTGACAATCATGCGGCAGCCCACGAAATCATGTCAGACAAAAGGAATACGACGAAGGTCAGGAAATAAGAACGAGGGTATGTCATCATTGGCATACCCTCGATTGATTGCTATTCGTTTCCCATGCAATTATAGGGCCGGGAACAAACTAATTTACTTTGTACTTCAAACTATCATCGGAAGCAATGCAAAGTATCATTGGATGAAGTACAAAGTAAATTAGTTTGTTCCCGACCTTATTATCGGAAGGGTTCTAATGGCGTATTCATCACGCGCTCCACATCCTTAACATCGAAGTTGACGCGTCTTTGTCCGAGGTCCGGCACGTTGAAACTCTTCAGGTAGTTGTCGTAGAAAGTAGGTGATTCCTGGGGTAGGCAGAATGGCTTGTGAGCCTTACCATTCTTGTCAACGTAGCAGAAATAGGGCTTGCCGTAAAGGCCGTCGTCACGCTTGGAGGCGAATACAAACCAGCGGCTGTTGCTGCTCCATGAGTGATAAGTGTCGCTCATCGGGCTGTTCACGAGGGCCAGCGAGTCAATGTGCATCGTCTGCAGGTCAAGCATTCTCAAATCGGCTTCGCGATGCCAAATGGGGAAAGTACCATAATCTGCCACGGAATAGAGCAAGAAGCGCCCGTCGGGCGAAATCTTGGGGTGGCATACGGAGGTTTTGCCGGATGACTGTCGGTGTGCCGTTACCACGGTGTCGGCTTTTTCTCCGATGGTTCCGGTCGTTTCATCGAACGGAATGCGGCAGAGTGAATATTGCAGCGTCGTGATGTCCTTGGCCTGATGGATGGCTTTGGCCGTACAATAATAGATGAATTTCCCGTCGGGAGAGAATGTGGGAAAGGTTTCAAACCAGGTGCTGTCAGCGAGCATCGGAGACGAGATGATACGGTTACCCTTCAGGTCGGCCACATAGACGTCCGACTCTGAATCGAAAACCTCCAGGCGTTTCTCAGGCTTTGCATGGAATGCTGGTATAATCTTGTTGGTAGAGAATACGGCATATCGGCCCGTCTTGCTGAAGTCAAAATAGACGCTGGAACCTGTGGGCGACTGAATGTCGAGTTTTCGCAGATGCCCATTCTCATTCAGTACGGCTCCGCCTTCTTTTCCACGCACGTACATCATGGACAGATCCGGATTCTGCCTGCTATGGATATGGCAGTTCATGCAGCGATTGCCCACCTGCCGGAAACTGCTGATGGCCCGTTGGTCGAAATTCTCTATGCAGCGTTCGTGGATTTCCAGGTTCTGGAACACTTCGTAATCCGGTTCAATGAGTCGGTAGGTGAGCCATGAGTCGATGCTATCGCTGGCCACTTCCCAGGTGAACGGTGCAAATTGTGTCCATTGCCCGTCTTTGAGGGCCGTGACGGTGACTTCTATCTTTTTTCCCGTTTGTTCTTGCAAGAGTGTTTTCCATTCATCGATGTCGAAAACAGCCTCGCAGCCTTTTCCTGCAATGACCCTGTCGGCCGCCTTTACTTCTATGGCTTCATAGTCGCCACGCACGAGGAAGTTGAGAGGTGCTATGTTTACGGGGATGGTCACGTTGGTATAGTCGGGATAGATGGGGGGCAGGTCCTGGCTCTTCTGCACGTCTTCCGGGTGGGGTGTGCAGGAAAGGAGGCTGCAGAGAATGGTCAGCAGCCAGATGTATATCTTTCGGTCTGTCATGGTCTTTTGTTTTGATAGTTTTGGTCGTAATAATACCAATAGGTGTCGTGAAACTTGGCGGTCATGGCTGTTCCGCGTACCTTATTATATTCGTTGAAGTCAGAGAGTTGCTTCATGTCCTTGACGTATCTGAGGATTTCCTCGTTCGTGGCCTGTGTGCCAGCCATATAGATGAGCAACGCCTGTTGATAGAGCGGTTTGATGCGTGGCGCATTCCGATCCATGCAGTAGCGGTCGTAGTCGGATTTGAAACTGCCAATGTCGCCCGTGGTGAGGTCGGTGCATAGCAGATAGTCGAGCGCCACCAGGTTTTGGGGATTGCTGTCGAGCAGTTCCAGCAGGATTGTGCGGGCGAAGTCTCCGAGGCGTATGGTGTCTTTCTTGTTGATAAACTGCGCCTTTTCCTTATAGACAGGCATAGAGGGAGCCTTTTCGGCCCAGTTGCGATACGCATACGTCTTTTTGAGAATGCCCAGATATTTGTTGGCGGCAGGCTGGTCGCCGCTGATGAGATTGCATTCAGCCAGCCGTTTGATCATTCTCACGTTGCGGTTGTCTGGGGCGAAGACGTTTCCCATCATGGCAGCCCTCTCAGCATAGGTCACATCGCCCAGAACATAATACAGCTCGTTGATCATCTTGATTTCCAGCAGTGGTGCCTCCGGGCCAATCTGCCATAGGGTGCCCATCTCTATTGGCGTAATCTTTAATAGGTTGTCGGGTAATTCTCCTTTCTGTGCCTGAGCCAGATTGTAAAGGAAAACGGTGTAAGGAGTGCGGTTCGTATCATTCTCCACGAGTTGCTTCACTCGTCCGTAGTTACCCCAATTATATTCGTTGTCAACGGCGAGCAGTTTCTCCAGTTGCCATTCTGGGCTGGTGAATTTTCCTGCTTCGGGTTTGCCGAAAAGCAGCCAACCTGGGAACAGCAGCAAGGCCAGGAGGGCGCAGGCGAGCATCTTCCGCTTCTTGAAAACCGTGGAACAGAGCCAGAATATAATGGCATAGCCGATGAGGCTGATGGTGCTCGACAGGCTGTAGTCGTAGTAGAAATGGCGCCATGCCTCGATGGTCATGGCTGCTATGCCTACCAAATAGGCCCATTTGCCGCAACCCAGATTCTGGAATATGCGGCGGATGATGTCGCCCAAGAGCAACAATATGGCCGTCAGGATAGCGGCTCCCGCGAAGATGTAATAGTAGAACTGCGTGAAGAAGTCTCCCGTAAGGCGGGCCAGCCATCCCGGGCCGTTGTAGGATTGCAGATAGTCAGCCGTCCATAGGAAAATCTGGTTCTGCTCCTTGTAAAAGAAATGGTATGGATAGCAGAACTGGAAGAACGCCCAACAGCCAGCAGCCCACAGGATGATCAGCCCTAAAGGCCAGTATCGTTTGAAGAAAGAGGTTATTATTTTGATATTCATAATGCAAAGGTAATAAAAAAAACAAAAAATAGCATGAAAGTATTATATGTTTTGGTGTTTTTCATTTTATATTTGTAACTTTGCGTTAGATTTTTGTTTCTGGCACAATGTTTGCCGTTGATGATATTGAATACATATTTTAATTTGTAAGATTATGCAAGAAAGAGATTTGTACAGAATGATCAACGAGAAAGAAGCCACGATTGCTTCAGCATCGTTTCCGGCGCTGATGCGCAAGGTATATACTTGGATGGCGCTGGCCCTGGTGATAACAGGCGTCACGGCCTATGGCGTGGCTCATAGCCCGGCCATGATGCAGCTCATCTATGGCAACTCGTTCGTGATGTGGGGTCTGATTATCGCCGAACTGGCTCTGGTATTCATCGTGTCGGGTATGATCAACCGCTTGTCGCTGACTACAGCCACGTTGCTGTTTGTGCTCTATTCGGTTGTGAACGGCGCCACATTGTCAGTCATATTCCTGGGCTATAGTCAGTCGGTCATAGCCAAGACCTTCTTTATCACGGCGGGTATGTTTGGCGTGATGTCATTCTATGGCTACGTGACGAAGCAAGACCTGAGCAGCATCGGCAAAATCCTGTTTATGGCATTGATAGGCCTGATCATTGCCACCATCGTGAATCTGTTTGTCAGGAGCAGCATGTTCGATATGATTCTCTCCTACGTAGGAGTGGTCATCTTTGTCGGACTCACGGCTTGGGACACACAGAAAATCAAGCAGATGCTCTTGATGGCCGACGGAATGGACGAGAGTGTGCAGAAGATTGCCCTGATGGGAGCGCTCAGTCTCTACCTCGACTTTATCAACCTGTTCCTCTATCTGCTCCGCATTTTTGGTGGCAATAGGGATTAAGCCTCAGACATATAGGAAAGATGGGATGGATAAAAATTCACCCCATCTTTTCTTTTTATGCAAAAATTAACCGATAAAAGTTTGGTAATATGCAATTAAATGTATAATTTTGCGGCCGAATTTAGCATAATTATACTTAGATGAAGGTAAAGAACAGCAGAATGGAGGCCCTGAAGATGCTCATTTCGAGTATGGAATTGGGCTCACAAGAGGAGGTGCTCCGTGCACTCGAGAAAGAGGGATTCAAGTTGACACAGGCCACGCTGAGCCGCGACCTGAAGCAGCTGAAGGTTGCCAAGGCTGCCTCGATGAACGGCAAGTATGTTTACGTTTTGCCCAATGAGACCATGTACAAACGAGTCAGCACGCCCCGTTCAGCCATGGAAATGCTGCAGTCGAGCGGATTCGTGAGCATCAATTTCTCGGGCAACATGGGTGTTATCAAGACGCGTCCAGGCTATGCCAGTTCCATTGCCTATAACATCGACAACAGCAATATTCCTCAGATACTGGGTACCATTGCCGGCGATGACACGATTTTCATCGTCATTAAGCAAGGTGTCAGCGAACTGGATGTTATCGACGGACTAAGTATGGTTATTCCCAATATCAGATAAAAGAAAATGGAAGAAATAAAAGTCATGGTGGCTGATGCATCGCACGAGAAGTACGTTGACACCATCCTCGACACGATTACCGCAGCTGCCAAGGTTCGCGGCACGGGTATTGCCAAAAGAACCCACGAGTACGTGGCCACCAAAATGAAGGAAGCCAAGGCTGTTATCGCTCTCGAAGGCGAGAATTTTGCCGGATTCAGTTATATCGAAACGTGGGGAAACAAACAGTATGTGACCACTTCCGGTCTGATTGTTCATCCCGATTATCGCGGTTTGGGCGTAGCAAAGAAGATCAAGGATATGACTTTCTCTCTGGCTCGCATCCGTTGGCCTAAGGCCAAGATATTCTCGCTGACCAGCGGAGCCGCCGTGATGCAGATGAATACACAGTTGGGCTACAAGCCTGTCACCTTTGCTGAACTTACCGACGACGAGGCTTTCTGGCGCGGTTGCGAGGGTTGCATCAATGTGGATGTCCTGAAGCGTACGGGCCGTAAATACTGCATCTGTACGGGTATGCTCTTCGATCCCGAAGAACACCTGCCCGCCAAGATTCCCCAGGAGGTATTGGAAAGAATCAAAAAACTTGATGGCAAGGAATAAAAAGAGAGGGGATACATTGATGAACAAAAATAAAAAACAATAAATATTATGGCAGATAAGAAGAAAGTAGTGGTAGCCTTTTCCGGCGGATTGGACACTAGTTACACCGTGATGAAACTGAAGAACGACGGTTATGAAGTGTATGCAGCCTGCGCCAATACTGGCGGTTTCAGCGCTGAACAACTGAAGAAGAACGAAGAAAACGCCTACAAGCTGGGCGCAAAGGAATATGTGACACTCGACGTGACGCAAGAATACTACGAGAAGTCGCTGAAGTATATGATTTTCGGTAATGTGTTGCGCAACAACTGTTACCCCATCTCCGTCAGTTCGGAGCGCATCTTCCAGGCTATCGCCATTGCCCGCTATGCCAAGCAGATTGGTGCCGATGCCATCGCACACGGCTCGACGGGTGCCGGCAACGACCAGATCCGTTTCGATATGACTTTCCTCGTGATGGCTCCCGGCGTGGAGATTATCACCCTGACGCGCGACCATGCACTGAGCCGCAAGGAAGAAGTGGACTATCTGAACGAGCACGGATTCTTTGCTGACTTCACCAAACTGAAGTATTCCTACAACGTAGGCATTTGGGGAACCAGCATCTGTGGCGGTGAGATTCTCGACCCCACACAGGGACTGCCCGAAGAGGCTTACCTCAAGCATGTCACCAACCAGCAGCCTTCGCAACTGAAGATTACTTTCGAGAAGGGAGAAATCGTGGCCGTCAACGGCGAGAAGTTTGACGATAAGATTGCCGCCATCCAGAAGATTGAGGAGATTGGTGCATCATACGCCATCGGCCGCGACTGCAACGTGGGCGACACGATCATCGGCATCAAGGGCCGCGTGGCTTTCGAGGCAGCCGCCCCGAAACTGATTATCGAGGCTCACCGTCTGTTGGAGAAGTCAACGCTCTCCAAGTGGCAGCAGTATTGGAAAGACCAGGTGGCCAACTGGTATGGCATGTTCCTCCACGAAAGCCAGTACCTGGAGCCGGTAATGCCTGACATGGAAGCCATGCTCACTTCCTCACAGCGCAACGTGACGGGCACGGCCATCCTCGAACTCCGTCCTTACGGTTTCCAGACCGTAGGCGTGGATTCAGAAAACGACCTCACCAAATCGAAACTTGGCGAATACGGCGAGATGCAACATGGCTGGACCAGCGATGAGGCCAAGGGCTTCATCAAGGTGAGCTCCACCCCCCTCCGCGTTTACTACGGCATCCATCCGGATGAGGAGAGGTAGCCCCCCTCAATCCCCCCGAAGGGGGGAAGAACACGACGATGGATTAGGAGCACAGTTTGCTGACCCTATGCTTTATGGTCTCCTTAAACAATTTGTCAAAGAAAATAGGATTAATCCAACCCAAGCCGAAGCCGTTCTCTGGCAATTCTTACGAGGCGACCAATTAGGAGAGCATTTCCGTCGACAGCATATTATTGGGCCGTTTATTGCAGATTTTGCATGCTTACCTAAACGAGTAATAATAGAAATTGATGGCGGATATCATCAACTGCCTAACCAGCAATTGAGTGATGCAGAAAGAACCGTTTGGTTAGAAAAGATGGGTTTTATAATCATCAGATTTACCAATGAAGAAGTGCTCTTTAACTTAGAAGAGACAATTAGAATAATAAAAGAAAACATAAAATGAAAACAAACAGTCAGAACCCTTCATCCCCCCTTCGGGGGGACAGAGGGGGGCTCCGAGTGGGGGTTTTAGGCGCCGCCGGCTACACCGGTGGCGAACTGATTCGCCTGCTGCTCAACCATCCACAGGCTGAGATTGTCTTCGCCAATTCCGAAAGTAATGCAGGTAATCTGGTTTCTGATGTCCACGAAGGACTCATCGGCGAGACCGATTTGCGGTTTACGTCAGAGATGCCCTTCGGTCAGGTTAATGTCCTGTTCTTCTGCTTCGGTCATGGCAAGAGTGAGCAGTTCCTGAAGGAACACGAAATTCCTGCTCATGTGAAGATTATCGACCTGGCCCAAGATTTTAGATTAACCCGCTCCCAACCCGTCATCCTCCCTTCGGGTGGACAGAGGGGGGCTTTCGTCTATGGCCTGCCCGAGATACATAAGGCAGAGACCGCTGGAGCCATGAACGTGGCCAATCCCGGATGTTTCGCCACCTGCATTCAGTTGGGTCTGCTGCCGGCTGCCAAGATGGGACTCATCAACGACGATGTGGCCGTGAATGGTATTACCGGAAGCACGGGAGCCGGACAGAAGCCTGGTGCCACCACCCATTTCTCGTGGCGTAACAATAACATGAGCACCTACAAACTCTTCACCCACCAGCATCTGCACGAAATCTGCCAAAGTCTCAACGAAGTGAAACCCGCTGGAGCACCGCATATTACATCCCCCCTCTGTCCCCCCGAAGGGGGGATGAATGAGGTCTCCATCGACTTCATCCCTTATCGAGGTGATTTCGCCCGTGGAATTTTCGTCACCGAAGTCATCAAGACCGACCGTTCCTTAGAGGACATCGTGGCCTTCTATAAGGATTTCTATAAGGATTCCGCCTTCACCCACTACAGCGACAAGGCTATCGACCTGAAGCAGGTGGTGAACACCAATAAGTGTCTGGTACATTGCGACAAGTTTGGCAACAAACTCGTTATTACCTCCATCATCGACAACTTGCTAAAGGGTGCCGTAGGCCAGGCCGTCCAGAACATGAACATCATGTTCTCGCTGCCCGAAGATGCGGGTCTCCGGCTGAAAGCCTCTGCATTTTGAGAACTACATACCAATGCCTTCACGCCTTCTAAAATGCATGAAGTCGTTGGTTTTTGTTAATAGGAGCGGATACAAAGTAAATTAGTTTGTTCTTCAAAACATCATCCGATGAAGGTCAAAGTATCATCCGATGAAGAACAAACTAATTTACTTTGTTGTCTGGGTACTAATTAGCGGTTTCTAAAGAAGGCATTAGCGCCTGCTCATTTCATGATTTTCCACTTTCCCTTGATATATACGCCGGGCTTCTGCATATTGTTGACACGGCGTCCACTAAGGTCATAGACAGGACTGTCGGCTGATGTTTCGCCTTGTATTCCGCCAATATGGGCTGTTGCCAAGTCCTCCACTTTCAGTTGCCAGGTCTTGCTGTTCACGGTAAGGCGGTATTCTCCGGCAGCGAGCTTCATGGCAAAGTCGCCGGCTTTTGACAGCTGATAGGTGTTGCCGATGCTGATGGGATCGTCCTTCACGCCTGTTGACAAACGATAGGTTGCATTATAGGTGTCCCAGCTGAGGTCGGTGCCGTTACTGAAGCAGAGCCAGATATCGCCTGTGGGTTTCACGTCGATATAATAGCTTGCACCGTCAGCGCATGGGGTCATGGCCTTACAGTTGCTCAGATTCCAGTCGCCCAGTTCTTCGCCGGTGCCTAAGGCATAGATTTGCTTGACTTCATGTTCCGTGCTGGAACTCTTGCCGAGGAATTCCTGAATGATGTAGAGGGCCTCTACAGCATGGCCGTTTGCATTAGTGTTTGTACCGAAGAGGCCTCTATTTAGCCATTCTCCGTATAAATTGTTGTTGAAGAAGTTTTCTTCGGGAAACCAATAAAGCAGACCTGTGACGTATGTTAAGTCTTTGATGGCAGTCACAAGGTCATCAATGAATTTTTTTTGTCCAGCAGGTGTGGCGGGCCATGTGCTACTGAAATCCTTAATTTTGTCTCCTGAAGGATAATATGCGTTATTATAAGCAGTCTCTACTATCATTACATCCTTTTGAGGGTAGTTGGTATGACAGTTAGAGAGGGTTGTTTTCAATGTGGCTAGGTTTCCGTGCCAAAAAGGATAGAAAGAGAGTCCAATAATGTCATAGTCAATATTGGCATTTTTGATCCTACTGAGCCATCCATTGAGAGTGGGCCAGTCCCCGCTGCGTTCTGAATGGAGGATAATCTTAGCTTCAGGACACATGATACGACAAGCGGCTACGGCATTTTTCAGCAGGGTGGTGAAACGGGTCCAGTTGGCATCGCTGCTGTCGCTGTAGCATTGCTTGGGAGAGGAGGTGCCTTTGGGACCCCAGAGCATGCCGTAGGAGATTTCGTTGCCGGTCTGGATGAAATCGGGCGTTGCGCCGTAGGCTTTCAGCGCGTTGAGGCATTCCTTGGTGTAGTCGTATATCTTGGTGTAGAGGTCGGCATCGCTCAGACTGCTCCATGCTGCCGGTGTGTATTGGTTGCTGGGGTCGGCCCAAGTGTCGCTATAGTGGAAATCCAGCATGAAGGCCATGCCAGCGTCTTTGATTTGCTTTCCCAATTTCTTCACGTAGTCGAGATCCTGGCAGACGCCCGTGGCTCCCGTGGGATTCACGAACAGTCGCACGCGGACGATGTTGAACCCGGCATCGTCGCGCAGGAATTCCAGCAGTTTGCCGTTTTCAATCTTGGTGCCGTTCACGTCGTAGTAGGCCACGTTGGCTTCCTCGTATTTCGTGAGCATAGAGAGGTCGCCTCCAGCATATTTTGTCTGGGCACTTCCACAAATGGATGCAAAAGCGAGGATGCCAGTAAGTAGAGTTCTGATTTTCATAAGTAGTTTTTGTTAAATGATGAGTCCGTTTGCGTGCAAAGGTATGGATAAAAAATGAAAGGGCAAAACTTTTACCAGAACTTTTTCATTTCCCTCAGGGCTGGCAGGGCACGACCTGTGCGGTTGTCGAAGAGTCCGCGGTTGAGCCATCCCTTGGTGACGGTGTTCTTGTAACCGTTTTCCTCAGGGAACCACCAGAAGAGTCCCGTCACGTTACGGTGGCGGTTCAGTTCGCTGACGAGTTCTGCCGTGAACTGCCGCTGGCCCTCGATGCTGATGGGGTAATATTCGCTGTATTGCGAGGGCTTGGCCCAAGGGTCGTTCTCGTGACTATAATAGAAAGCGGTCTCCACAATCATCACGGGTTTCTGCGGAAATTCGCGCTCCAGCATGCGGAGCGTCTCGGAGAGGATGGGCAGCCGCTCGTGCCACATGGGATAGTAAGAGAGTCCGATGATGTCGTAATCAACGCCGAATGCCGCCAGTTTTTCGTAGTACGCACGGGTGGCAGCCGAATCCTGTGCGTGCTCCGTGTGAATGATAATTTTCGCCTCGGGACAAACCTCACGGCAGACCTTCACACCACTCTTGAGCAACTGGCAGAGATAGGGCCAGCGCTCAGGCTTCAGCGGGTCAACCTTGGCTTTCGGCCATAGCATTCCGAAGGTGATTTCGTTGCCCACCTGAATGAGTTCAGGAGCGCATCCAGCCTTCACCATTGCCTGCAGGCAGCGGCGGGTGTACTGGTAGAGCGTGTCGGGCAGTGCCACGCTGTCTGTTTGCAGCCAGTCATTAGGTATGAACTGTTTGCTGGGATCGGCCCAGGTGTCGCTGTAGTGGAAGTCGAGCATCAGCTGATGACCGGCTCGCTTAATGTCCTTGGAAAGTGCAATCACGTAGTCGAGGTCTTGGCACACGCCTTCGCCCTTGTGGGCCTGCGGTGCTTTTTCGGGATCCACGAAAAGCCGCACGCGCATGGCATTCCAACCTTGTTGGCGGAAGAAGCGGAGCGGATGCTTGATGAGCCGTCCCGACTCGGTGCGGAACTCCGTACCTTTTTCTATATACGAAGGCAGCAGCGAGATGTCGCCGCCGAGTAGTTTCTTCTGAGCAGAAACAGGAATGCAGCCCGTGAGCCACATTCCTGCGAATATAATGAGAAAACTTAAATGCTTCATCTCTTGATGTATCGTTTGCCATTATGGATATAGATACCCGGGCGGTTGGGTTCCACCTGCTGTCCGTTCAGGTTGTAGTAGCGGTTGTCGGGTAGTGGATTTTGAGATTCCATTATTTGTTCAATGTCCGTTGTGGAAGTGACATCGTTGACTTTGTTCTTACCACCTTCTGTATCTGTAGATATCTCAAAGTATGTTGTCTCGTTGATATCGTTGATGTCTATAGTCTGTGGACTGCCAGTACCCGTACTGAAGACGAAGTTGACGTAATCACTGGCGCTGTTGATGGTGTAGGTCTTTGCATACCACTGCTTACCATTGATTGTGGTGGTACTGGACACTTTGTCGCCAGGCCAATTGGAATTGGTTGGAGCATGAGTGCCGTCGCCTCCCCATGTCCAGAAGTTGACGTTGCTCCATCCTACCTTATCAGTGTTGACATAAATGGTGATGTCGTAAGGTTGGAAAGAATTAATTGTGTATTCGCGCGTTATAATACTAGAAACAGTGCTGCCAATAAGGAGACCAACCTTAAGTGTGCAGGCGCCGGTAATGTCGATGGAGGTACCTGAGGCCACTTTCGTGCTAGAAACAGTAGGTTCGCTGCCATCTAGGGTATAGACGAGCTGAGCATTAGCATCAGCTGAGATAGCAGAGAGTTTTACGCTAAGAGGAAGATTATACTCTCCAGAGGCTTTGTCCACCCAAGCTGTTTCGGCGTTCTTGTGCAAGAAATAGCGGTAGTGATAGCCAGAAAGAATCTCGATGTAGTTGTCGTTAGGCTTATAATCTTGGACGTTGTTACCAACGGCTACGAGGAGTTTACTGTTGACTAGGTTGGCATAATAGCCTTTGCTTCTTGCCATGTTTGAATAGGTGCTAGTATTTGTGATGCCAGCAGCTTTCCGAGCGGCTATCATTGCAGCAATCTCAGGTTTGTAGGCCTGCCAATGCTTCAAGAAAACACAAGGTGTGCCTGGCATACCGAGGAGGAAGGCATTGGCAGCGAGAGTATCACGTGTGATAGGGTCTTGTGCAGCATTGGCACGTCGCTCGGTGTCATGATTCTCTACAAAGGTAACGGAATAGCGGCGGTAATTAGTGTCAGACATAACACTGGTTCCACCAAGTTTTGTCCAGTCGTTATTATTGATGGCATCGCGAACAGTATACCGGAAGGGGAAGTCAAAGGCTGCACTCTGAATGGTGTTGTCTACTTTGGTGCCGTTGATCCATGTCTTCACGGCAGAGGCATTGCCGTCCCAGTATTCACCTACAGAAAACTGCGGTGCTGCAGCCTGATTATATTCACCAAAATAGGAGGCGGAGAAACCTTTAGCGACATCGTAACGGAATCCGGTATAACCTAGATAGTTAAGTAGGTATATTAGGTATGCTTTTACGTTGTTGCGCACGTTCTCACTTTTGTGGTCGAGATCGCGCAATCCGGGAAAATCTTCGCCTGTATCATTATTGCTGCTCAATTGGTAGCCATTATCCTTGGCCCAGTTCTTAGTAGCACCGCCATCATCATTAGCAACGATGTCTGTAGAATTCATCTGATAGGTCTTACCGTCATAAGGGTTGGTCTCTGTAGGGAAATCCACCCAATTGGAGATATTTCCGCGGTGGTTTACCACAATGTCTGCAATTGTCAGCAAGCCCTTATCCTTGAAAGTGTTTATCATCGATTTTAGCTCTGCTTCATTGCCGAAAGAGGAATTCTGGTTGTAGAAGTAGAGTGGGTTGTAACCCATGGAAGGATTGCTGGCCGCTTTTGCACTCTGCGGAACCCAGATGAGCGAGAAGGCTGAAGAAAGTTCGTTGGCTTGTGCCTCAAGCGTGCTCCAACGAGTGTCGGTGAAAGAATCCCAATAGAATCCTTGAAGCATAACGCCACCATAGTTGGCAGGCCATCCTTCGGCAGCCATGGTTTCCTGTGAGGTGCTCATGCAGAGTAGCAAAGCGAGTAGGAGTATCAGTATTTTCTTCATTGCTGTAAAAGTTTATGGGATTTTCTGTGCAAATATATTAAATATTTGTTTTCATTGTTTCCTAACCTGCTTACTTTTCGTTACTTAGTGTGTGCAAACGATTGCACCTGTTGCATAAAAACAGGCGGGCACCCTAAGGATGTCCGCCTGAGTGATATAGTATTAAAAGGTTAATTCGCAGGAGTAATGACTGCATACGACTTGGTGTCGCAAAGCGGGAAGAACTTGATGTGTACCTTACCCGAGAGGCTGACAGGAATATTATCGTTAGAGCCGTTGATAATATTGTCTAACGATCCGCCCCAGTTGCCGTCCTCGTTGTCCCAAGTGCCATTACCCTTGAACTTGATGACACCGGCTTCGGTGAAGGTGGCATCGCACTCCCAACAACGTTCGGCCTTATTGAAGGTCATCTCAACACCCTTGTCCCAGTCGTTGTTGACAGCGCTGCCTACCACGAAGACACTGTGGATAGGAGTCAGTTTGAAGGTCATGCTGGCAAGATTGACGTCGGCACGATAGAACCCAGGTTCGGGCATGACATTGCCAGAGCCACCGTCGTCTATCAGCGTACCGGTCAAACCGTCGGCATTGAGTGAGCCCGTACCATAGTTGCCATTGTCCCAATTGTCGGCAGCACCGCGGAACTTAAAGGCACCCTTGCCTCCAGTCCAACTGTCTTCCTGTGCATAGAAGAAACCAGTATATGTTCCTTCACCGTCAGCACAGTAGAGAGGCTGCTGGTAGTCACCACCCCAATTGTTGTTGCAACCAGCCTCATAGATGTATGGGGCAAAGGCAATTTCCTCGTAAGCCCAAGTCTGGTCGAGCATGTTGAAAATCAGACGAATATACTTCGTGTTGGCTTTGATACCTTCAATCTTGAAGTTGCCGCCAACATTGTTGTAGTTGAACTTGCCTTCTTCATCGCCTGCGGCCAGACAGCCACTCCAGTCACCACCCAAACCATTGTCGGGAGTTGCCTTGAACTCGATAGAAGTGGGATTACCCAGATCTTCCATCTTGAGCGTGCAAGTGAAGGTGGGGTTGGCATAAGGATCGTCACCTCCATTGGAGAGCATGAAGTCGGTATTGTTGTTGTCCCATCCGTTCATAGTACCCGTGAGATAGTATGCAGCAGCAATCACGGGAGCCTTAGGTACTACATTGAAAGTAACCTTGCCTGCATCGATTTTAACGGCTGCGCCGTTCTGAATGGCATAGAGATAGACATTACCAACCACCGAACGAGACTCGGGGCGCAGGCCATAGAGAGAAGCGACATATTGTGAGAGGGCATTACCCGATACCTTACCATCGACAGTGGCAGGAAGCACAGTACCATCTTCGAATACAACCTCGGCCTTTGCAAGCTCTACTCCCTCAGGAAGAGCTGTGGCTGGAACGGTAAATGCCTGCACATCTAGTTCGTCGCTTACTTCAATGGCGTTGAGATCGATAAGAGCAATCTGACCGGCAGTGAATCCAGGCACAACCACGGCATCCTCGGCCTCTGCTGTCTTCAGACCTGCGAATTCGTTATCTTCAGGACCGCAAGCGGTCATGAACAAACCCGCAAATGCGAGCATCAAATATAATGATAACTTTTTCATTGTTCTGTTCTTTTATCGCGTTAATGAATCTAATTATTCTACTGGTGTGATCAGCATTTTGCCAGTGATATCGTTGATATAGAAACGATAAGTACCCTTGTTTACGGCAATGTTCTTTGCTCCACCAACTCCAACTTTACCGAAGTCGTCGGCAGTTACAGTCCATTCTCCGTCTTCAGAGCCATAGCCCCAGTTTACGTCCCAACTATAGTTAGCACGGAACTTCAATTGGGTGTCTTCACCGATAGTGGTCTCAACATACCAGTTGTGAGGAGTTACCTGAGTCATCGCTACGCCGCCGTCACCAGGCCAACCGTTGAAACCACCAACGACGAACATAGCCTCATATTCAACAGGATTCTGTTCTTCAAGTTTTGTCCACGAGTAACTCATGTGGTGCTTGTCGAACGTGAAGGTGTAGTATTCAGCCGTCGGAGCTTTAATGGCACCGGCATCTGCCTGGATAATGGCTCCGGTTTCATCCTGTGTACCATCCTTGTCTTTTTCAACACAATATGCATTTGCCCAAATTCCCAGATCTTCTTGTGCCCAAATCTTCAGGTTGGCTGGATTATCTCCGTCAACGAACTTAGAAGTGTAGGTATATACATCACCACCTTCTGGATATAGGAGAGCAGTTAGTGCACCCTCAGCAGACCAACCAGGCAGAGCGCCAACCATATAGAACAACAACGCAGGAACTGGAGGCAGCACGTAAGAAGTGGTGGCATTGAACTGTACTTCCTGTGAATAGACCGGTGTGGTTTCTTCCATACCATTAAGGAAGGCGCGTACGCGGGCTTTCACTTTCGCAGTCAGCGGGAATTGGGCCTCTTCGCGGCCAAGTTCTACCAATCCATTGGTTATGGCACCGGCAATCTCGCTGGTGGGAACGGTGATGCTCAAGGGATTTTCATTGCTGGTATCTGTCGATTGCCAGGAAGACCAGTTGCTTCCATTCTCAGATGCAGCGAATTCCATCATGTAGGTGATATGAGCGGTGTAACCATAGTTGGGCTGGTCAACCTTGAAAGTAAGGCTCTGACTATTGTCCAAATCAATGGTATTGGCCGTAATGCCAGGGGCATAGAGCATGAAACTGCCGTCGGTAGGAATCTGCAGGACAGGATTGTCATCGCGATCGGTAGAGCAGGCAGAGAATGCTACTAATGCCAAGAGCATGGATGCAAATATATTTATTCTTTTCATTTTCAATTAAGTTTAAAATTGCTTCTTGCTTTCTTTTAGAAGATGCCTGGCGGCTTTGAGCGCCGCCGGCATTCGCTCTGTAGATTCTTAATAGTTAGGATTCTGCTTTAAGTTCTTGTTGGCAACCAGATCGCTCGATGGCAATGGGAAGATAGAACGGTAGTCTGACATCGTACCACCGGCAGCTGTTCCGCCAATCCAGATACGGCGTGCCCCCGTAAAGTTGCCAAAACGAATCATATCGATACGACGGCGGCCTTCGAAGCCGAACTCACGGCTCCACTCGTCTTCGATATCAGAGAGTGAGAATACGCTGATATTGCTGTTGGCATGTGCGCGGTTACGCAAATCCTTGATATAACCGAGTCCCTTGTCACTCACCTGCCCTCCATTCAGACGGGCATCAGCTTCTGCATAGGTGAGGTAGGCTTCAGCCAAACGGAAGAGCGGGAAGTCGTAGTCGGTGTGCTCGGCATTGTGAGTCTCTGTACCATCGGCGTGTGTGTTAAGGAACTTCACATAGCCGTAGCCTTCTTCGAACTTGTCTTCATTCTGGATTTCGAGTTCGTGGCCTTGGGTCATTAACAGACAACGGTCATCACCGGCAGCCTCTTTCAAGTCGGCAGGAGTACCGCTGGGCGCATCGCCCTTGGGGAACCACTTCTGTACGAAGTATTTCTTGGCGCGGATACCACCCCAGTTGCTGGTCATACCAGTAGGATAGGCTGCTATGTCAGCAGAATTCACAACACCTGCAACCAAGAAAACACCGCCCCAGCTTTGGGTCTGTTCTCCGTCAAATAGTACAGGGAATACGATTTCGTTTTGTGCGCCATTGGAGTCGTTGTCACCCATGAACAGCAACTGATAGCCTGTATATCCGTTCTTGCTTGCAGTGCTCAACGAATAACCCGAGTTGATAGCTTTCTCAGCATAGTTGCGAGCATCCTCCCAACGGGCTTTACCCGTGTAAACCTCAGCATTCAGATACATACGCATCAGCAGCATATAGCCAGCCACCACGTCGGCACGGCCATACTTCACACCCTTGGCTGAAGCAAGCCGGTTGGTACCTTCGCCCTCACCAATAATGTCTTTCAACTCGCTCTCCACGAAGTCAAACACTTCCTGGCGTGTAGCCTGCACCGGAGCTTCGGCAGATACATGCGTGATAAACGGAGGATTGCCGAACATATCCATCAGATAATAGTAGTAAAGTGCACGCATAAATCTGACTTCGGCCACTTTCTGGCTGTATTCATCAATGGATTCCGGTGCATTATCGAGGAAGAAGTTAGAAAGCGTAATACCGAACATGCAGCGATAATACAGACCGCGGAGGAGTGCATGGTTGTCTCCCCAAGTACCGCGGTTGAATTCAGGAACACCAGCGTCGGTGAGCCAAGCGCAAAGTGCTTCGTCGGAAGGCAGTTCGTTGGCATACCATACGACACGCATGAACACCGACATACCTTCATCGATGTCGCTGGGAAGGTCACTGCTTCCGTGAGGACCGGTAAGACCTGTCAGGGCCAGATTACCGTAGATCTTATTCAGAATACCGTCATAATCGGCTTCTGTGCTTTGCTGCGGGTTGGGGTTATCAGGATGCAGGGAACCACCGATAATCGGGGCATCGTCGGAACATGCCGTGAAGCACAATGATGCAACACCCAAGAAAGCCGCAGCCATTATATTTTTAATACCTTTAATAGTCATGATTTTTCCTTTTATTGTTTTGATACAAGGTAGAATTAGAAGTTCAGATTCACACCAAGAATGGTGGTGAACGGACGAGGATAGATGCTGCTTTCTATGCCGCTTTGTATTTCCGGATCAAGACCTTCGTAGTTGGTGATGGTGAAAATATTCTGTGCTGTAGCATAGACTCGGCCAGTGATGTTAGCACCGAAGAGTTTCTGGAACGAATACCCCACAGTGATGTTGTCGAGCTTGAAGAAGGAAGCATTCTGAATCCAGCAGTCTGATGCGGGCTGTGCCTCGGAAGCGTCTTTCAAGCCATACTTCAGTGCCAGTGTAGGAATGTTGTGCATGAAGTTCAGCGTTGAGCCCAAACCCTGTCCGCTGATGTATGTTCCGTTGATGTTGGCATTGAATACGTGGTTGCCGAAGTTGGCGCGTGAATTGAAGCTGAAGTCCCAGTTCTTATAGGTGACTTTCGAACCCAAACCCATCGTGACATCGGGATCGGCATGATAGAAGAAGTAGCGGTCGTCACTGTCGAGCGTGCCGTTACCGTTGCGGTCAACGAAAGTATGAGGAACAATGTTGCCTTTCTGGTCGTAAACCTGACGGTAAACGTAGAATGCACTTGACGAGTGACCTGTCTGATAAGCCATACCGTTCTTCGAAAGACCGATTCCGCCATGCTCGATGAGGTCGGAAGCCAAGTCGTCAATCTTATTCTTGTTATAGGTGAAGTTGTAAGTCACTTCCCAGTTCAGGTCTTTTGAAGTGATGGGACGTACGGTAGCCATGAATTCAACACCCGTGTTGTGGAGTTCACCAATGTTACCCACTGTCTGCGCACCGAAATTAGCTCCTGCAGGAACATAGATATTGTTGATCAGGTCGGTGGTCTTACGGTAGTACCAGTCAGCACTCAGCGACAGACGTTCGTTCCAAAGAGAGAGGTCGAAGCCGGCGTCATAGGTGGTTGTCTTCTCCCAAGTCAGGTCTGTATTATAGACACCTGGACGAACTGTCTGTCCGTTGCCGAAGAGGGGATAGTAAGCGTGATCGTAGTTGGCTGTGAATGCCGGGATATAATAGAAGTCATAGCCGATGTTCTGCTGACCGGTCTTACCGTAAGTCAGACGGAACTTCAAATCACTTACGGCATCGACATCTTTCAGGAAAGCCTCTTCTTTCACACGCCAAGCGAAAGCGGCAGCAGGGAAGTAGCCCCACTCGTGACCTTTTGCGAAGCGTGACGAACCGTCGGCACGCATGGTGAACGTGAAGAGATAGCGGTTCAAGAGAGTATAGTTCAAACGGCCAATCCAAGAACGCAGGCGGTTCTCCGTCTTCCATTCTGTGATACCGGTAGGTTCGTTATAGCGGGTGCCGGCACCGACAGATGCTGTCTGCGGAATAATTCCATAGCCCCAGTTGTCGCTCCATGCATGGTAGCGCTGCCATTCATAACCTACCTGCACATCCAGGTTGTGAACGTTTTCTTTCAGTTCCTTGGTGTACTGCAAGAAGATGTTGAAGATATAGTTGTAGTTCTTGTTCTTCTTCCATCCGTCCCAACCATAGTAGTAGCTGGAAGTAGTATAAGGACTGTTGCTGGTTTCCTCCTTTGCATTTGTGAGGTTGCCTGCCAGGTTAGCCAAGACATGCAAGTCTTCCAAGCCGTGGATGGAGTAATCGACAGAAATGTCACCTTGCAGCGTGGTGGCTTTCGACTTGGTGCCATTGTTTTCAGCGAGTGCAACAGGGTTAGCTGTAGCATTGCTGTCGAAAGCATATTCCCACGTATTGTCGTTGGGGAATCCAGCTGCCTTTGCCCACTGGAAATAACCACCGAAATACTTGTTGAATTTGTCTTGGTTCAGACGGATGGGCTTGGTGGGGTCCATGTAGGCTGCTGCACCGATGGCTCCGTTGTCCCAACGTCTTTGACCGTGCATCACCTTACCGGAAATATTAAGACGCAGGTGGTCTTTCAACAAAACGGGTGCAAGGTTGAAACTGCCGGTGTAGCGGCGGAAATAGGTTGACTTTACAATACCGTCTTGACTGGTAAAGCCGCCTGACACGCGATAAGGCATGTGAGCCGTACCGCCTGTGACAGTGATGTTGTGGTCTGTAGAGATGGCTGGACGATAGATTTCATCTTGCCAGTTGGTGTTGGCAAACTTCTGTTCTCCGTTCTCATAGTAACCCAGCAAAGCATATTCGGGGCTGTCCTCACCGAAGGTTTCGGCAACGAATTTCTGGAAACCAGGGCCGTCGAACACATCGAGGGTCTTTTTCTTGACAGAGACAGAGACGTTTCCATTGTACGACACCTTGGCCTTCTGTCCGGCTCTTCCTTTCTTGGTGGTGATGATAATCACACCGTTTGAGGCACGAGAACCGTAGATGGCTGTAGCCGATGCATCCTTCAATACGGTGAACGACTCGATATCGTTCGGGTTGATAGATGCCAATGGGTTCATACCAGAGATACCGGCAGGGTCAAGTTGCAGCCCGTCAACCACATACAGTGGGTCGTTGGATGCTGAAAGTGACGAACCGCCGCGGATACGGATTTTTGAACCTGCGCCAGGAGCACCACCCTCACTGATGATGTTAAGACCTGCCACCTTACCGGCAAGCATGTCGTCAGCACTGGTCTGCAAACCGTGGCTCATCTCGTCGGGCTTGATGGCTGTCACGGAACCCGTCAGGTCGTTCTTCTTGGCGCGTCCGTAACCGATGACCACCACGTCATTCAGTGTCTGGGCATCGTCCTGCATCGTCACTTCCACATTGGGAGCGGCAGCCACGATAGCATCCTGATAGCCCACGAAGGTGATTTTAATCTGGTCGCCCTGGTTGGCTTTGATTGAGAAGTTTCCGTCGAAATCGGTAATGGCTCCGCCCGTTTGTCCTACGACTTGCACGGTGGCTCCAATGACGGCCTCGCCGGTAGCATCCTTTACATGGCCATTGACAGTGATTTGCTGTGCCAAGGCGCTGACAGAGATCATGAGCCCACATAGGACAGCCCACAATCTCAGAGGCAATTTAGATTTTACCTGCTTCATCATTGTTAATTCTTTTAAGTTAGCGTTATATTGTTTTCAGTTACTGTTTTCTGTTGCAAAATTAGTTTTAAAAATGTAAAGTTGTTCTCCTAATTGAGTTAAATCAAGCGTTTTGGATGCGCAAACGTTTGCGCATCCAAAACTTTATTATTAAATTTGTACGCGATACAACGAATGAAAGTTTTATTTAATTTTGCAGACAGGTTACTAACCTCCTTGTCATGACAGAGAAAACTACTTACACAATGAAGGATATTGCCCGCGAACTGGGCGTGAGCGTGGCAACGGTATCGAGAGCGCTGAAGGATTCTCCGCGTATCTCGCAGGAGCAGCGTGAGCGTATCAAGGCTTTCGCGCGCGAACATAATTTTTATCCTAATGCGATTGCCGAGTCGCTCCGCCAGAGCAAGACGCGGCCCAGCACCTTGATAGGGGTTATTATCCCGCAAATCAACCATTATTATTTCTCCAGCATCCTGGCGGGCATCGAGGAACAGGCCAACGTGCGGGGCTATAGTGTGGTCGTTGCCCAGAGTGGTGAGCAGTATGAGCGCGAAGTCCGTATCTGTGAATCGTTCATGCATTCAAGGGTGTGTGGCGTCATCGTTTCGCAAGCCAAGGACACCACGAAGTATGAGCATTTCCAAGAGTTGCTCGACAAGCATATTCCGCTGGTTTTTTACGACCGGATCTGTACCGGCATGAATACCAACCGCGTGGTGGTTGACGACTATATGGGGGCCTTCAAGGCGGTGAGCTATTTGATAGAAACTGGTTGTAAGCGCATTGCTTTCTATGGCTCTCCCATGCAATTGGAGATTTCGAAAAACCGTTACAACGGCTATCGGGACGCCATCCTGCGCCATGGTTTGCAGGTGGACGACTCGTTGCGTTATATCTGCGACTGCCGCGCTGATGCTGAGGCGCTTACGCCTGCCGTGATGGAGCGTGAAGATTTACCCGATGCATTTTTTGCCGTGAATGACGATACGGCTATCGGCATTCTCTATACGGTGAAGCGCTTGGGATTCCGGGTGCCTGAGGATATCAGTATTTGCGGATTCACTAATGGTGAGCGTGCCATTGCCTGTGAGCCGATGCTGACCACGGTAGAACAGCGCGGCTATATGGTTGGCGAGGAGGCTGTGGATATCCTGGTGAATCAGGTGGAAGGCATCACGCCGATGGAAAAGATTGAAAAGAAAGTGGTGCGTACTCGCCTCGTGGTCAGGGGGACGACCCGATAGCATTATGACGTAAGATCGTTATACCGAAAAAATAGAATCTTAAAAACAACTCGAAATATGGAAAAACCGAATTTAAGTTTTTGGAAATTGTGGAATCTGAGTTTCGGATTCTTTGGCGTGCAGATAGCCTATGCGCTACAGAGTGCTAACATCTCACGAATCTTCCGTACGCTGGGGGCTGATCCCCATTCGCTGAGTTTCTTCTGGATTCTTCCCCCGCTGATGGGTATCCTGGTGCAGCCTATCGTAGGCTCTTTGAGCGACAAAACCTGGACGCGCTTCGGCCGTCGCATACCTTATTTATTTATAGGAGCAGCCCTGGCTGTGGCCGTGATGTGCCTGCTGCCCAATGCCGGTTCCTTTGGAATGGGAGTGAGTGCAGCCCTGATCTTCGGCCTCTTTGCCCTGATGTTGCTTGACACCTCCATCAATATGGCCATGCAGCCATTCAAGATGCTGGTGGGCGACATGGTGAACGAGAAGCAGAAGGCCAAGGCCTACAGTATCCAGTCGTTCCTCTGCAATGCAGGTTCCGTGGTAGGTTTCCTGTTCCCGTTCTTTTTCACGTGGATTGGCCTGAAGAACGTAGCTCCCGAGGGTGTTGTGCCCGATTCCGTAATCTGGTCGTTCTATGTAGGAGCCGCCATTTTAATCCTTTGTGTTATTTACACGGTGTCGAAGGTGAAGGAGTGGAACCCGCAGGAATATGCCATGTATAACGGCATCGCGGCGAAATCAGAGGAATCCGATTCTTCGGAAGGATCCGGCAACTGGATTACCCTCCTGAAGAATGCACCTGCCACTTTCTGGCATGTAGGACTGGTTCAGTTCTTCTGCTGGTCGGCTTTGCTTTATATGTGGACTTATGTGGTGGATGCCGTTTCTGCCACGGTCTGGGGCACTACCGATCCCTCCACCGAGGCTTATCAGGTAGCTGGCAACTGGACGGGCGTGCTCTATGCCATTCAGGCCATGGGTTCCGTGGTTTGGGCTACTGTGCTGCCGCGCTTTAAGAACACGAAGCTGGCCTATGCGGTCAGTCTTCTCTTAGGCGGTATCGGCTTCGCGCTCATCCCCTTCTGCCCTGACAAGTATCTGCAGATTGTTCCGTTCCTGCTCATCGGTTGTGCATGGGCTGCCATGCTCGCCATGCCGTTCACCTTTGTCACGAATGCCCTTCAGGGCTATGGCCACATGGGAGCCTATCTCGGCCTGTTCAATGGTACCATTTGCCTGCCGCAGATTGTAGCCGCCTTATGCGGAGGCACCATTCTCCACATGGTGGGCAGTCATCAGGAGAATATGATGATCGTAGCCGGCGTGCTGCTCATCATAGGTTCGGTGTGCGTGCATTTCATCAAGACAAAATAAAACCATCGCTTGATAACATTTTGACAAATGCCCTAATTGCCGTGCAAACGTTTGCACGGCAATTAGGGCATAAAGTTTACATTTTGCGAACAAGGCTTGCGTTTTTCTTTGTAATTTAGCACCCAAGAATACTAACAAACAGTCTATGAAATTGAGATTTAACATAGAATACCAGACTTCGTTCGGTGAACAGCTGGTACTCAACATCAAAGAGAGCAGTTCGAAAACTACAGCCTACCGCATGAGTTCGCTCGATGATTACCATTGGTTCTACGAACTGAATGGCCGCTTCAGTGTGGGTGAAGTCATTGACTACTATTACAGTGTCGATTTCGACGGACAACCTAAGCGCCACGAATGGCTCGTGGATGCCCACCGCCTGGAGATGGCCAGTGAGAAAGGTATCAACTACACCATCTACGACCACTGGATAGACATCCCCGAAGACAGCTATCTCTATAGTTCGGCCTTCACGGATTGCGTGGCCAAGCATACGGTAGTAAAGAGTCCCTTGAAACCGTTCACCACGACCGTCCGATTGAAGGTGCGCGCCCCGCAGTTGCGTCAGGGTGAGCGTCTGGCACTCATCGGAGCCGATAAGGCTCTCGGCGGTTGGGAGATTCTGAAGGCCCTCCCCATGTCGGAGCATAACTATAATGAATGGATGGTCAATGTCGATGCCATGAAGTTGCAGTCGAACGTACTGGAATTCAAGTTCGTGGTGCTCGATGCCGAACAGGATGTGACGCCCATTTGGGAAGGCGGCGAGAACCGTCGCGTGGAATTGCCCCCGCTCGAACCCGGCGATGTGGTGGTCTATGAACTGCCCGAGGCCCTGTTCCCCATCTATAGTCAGAAGATTGCCGGCACGCTGGTGCCCGTGTTCTCCCTGCGTAGCAAGACGAGTTTCGGTGTCGGCGACTTCGGCGATTTGAAGAAAATGGTCGACTGGGTGTCAGGCACCGGTCAGCGTCTGTTGCAGATTCTGCCTATCAATGACACCACCAACACCCATACCTGGACCGACAGTTATCCTTATTCCTGCATCAGCATCTTCGCCCTCCATCCGCAGTATGCTGACCTGACAGCCTTACCTGCGCTGAAAGACGCCCAGAAGGCTGCTGAGTTTGAGACCCTCCGGCAAGAACTGAACGCTCTTCCGCAGATTGACTACGAACGGGTGAACAATGCCAAGACCGAATATCTCGGGTTACTGTTCCAACAGGAGGGGACCAAAGTCTTGCGCAGCGCCAAGTACAAGAAGTTCTTCGAAGAGGAGAAATATTGGCTCGTATCCTATGCGGAATACTGCGTAAAGCGCGAGAAAAGCCGCAACTTGCAACTTGAAACCTTCTACCTGAAACCACAGTTCTACTACTATGTACAGTTCATCCTCTCCACTCAGATGAGCGAGGTGCATGCCTACGCGCGTCAGAAAGGAGTTATCCTGAAAGGCGATATCCCCATTGGTGTGAACCGCACGGGCAGCGATGTCTATATGGAACCACGCTATTTCAACCTTAACGGGCAGGCCGGTGCGCCGCCAGATGATTTCTCCGTGAACGGTCAGAACTGGGGCTTCCCCACCTACAACTGGGACGAGATGCTCAAGGACGACTGCCAGTGGTGGGTGCGCCGTTTCCAGAACATGGCCAAATACTTCGATGCCTATCGCATCGACCATGTGCTGGGCTTCTTCCGTATCTGGGAGATTCCCGTCGATGCCGTCCATGGACTCCTCGGACAGTTCTCGCCGGCACTGCCGATGTCGCGCGAGGAAATTGAGGCTTACGGGCTTAAATTCCAGGACGAGCTCTTCCTGGAGCCGTTTATCATGGACTGGGTGCTCGAGCGTGTCTTTAAGGAACGTGCTGGGGAAGTGAAGGAAAAATATCTGGAGCCAACCCACGATGGCCGCTATCGCATGAAGGACGAATACAATACGCAGCGCAAGGTGGAGGCTGCTTTCGCCGGAGTTACCGATGAAAAGGAACTCTGGTTGCGCGACGGCTTATACTCCCTCATTAGCGACGTGCTCTTCCTGCGCGACCATAAGAACCCCAACAAGTTCCATCCGCGCATCTCCGTGCAGCACGACTTCATCTACGAAAGTCTCTACGATAGCGACAAGTTTGTGTTCAACCGTCTTTACAACGACTACTTCTACCGTCGCAACAACCAGTTCTGGTATCGTGAGGCCATGAAGAAACTGCCCAAGCTGGTGCAGGCCACGCGCATGCTTGTCTGCGCCGAAGATCTCGGCATGGTGCCCGACTGTGTACAGTGGGTGATGGACGAACTCCGCATTCTCTCGCTCGAACTCCAGTCGATGCCCAAAGATCCAAGCGTTCGTTTCGGCCATCTTTCGCGCAATCCCTATCGCAGCGTCTGCACGATATCCTCTCATGACACGCCGACGCTCCGTATGTGGTGGGACGAAGACCCCGAGCGCACGCAGGAATACTACGCCACCATGCTCTACCGCAGCGGTAATGCTCCTCATCCCCTGCCCGGTTGGTTAGCTCGCGATATCATTTCCCGCCATCTCACCTGTCCGTCTATGCTCTGCGTCATAGCCCTGCAAGACTGGTTGGCCATCGATGAGCGTCTCCGTCTGCCCGATGCCAATGCCGAGCGCGTGAACATTCCTGCCAATCCCCGTCATTACTGGCGTTATCGCATGCACATTGATCTCGAAGACTTGATAGCCGCCGATGACTTCAACGGCAATCTCCGCGAACTCATTCTGCAGAGTGGTCGCAAATAATAATATCCTACCTTTGTTGACAAAACTCCGCAATCCCCAGGGAAGGGGATTGCGGAAATGCTAAACATCTATTGCTTCCTCGCCTTTAGATTTTAAATTTTTTTTGTGATGATAGACCAAATTATTGACTATAACAAGAGTTTCGTAGAATCAAAAGGCTACGAGAAATATCTGACGGATAAGTACCCGGACAAGAAACTGGCTGTACTCTCGTGTATGGATACCCGATTGACGGAACTGCTCCCGGCTGCCCTGGGCCTAAAGAACGGTGATGCCAAGATTATCAAGAACGCCGGTGGGCTGGTGATTTCGGCCTTCGATTCAGCCATGCGAAGCCTGATAGTAGCCATCTACGAGTTGGGCGTTCAGGAAATCATGGTGGTGGCACACTCTCATTGCGGAGCCTGCCACATGAGTTTCGATCATTTCCATCATGAAATGATAGCCCGCGGCGTGACCGATGAAACCCTCAGCACAATCCAGAAATGCGGCATTAACCTGCATCATTGGCTGGAGGGATTCAAAGATACGCCCGAATCGGTACGCAAGACCGTTGAGACTATCAAGACGCATCCGCTCGTTCCGAAGGATATCGTGGTCCGGGGTTTTATCATTGACTCAGAAACGGGCGCATTGGAAGAGATGACAGTTGGATGATGAACTGACAAACTTGAGATTTGATGTTCTGCAATACCGGTCTTTTGGATTAGGTGCATGTTATGGAGGCTTTTGTGTGGTCTCCACATTTTTTCGTCGTGCCACGACGAAATACTCAACGGGTTTATCTGGGCTTTGAGCAGATGAGGCGAGCCATGTCGTTGAGAGCTAAGCACTGGCCTCTCTTGATTATAAACTTTTCGTTATGATGTTCCCAAGGGGCGAGAATCAGCAACTGGCCGCTGGCACAGGCATCCATCCGCTTGCCGCCAGGTTTTGCCAAGTCGGTGAAACCATTTTCCTGTAAATAAATCAGCGGTAGCCCTTCCTCAAAGGCTGCTCGCATGATGGTTTTCTCGCCTTTTGATATGGCTGGCGACACCAGCACGGCTCCTTGCCGGGCTGCATGAAGACAGGAGTCAAGTTTCACCTGCAGCTCTGTCTCCGTAATACTTCTTGAGCATTGTATTTGCAACTTCAGTGGTCTCTCTAACAGGAAACGATTGCCAATGGCTGAGAAACTCATGTCGGCGAATGTCAGTCCTCGCTGTACGCGAAAGAGATCGGGATGCTCACGCTTCATCAGCAGACGCCTGGGATTGTCTTTCAGATAGTGGAGCCAGCGTTCCAGCTGGCCTTCTCGAAGCAGTATCTGGTCGTTAAAGCCTTTTGCGAACAGCAGCCCGTTGTCGCGGCTTTGTCTTGCGTGTTGCTGTGCCACAGCAACCAATTCAGTCGGCATTATCTCACGGAACGCCTGATTGCAGGCCTGTTTAATGCCCAGCAACACCTTCCCCAGCGGTTTCTTCATCTTTTCCTTTACAAAGAGAATGCTGTGCAGGTGGTCAGGCATCATCTGCAAGCCCACGACTTTCACTTCCGGGTGATGAACACCGACCGACAGCCATACATCAGCCACCGCCTTTCCTAACGGTGACAGTTCTATGTGCGGAGCATCAGCCGACGGTTCTGCGGCTTCGCTTTGCCCCACAACCTTGCCAAAAAGCGGTTTTCGGCCTTCTGTCACCATCGTTATCATATACATGCGCCGTGCCGTGTAGTCATTATCTACACAGCGCCTCTGCATCGAAGGTTTCTTTTCTCCGGCAAACGGTTTTTGTTTCTCAAACGCAGCTCTGTCCATTGCCTCCTTGTTTTGCAGTTGCAAAGGTATAATATTTCTGTGGAATGGCAAAATTATATTCTGCAGAAGACACCATATTGCAAGTTTTCTACAAGGGATTTTTTCGATTTAAGGGTGCACGGGTGCCACATCGCCCTTGTATAAAGGCCGTGCACCCTCTTCGGAAGGGTGTCACGGGTGCCACAAGGGTGCTACAGGAGAGACCCACCCCAACCCTCCCTGTTTAGGGAGGGAGTTCATCATTGGGGTAAGGTTCTCGTTAGCGTTGATAAATTCTCTAGAGAATTTATCACCCCTTGTGATTGCAACCCTTAAAATAGTTTTATTCCTCACGCAGAGTGAATGGAGTATGCAGAGAAGATATAAGCTCCCTCCCTATTCAGGGAGGGCTGGGGTGGGTCTCTTGTTCGGTAGCACCCTTGTGGCACCCGTGACACCCTTTCGAGGAGGGTGCACGGCCTTTATACAAAGGCGATGTGGCACCCGTGCACCCTTAATTCGGAAATTTCGCGCGTACGCGCGTTAGAATATCACCCATAATCCTTTCATCAGACTGTTTGCAATCGATTGCTCAACGGATTTTTAATTATTATGTAACTGCTGCATTCCGTTTCAGAAAAAATGCTTATCTTTGCGCTCAAGAGAAATTTCGTGCAAACGAAGGCAGAGCCAAGCTTGCTTGAGCTGTGCTGAGAGCAGCCGAAATTCATGAACGAAGTTCATAAATTGTGAAAATGAGATATTGAAGTATATGAAAACGAAAATCCTGTTTTTGATGCTGCTCGCGCTGCCCATGATGGTAGCGGCGCAGACCGTGAAGTCGCCCAATGGCAATATTGCGCTGACATTCTCGCTGACCGACAACGGGCGCCCTACGTATGAGATGACCTACAAGGGAAAGGCTGTGGTGAAACCTTCACACCTGGGGCTGGAGCTGGCTCGCGACAAACATGCCTCGATGGGGCTGGAGGAATCGGACTTGATGGAGAATTTCAGCATCGTGGAGACGAAAGAGTCAACGTTCGACGAGACTTGGCAACCCGTTTGGGGTGAGACCCGCAACATCCGTAACCATTACAACGAGTTGGCCGTGACCTTGGACAACAAGTATGGATACAGCAAGGTGACTGCCAAGAATCCCGAAGAGCGGGGCAGGGCGTTCTATGAGCGTCATCGCACGATCATCATCCGTTTCCGCGTGTATGATGACGGTATCGGACTGCGCTATGAGTTCCCTCAGCAGAAGGAACTGAACTATTTCCTCATCAAGGAGGAACATACGGAGTTTGCCATGGCTGGCGACCATACGGCATGGTGGCTTCCAGGCGATTATGACACACAGGAACAAGAGACCCAGCAGACCCGACTCTCCGAAATCAGAGGGCGGATGAAGGAGGCCGTGAACTGGGGTAATTCATCGGTGGCTGTATTCTCGCCCACGGGTGTGCAGACTTCGTTGCAGATGAAGACCGACGACGGTCTCTACATCAACATCCATGAGGCTGCCTGCCTGGATTATGCCACGATGCATCTGGAACTCGTGGATGCAGAGACCAAGGCGCTTTCTACCAAACTCGGTGGCGGCAGCAATGCCTATACGCCTAACCCGAAGCCATCGCCTTATCCGTTGCCAGCGCCATTCACCTTCGTGAGTCATCTGACGCCTGATGCCACTGGACTGAAGGGAGCCATGCAGACACCCTGCTCTACGCCTTGGCGCACGGTGATGGTCAGCGATGATGCACGCGACATGCTCTCATCGAACCTGATTCTAAACCTCAACGAGCCTTGCGCGCTCGATGATACTTCATGGATTCATCCCACGAAATACTGCGGCGTGTGGTGGGAGATGATCGTGGGCAAGAGCAACTGGCACTACACCAACGACCTGCCCAGCATCAAACTCGACCAGATAGACTGGACAAAGATGAAACCTCACGGACGGCACGGTGCCAACAACGAGAAGGTGAAGCGATATATCGACTTCGCCGCCGAGAACGGACTCGACCAGGTGCTGGTGGAAGGCTGGAACGTGGGTTGGGAAGACTGGGCCAATATGTGGAAGCGCGATGTATTCGACTTCGTGACGCCCTATCCTGATTTCGACATCAAGGCGCTCAACGAATATGCCCACGCGAAAGGCGTGAAGATCATGATGCACCATGAGACCAGTTCCTCCACGCAAAACTATGAACGCCATATCAAGGAGGCCTACGAGCTGATGAACCGCTACGGCTATGACGCTGTGAAGACGGGTTATGTGGGCGACATTATTCCGCGCGGCGACCACCATTATTCACAGTCGATGAACAACCATTATCTCTACGTGGTCAAGGAGGCGGCCAAGCATCATATCATGGTCAATGCCCATGAGGCTACGCGTCCGACGGGCATTTGCCGCACTTATCCCAATCTGGTGGGCAATGAGAGCGCACGTGGAACGGAATACGAAGCCTTCGGCGGTTCGCGTCCCGATCATACCTGCATCCTGCCGTTCACCCGTCTGCAGGGCGGACCGATGGACTATACCCCGGGTATCTTCGTGACCAAGCTCAACACCTGGAGCGACAACACCTCGTGGGCGCGCATCACGCTGGCCGGTTCGCTGGCACTCTACGTGACGATGTACAGTCCGTTGCAGATGGCTGCCGACCTGCCCGAGAACTATGCCAAATACATGGATGCCTTCCAGTTTATAAAAGATGTGGCATGCGACTGGGATGATTCCCGCTACCTGGAGGCTGAACCTGCCGACTATATCACCGTGGCCCGTAAGGCAAAGGGCACCGACAACTGGTTCATCGGCGGCAAGTGTGATGAGAACGGTCATACGTCTGTCGTGAAACTCGACTTCCTCGACAAGGGCCGTAAGTACGACTGCACCATCTATGCCGACGCGAAGAATGCCCATTATGAGAAGAATCCGCAAGCCTATGTCATCACCAAGCGCACGGTGAAGAAGGGTGATGTGCTGAAACTTACAGAAGCCCCCGGCGGCGGCTTTGCCGTGAGTCTCATTGCAAAATAAAAAAGTAAAGGCATGAAAAAATACATTTTTTTTGCACTACTGGCTATGGCTACAACTCACATGACGGCTCAGGAGTTTGATTTTAACGAAGTGACTTACACTCCGGCACAGACCACCTTCCGTTTGTTTGCCCCGAAAAAGGCGAAAGTCAGCGTGGAAATCGGTTCCAGTTTCTTGTCAACGGAAGCCGCTCCAAATCAGAAATACAAGATGCGTTTGGGCAAGGATGGTATTTGGACCGTCACCGTTAATCAGGACCTGAAGGACCATAAGTACTGGTTTGAGGTGGATGGGAAGAAATCAGTTGGTGTTTTTGCAAAGGCTGTCGGCGTGAACAGCAGTTATGGCATGGTGGCCGACCTGACTGAAACGAATCCCGAAGGATGGGAGCGCGACAAGCGCCCTGTGGTGAAATCGCCTGCCGACCTTGTAGTCTATGAGATGCATCATCGGGATTTTTCCATCGATGCATCTTCAGGGCTTAAGCATAAGGGAAAGTTCCTGGCCTTGACCGAGCCGAAGGCCATACGGCATCTGAAAGACCTGGGGGTGAATGCCGTGCATATCCTGCCCAGTTATGACTTCGGGTCAGTAAATGAAACACGTTTGCAGGACAATAAATACAATTGGGGCTACGACCCGGTGAACTATAATGTGCCCGAAGGCTCCTATAGTACCAATCCCTATGACCCCACGTGCCGCATACGCGAATTCAAGCAAATGGTACAGGCTCTCCATAAGGCCGGTATCCGTGTCATCCTCGATGTGGTATATAACCATACCTACGACATAGAGAACTCGAATTTCCAAAAGACCTATCCCGACTACTATTATAGAAAGACGCCGAACAAAGGTAATAGCTCCTCCCCTATAGGGGAGGCTGGGGAGGGGTCTTTCTATAGCAACGGCTCCGGCTGCGGCAACGAGACGGCCTCGGAGCAGCCCATGATGCGCCGCTTCATGATAGAATCGGTGAAATACTGGATCAATGAATATCATATCGACGGCTTCCGCTTCGACCTGATGGGGTGTCACGACATTGAGACGATGAACGCCATCCGAAAGGCCGTTGACGAGATAGACCCCACCATTTTTATATATGGTGAGGGATGGAGTGCTGGACAGTGTGCGCTGCCCGCAGAGCAACTGGCAAGCAAAGCCAATATCCCGCAACTGCCCCGCATCGCTGCTTTCTCGGATGAACTGCGCGACGGATTGCGCGGCCCGTTCTCGGATGATACGAAGGGCGCTTTCCTCGCTGGTCTGCAGGGTGAGGAAGAGAGCATCAAGTTTGGCATTGCCGGCTGTATAGCACATCCGCAGGTGGATATGCAGAAGGTGAACTATTCGAAAAAAGCATGGGCCACAGAACCCACGCAGATGATCAGCTACGTGAGTTGTCACGACGACATGTGTCTCGTGGACCGGCTGAAAGCCAGTATTCCCGGTATTCAGATAGACGAACTGATACGTTTGGACCTGTTGGCACAAACAGCGGTCTTCACTTCGCAGGGTGTTCCCTTCATGCTCAGCGGTGAGGAAATGCTGCGCGACAAGAAGGGCGTGCACAACAGTTTTGAGTCGCCCGACAGCATCAACCATCTGGATTGGGACAACCTGAAGAAATATCCTCAGGTGTTCAAGTATTACAAAGACTTGATTCAACTCCGTAAAGACCATCCTGCTTTCCGACTTGGAAGTGCCGACCTTGTCCGCAAACATTTGGAATTCTTAGCCCCCCTCTCATCCCCCCTTGGGGGGAAGTCCGGTGAGGCAGAAAGCCTCCCCCAGGGGGGAGGACGGGAGGGGGCTTTTGTTGCCTTCCGCCTGAAAGACCATGCCGGAGGTGACAGCTGGAAGGACATCTACGTCGTGCTGAATGCCAGCCGCAAGCAGCAGACCATTGCCCTGCCGATGGACAGTTACGAAACCGTCTGCGACGATGGCCGCATCAGCGAGACGGGCATCCGTCATTTTACAGGTAATCAAGTCACTATAGCTCCGCAATCTGCATTAATATTACACAATTGACAATATGAAAAAGACGATTCTAACTTATGCCTTTTTATCTGTGGTTTTACTTATGAGTGCAGCAACCCAAGTGAAAGTAACGCGCATTGACCCTACCGACTGGTATGTGGGACTGAAGAATCCGACGCTTCAGTTGATGGTTTATGGACAGAATGTTCGCGACGCAGAAGTGAGTGTGGATTATCCCAATGTGCGGATAGACAGTATAGCGCGACTTGATAGTCCCAACTACCTGCTGGTCTATCTGAATCTTAGTGGGGCTCAGCCCGGTGAGATGACCTTGAAGATAGGCAAGCAGAAAGTGAAATACTTGTTGAAAGAGCGCGAAATGAGTGGCGACAAACGGATGGGCTTCACTAACGCCGACGTGCTCTATATGCTGATGCCCGACCGATTCGCCAGCAGCGGGAAATATACCGAGCCGAAAGCCGCGAAGAAACTGTCGGCTGAGCTCAACAATTATGTTGTTGACCGCAAGCAACCTTCACTCCGCCACGGCGGCGACCTGGAAGGCATCCGTCAGCATCTCGACTACTTCAATGAACTCGGCGTAACGGCCCTCTGGTTCACACCCGTACTGGAGAACAACAGTCCCGACAATGAAGCTGGCTACAGCACCTATCACGGCTATGCCACCACCGACTACTACCGCGTGGATCCGCGCTTCGGCACCAACCGGGAATACCGTCAGCTGGCCGACGAAGCACACGCCAAAGGCCTGAAAATCGTGATGGATATGATTTTCAACCATTGCGGTTTCGAACATCCCTGGGTGAAAGACCGTCCTTCGAAAGACTGGTTCAACCTGTATGAATGGCTCGAGGGCAAGGACAAGGCCCATTTCAACAGCGACCCGCGCGGAACGAAGTTCCAGCAGACCAGTTATAAACTCACACCCGTGAAAGACCCCTATGCCTCGGATGTTGACTTGAAGGAGACGGTAGATGGTTGGTTTGTGCCCACCATGCCCGACCTGAACCAGCGCAATCCGCACGTGATGACCTATCTCATCCAGAACTCCATCTGGTGGATCGAGACCGTGGGCATCGATGGCATCCGCATGGATACCTATCCATACGCCGATGCCAAGGGTATGGCCCGCTGGATGAAAACCCTCGACGAAGAGTATCCTAACTTCAACGTGGTGGGTGAGACGTGGGTCACTGAGCCTGCCTATACCGCCGCGTGGCAGAAAGATTCAAAGCTGTCGAAGGAGAACTCGTATCTGAAGACGGTCATGGACTTCTCTTTCTTCGACAAGCTCTCGCAGGCTAAGAACGAAGAAACCGATCCGTGGTGGAATGGACTGAACCGTCTCTACAACAGCTTTGTATATGATTATCTCTACGAGAATCCCAACAACGTGATGGCCTTCATCGACAATCACGACACCGACCGTTTCCTCGGCAACGGCAAGGACACGCTGGCCCTGAAGCAAGCGCTCGCGTTGCTGCTCACCGTGAAGCGTATTCCGCAGATCTATTATGGCACGGAAATACTGATGAACGGTACGAAGGAAGTGACCGACGGCAACGTCAGGAAAGACTTCCCCGGCGGATTCCCCGGCGACAAGAAGAACTGTTTCACGGCAGAAGGACGGACGAAGGCAGAGAATGCAATGTTCCGGTGGCTTTCCAACATCCTGCACTGGCGCAACGGCAACGAAACCATCATCCGCGGCATGATGAAGCAATTCATACCTTACAATGGTATCTATGTGGTGGCACGCAGCTGGCACCGCAACAACGTGGTGACGATTCTCAACGGAACCAGCAAGCCCGCCACCTTAGAGATAGCCCGCTATGCCGAACTCATAGAGAACCAGACCGAGGCCGTTGACATCACAACGGGCCGCACAGTCAGTCTGCAAAAGGATATCAAACTGCGCCCTCGCCAGACGATGATACTGGAATTCTGAGCCCCTCTCTCATCCCCCTTCTGGGGGAAAAGTCTGGCAAGGTTGAAAAACCTCCCCCAAGGGGGAGGCTTGGAGGGGGCTTTCTGTTATTTGTTCAGGCTCAGGCTGTAGAGCGTGCAGAGCGACTGTTTCTTTGTGGGTGAAGAGAAGACGAAGAACAGGGCATGTTTACCGCTCATCCCCTGCAGGCCTTTCAGGGAGATGCTTACATCCTTTGCTTTCGTGCTCTTTCCGCTGAGGCTCAGCTGGCCTACGCACTTACCGCCGCAGCTTTCCCAAGGGCTGTCAACCATCACCTTGATGCTTCCTTTTACGCCCGTGGTCTTCATGTTTAGCAACAGTCGGGCCTTGTTGCCCTTGACGCCATCAAGGTTGAAATACTTATAGCCTACGATTGATCCGTCGGTATTGTTTACCACGGGGTTGCAGTTCCACCGGATGTCGTATGGATCACCTTGGGGAATCTCTTTCTGATAGGTGGCCTCCACGTAGGAACCGGCATAGACGGAATTACCCTTGCTGTCGCGCGTGGTGGGCTCCGGACAGGTGAGCCAACAGGCAATGGCTGCAGGATAGCGCTTGTTCATCTTCAGTCCGTTGGTCTCAAAGCCTTCAGAAGTGTATTCGCCTTCCGAGATTTCCACTTTGCCCCCCAGTCCTTTCTCTACTTTCACGGTCACGGGCGCCACCATGGCCTGACGGCTGTATTCGTTGACACCCGTTTGGCGGTGATAGAAGATATACCATTGTCCGTTGATCTCGCAGAGCGAGCCGTGGGTGTTGCCTGTGGGATTGGCCGTAGGGATGATATTCCCTTGGGCATCCTTGCCGCGGGCACGTCCGTCGATGAGTGTGCCGCCATAGGTGAACGGGCCCAGGGGATAGTCGCTGTAGGCGTATGCAAGCGTGTAGTTCACCATGGGCAGGCCAAACTCTCCTTCGCGGGTGAAACGGCTGTAGATCAATACGTACTTATCGCCAATCTTGCGCATGGAAGAAGCTTCGAAGAAACGATAGAGGTCGTCCTGCTGGTAACCGGGAATGAGGTTCTCAATATGCTGTCCGCCCTTCTTCAGCGTAGCCATCGTGGCAGGGTCGAGTTCTGCGCCGTGCGATTCGCCGAAGCCCCAATAGCCATATACCCGTCCGTCGTCATCCACGAAAACACCCGGGTCGAAATACAGGATTCCTACCGTCTCGTTAGGTTTCTCGGGGTTCCAGTTGCACACCTCGAATGGGCCGTCGGGTCTTTTGCTCTTGGCCACCATCGTCTGGCGTCCGCCGTTCTGGGTGTTGGGGTAGAGATAATAGGTCTTTGTGCCGTCTTTCTCTTTCACCATAGCCACATCGGGTGCAAAGAGCACATCGTTCACGCCGCCCTCGTTGAGCAGTTTGCCGTCGGCCCCTTTGTTCGACTCGAAGATAATGCCGTCGTAGCGCCAATGTGTCAGTTCATTGACTGATGCCGACCATACCACCTGGTCTGGTCCGCAATAATTCGTGCGGTAGATATCGTGCGAGCCATAGATATACACACGGTATTCTCCGGGCTTGTCGGGATCTTCAAAAACGTAGGGCTCGCCGTCGGGGATATGCTCCCAGAGGGGCAGATAAGGATTCTGTGCCGTGATGTTTAAGCCTGCTGCCGGACAGAGTAGCAGCAATAGCAGGTAAAGCCATTCTTTTCTCATAATTCTTTTAGGTTTATAGTCATGTTGTATTTTAACTGAGTGCAAATATAATAAAAAATGAAGAATGAAGAATGAAGAGTGAAGAATATTTTGTATTTTTGTGCCATCTATGAACTATAAACTAAATCCTATGAAGAGAATAATGATGTTTGCGCTGGTCTTCCTGCTGCCGCAGTTGGCCTTTTCGCAAACCGCCGAGACCAAAGTGAAGCGGATTCGTCAGTTGTATAATGAAGCCCAGGAAGCGGCTAAATACAAAGATTCCGAGGAATGGGTGGAGCATGGCGCATGGTCTTTGAAGTTTGAGTCGATGATCAACTATGCGGGAGGAGGACCCGTAAAGCATCGAACGGAAATTCTACTTACGTCCCCTTATGAGGCAGATGAACCGGATCATCCCCGTTTCAACACCGTCATTCCCAGATTAGTACGTGAAACCATAGAGCGTTCGGTCACAATCTACCGTGAATGGTTGTTTGACCCGGAAACAGAAGAATTCGTCTTTTGCTATCAGCGTGTAGCTGGGTATAATGGGCCCAAGGAGCAGCGTCTCTATTTCGACAAAGGCCGCCTCATCAAGGCCATACCAGCCAGCATCGACGAGACTTGGATGGAGGAACCATCGACACTCATCAAGAGGGCCCAAGCCTTCAAAGAAATGGTCAGTACCTATAATATCATTGAATAAAAGCCCCTATGATTCATGTTCTTTTTCGAAAATTAGCAATATCTTTGTAACAAATCCGCCGGAAAACACGTATTTACTGATAGAAGCGTTCATCGACGACACTTTGATAGTAAAGAAATCAACAAATAACAACCGAAAGATGAAGAAATTAACTGAAATGTTTAGTCCTTTGCGGACTGTGAGGAAGTGGGCCATTTGTGCCATGTTAGTATTCGTGTGTGCCAATGCCCATGCCCAAAGCGCAGACTTCGAGAAGTTGGCTGAGATCAAGGGCGTGGAATATGTGCAGGTCAATAAAGACATGATTAAACTCGCAGGCATGGAGGGGAAAGGCTTGCAGCTGGGCGAAATGGAATTCAAGCCCACGGAGGGTAAAGGAGCGGATTTCTATGATCAGTTCGACAATATCAAAGTCTTCACGTGCGAACAGAAAGGCAGCGTCAAGAAATTCACGAAAACCGCCCTGAATCTGCTGAAAGACCAGGAATGGGAACCGCTGATGGACACGAAAGATGATGATGGGGAAATCGTGAAGATTTATCTCTCCAAGAACGGAGAGCGTTCCACCAACGTCGTTCTGGCTCTTTCGGACGAAGAGGCCCATCTGGTAGTCATCAACGGAACGTTCGATTTTGCCAAAATGATGCAGGAGGGCATGAAGGTTAAGACCGAAGTGAATGACACGAAGGTCGAAATTAATAACTGAACAAAAAGCATAGAGATGAAAAAGATATTATTGTCATTGGCATTGTTGCTCTGCGTGGGCAGTTCGTTCGGACAGACGGCAGAGAAACTGATGGAGAAATACAAGGCGTTCCCTGGTGCCGAGTATAAGGAGAAGACGGAAGAAGCACTCAAGGACATTAAAGAGGAAGGACCTGGCGACATGAGCCAAGAAGACTTTGACTTTATCATCAAAAACTTCAAGAAGTCAGAGCAAGTTCAACTATCCCTAGATGATGCCCAGAAAGAACAACTGGACAAAGACCTCAAGGCGCTAAAAGGCTACGAGATGATTTTTGCGCAGAATGATAACAAGGAGCCTGAAGAAGGAAAGAACCTTGTTCAGAACATGCTCAACCAGACGTTCAGCCCCAGTTATCAGATTCGTGCATACGCCAAGATGAAAGGTAAAATCCTTACCGGAACCCTCCTTCGCCTGGACATGTGGGGCAAGGTGGTACTTTCCTACACGGTGGGTAAATGGAAGAAAGACGCTTTTCTGAAAAGCCTTTGCAACGGCGATGCGGTCAGTTTTAGCGAGGATGAGGATTTGACAAACATGAAAGATGTCGTAAAGGAAGCGAAAGAGGGTAATGCGCTATTCGTCATCGGCGGCGAGGAACATCCGGAACTCCGTTCCTTGGATGATGCCAAGGAGTATATGAAGAAAAACGGTCTCCACTTCAACCATGAAACGTGGGTGGTTGGCGCTGCCGTGAAAGAGAAATATCCCAATACCGATAGAAAGGTGGTCATTGAGTATACGGACGAGCCGAAAAAATAACTGAATGGACGCACGGGAGTTCAAGCAGCGGTTCATGCCTCACTACAGGTTGCTCTATCGGGTGGCTTATCACCTGACGGGCAATGCGCAGGATGCCGAAGACCTGCTTCAGGACTTGTACCTGAAGTTATGGCAGAAGCGCGACGATCTGCCCGACGAGGCCATGAGGGACGCTTATCTCGTGACCATGATGCGAAACTTGTTTGTTGACCAGCGGCGACTGAAACGGCTTGACGCCTCGGCAGAACTGAAGAACGGCGACGATCCGCCCGACGAACGGAGCCTCGACCACCAGATAGACGCGAGAGACGAGGTCAGACAACTGGAAGGACTCATCCGGGAACTATCCGAAAGAGATGCCAAAATCATCCAGATGCACGCGGTGGACAACCGCTCCTACGAAGAGATAGAGCGCGACACCGGACTCTCGCAAGGCAATATCCGCATCATCGTGATGCGAACGAAAAAGAAACTGAAAGAACAATTTGACAAAATCGCGAAGACATGGACGAACTGAATCTGAAAACGTTGGAACAAATCCCCATACCTGAAGGTTTGGAGGAACGACTTTCAAAGAAGATAGATGAATGGGAGGCCCAACAACCCCTCCCCCAACCCCTCCCGAGGGAGGGGAGTTCAGAAAGCCTCCCCTCGGGGAGGTTGGAGGGGGTTGTGCGGTGGGTCGCTGCCGCTGCTGCAGCCTGCCTTGCCCTTGTCTTCGGTTTTGGGTTTCACTACCTGCAACGCGAAGAACTCCCCTCCTCTCGGGAGGGGCAGGGGGTGGGCTTTGCCGAACAGGATACTTACCAAGACCCTGTAAAGGCACAACAGGAGGCCGAACGCGCGCTTAACATGCTGGCCATGAACCTGAACAAGGGCATAGGACATCTGGAACGGGCTAAAGCCCTGAGCGAGAAGACGGAACAATCATTCTACGAGAAACTAAAGGTAATGAAATAACATGAAACAGATTATTATAAAATTCCTCATCGGCATCGTGGTGGCCTCGTGCAGCCTCCATGCCAATGCCCAAGTGAAGGCATTCGAGAAATATGCCGACATGAAAAACGTGACCTACGTGTATATCTCGAAATACATGCTCGGCATGGCGGGCAGGAACGCCACGCCTTCGGTGCCCGGCGTTGACACAAGAACCCTGGCCGGCAAACTGACGGGCATTCAGATTATCAATACCGAGAACAAAGCTGCCAAGACGAAACTGAAGAGCGACGTCAAGGCCATTTTAGCAAAGGGCAAATACGAGTTGCTGATGCAGATGAACGAGGACGAAAGTAAGGTGAACATCTACCATTGTATAACTAAACAGCAGTCGGCTGTGGTCATGCAGACAGAAGACAATGAAGAATTATCGCTGATGATATTCTCGGGAAAGTTTACGCTCGATGATGTGATGAAGATGACGAAATAGACAACGGACATTGGCGGGGGGCAAGAACGTAGGGCCGACACCTTCTATTCGTAAGAAAAGTTTTTCCTGTTTTTGCTATCACTGCTATCACTAAAATCAGTAAACACTTGGCTGGTTGGAAGTTGCAGGAAAAGAGTTGGTGATAGCACAGGTGATAGCAGTGATAGCAAAATGCCTTTCCGCGAAAAAATCGCCCCCAAAATACTTAGATTTCGGCTTACACGCAGTTGTTTCTCGCATAAGTGCGAATCATTTGCAGTAGTACTGCAACCCATTAGCAGCAGTACTGCACATCATCCGCAGTACTGCTGCGAAGCCTTCGCAGTAATTTAGTGCACCATCAGACGTCATCCAATTCCTGTGAAATCCCACGCTGAGTAATTACAAAATATCAATATCAGCCTTATTTTTGGCCGTTCCAGATAAAAGCATTATCTTTGCCATCGCTAAACGGAAAAGACGAATGTTGAAACGGTTATTCCATATTGTTCTTGTGCTCCTGCTGCTCTCTGCCTGCGGTGGCAGGGAAGCCCAGCGTATGCATCATCTGCTTCAGCTTATCGATACCCAGAACAAATGCGATACCGTGTTCCGTTCCGACAGCATCCAACGGCTGCTCGTTGACTACTACGACCGTCATGGTACAGCTAACGAGAAGAAGTTGGCTTATTACCTGTTAGGGCGTGCATGCCAAGATACGCATGACTATCCCCATGCGCTGAACAGCTTTCAGATGGCGGCAAATCAGGCAGATACATCAGGCACTGAATGTAACTACGCCCTGCTCAGCAGGGTTTATGCCCAGATGAGTGATGTGTTCTATAAGCAGAACCTCATAGAGGAAGACCTCTATTATAATAACCTTGCCACTCAATATGCCTGGAAAGCTAAAGACACACTTGCCGCTCTACTGAATATGGCTGGTAATATTGCAGCCTATCAAAGAACGGGAAAGCCTGATTCGGCCCTGTATATATGCGAACATACATCCAGGCTGGCTAGAAAATACGGATATAAGAATTTGTCAGCAGGTCTGTTGGGCGGAGCCATCTCGATGCTTGTTGAGAAAGACTCTTTGAGAAAGGCCAAGACTTTTATGGACTTATACGAATCGGAATCTGGTTACTTCGACAAGAACCATGATATAGAAAAGGGACGTGAGATTTACTATTACGCCAAAGGACGCTATTATTTGGCAAAAGAAAAATACGATTCTGCAGAATTCTTCTTCCGAAAAGAACTCCGTGAAGGCAAAGACTTCAACAACCAGAATGCAGCATCAAAAGGCCTCGCCCTACTTTATCAGAAAACCCATCGGCCTGACTCCGCTGCCAAGTACGCCCTGTACAGTTATGAGATGAACGACTCCGTCTATGCCCACATGGCCACACAGGAGGTGGAGCGCATGAAAGCCATGTATGACTATACTTCTCACAAGCGCCTGGCAGAGCAGAAGGAGAACGAAGCCTATAGGAACAGGAATGCAGCGATCATCTTTGGAATGCTGCTGATGCTCTGCCTACTGGCAGTCTATATCATTGTCCTGCACATCAGGCGATATAAAGGAGAAGCCGACGAAAGGGAGAGACTGTTGCATACTCGTCTGGCAGAATTGGAACAGCAACTCACGATAAAGGAGATCCGCGACGTGGAACAAGAGATACTTGCGTCACCGCTGGTGAACTCTTTCCGCATGATGGCAAAAACTTCCGTGAAGAAGCCCACTCACGAAGAGTGGAGCCAGCTGCACTCTTTTCTCAGAGACAGACTGCCCGCATTCTGGAATAAGCTGCAGGAAAGTGAACCGCCATTGAGGAAAGAGGTAGTTGACGTGTGCCTGCTGATCAGACTTCAGTTCCCGGTCAAGGAAATCGCAAACCTGACGGGAATGTCTGTTCAAGCCATCTCAAACGTCCGCCGCAGACTCCTCCAAAGGGTGTTTCATCAGAGCGAAGGAGGCTCAAAGGAGTTTGACCGACTGATTATGAAACTTTAAAAATCGCCCATTTCATCGGGGGTAAATCATTTTGTTTACTTTTGTTAAGTTGTTTTTTTGGCGAATTTGTGAAAAAGCAGTACTTTTGCTTTCAGAAGTGCATTAAACAAGGATCTATATGGAGCAACTGTTTATAATAAAAAAACAGCAGCGGATTCTCTTTCGGGGGCATCCTCAAAAGAACGCTGAGTACTTTGGATGGTACCACATAACGTGCCGACATTTCAAGGAATCAAGTACCTGTCCCTATGATTTCGGCAAGCCGCTGATGTGGCAGTTCGACGGCGGCTATGTGGATTTGGATGATAACGGCAGTCCGACTGGTTGGAACTACTATGTCACCGACCACCTCGGCAGTACGAGGAAGGTTGTCGGCAGCAACGACAGCATCAAGGAAGCCATCAACTACTATCCCTTCGGCAGCGAAATGAGGATGCAGGACCCGGCTCAGATGACCAATGAGTTCGAGCATCCTTACCGCTTCACGGGCAAGGAGCTTGACAGGTTGAACGGCCTGAACATGTACGACTTCGGTGCTAGATTGTTTGATGTTGCAGGTGTACCGATGTGGACGAGCGTTGACCCGTTGGCGGAGAAGTACTACTCCTTTACTCCGTATTCATATTGTGCAGGCAATCCTGTTAATAAGTTTGATCCTGATGGAAGGGAAGATTATGAGATTAACAAAGATGGTTATATTAAGAATGTAACCTCCGTTGTAGATAAGGTCAAGAAATTCTTTGGTTTGGGAAATAAGGACGATAAAATTTTTATGGAAGGCGAAAAAGCCCCCCTTGTTACTTTGCCTGAAGGAAGTGTTACTAACGTAAAAGATGGGACTGATTATTCAAAATTTGAAATTGCTAATGCAAAAGATGCAGAAAAAACCTTTCAAAAAGTAATAGGTAAGTCTAACGTAGAGTGGGCTCACGTTCGTCATGAGGGAAAAGATGGATCTGGATCGTCATTGATTATAAATAATCATAGTGACACTGACGTGTCTAAGTCTGCGGATTTTGCTAGAGAGTATCAAAAAAATGGAGAAAGTGTTACTTTATTCGAGCATAGCCATCCTTTAGAAAAGATGTACAAAATGAATGGACTCCCCAATTTACCAGTTTCATATCCACCTAGCAAAGATGATATAAAAACAGCAAGTCATTATCCCAATACGGTGTTTAAAGTATATGATGTTTATAATAGAAAGGTCTACAATTATGGAAAAAAGAAATAGTCTAAAAATGTTATTTATTTTGATTGGTATTGCATGTGTCTGCAATAGTTGCAATCTATCAAAAGATAATGGATTTGAATTAGAAGAATTCGCTATAGACAATGCAGGATTGCATTCTGTTGTTGATTCTGTTATTAATATGTATTCACCAGTGTTACAATCAACGGACGAGAAAAAGATATTATCACTCAATTTATCTCATAAGGATTCTGTTTTGTTATTCATCTTTTCTATAAGAGATGAAGAAGAATTGCTTAATAGGTATATCTTTAGAGACAACAAGAGGATTGTAGGCTATACAACCATAGGAAAAGAAGATATAATATTGTTGTCGGATATAGATGATTTGCCGGAATTAGGAGAGCTATTTGGCAGTTTTATACATCCGACTGGTATATCAAAGGAATTAAGTTACATGAAGTATCCTAACAACTTATATATTGGCGAAGGGGTAAATGTATGGCCTAAATATGAATTAATATATGACCCCACATACTTAATATATCCATTTATAAACAACACTTTTTTACAGCCGATAATGACAAAAAATCCATCAATCATTAGGGCTGCTCAATCACGTTGACAGGTTTCGAATCACCGGGACAGGTTTTTGATTCTAACTGCCGAAAGCAATGGAGAATCAATAAGAAATGATCATAAAGGAACACCATATCGTACTGTTAGTCCAACTTCTACCAAACCGTTTTAATAATAACGACAAAAAATAGCAATGTATAGAATATTTTATATATTAATCGCAATCTTATTTTGTGGATGTGAAAAAAATACGGAAGGATTAGCAAATCCCGTTGTAATTAATAGTATTGATAGTATATGTGCATTATGTGAACCTATAAGAAATGGGCCTTTTGAAAGAATATGGCTTGATGAACGCTATCTGACCGACGAAAGGAATCCAAAATTCAAACAATGGATTTATGGTGATAGTATTGCAAAATACTGTAATTCTGACGAACTAACGGAATTAGCAACAAAACATAACTCATTAGCAGTCCGTTATGTCGCATTTAAAATGTTGTTAAAGAAAGATTCTCATAGAGCAATAAAAGTTGTGATTGATCATATTGATGACAACGATAGCATTACTGCCTTTCATTTAGATGAAGGATTTCCAAGACTATTGTCTGGGTTGAGAGTAGGATACGTACAAGGAGATAGAAAGATATATAATATTTCCGTTGCAGACTCCTTGGCTGTCGTTGATGCCGTACTTAAGTCGAAAAACAAATCGAAATTGTATTATTACTCTTCGATGCAACTTAGAAAAGAAATAAATCTATCACAAGAACAGAATGAAGTGAACCACTATAGGGAAAGTAAATGAATCACCGGAACTGGTTTTTGATTCCTTCTACAATACAAGTATGAACGGGGAACCGTCCCCCGTTCACACGTTCACACGGGGGCTTCTGCATATTATCATTCGGCAAAGAATAAGGTAAAATCAATATTTGATAAGTTTTTTTAGTTTATGTATATAATATATAGAAAAGATTATTACAAGTTATGCTTTCGTTTAGGAATTGTATGGTGTATTATAAGTTGCCTACCTGTATATTATTTAATTGTTGTATGCAATCATTCTTGGAGTTTTTTCATGATATTCAACCTTTTTGCGAGTACAACATATACATTATTTTTTCTCATAAAGTACTTAAGGAAAGACTTAGATTTTGTCGCTTTTAGAATAGATGACAGTGGTGTCTTTCTATGCAGTAAAAAGAATGAAGGGGTTTTTGTTCCGTGGGAAAAGATTAAATATGTAATTTTTGTAGTAGATGATTATGGAACAAAGGTCATAGTTCGTCAACACAACAAAGAAACACATGAACTTTTTTTGAGAGATTATTTTAATTGTTTCAGACCTCGAGGTGCAATTAAAGCAGCCTGTAAATATGCTGATGATATAGATAAAATAAGGGAAGTGAAGGATAGTTTGGCTTCAACGTATAACAGTATCATGTGGGATATATCTGAAAAAGAGAAAAAAATAAAGGAAAAACAAGGAATAGTTCTTTGATTCAAGTTTCTGGTTTCTAATCACCGGGACAGGTGAAGTGAACCCAGAAAGTTGGACACAACTTAAAGGTTCACTTCAATCTCGTAATCTCAATGGATATAGAATGAATCAAAGCGTCTGTGATCTGTTGGGGGTGTTTAACCATCAACCTTATTCAGGACGAGTCATTGCGTTTTTGCTATCACTGCTATCACCTGTGCTATCACTAAAAATTAGCCCGCAACTTGTTGCAAACCAATCATTTGCTGATTTTAGTGATAGCAGTGACAGCAAAAAACGACAAAAACATTCGTATAGGGTTTACTATAACCGTACGCCCACGTTTGCCAGATTTAATAGATTTCGCCCCAGTGATCGCAGAGACGGCGGGCTTCATCGTCGGTGAGGGTGACGACGGCCCCGTGTTTGGGAGATGTGAAGTTGTCGGTCTTCATCGTGGCTTCCTTTTGGCCTTTCTTCTTGGCATTGAACTGACCAAGGGGCGTGAAGGTCTTGAAGTCCGTGGTCTCAATGAAACCGAAGTTGTGGGTCTTTTGCCCATAGCAGTCGTACATCAGCACCCATTTTTCTTCGCCGATACGCTTCCATACGTTGGGAGCTTCACAGGCTGTGGGTTCAGGGTCGATGAACGCTTCCTGATAGGTCCAAGGGCCGGTAATGTTGTCGGCGTAGGCCTGCTTGATGCCGGGTGTTCCCTCGTGGCTGACGTAGGAGAGATAGTAGCGGTCGCCCACCTTGACGATGTCGCCGTCGATGGTTGTCACTCCTTCCTTGGGATGCTCGAAGAGAATCTTAGGAGCGGTGGTCAGCGAGTCGTAGTGCTCGTTGACGTAGGCATAGTAGAGCTTGTTCTGCCCACTTTGATGTCGCATGGTGAAATACAACATCAACTGGCCGGTCTTGTCGTCGTAGGCCGTCTCGGGAGCCCATGCACATCCTATCTCGGGATCAATCTTGTCCATGTGTAGCAAAGCATGCTGCCAATGGATAAGGTCGCGACTCTTCATCAGCACAAGGTTCTTGTTGTTGCCCCATCCGTATGTCTTTCCGTCGCGTTCCCATTCGGTGGTGCGCTTGCCCTCACGCTGTGCATAGATATGCAGGTCGGTCATGGCCAGATAGAACGTGCCGTCGGGACCGCGGAAGATATGCGGGTCGCGCACGCCCCGCTGTTCGGCAATGGTGTCGCCGTTGATGACGGGCTTGTCCTTGTTGAGGGCATGGAAGGTGTAGCCGTCTTTCGAGATGGCCATGTGGATGGAGTGGGTGTTGTCTTTGTGATAGACCATCAGGTAGCACCCGTCGCCCTGTCCGCTCATGGTGAGCGGACAGAGCAAAGAGATGAGTGCTATTAAGCTTGATGCAAGAATCTTCATAGATAATGTTTGCATAAATTATTCGGCGTACTTATAACCCCAGATGGTGACGCCGGTCTTGCTGTCCAGCGCCGTGAAGCAAGGTGCCTTTTCGTTTTGGGGTTCCAAGGTCTGCTCAATCATCACACCATTATAATCAGAGCCGAGATTGATGGTGATATATGAGGTGCCGCTTTTGACAGACCAAGAGCCGGTCTTATCACCCGAAATCGAACCGTCGGCTTTCAGCGTGATGTTTACAGGTGTAGCAAGAGCCTTCGTCAGGTGGTTCAGTTTATAGTTGTGAATCAAGAGCTTGTAATTGCCTGGAATCTGATCAGCAGAAATCAGCTGTTCAGAAGCAATCTGTGCACTCTTGGCAATCTCACCTGTATATTCGAAGGGAGCAGCAACAAGCCAACCATCCTGATTCTGATACAGTTGGTGCACACGTACGGCATGTCCCTCACCCTGGCCCTGGAAACGGCTATGGTAAACAAGATATGTACGTCCATCTGGAGCTGCAATTACAGAGTTGTGGCCTTGTGAGCGCTCAGCCCATGCGCCAACGGCCTGATTGCCCCACTCTCCGTAAGCACCAAAGATATTGACTCCACGATTGCCGTCGTTCTCTTTGGGGCCAAAGTTGAGCTGATAACTGTTAAATATAGCCGTGCTGCCTTTGCTGTCCACATAGGGACCATCAGGATTCTCAGAGCGGAACACACGCATCTGATAACCACCGGCATTGTAGTCGTCGGGGTTGCCTCCTGCCGTCAAGCCACCATAGGTCATGAACAGGTAATAGTAGTTGCCAATGTGCTCAATATAGCTGGCTTCACCCGAGACGTAGAATCCACCTGCAATCTTCTTGCCGAAGTAGGGGTCAACTGTGACACCATCACCGCTACCGGCCAGGGCATAGTTTACGTCATAGTCGCGCAGACCGGTATTCTCGTCGAGTTCAAGCATCCAGATACCGCCGCTCCATGAGCCGTATGACATCCAGAGTTTGCCCTGCTCGTCGTAGAATACGCAAGGGTCAATACAGTTAGGATAACGTCGGCCCCAACCATCGCCCACAGCATAGCGGGCAGGCAGTGAGGTCTCACCGGTAGCCAGCTGGAAGTCGGTATCTTTGTAGTTTTCACCAGCGTAGAAACCACTAATGACGATGGGAGCCTGATAGGTGTAGGGACCACCAATGAAGTCGGAGGTCAGCAGGATGATGCTGCTATACCACGCATCACCGTTGATGCTGAGGTACATGCACCACTTCTTCATCACAGGGTTGTAGATGACGTCAGGTGCCCACATATTACCGTCAATTTTGTACTCAGCATTACCTTTTGCCGACCATGCCATAGCATTGAAGGCAGGAAGGTTGACCTCCTGGCCACCCTTGGTCGTCTTGGTGACTGCAGGTGTAATGAAGGCCTTGTCGTTTCCGGCATTGTTTGATCCGTCTGCAGCCCATGGAATGTCAACCGTTGACCATGTCATCAGGTTGAACGACTTGGCGGCAGCACGGTGTGAGCCGAAGATGTAGTACGACCATGACGAAGGGTCATAGACCACACTGGGGTCGTGAACGCTGACACGCACCAGATTCGAAGGGCCGTAAATCTGCTCTGTGATTTCAGCAGGCTCATTGGGCGTTACCGAAGGGATGGCATTGTCGGGATAGTCGTTTTCTGAACAACTCGTTACGTTTGTCATTAGCGCTAAGCAGGCAGTTCCCATCAGCCAATATTTAATAATCTGTTTTTTCATATTGCCTTGTATTTTTAATATGTGTAACTATATTAATGATTACTCGAAAACCAGATGGCAATTCTCGATGGTGAAGTGGAAGTACATGTTGTCTGGATCAATGGTGTTGATGCCAATATAGTTTTGAGTGTAAGTGACACCGTCAGTGCCAAGCATCACGCATTTGATATCTGCCGTGCCGTCACCCTTGTTTGTGATGTAAACGGTGACTTTGGCACCATCCATTGCTGCCAGCCAAGCACCCCAGTCAGCCTGTCCGCCACTTGGTATGCAGGCAGCATAGCCGTCACCCCAACCGAAGTTGTCGGCACGTACGGTGGCATAGTATTTTGACTTATCGGCATTAAACAACTCCACGATGAAGTTGAACCAGTTTTGTGTTCCTGCAGTGTGGTTAATGAAACTGGTGACGTATGTCTTTCCGGCAGGTACTTGAATTGCATCCGAATGAGCACTACCGAAGGCGCTAGTGTTGTTTTCCAAGCCAACCACATTGTCAAATTCCAGATGGCACTTCTCGATAGTGAAGTGGAAGTACATGTTGTCTGGATCAATGGTGTTGATGCCAATGTAGTCCTGATAATAGGTAACACCATTATTGCCTAACATGACGCATCTGACATCTGCCGTACCGTCGCCATTGTTGGTAACATAGGTGGTAACCTTTGCACCGTCCATGGCAGCAAGCCATGCATTCCAGTCAGCCTGGCCTCCGCTCGTTGTACATGCTGCATAGCCGTCACCCCATCCAAAGTTGTCGGCGCGAACCGTGGCATAGAATTTCGACTTGTCTGCGTTGAACAACTCAACGATGAAGTTGAACCAGTTTTGAGTGCCGCTGGTGTAGTTGGTGAACGTACTGACGAATGTTTCACCAGGTGCTACCCTTACAGCCTCTGAATGTGCAGAACCGAATTCTCCCGTATTGTTGACTGCACCGACACAGGTGTACATCTTGTCAACAACCTCAAACTGGGCTGTAGTGACAAGTGCCTTCACGGAGCCTGCACCCTTATAGGTCTTGTTATAAACTGCCACGAGTGTCTTCGTGCCAAGTGTTCTCATATCAGGAACAGCCTGAATCTCCAGTTCATCAGCACCGACCTCCTTCTTCATGCCGTCTTCAAAAGTTACGGTAGCCGAGATGTTGGCCATTGCTTCTTCGAACGTTGTGCCGAGGAGAACTTTTGCTGGTACTCTATTGAGTGTCATCGAAACGGGTTCACTGTCAGGAACATCCACCGGCGTGCCGAATACTATGTGACTGTGGTCCACAGTGAATGCGAGATAAAGATCATCAGCAACAATGTTGTTTGAGATATTGAGGTAACTCTGACTATAAGCCACTCCGTCAGCACCAACCATAGAAATTCTCACATCCACAGTAGATCCATTGTGAGTAAGATTAATCTGACACTTCGACCTGCTCATGGCCTTTGCCCAGGTAGCCCAGTCACGGCCTTCCTCGGTTGCCTTGTCGAAATGGGCATCACTTTCTTCTCCTGCAAATCCGGTACCCCAGCCCCAGTTGTCGGCACGCAGGACTGCATATTCGTAATCTTTTGCTGCATTACGCAAAATAATTACAAAGTTATTCCAGTTGGAGGCACCGCCGTAGTTAGTAAGGGGAATCTGGTAGGTTTTACCCGGTTCGAGTTTATAGTCGTCAGTGAATACGCTCCACCAATCTTGGGAATTATCCTCGGCACCCAATACTTCGGGAGAAGGAATCAAGGTGACAACCGCTGCCGCCTTGGCTGCCGCAATAGAGTCCGCCTTGGAGGAAATCCAGTCGGGGAATCCAACTTTGTAGAGATCGGAACCCTCACAGCTTGTCAGCGCCGCCATACCTAACAGGGCGAGGCAAACTGACATTATGATATTATTGAGATATTTCATATCGTCTAACGATTTAATTGTTTAACGTGTTACTTAACAACAGGATGTACTGTCCAACCCTTGCCGGAGAAGTAAGAGGCATTGCTGGAACTCCTGTTGGCCGAGTTGCCCACCAAGTTGGGATTGGCATTCAGTGTGCCCTGATAGATGGGCAAGAACTCATGCCCCTGAACATAGGTGTCGAAAGAGCTCTTGTAACCAGTCTCACCATAGGTGACAGCCTTCTTGACATTTTTCTTCAGTACATTCTTTGCAGCCTCTGCAATCTGTTCTTCTGACTTTCCTTCAGCAGCAGCCTGGTCTTTAGCTGCCTGCACTTCGGCAGCAAAGAAGTTGACTGCAGCATGCTCCTTCAACTGCTGCAAACGGTCGGCGCTATAGAAGAATCCCCAGCGGATGAGGTCGAAGCCACGTCCGAACTCACAGCCGAACTCTGTCGGACGCTCCACGTTGGCAATCTGCTCGAAAAGCTTGTCAGCAGTATTAAACTGTGATTGATCCAGATTAACCAGACCTGCACGATTACGCACCTTGTTAATCCAGTTGAAGGCATTCTGCGTGGGGCCACTGATTTCATTCTCACACTCAGCGGCACGTAGCAGTACGTCAGAGTAGCGCATCAAACGCAAGTTAATACCGCAGTGGAGACCAGTAACCACCTTGTCTGAAAGGTTCGTGCGGAAGTTGGTGTTTTTGGCGATGGGCAGACCGCCATAGGTGTTATTAGTGATGAAGCAATTTTCCTCTGACATCGTCTGCTGGTAGCCGATATTTTTATTGGCATAGCCATCCCATGCAGCTTCGTAGGAACCTACAGTCCAATACATACGTTTGTCAGGCATACCGGTAGAAGTCTGACCGGCCAGATACAGCTGGTAAAGCCAAGGAACAACGGAAAGGTCGGCCCAACCACCAATGTCGCCAGGGCCATAGTTACTCTCAATGGCGTGACCCTGCGTGGCATTCGGAGAGGTGTTGACGGGCGTCCACTCATCATCAGTACCCTGCGATTCCAGGTCGAGGAATTGCACCTCAAAGATGCTCTCGTCGTTGTTCTCATACTTGGAGCCTTCCTGGAAGTTGTCTCCATAGTCTTCCATCAACTTGTATTCTCCATATTTCTGATTACCACCGTCGGCGGTGCTCATGATGTCCTTCAGCACGGCAAGGGCTTCAGAATATTTGTGGCGAACCATCAGCGTACGGGCATAGTAGCCAGCAGCAGCACCCGAGGTGGCACGACCCTTAGACCATTCACCGCCAATGGTTTTGGCTGGAAGTAGCTCTATAGCTTCTGCAAAGTCTTTCTCTACCTGGTCAAGCACGCGGTCATACTGAGCATTGCCATCAGCATCGCCTTCCTCGTGGTTCGAAGCATAAAGCCCGTCAAGAGATGAATAGGTGCTATAGTCGGTAATCAGGGCAGGATTCTGATAATAACCGGCAAGGTTGTAGTAAGCCAGTCCGCGAATAAACAACGCCTGACCCTTGATACGCTTGTAGCGATCTGTAAGGTTGGCATTGTCGTCGGTTACACGCGACAAGATGAAATTGCAGACATTGATGGTATAGTACCAGTCACGCCATGACCATTGGTTGATTTCGTCGGTCACGGGATCGTTCATGTCATCGAAAGGGAGGTACCATACCTGTGAAGAGTTCCATACCTCGTCTCCACGGGTTACATCGATGTTGTAACCGACACGGGCATAGGTACCCTCCATTCGAATATGGTTATAGCAGGCGATGACACACTCTTCCAGGTCATCGGCAGAGTTGCCGAAAGTCGCTGAGGTCTGCTGGTTGGGATTGCTGACGTCCAACTTGTCACTGCATGATGTCATCGTTCCAAGTCCAAGCAGCAAGGCGAATGATAATTTATATAGTTTCATATACTTGAATGCTTTAATATTTCTATACTACGATTCTTTAGAACGACAAGAGGATACCGCCCATAAATGTGCGAGCACTGGGGAATGAGCAGAAATTGTAGCCTGGGGTGAAGGTTCCACCGGCATAGTCAACATTGTAACCCTTGTACTTGGTGAAGGTGTGGATGTTCTGGGCAGAGATATATGCACGTACACCAGAAATAACACCCTTGAACCACTTGTCGGGGAAGTTGTAGCCAATCTCGATATTGGCAATCTTCCAGTAAGCGGCATTCTGAATCTTGCGCTCGCTGAACAAGTCGTTCCAAGCCAGCGTAGCACTATTAGAATAATAAGTGCGAGGTACGGTAGAGGTATAAGTCATGCCATCTGCCGACCATTGGTTAGCACCGGCCATGGCGACGTCTTTATTGCCAGGACCGTAGGCAGAATTCAGGCTGTTCCAGATGTCATCGGATACATGGTAGTTGAGAGCACCGAAAGTTGAGATGGCCAAATCGAAGTTCTTATACTCCACACGGGCACTGATACCAAAGTTTATCTTGGGTAAACCACTGCCTAACACCACCTGGTCTTCTGCATCCACTTTACCATCTTTGTTAGCATCATAATACCAGCAATCGCCGATGTTTGCTCCTTCCTGATAGTTCCAAGCACCCTCAGAGACGAGGTTGGGAACATAAGAGGGATTGGCAGCCTGCTTGGCCAGCTCATTGTTGTTGTGAGTCACGCGACCGGCTTCGTTCAGGGCATTGAGTTGCTCTTGTGTGCGGATGATGCCGCCATACTGCCAGCCATAGAACTTACCAACTTCCTCGCCAACCTCGGTTATATATGCACCGGTGATGTAGCTCTTGGTGTTGAAGCCCAGAGAGGTTACCTTGTTCTTCAGGGTGCTCAGGTTGGCTGCCACTTGCCATTTCACGGGGTGATCGTTGTTGCGAAGCGTTGCAGAGAACTCGAAACCGCTGTTCTCCATCGAGGCCGCATTCATCGTTACTGACGTGTTGGCAACTCCGGCATTGGCAGGTACTGGAACGCCATAGTGCAGGTCCTCAGATTTGTTCTTGTACCACTCGGCAGTGAACTCCAGACGGTTATTCCACATGGCGATGTCAATACCTACATTGGTTGTCTTTTTCTTCTCCCATGCGATGTCAGGATTGACGAAGGTCGAGATGGCCGAACCCGTGATAGGCATATTGCCGAACGAGTAAGTCATATTGTTACGGGCTAAGGTAGCCAGGTTGGCATAGTCGCCAACGGCAGCCTCGTTACCAAGCACACCATAACTGGCGCGAACCTTGAACATGTTGACAATGTTGCGGTCGATGGGGAAGAACTTTTCCTTATCGAAGCGCCAACCTACGGAGATTGAAGGGAATGTACCCCAACGGATATTCTTAGTCAGGCGGGAACTGCCATCTCGGCGAAGTACGAACGACAGCAGGTACTTGCCGTCGTAGTCGTAGTTGAGACGTCCGATAAAAGAGGTGATGGCGTGCTTGAACTCGAATGACTCCGAATAAGTGCTGGCACCATTCTGCAACTGGAGGAAGTAAGGCTCTGAGAAATTGATACCCCAGCCGGTGATATTATTGGTATTCTCTTCCTGATAGGTCTGACCCAGCACGAGGTTGAAGTGGTGCAGGCCGATTATTCCATCGTAAGTCAAGGTGTTCTCTACCAAGAAGTCTGCATAAGAACGTTTACCCTTAGTCAGACGCTCATTCGACTTGTCGAGATATACACGGTTTGACTGAATCCAAGCCGATACCCACGTCTTGTCGGTAGCATGAGTCTTGCTATAAGAAAGATTCAGTTTATAGTTCAGCTTGTGGTTCTTCGGTTCGAAGCCAAGCATCTTAAACAGGTTAACGTCTGCTGAACCGGTAGCGACAATACGGTCCACCAATGTGTTTCGCGTTAGCAGGTTGTTGACAAGCAGAGGGTTCGAGGCGGAAATGTCACCATGTACTGTGTCGTAATAAACACCATAGCCATACGCATCGTAATTGTAGCTGCTGGCAGATCCCACCTTATCGTCAAGTACCCAGGTAGAGTCGTCGTAGGCCTTGATAGTGGGCTGCATCAATAGCGTACCACGTAGCACATTAGTTACATCTCCATACAGACCCTGTACATATTCAGAAGCATTAGAAAGTCCCATACCGTCTTGGCTGGAGTGAGAATAGACGAGGCTGGTACGGAACTGGATGAACTTCGTTTCCATCGTATTGTTCACACGGGCTGTGAAACGACTATAGTTAGGACCGGCACCTTCCAACGTTCCTTTCTGCTGGAAGTAGTCAAGGCCAATATTATAGGTGTTGTGGGCTCCGCCACCACTCAGATTCACATTGTGGTTCTGACGAATACCTGTCTTAAATACCTCTTTGAACCAGTCTGTGTTTGTTGCATCTTGGAACTGATAGCGACCGGTATCTGCATTCAGCTTGTAACCACCGGCCAATGGCGTGTTGGAGTTAAGGCATGCCTGACCTAAATAGTTGCTATACTGGTTTGCATCCATAACATCATAAACACCACTTGAAATCTTATCGAATCCGAAGTAGCCCTTATAATCTACTTTCAGCGGCTGATCCTTCTTACCGCCCTTGGTGGTGATGATTACCACACCGTTAGCAGCACGAGATCCGTAGATGGCACCGGCAGAAGCGTCCTTCAGCACCTGGATGGTCTCGATGTCATTCGGAGAGAAGTCGCGGATAGTGGTTCCCATGGGCACACCGTCAACCACATACAGCGGGGCTGTGCTGCCAAATGAACCGATACCACGGATACGAACGGAAGGGTCGGCACCGGGCTGACCGTCGGAGGTAATCTGAACACCGGCCACCTTACCTTCGAGCATGGTGGAGATGTTGGAGTTCGACACACGTTTTAACTCGTCGGCGTTCACGATAGAGACAGAACCAGTCAGGTCGGCCTTCTTTTGAGTTCCGTAACCCACAACGACTACCTGATCGAGTACCTGCGAATCAGACTCAAGCTGAATCTTTTCGATAACAGCACGGCCACGGACTGCAATCTCGCTGTCCTTGTAGCCTACATAACTTACCACGAGTGTTCCATTGGCAGGAGCATCCAGTTGGAAGTTTCCGTCAATGTCGGTCACGCTTCCTGTCTGAGAGCCTTTCACTCTGACAGTTGCACCAATCAGAGGTTCACCGTCCTGGTCAACAACCTGACCGCTAACCTTGATGGTCTGTGCCTGCTCTACTGACGCCATAGCGGGAACCGAACAAATTGTCAGGCCCCCAACGACACTCAGTGTTAGCATCACTGAAATTAGTTGTTTCCTCATTTTACATTGTTTTTAGTTATAGTTATTAATAGGTATATTGATTTCTTCTCAGAAAAGTAGTTCGTTGTTTTTGATACTCGTTCAGATAGGATTTCGGTGCAAAATTAAGCCAAAGATGTCTTTGTGTGGTGGACAAAACGAAATATAAGGTGGACAAAACGATTTTAAAGTGTAGTTAATCCACTTTTAATCGGCGCCATACCTGTCGCTTTGCGGCTGTGTGCGCGAACTCTATTGCGTGGCACTCGGACTCACTCCATAGAGCTTGGTAAAACAGCGAGTAAAATATTTGGGATCGTTGAAGCCCACACTGTAGGCAATTTCTGTGATGTTTCGTCCACCCGACTCTTGAAGCAGCTGTTTGGCGATGTTTAGCCGGTAGTTCCTGATGAATTGTGTGGTGGGCAGTCCTGCTTCTTCGTTTAGGCGTCTGGAGAGTAGCGGGCGGCTCATGTTCATGGCCTCGCATAGTTCCGTCACTCCGAATTCCGAGTTGCTATAGTTTTGTTCCAGAATTCGGATCACTTTCTCCATGAAAGGCTTGTTCTTCTTTTTGGTGTCCTCCTTGTTTTCCTCTGCACTCTTGTTGTAACTTTCTTCGTATTGTTTTTGGATATGCAGGATGCTTTCGATACGTTGTTGTAATTGCTTGGGGTCGTTGGATTCGTTCAGCGCTTTCACGATAGGTGCCATCGCCTTTTCAGCTTCCTGTTTGCGGGTCTTTTCCCTAACTTGTTCCATTCTTTTGCGGTAGAGCCATGCTCCCCCCACAATAAGCAGGATAAAAAATCCGCTCACAAACCACCAGCGTTTCCAGAAGTAAGGTATGACTTCAATGTCAAGCTGGGTTATTTCCTCTTTGTCCGACAGAGCCGAGGCGTATTTCACTTCGAGCGTGTAATTGCCTCCAGGCAGTGATGTATAGCGGATGGAATGCTGACCCATGGGCAGTTTGATCCATTCGTTTTCGAATCCTTTCATACGGTAGCTGTAGATGCCGTTGTGCTCATTCCCGTAGTCTAAGGCTGAAAATTCTATGGTCAATGCCTTGTCGTTTTCGTGCATCGTCAGTTTTTTAGCCTGCGAGATGTCTTCTTCAAGGTATTTCCCGTCGGCAGTATTGTCTCGATTGTCGATATTCAGGTGGGTGAAGCGGAGGTGTCCCTTATACGAAGCCTCGTTATTAATGCCGTGAAGCATGCAAAGTCCGCTGTTGGTGCCAAGGAAGATGAATCCCTGTTTGTTGATGATGGCGGAGTTCCAATAGAATTGAGAATTGGGCAGTCCGTCTTCTTCGGTGTAGTTATTGAATACACCTGTCTGAGGGTTGAACTGCGAGAGTCCGTTCTTGGTCGTAATCCAGAGTGTGCCGCTATGGTCTTCCACGATGCCTTTTACACCGTTGTTGACCAGTCCATGTTGCATGTTGTAGTTCTGGTAGTGCGGTTTTCCTTCTTTGTCTGTAGTGAGGTGGTAGATGCCGTATTCGTTGCTGCCTATCCAGAGTGTTCCGTCCTTGGCTTCGCAGAAACAGCTCATTTTCTCGATGATGCCGCTTTCCGGCTGGTCGAGTTTGTGTTTGAGATATTCCGCTTTAAACATCCGTCCGTTGTTTTCCCCTCGTTCACGCTCTTTCAGATTGATGCGCACACCACCCTCGAGTGTTCCCATCCAAAGGCGACCGTCCTTGTCAATGATACTCCCGATGCAGCCCCTTATCTGCCGGCATCCGTAGAAGGGCTCAATGATTTCACCTGTATGGTAGTCGTAGCAGTATAGTCCGCCGTTGGTGCCTATCCACATCAGGTCGTTGATAGGGTCGTATTGCAGGGCACCGATGTAAACCAGCAGCGGAGCATAGCGGGAGTTGAGTGACAAAGGAACAATCTGTTGGTGGCGCTCCATGTCGATGATGCCTATCCCACCTCCCCAGGTGCCAATCCAGAGTTGCTTACGATTGTCGGCGGCCAAGGTGGAAACCGAATTGTGGGGTAGGGCAGAATTGCTTTTGTTGAAATGCACGAACTCGTTGCTGCCCGCTTCCTTTCGGTTCAGTCCGCCTTCCACAGTTCCCACCCAAAGAGTGCCTTCGTCCTCGGCATACATGGCATTGACGGCATTGGGCGAGATGCTTCCTTTGGCTGCTGAGTGTACATAATTGGTGAGCATCAGCACACAGGGCGAGAGTTTCATGGCACCACCTGTTTCCGTTCCTATCCATAACAGCCCTTGCAGATATTTGATGCAACTGATGAAGTCGCTGCTCAGTGGCATGTCCGTGCTTTTCGTCGTCCATCGCTCAAAACCGTCTGATGCGTTATTACAGATATTAATGCCTCCTAAGGTTCCTATCACCAATGTGTTGTTAGGACCGAGGGAAAGTTTGGTGACCGTATTATGCAGCAGTCCAGAGCCGTCTTCTTTACGGTAATGATTGAGCAGATGGTTCGTTTTGTCAAACCGGAAAAGCCCGTAGCTGGAGGAAATCCATAGCTCTGTGTCTTTCCGGATGAAGTCGATGATGTCGGAATTCCGGATGTCGTCGATCGCTTGTGAAATGCTCTCGCGGATCATCTTGCCGTCTCTTACCTTCAGACGGTAAAGACCTCCCTCAATCGTCACCCATACCGAACCGTCGTGATCTATGTCGCAGATGTTGATGTTCAGCCTGTTGCTGGCATAACGGTGAGGGATAACCTTTTGGATATTCCCGTTTTCATCCATCTGGATATAATATATATAGGTTCGCGCGACGAGCCAGATAGCATCTTTCGAGTCGCGGCAGACGGTCACGGCTTGTTGCGAGAGTGCCTGGTGGATCAGGCTGTCGCCTTCCGGCACCCAGTTATGCATGGAATGCAGGTCGATAATGTCGGTTCCCTCTTCGTATGCCACCCAAAGCCTGTGGAATTTGTCCTCCACCATATTGCGGCATGAGTTGCTCTTGGGAGTGAATCCCATGTTGATGGTGCTGGGCGAATAGTAATTGTAGCCATCGTACTTCACCAGTCCGCTTCCGCTTGTGGCAATCCAGATGAAACCGTCGCTGTCCTGATAAATGTCCGATACGTAGTCGCCAGGGAGTCCATTTCTCATGTTCAGGTAGGCAATGTTGTAATGCTTACCTGCAAAAGGAGCGGCCAAAGATAAGGTGGCCAGCATCCATCCCAATAAAAGGACTCCCAGTCTCCTCATTTATCACTTATCACTTAATACGGGCCATTCGTCTTTCGTCCACCGGATTTCTTTCTGCACCAGGATGGAGGCTCCTTTCAACGGCACGCTGTAGCCGTGGCAGATGAAAATGTCCTTGCCGTTCATGTGGTAGGCAGCACAATGCCCCATGGCTTCGAAAGTCTTGTGGTCGCCCTCTACGAACAGTGTGCCGCCGCCTTCGCGCATATCCTTGCCAGCCTGATCCACATACGGACCTGCCACATTCCGGCTGCGACCTACAGCTACGCGATAGTTGCTTTTGGCTCCGCGGCAGCAGTAGTCCCACGAGACGAACAGATAGTACCATCCGCCGTGTTTCATGATAAAGGGTGCCTCGATGGCGTTGGTGCCGGCATATTTCGAAGTGGGATTAGGCTCCACGTCCTTGCAGCCCGGTGAATGACGGCGAGCTATGGTCGTGGGTTTTGAAGTCAGATGCATGGTAGAGTCAAGGCGAGCCAGTTGGATGCCGTCCCAGAATGAGCCCCACACCACCCACGGGCGGTCTTCGTCATCGATAATGATGTTTGGGTCGATGGCGTTCCAGTTGTCGCGGTTGTCCTTCGACACCACCACTGCACCGCGATCTTCCCAACGGTAGTCTTCCGAGGCAGGATTCAGGGTCTTGTTGGTAATCAGTCCGATGGCTGAACCGTTCTTTCCGAATGTCGAGCAGCTGTACATCATCCACCATTGTCCGTGCCAACGAATGATGTCGGGAGCCCAGATATGGCGTTTGAAGCCCGGCACGGAGTCTTGTGTCCAAGCGGGGATTTGATTTTTCAGCACTCCTTCTGGATAGACGGTCCAAGTTTTCAGGTCTTTCGAGGTGGCTGTGCCAATTCCCATTCCCGTGGAATAGAGGTAATAGGTCCCGTCCTCAAATGCCATCACGGGATCATGTACCATCAGTGTGTCTGTGTTGAATGGTTTGCGAGGCCATTCTCTGCGCTGCTGTGCATCGGCCTGAGCCGTGCACAGCAGTACGAGGAGTCCGCAACAGAGTAGTTTTTTCATAATTTGTTTTTTTATCTAGAAAACTAGATATTCTAGAAACGATATACCGCAAATGTCTTGGCAGGAACACTCACCTTCAGCACGTTGCCTTCAGCCTTCACGGTGCCAGTCTGCGGAACCACCACGTTCTTGTTCTCCAGCGTGTTGATGGCGTTGGGGTCGTCGTGGTGCAGGCAGGTCACCTTGCCTTCCGGCAATGCCTTGATACCCTTGAAGGTCACGATGATATCCTTTGCTTCGGCATTGGTGTTGGCAATCTTCACGATATACTGCTTGGTGTTCTTGTCATAGCAAGCGGTGGCATACATGCCGTCTTGTCCCTTGATGGCATCCTTGCCCTCGGTCATCTTCAATACGTTCGTGCCTGCATTCAGGCAGTACATCTGCTGCACCCAGTAGGTAGGAGTGCGCATGGTGCTCAGGTTGTCCATCCAGATCTGGTCGGGACGCCACTGCCAGCCATCCACATGGGCAAACAGCGGAGCGGGCGTAGCCATCCATACGATGTCGGCATTGCGCTCCAGACCGGTCATGAAGGCAGCTTCGCAAAGAGCTGCTTCAAACGTATTCTTACCAGTTGGTACGTCGATGGGGGTGTGCTGGTCGCCGCCCTTGATATGGCAGGCATATTCTCCGGCAAACACCTTCGGGCCTTTGCGATTATAGTTGTCATAGCGTCCTGCCTGAGAGAGGAACCAGTCCTGATCACGGTAGAAGTGCTCGTCCACGAGGTCGGCCTTCAGCCGAGTCATTTCTTTCCAACCGTAAGTGAACTCCTTGCCGTCCTTGTCGTCGGGTGAAGGACCACTGGTGCCTACAATCTGGATGTTGGGATACTTGGCGCGGATGGCCTTGATGAACTTCTCCAGACGAACGGGATACATTGGACCCCACTGCTCGTTGCCCACGCCGATGTGCTTCAGGTTGAAAGGTGCAGGATGGCCCATGTCGGCACGCAGTTTACCCCATTTGGTGTCTGTGCCGCCGTTGGCAAACTCTATCAGGTCGAGGGCATCGTCGATATAAGGCTGCAGATCGTCGAGTGCTACATGGAACTGTTCGCCATTGTTCTGGAACTGGCAAGACAGTCCTACGCTTACAACTGGCAGCGGGGCAGCGCCGATTTCCTCTGAAAGCAGGAAGAATTCATAGAAGCCCAGTCCATAGCTCTGATAGTAGTTGGGATACATGCGATGTGGGAATGTGTAGTTCCAGCGGTTCTCGTTCAGCGGACGGTTCTCCACGGGGCCTACCGAATTCTTCCACTGGTAACGGCTGTCAAGGTCGGTTCCTTCAACGATACAGCCGCCAGGGAAGCGGAATACGCCGGGCTTCAGATCCTTCAGGTCCTTCACGAGATCGGCACGAAGCAGACCCTTCCAAGCGTCATTGGGGAAGAGTGAAAGGTGGTCCATGTCAAGGCCGTCCTTACTTTCCAGGAAGATGCGCAGCAGTCCGTGGGCATCGGTTTTGGTGGACGTCAGTTCCACGGTATATTTCTTCCAGTCGTTGCCCGTCACGTCAAGGCCTTTCTTGGCTATCACTTCGTTGTGCGAACTCACCAGTTCCACGCGGATTCTGGCCTTTCCCTTCGTGCGTGCATAGACGCTGAACTTGTAGCCCATGCCTTTCTTCAGGCCCATGCCGAAGTAGCCACGGTTTTCTATGCCCGTCCACTTGTCGGTATGGCCGTCGTCCTTCAGGCGTATATAATGAGGATTGCGCGCGAAAGCAGGATCGTCGTCCTCCACCTCCACGTTGCCGAAGGTCTGCCAGGCCATCAGTCTCTGGGGAAACTCAAACGAACGGTTCTCCACCATGTCGGCATAGAGGCCTCCGTCGGCTCCGAAGTTAATGTCTTCGAAGAATACGCCGTACATCGTAGGCTGAATCACAGCCCCGGGTTTGTTGGCCTGGATGGTGTACTGGTGACCACTGTCGGCAGCCACTGCATGACTGGAGGATGCCAAGGCACCCATCAGCAAAACACTAAATAAAGCTTTCTTTTTCATAAGGTAATATGTTAGGTTCTTGTTATGATATTCAGGAGTTGAGTGCAAAGATATAAAATTAATTGTAAAATGAACAATTAATCGTATTAAAATTATATAAAACTGTCGTATTTGTTCCTTTTTTAAAAAGAATGATTATCTTTGCACCGAAATCCCATAAAATACCGCAAATGAGAAAAGTCTTGTTCCTGTTATGCGCTCTGCTCCTATTGGTGGGATGCGACGTGAAGACAGCCGACCCTTTCGAACTGTCCAACTACAAGCCGGTGGATGAATTCGTGCCTGCCTATGAGGCCATCCGCAATCAGCAGCTCGTAGCCAACAAGGACTACGATCTGGAAAAGACCGTGCGTGTGATGAATGCGCTGGAACTGGCACAGGTCAACTCTCAGAACTTCGACGATTTTCTGAAGGTCATGGCCCGTCAAGATTATGAGGGTGTGGCTCCCGATGTGCTGGAAGCCAAGCAGAAGATGCTGCCCATTCTTCAGTATATGTATCAGTTGCAGGCGCTCGACAAGAGTCTCAGCGATGTCTGGATGCTGGCGCGTAGTGCTGCTACTGGCGGTATGGAGATGACCAGACGTGTGAACGTAATGGACATCGTGAACACCATGATGGGAAATCCTATTGTGCTGCTCGACATCTTTCATCATGAGGATGCCTCCAAGGTGACTCACAAGGCTTTCACCAACTATCGTAAAGACAAGGAGTTGCGTCAGAACGTGCGCAATGACATAGCCAAGCTGGAGGCTTCCTATCTGCAATACCTTTCCGACTATGCGCCTATCTACCACAAATACATGAAGGAGTATGATGCGTTCTGCGTGGAGAAGGACAAGGTGTATCTCGATCTCTACAGCGGTCAGCCGGAGATTGCTCTCAAGGGAGCCGATAATATGCTGAAGAAATATCCTCAATGCGCTGAGGCTCAATTGCTAAAAGCACAGGCGGAAATAATCCTAACCCCCCACCAACTCCCCCGAGGGGGAGAGAAAGTCCCCCTTAATCCTATCGAAGGAGGGAAGGGCGCTCCCATGCAACTCCCCCGAAAGGTAGAGGATAAATCCGTTTCTGAAAGCCTCCCCTCGGGGAGGTTGGAGGGGGTGTTTTCTACCCTCGACACCTACATCGCCCAGCATCCCGACAAGACGGCTCCTGCCATGCTTCTGCGCGGTGTGCTCTATCAGCGGTTGGGCAATGCTGAGCAAGCCCTGAGCTGTTTCCATCAGGCTTCGGTGGAGTATCCGCGACAGGCTGACCAGCTTTCTGACATGTTCGACTCTTACTGCATGCGCAATTATCTGAACAAGACTTCCGAAGGTCTCTATCTCCTGCAACTTTATCGCTCCATGATGGAAGGCAACGGCCTGTTCAGCCCCAATCTGATGAAGGCCAAATACTATGTCGACAATGGCCGTCAGGAGGAGAGCCGCAATGAGATATACAACCATTTCTTCCGTCGGGGCAATCAGAAATATTATGACGGCCTGCTCTCCGACATGCAGTTCTGCGAGAAGAATCTGCCCGTGGGATTCAAGCAGTTGTTGATTGACCGGAAGTTTCTCGATGTGAAGGTGGAACCCGATCCCCAGTGGCTGATACTTACCGACGATGATGAGATGCAGGTGACTGTCCGCAACAAGTCGGGCAAGCGGTTGGAGAACGTACGCCTGTTCCTCTGCATTCATTTCACCGATATGTACAAGGACGAATACCACGTGGTGAAAGTGCCCCAGACAATGAGTATCATTGAGCCTAATGAGGAGATCAAGATAACTGACGTGCCCCTTGGGTTCCGTGATAAGACGTATGGTGACATCACCCGCATCCGCGCCATTGCCATGACCGACGACCGCCTCTGCTGGGTGGATGACATCGGTTTCAGTCTAGACTAGGTGATTTACTTTTTTAAAAGTCTTCACTATTAGGTGTAAATAGGTGATAGTCAATGTTTTTCGGTGAAGGGTTGGAAGACCCGTCGCATTTCCCTGTTTAGGGAGAGTGTCATGGGTCGTCTTAAATTCTCTAGAGAATTTCTTTCATTCGATGATAGATTGCTGGTCAATGTATCATCAGACGGGCTTCAATTGATGATACTTTGAAGGTCAATGGATGATATATCGAAGAGCAAAAAATGATATATCGAAGAGCAATAAATGATACATTTATGAGTGATAAATGATATATTTAAGAGTAATAAGTGATGTTTTGCTTCCACATAGCGGAAACATACACTAAAAGAGTGAAACAAACCAAACTTTTAGAAACAGCTCCCTCTTTATAGGGAGGTAAGGGGTGGACCTTTCAACCCTTCACTGTAAAGTGCAGGAAGACAGGTATCTGTACCTTACAGTGAAGGTTTTATTTTGACGTGAACATTAGCAAGTTATTCCTTTTTCTCCGCTTGTTCTGCGGTTTTAAGAATCTTCTGGGCATCCTGACGGAGCGTTTCTTCCAGTTTGCTGCTCTTTTCAAGTTTGGAGAGCGTTTCCATTTCGGCTATGATGCCGGTCAACTGGCGGTTGGCTTTGTAGTGTTCCAACGTGCGCTTCATGGCGGCGATGTGCATTTCCGGTGAGAAATCCTTTTGCTTTTGTTCTAGGGCATATTCGGTGCAGCCGCAGAAATAAGCCAGCATCTGCCACTGATTCTGAAGGTAGTACAGGTTCTCGTCGGCAATCATCACGTTGATGTCTGCCGAAGCCTGTACCCATCCCATCACGTAGGCCGCGGCTTTCACGGACTTCTGCTCATCGATTCTGCCGCTCAGGTAGGTCTTGGCGGCTGCGAGGGCGTCGGCATTGTGCTCCCGGCATTCTTCGGCCGAGGCAAACTGAGCATATTGCACGCCTTTTTCTTGTTCCTTGATCTTGGCTATCAGCTGCTCCATCTGCTTCTCCACCTGACTGGCTTTCTGCGTTTCGCCGGCTCCTGCGTAGTATTGTTTCAGGTAGTTCAGTTCCGAGACATAGGTCTCAGAGGCTTCGCCAAAGAGTTCTTTGTAGATGTCGAGTCCACGCAGTTCGTAGCGGATGGCTTCCTGATGGAGATCGTTGAAATGGCATGCCTCGGCCATGTGGATGAGAATCATGGCCATGTCGTAGTCGCGCTTGTGGAGAGGTTCGTAGATGTCGAGGGCTTTCCTGACCAGGGGTAGTGCAGCCTTGTAGTCTTCCTTCGCGTTCAGGTAGAGGGCTTTGTTGTCTAGATAGAAGGCGTAGAGCGTGTCGTTATCGCTCACGTATTGGCCATAGAGGTTGATCGCTTTGTCAATGCTGTTGATGGCCTGGTCTATTTGCTTGTCTCTGAAGTATGCTTTTGCCAGCAAAACCATTCGCCTGATGTAGAGAGAGTCCTGTTCTCCCTTTGTCTGGAGCCTGTTGTCAAGCCATTTATTCATCAGTTCGATGCTCTTCTTGAAGTTTCCGTCCGAAAAGAGGGCAATCGACATGCTGTCCATTTTGGCCGCTTGCCTTTCGTTCATCGTTTGCGCACTTGCGGATGTTCCGCTGGCGATGAGCATGATTACTACTATAATCCAATTCTTCATTTGTTAAGTTTTTTGGGTGTTAGGTGTTGGGTGATGGGTGTTGGTGGTTAGATAATGGCTCAATTGTATTCACAATCACCCAACACCTAACACCCTTCACCAGAATAATTGTTGCAAAGGTAAGTAACAATCCGCAAGGCTGCAAATAATTCCAGGATTATTTTGGCAATTTATTGAAGTTTGAAGGTGACGGGAACCGTGTATCTGACGCGCACGGGCGAACCGTTCTGGCGGCCGGGAATCCAGTGGGGCATGCTCTTGATGACGCGGGTGGCTTCCTTGTCGAGGGAGGGATCCACACTCTTGGCGATCTTCACGTCGGTAATGGAACCGTCTTTCTCAACTACAAACTGAACGATCACGCGACCTTGAACGCCGTTCTCTGCGGCAATCACGGGATACTTGATGTTCTGTCCGAGCCACGACATGAGGGCACCCATGCCACCTGGGAATGAAGGCATCTGTTCCACAATCTCGTGAATCTTGTTCTCTTCTACAGGTCTTGGGGGAGCCGGAGCTGCTATTTCTTCCTTTATCTTGAGCACTTCGCCGCCCACTTCGTCGTTGCCATCTACGGTCAGGGCGCCAATAGCCTTGTTGCTCTTTTCCACTTCGTCGAGCTTGATTTCATCCTCTTCCTTCACCAGATTGTCTTTCTTGATGACAGGGGCGGTAAACTTTACCGACGATTTCACCTTTTCCACGATTTTCTCGGGTTCCACCTTGACGGGGTCTTTCTTCTCCACCTTTGCTTCTTTCTTCTTGTTTTCAAGGGTGGCGAGCTCAATGGCCTGCGTATTTTCCACCTTTCGGTTGGCTTCAGCCATGTGTTGGAGAGTCAGTCCGAGATAAAGGAGTACAGCCGCGAGGGCCACAATAATGATGGACCAGATGTTTCGCTTGGAAGTTCCCTTCCGAAGCTGGTAGGCCCCGTAGGCCTGATTACGTCCTTCAAACACGAGGTCGGTCCATTCCAGGGATATCAAATCTAACTTTGCCATAGTTGTTATTGTTTTAAATGATTCGTAATAAAGTGAATTTTTCACAGGCAAAATTAGGACGCAAACTGATAGCTTGCAAATTTTCCGGGATTTATTTTCTGCGCATGTTGCAAAGTCTGTTTCTTTGCAACGTGTTGAAAACCAAATAGTTGTTTGCTTTTTAGCGTGTTTTTCGGACTCTTAATTGCAACACCAAACCACTAACCACCAACACCTAACACCCATCACCCAACACCCTACACCTAAACTCTCTTCCGCGCTTTCACCCTCGATTTGATAGAGCGCACGGCCGAAGCGCTGACGCAGAGAATCTGCGCGATGTCGTCATCTTGCTTGCCCATGTCCTGTAATATAAGATAGGTATAGAGGCGGGCGGTGAGATGGTCGTAGTGGGTGGCCCATTCATGGAAGGTGGCATAGTGGCTCACGGAATAGTATTCTATGAGACTGTTCTCGTCGTCGGCAGATGGAGGTAGCTTTCCGCCAGATGAAATCAGGTCGAATACTTCTTTGCCTCGGCCCAGACGCTCGTTGGTGGAACGTCGAACAGAGGTGATCTTGTCGTTCAGGCGGTTGATTTCTTTGTCGTGGGCTTCACTTTCCAAAGACAGTCGTTCGATACGTTGTTGAGCCCGCTCAATGGTTTGGGCATTGAGGTCAAGGATACTGTTGTACTGTGCAATACGCTGGCGGTTGAAATAGAGAATGACCAGCACCATGAGGATAGCCAGCAGCAGAAGTCCGAAAAGATAGGCGAGCACTTGGTAGTGGCGGCGGTCGGCGGCCTGTTGCTCGTATCTATGTTGCAGTTCGGTGATCTTTTCCTGCTCGTAGGTGTGGTGGAGCAGTTCTTTGGCTAAGGTGATGAACTGCGCCATGTTAGCAGCTTTTTCGTGGTCGTGGAGCAGCTCGTAGTTGCGTTGTTGGGTGTTGGCATCCAGAATCCGGGCCACCAGAAAGCGCGTCTCCTGGCATTTCTGCAGTTCCAGTTTGTTGTCGTTGGCTTCAGCTGCCAGTTCCCCTTCCTTCAGGATGAGTTCTGCTTCGGCGTAGTGGTTTGTCTCGCACAGTTGCATCGCCCGCTCATAATGGTTGCCAGAAGGGGAGATGTTGCCTTGCGGCGTCTCTTGGCGCGTACAGCCTATGATAAGCAACAGCAATGATGCAGCTAATAGAATCCTCCGAAGCATAATTCAGGAAATAACAAATCAGTAAAGCAGCACCAGACCAGCCAAAGCCGAATAGATAATCATGCGGATGGGATTGATCTTCATCCAGTAGGTGCCGATAAACGTTGCTGCGAAGAGGAAGATACTGATGCAGAACTGCCAGGGATTCTCAGCAAGGGTACTGAAGTTTTCGCGGGTCATCAGCATCAGGGCGGCAGCTCCCAAAAGTCCTACTACGGCAGGCCGGAGGCCTTCGAAGATGCTCTGCACCGTGGAGGTATGCATGTATTTCATAAACATCTTCGCTATGAGAATCATCAGGATGAGCGACGGAAGCACCAAGGCAAAGGTGGCCGTGAGGCTGCCCAGAATACCCATCGGTACGGAATAGCCGGCGTTGACGACGGCTGTGTAGCCGCAATAGGTAGCGGAATTGATGCCTACAGGGCCGGGCGTCATCTGCGAGATGGCCACAATGTCAGTAAATTCGCCTGTCGTCATCCAGTGCCAATGGTGCACCACCTCACCTTGGATGAGCGACAACATGCCGTAGCCTCCACCGAAACCGAATAATCCGATTTCAAAAAACGTGATGAACAGATATAAATATATCATTCCGTAGGTTTGATGAATTGTCCGTAAACATAACCTGCCACAGCGGCAACGACGATAATCAGTATGGGCGAAACGCCCAAGGCCCAGATGGCCAAAGCACAGGCAATGGGAATCCAGCAGTTGGTGAGTGAGATGTTGGCTGTCTTTGCCAAACGGAATGTGGGAGCGGCAATCAGGGCTACAACCGCCGGACGGATGCCCCGGAACATGGCTGCTATCACTTTGTTGTCGGCAAACTGGTGGAAGAACATTGCAATCAGCAGGATGATGATAAAGGAGGGCAGGGCGGCACCGAGTGTAGTGCAGAGAGCTCCGGTCTTCTTGTTCAGCTTGTAGCCTATGAAGGTGCTGATGTTTATCGCAAAGACGCCTGGACAACTCTGCGCGATGGCGATGAGGTCGAGCAGTTCCTCTTTGTCTGTCCAATGGTGCTTGTTCACCACTTCCTCTTCTATCATGGGTATCATGGCATAGCCACCACCGAAGGTGACTATGCCAATCTTAAAGAAGGTAAGAAAAGCCTCCTTCATCCCCTTCATGGAAAGGGGAACTTCATTGGGCTTTATCTTATTGAATACGTTCAAGGTCTTATTTGTTTGTCCACTTATCAGTTATCACTTCTCCGTCTTTTCCTCAATCCACTTGCGGGCATTGACGAAGGCCTCAATCCATGTTGTCACCTCGTCCTGACGACGCTCAGCGGGATACCAGGCGTTCTGCCAAGGGAAGATGGCGCGCTCCAAGTGGGGCATCATGGCCAGATGGCGACCGTCTGCAGAGCAGATACCTGCCACGTCGTAGTCGGATCCGTTCGGATTGGCGGGATAGCCGTGGTAATTGTATTTGGCGATAATGTTGTAGCTGGCTTCGGGCTCGGGCAGCGAGAACTTGCCTTCTCCGTGAGCCACCCAGATGCCAAGCTTATTGCCGCTCAAAGAGCCGAACATCACGCTGCTATTCTGAGGAATGGCCAGTGAAACGAAGTCACTTTCAAACTTGTGGGAAGTATTGTGGAGCATCTTAGCACCTTTAGCACCCGTAAGACCAAGTTCTACCATCAGCTGACAACCGTTACAGATACCTAATGAAAGTGTATCCTCACGGGCATAGAACTTGTCGAGGGCTTCCTTGGCCTTGGGATTGAAGAGGAAGGCTCCGGCCCAACCCTTGGCAGAACCGAGCACGTCGGAGTTGGAGAATCCGCCGCAGAAGACGATCATATTGATGTCTTCCAGCGTTTCGCGGCCGCTGATGAGGTCGGTCATCATCACATCCTTTACTTCGAAACCGGCCAGCCACAGCGAGTAAGCCATTTCGCGCTCACCATTGGTACCCTTTTCGCGGATGATGGCGGCACGTGGAATCCCTCCCTTCGGGAGGGGAAGGGGTGGGTTTTTCCATCTGTCGGCATTGAGGCCATATTGTGACAGCGTTCCCTGGAAATCGTCGTTGAATTTCATCTCCAGTGGCTGGTTCTTATAGTTCTTGGCACGCTCGTCGGCCTGTCCGTTGAAACTCTGTTTGCGGTCGAGCAGGTGAGAGGTCTTATACCAGGCATCACGCATCTCCTCAATGTCGAAGGTATGATGATAGCTGTCTTTCTTGACGGTGATCTTGCGTCCGGTAGCGGGCTTGCCGATGGGAGCGTATGAAATACCGGCTTCGTCGAAGAGATTCTCCACGGCTTCAATGTCGCTGTCTTTCACCTGAATCACCACACCGGGATTCTCGGCCAACAGGTTCTTCACGATATCCTCACCGCTGAAACTGCTCAGGTCGATATCCATGCCGCCTTTCGTGTTGGCAAAGGTCATTTCCAGAAGCGTCGTGATAAGGCCGCCGGCAGAAATATCGTGACCGGCGAGGATAAGATCCTGCTTGATGAGGTCTTGCAGGGCATTGAAGGCATCACGGAAATACTGCGGGTTCTTCACCGTAGGCACATCGTCGCCCACTTTGCCGAGTGTCTGCGCAAAGGCAGAACCGCCCAGTCGCTGCTCGTCGTATGAGAAATCTACATGGTAGAGGGTGGTGTTGGCATCGTTCACCAGAACGGGCGACACCACTTTCCGGATATCAGATACTTCACCGCCCGAAGAAACGATGACCGTTCCCGGGGCGATAATCTTGTCGCCGTTGGGGTACTGCTGACTCATGGAGAGTGAGTCTTTGCCCGTAGGCACATTCACGTGGATGGCGCAGCAGAAGTCGGAAAGGGCTTTCACGGCACTATAGAGACGGGCATCCTCACCTTCCTGAGAGCGGCAGGGCCACATCCAGTTGGCAGAGAGTGAAACGCTGTCGAGGCCTTCCTCCATAGGTGCCCAAACGATGTTGGTCAGCGATTCGGCTACGGAGAGCACGCTGCCGGCTTTCGGGTCTGCCAAACCTGCCTGTGGAGCATGGCCAAGAGCCGTTGCAATACCTTTCTCTCCGCGATAGTCGAGGGCAACCACACCGCAGTCGCTCAGCGGCAACTGGATTTCACCCTGACACTGCTGGCGAGCAATCTTACCCGTCACCGAACGGTCCACTTTGTTGGTGAGCCAGTCCTTACAGGCCACGGCCTCCAGCTGGAGCACGTCTTTGACGATGTCGTCCAGATTGTCAGGAGTTGCCTGATACTCAGGATTCTTATAGTGGCGCTCTACGGTCTTGTCCACCATATAGGTCTTGGGTGAATGACCGAACATCTGCGCCACATCGAGGTCGAAGGGCTTGATGCCGTCGCCCTGCTTGAACGAGAAGTGGGCATCGCCAGTAGTCTCACCGACCACATACAGCGGGGCACGCTCACGCTCGGCAATCTTGCGCACATGCTCGATATGTTTCTCGTCAATGAGCAGGCCCATACGTTCCTGACTCTCATTGGCAATGATTTCCTTGGATGAAAGGGTCTGGTCGCCGATAGGCAGTTTGGTCATGTCAATCTCACCGCCGCACTCTTCTACGAGTTCCGACAGACAGTTCACGTGTCCGGCGCTACCATGGTCGTGGATGGAAACCACGGGATTGACATCCTCTTCGCAGAGGGCACGCACCAGATTGTAGGCGCGTTTCTGCATCTCGGGGTTGGCACGCTGCACGGCATTCAGCTCGATGCCATTCGAATAACGGCCTGTATCTACGGAAGATACGGAACCGCCGCCAAGGCCGATGCGGTAGTTGTCACCACCTACCACTACAATCTTGTTGCCTTTCTGCGGTTCTTTCTTCAGACAGTCACGCTTGGTGCCATAGCCCACACCGCCTGCCAGCATGATCACTTTGTCGTAGGCATAGCGCTCGGCACCTTCCTGATGCTCGAAGGTAAGCACAGAACCGGTGATCAGCGGTTGTCCGAACTTGTTTCCAAAGTCAGAAGCACCATTTGAGGCCTTGATGAGAATCTGCTCTGGTGTCTGATACAGCCATTGGCGAACAGGAAGGATCTCTTCCCACTTCTGGATGTCATCCTTCTTACGGGGGTAGGAGGTCATATAGACAGCCGTTCCGGCGATAGGCCAGGAACCGACACCACCGCCCATACGGTCGCGGATTTCACCGCCCGTTCCCGTAGCGGCACCGTTGAAAGGCTCCACCGTGGTGGGGAAGTTATGGGTCTCGGCCTTCAGCGAGATTACACTCTCTACTTCCTTTACCTGGAAATAGTCGCTGGTGCTCTGGTCTTTCGGCGCAAACTGCTCAATGACAGGGCCTTGCGAGAAGGCTACGTTGTCTTTATAGGCCGAGAGAATCTTGTGGGGATTCTCCTTGGTGGTCTTCTTGATCATGTTGAACAGGCTCGACTCCATCTCCTTGCCGTCGATGATGAACACACCGCCGAAAATCTTGTGGCGGCAATGCTCTGAGTTAATCTGGGCAAAACCGAAGATTTCGGAGTCTGTCAGCGGGCGGCCCAACTGCTGTTCCACCTTGTGTAGATACTCTATTTCCTCAGGGCTCAGGGCCAGACCTTCCTGTTCGTTGTATTCCTCCAGATTGTCCACGTGCTTGATGGGTTCCGGCTTGATATTCACCGTGAAGATGTCCTGGTTCAGTCCTGTGTACATGCGTTGCAGCATAGGATCGTGTTCAGCATCCTTGCTGATGACGGGGAAATACTCCTCAATGCGCTGGATGCCCTTGAGGCCCATGTTCTGCGTGATTTCCACGGCATTGGTACTCCAAGGGGTGATCATTTCACGTCGGGGACCTACGAAGAATCCGTCCATCGTCTCGCCGTTGATCAGCGTGGCTTCACCATAAAGCCAACAGAGTTCCTTGATTTCTTGTTCGTTGAGCTGATGATCCACCTGCGTGGCAATCACGCTCTTTTGCGTTGTCTGGAAGAAAAGAATCATAATCTAATAATGCATTATTAATAATGTGTGCAAAGGTACGCATAAGTGAGCACAAAACCAAATAAAAATGCGATTGTTTTGATGACTATTTGGTTTTATTGTTGCGAGAGGGTGTTTGGGATTTGAATAGCGTGCCTATTCGCAAATGGTGGATATAAGGCAAAAGCGCAGTTTTTATATAACTGTGATTCCCTCCTGTCAATTGCATGAGATTGTATTGTTTTTCGATGCGAAATATGTGTGTTATAGAAGTATTACATGTTATTCGCATCGTATTGAGTGATTTATATCCGATAGAATTGCAATCCGGATACGATGTTAATGAAAGTTTGCTGGTAGGCTTTGGGGGCAAAGATACTTTAAAAAAAGTGCATTCTCGGTTAAAATTCCATAATCCTATGCAACTTTATTTGTTTTCTACCGTCAATTAAATAAATTTGCACCCGATTATTTTTGAATACTCACTAATTTTAAATGAATATGAAAAAGAATGTTTTAATGATGACATTGCTGGCTGGAGCCCTGCTCATGAGCAGCTGCGCCAGTAAGAAGGATCTGGAGAATTGCCGTCTGGACAACCAGAATTTGCAGAATGAGAACAAGGAACTGAATACCAGTTATCAGGTGACCAAGGAACAGTTGGCCGCTTCTAATGCGCGTGTTACTTCTTTGGAAGAGCAACTCGAACAATCAAAGCAGGCTTACCGTTCTTTGCAGCGTTCTCTCGACAAGAGTTTGGCCAACAGTAGTCAGAATAACATCTCTATTGAGAAACTGGTTGACCAGATCAACGAGTCGAACCAGTATATCCGTCATTTGACCGACCTGAAGACCAAGAGCGACTCGCTGAACATGGTGCTCACCAACAACCTGACCCGCTCGCTGAGTAAGGAAGAACTGAAGGAAGTGGATGTTCAGGTGTTGAAGGGTGTGGTCTATATTTCTTTGGCTGACAATATGCTCTACAAGAGTGGTTCATACGAAATCAACGATCGTGCTGCTGAGACACTGTCGAAGATTGCCAAGATTATCAAGGATTATAAAGATTATGATGTGCTCATCGAGGGTAATACTGACAATGTGCCCATCTCTCGTGAAAACATCCGTAACAACTGGGATCTCTCTTGTCTGCGTGCTTCATCTGTAGTTCAGGCTTTGCAGAACGACTACGGTGTGGATCCGAAGCGTCTGACCGCTGGTGGCCGTGGTGAATACAACCCACTGGCTACTAACGATACCGCTCTTGGTAAGCAGCGCAACCGTCGCACCCAGATTATCATTACGCCGAAACTCGATGAGTTCATGGAACTTATCGACAAGGCTCCAGAGGAATAACCTCATTCCGTCAGGACTGATTACCTATAGCGGCTCGCTCCCATGTTGGAAGCGGGCCGTTTGGGTAATATTTATAGGCTTTGCTTCCACCCATTGGAAGCATTGTACCCAGACTTTAGAAGCCTTGCTTCCGCCCAATGGAAGCAACCCTTCCAGACTTTAGAAGCAAAGCGTCGAAAGAAAGCCTTAAAATCCTTATTTGATGAGCTGCGTTTCCAGGAAATCCTGGTATTCGTCTTGGTAGCCATTGAATACGTTGATGTCAACGTCACCGCGGATTCCTGCTACGCGACCATCGGGAGAAAGTTGCCAGATGGCGAGGCGGATGTCGGGCTTGTATTCGCCATAGCGGGCTATCCAAACCTTGTAGTTGCGCTTGATGTCGTGGGCATCGGTGAGGTAACGGTTCACGAAAGACTGGCTGACGTAGAGTATTGGCGTGCAGCCGGTGCGCTCTTTGACAATGCGGAGCCATGTACGAACCTTGTTGAGCATGACCTCGGGGCCTCCCATGGCGTTTACCTGACTGGGGTAGGGCTCCACGTCGAGTACGGGCGGCAGGTCGCCTTTGTTGAAGCGGGCGTTGCGGATGAAGTAGTCGGCCTGGTCTGTTGCGCTGCTTTTCGTGGAGAAAAAATGGTAGGAGCCACAGAGGATGCCGTGATTGCGAGCCTGTGCGTAGTCGTTATAGTAGTAGCGGTTCTTGATGGTGGTTCCCTCGGTGGCCTTGATGTAGCAGAAACTGACGGGGTAGTCAACCGTTCCCCGTATGCGCTTGTTACTGATGGTGCCCAGATGTGTGATGCGCAGTCGAGACCAGTCGATGCCGTAGTGCTTCTTGCCGATGTCGTGCTGATAGCGGGAAATGTCGATTCCGTAGATGCGGTCGGAGGTATAGACCAGTCGCTCACCCTTATACTGATTGTCTTTCCATTCGCCAACGAAGATTTTTCCAAGTGTGTCAACGGCAAATCCGAAACCGTTGCGCATGTCGTTCTCCCAGATGCCGTCGTAGTAGGTGCCGTCGGATGCCAGGAACACACCGTGGCCGGAGCGCTTCCCGTCAACGGTTTCTCCTTTGTAGATAAAGTCGGGTAGTGGTTCTTGCTCGTGCATAATGACTTTTCCGATGAAGGCGGCCGTTGTGGAGTTGTAGTAGATGGACCTTGCGGAATCGGGCATGAAGTGGTGTTTGGTCTGCACGGTGGCGATGTCATCGTCATACTCGTTGTCAAGAAGCTCGCATGGCGTGCGTTGGATTGTGCCGTTTTTGTCGTGGCTGAGGAGTGTGTAGCGCTGTATGAGACGAATATCCACCACTTCGTTCGGCTTGATAGCTTTCAGGATTTGCAAGACCTCTTCGCGTTCTTGTCTGGTTTCCAGGAGGTTGGCTGAAAGGGTGGCGATGGAATTGTATCCCTCGTCGGTGACGTTATGTACGTCGAGGTAGTAGTTGAGTCGTCGGGTAACCCGCTTCAGGCGCTGGCATTCTTTCTCTAATTGTGTGATGTTATGCCGAATGATGGTGTCGATGTGGGAATTGGCTTTTTGCAGCCGTTCCGTCTCGCTATAGTCGGGATTGGTGGTGATGATGCGACCGCCGCAATAGGGGGAAAAAAGGAAGCGGTTCACCCATACTCCTCGGAGTGATTCTTTGTGCCATCTCACGGAGTCAAGGCTTGTGCTCACGCTGGTAAGCCCCGTGCCAGCCCCCAGCTCATTGATATAGAAAACCGCTTTCCCATTGATATTCAGCGAGTAGCATCTTTCATATTCCAGTTCGGCGCAGCATTGTTGCTGGCGCTCCTTGCTGACGGGACAGAAGGGGAGGATGAGTAGGACAAGCGAAACAACGGCAAGCAGGGCGATGATGATTCGCGCTGCTTGCCGCCGTTTTGATTTTACTGATTTCGTTGACATCTTTTGCTTCTATTTGAAAAACAGACATGCAAAAGTAATCAATCTTTTCCGAATACGAGGAAGAATCAGCAAAAATCTTTAGTCGATTTCCTCGTCGGGCTCGTATCCGCCCATTTCGCGGATGGCATTCTTCAGCATGGTGTATTGCTGATAGAGGTTGTTGACGGCCTCTTCGCCTTTCGTGTAGTCGTGCATCGGAGCCTTCAGGAAGAAGCTGAGGAACCGCTGTATGCCCCACTTTCCAGCGCGTGCCGCCAGGTCGCTGAGCAGGCAGAGGTCGAGCAACACGGGAGCGGCAAGGATAGAGTCGCGGCAGAGGAAGTTGATCTTGATCTGCATGGGATAGCCCATCCATCCGAAGATGTCGATGTTGTCCCAGCTCTCCTTGTTGTCGTTGCGGGGAGGATAATAGTTGATGCGCACCTTGTGGTAATAGTCTCCGTAGAGTTCGGGCTGGCATTCTCCTTTCAGGATGGTCTCGAGGGTGGAGAGCTTGGAAACCTCCTTGGTGTGGAAGTTTTGCGGCTCATCGAGCACCAGACCGTCACGGTTGCCGAGAATATTGGTGGAGAACCAGCCGTTCAGGCCCAGGCATCGGGTTCCGATGATTGGAGCAAAGCCGGATTTCACCAGCGTCTGGCCAGTCTTGAAGTCTTTGCCCACGATAGGCATTTGTGTCTTTTCGGCCAGTTCCCACATGGCTGGAATATCGACGGTGGTGTTGGGAGCACCCATGATGAAGGGAGCCCCTTCGACCAAGGCGGCGTAGGCATAGCACATGGACGGGGCGATATGCTCGCGGTCGTCGGCTTTCATGGCCTCTTCAAGATTGGCCAAAGAGCCGTGTACCTTTTCGTTAACGGGTACATAGATTTCCGTTGAAGCAGCCCAGGCCACCACGATACGGTCGCATTGGTTCTGCTCTTTGAAGTCGCGGATGTCCTGACGGAGGGCCTCCACCATCTCCCAACGGGTTTTGCAGTCTTTCACGTTATCGCCGTCAAGGCGTTTTGCGTAGTTCTTGTCGAAGCAGGCCTTCATCGGCTTGATCTGCTCCAACTCTTGACGGACGGGCTCAATGTCTTTGGCTTTCAGCACTTCGGCATACATGGCTGCCTGATAGGCATTTTGGGGATATACGTCCCAGGTACCGAAGACTATATCATCGAGTTTTGAAATTGGCACGATCTCGTCGTATTTCAAGTATTTCTTGTCGGCTCCGCGTCCGACACGAATCTTGTCAAACTGAGTCATGGAGCCAACGGGCTTGGCAAGACCCTTGCGGGCCATTAACACTCCTGTCATGAATGTGGTCGTCACGGCGCCACATCCTACTACCATAATACCCAGCTTGCCTTCAGCTGGTTTTACTGTTTTGTTTGTCATTTTTTAATGTATATTGATTTAAACTTGAGCTTGTAGCTGTTTGCAAAATTAGTCAATTATTTTCTCTGAAGTTAGGATTTTACATATTTTTATATACTAATCTGTAAAAATGGTATATTTTTAAGGAAAATAGCAACATGTAATGCGTTTTTCTTTTGTAACTTTGCACCCGGTTTTAATATTAGGTGAAGAAGATGCAATTAATCAAAGACAAATCATTCGGAGGAGAACGCCCATTGTTCGGCATTCACGATACCAGGCTTGAGAACGTGACCATCACGGAAGGAGAGTCGGGCATAAAATGTTGCAATAACCTCGAGGCTGACGGTTGCCGCTTCATAGGCAAGTATCCTTGGTGGCATGTCGATGGCTCGGTTATCACTAACTGTTATTTCGAAGTGGGCAGCCGGTCGGCTATTTGGTATAGCAATGATATGGTGATGAAGGATACGGTGATTGATGCACCGAAACTCTTTCGCGAGATGAACCGTGTGGAAATTGAGAACGTGCAGTTTAAGGATGCCGACGAAACTTTCTGGAAAGTCAAGGACCTGAAAGTGAAGAATGTCACACTTCATGATGGCACGTACCCCTTTATGTTCTGTGAGAATGTTTATGTAGAAGGCTTGGTGAGCGACTCAAAATACGTGTTCCAGTATTGTAAGAATGTGGAAGTCCACCATGCAAAGATTACGACGAAAGATTCCTTTTGGGAGTGTGAGAACGTCGTCATCTACGATTCTGAATTGAATGGCGAGTATCTGGCTTGGCATTCCAAGAATGTCAAGCTTGTCCGTTGTCATATTACGGGCGAACAGCCACTCTGCTATGTGGACGGCCTGGTCTTGGAGGACTGTTCCTTTGGTGAGGACTGCGACCGTATGTTTGAGGATTCTGAAGTTCAGGCTGAAATCATCGGGAGTGTAACCAATATTAAGAATCCCCGGACAGGACGGATTGTCTGTGACAGTGTGGGATCTGTCACCATCGACGAGCATATCAAGGCACCAGCCAATTGTGAAATCATTGAGCGCAACAAATGAAATACGACTTTGACGAAATTATTCCCCGCCGTGGAACCAACAGCGTGAAATGGGATGAGGCAGCTCAGGAGAATGTCATTCCCCTTTGGGTGGCCGATATGGACTTCCGGGCTTTTCCTCCTATTATCGAGGCTTTGCATCGTAGGGTTGACCACGGAGTGTTTGGCTATGCCCATGTACCAGAATGCTACTATGAGTCGGTTATCCGCTGGTTCCGTGACCGTCATGGTTTGAATGGGGTGGAGCGCGAGGACATTATCTATACGTCGGGAGTCGTTCCGGCTATATCGGCTATCATCCGTGGCTTGACGCTTCCTGGTGACAAAGTGTTGGTGCAGACTCCAGTCTATAATTGTTTCTTTTCGAGCATTCGGAATCAAGGATGTGTCATTGAGGAGAATCATCTGGTATATGAGAATCATACTTATACCATCGATTGGGAGGATTTCGAAAGGAAATGTGCCGACAGTCGTGTACGTATCTTCCTGTTGTGTAATCCTCATAATCCTGCAGGGCGTGTCTGGACAGAAGAAGAGCTACGACGCATGGGCGATATTTGCCTCAAGCATGGAGTGTTTGTGATTGCCGACGAGATTCATTGCGAATTGGTAATGCCAGGCCATCGTTATACGCCTTTCGCTTCGATATCTTCTGAATTCCTGCATCATAGCGCAACGTGCGTGGCACCTACCAAGGCTTTCAACATTGCAGGCCTACAGATTGCCAATATCATTGTGAAAGATTCTCAGAAGCGGGAACGGATTGACAGGGGAATCAACCTGCATGAAGTGTGCGATGTGAACCTCTTTGGCATTGTAGCTGCCGAAGCAGCCTATACCGATGAGGGGGCAGAGTGGCTTCGTCAGCTCAACGAGTATATTGCGCAGAATTATGAGTTCCTTTGCCAGTTCATGGCTGAACAATTGCCTCAGCTTCATGCGGTAAAGCTTGAGGGCACCTATCTGGCTTGGGTGGATTGCTCTGCACTTGGTGTGCAGTCGTCAGCCTTGGTTGAACACCTGCTCAGCAACTATGGAGTGTGGCTCAACGATGGCGAAATGTATGGGGAAAGGCAGCGTCCGTTTGTACGTATCAATATGGCTTGTCCCCGTGCGATACTCGCCGAGGGGCTTCAGCGAATGGCTCGGGGCATAGCAGCCCTCTGACGGTTGTTCGTCTTCTTGAAATACAAAAGGCAGGATCGGTTTGCGAGTCCTGCCTTTTTGCTGATATGCATTGTGCCTTCAGAACATATAGCTCACGCTGAATTCCCAAGCACGCTGTTTTGATGTGCATTCTTTTAACACGTTGGTCAGCCCGAGGTCGTAGCGGAGGTTCACGAATAGGCCCATGTTGAATGAATATCCGATGCCTCCCACTAATCCGAAATCCAATCGGTTGTAACTTCCATCTGCGCTTGTTTCTCGCGGCTCATCCTTTGGCCAGTCCTTGATGCTGTTACTGTTGTCAAGCATGTAGCCCAACTGAGGTCCGGCTTCCACGTAAACGCCCTGTCCGATGGGATACCATTTCAGTAGCACCGGCAGGTTAAGATACGACAGGGAGAACTTCCAGTCGTGGGGATTCTTGTCGGAAATTTCAAGGTAGATGTCTGTCTTGTAGCCGCGGTTGGCATAGAGCAACTCCCCTTGAAGATCGAAATGCTCGCTGAGTTGGTAGGTGACTACACCACCAGCCAGAAACCCTATTTTTTGTTTGTTATCCCAGTTCTTGATGCTAATCGTCGAACTGTTTATGCCTGCTTTGATACCTAAACTCCATTGAGCATATGTTGGCACGGTGGCAGCCATGCTGAAACACAGCCCGAGAATAATCTGCTTAAAGTTTAACTTTTCCATTGTATTTTTTCGCTTATGTTTTTTGTATTCTATTTATTACTGTAATGATTAACGGATTCCTCCCCTTTTTATTGCTTGTAGAATGTGGCATTGCCAGTAGGAAGAGGAATGATCGCGCGCACGTGCGTAATATAATAAGGTGTAGCTTCTTTCGGGGGACTCTTTTTTGTTCGAAAAGAAGAAAAAATGCATCTTTCTTGAAATTTTTTCCGGAAAAGTTTTGGCGGTTCAAGAAAAAGCGCTACCTTTGCACTCGCTTTTGAGAAATACACTTCGAAAGAGCAACCAAGATAGCGATCTTTGAATAAGATTTACATAAAGACAGAGAAGTAGTACAAGAAGCAGGTGCTTTCTATGTATATTATATAATGTATGTAAGGAGGCACTTGGGTAGATACGAACCGTTTGATTCTAACTTGTAACATACGGATGAGCGTCCTGTTGACAGACAGACAATTCCCGCGGCGTTTCCCTTTGGGAAGTCGCCTGCGTGATATAAGACAT